>Ga0164297_10000813_pt1 | contig 36301 bp, 16 predicted proteins | sample GEODES058metaG_FD_113539 | JGI IMG/M metagenome (GOLD analysis project Ga0164297, IMG submission 113539) | Dystrophic lake water microbial communities from Trout Bog Lake, Wisconsin, USA - GEODES058 metaG | ecosystem: Environmental > Aquatic > Freshwater > Lake | place: USA: Trout Bog Lake... | reverse complement strand
CAGAATAAAGCTATCGGCTGTAGCAAATGTACCACCGCTGATGCTCAGTACATTCTTCACTACAGGCAGTGAACCGGTGTCAATACTTACACCTGAACCATTATTGATATCGAGATTAGAGATGCTACCAAAACCGCTAATATGCTGAGCGGAAGTACCGCCCATGGAAAGTATACCACTACCAGTTACAGAAGCACTATTACTTAAACGACCTTTCACTGTTAATGTTGAGGAAGCGTTAAGATTCAGAATAGCTCCTGACAGCAGGGTAAGGTTACGGGTAACTGCGGTACCTGATGCACCAAGTGATGGAGCATATGGTGTACCGGATGGTATAGTAACATCATCAGTAGCTGATGGCACAGTGCCACAACTCCAGTTAGCCGAGTTAGACCAGTTGGTATCAGCAGCACCTGTCCACTGCATAGGTATAGGAGCTACTACTGTATCTACATTGATACTATCTGCACAATAAAGATTACCTGCATATATCAGCTTATAATCGTGCGATGCTGTCATAGCTACAGTAGGTAATGTGAACGTACCACCTATGAGTGTAGCTGTAAGTATAGAGCCGCCATCTACCTTGTAACCGATGGTGACACCAGAAGTACCGGTAAATACGATATTAGTTGCTGTACCCATGCATGGGCGAACAGCCGAAGTAATGGAGGCTACAGGATAAGCAACTACCGTAACACTGATAGCATTGCTTACGCTGACGCAGCTGCCATTAGATACAGTAAGTGCACCGTTGTAAGTAGCGGCAGAAGCTCCTGCAGGGAGAACCAGAGTAATGATACCACCCGAAAGCGGTGCACCTGATACATCAAGGAACCCTGCGCTATGTGCCGCAGCATCATATGTGATGCTGTAAGTAGTGGGGCTACCTGTAGCACCTGAGTAAGAAAGATTAGCAGATGTACTACCTGCACAAATAACGGGAGTGGCGCCCGGTGTAATAGTAGGCGAAGCTGATATAGTGATGGCACCCGTCATAGTTGTCTGGCAACCAGCACCGCTGAAAGCGAGAACACTGTATGAACCTGGTGTAGTGATAGTGCCAAAGCTTACAGATGAACCTGTAGTGCCGGCAACAGTACTTACCAATGATGCACCGTTATAGAGCTTGTAACTATTACCGGTTTCAGAATTGCTGACACCGATAGCGCTACCTACTCCGCTGCATGCGTCTGAACCGGTAACGGAGTATACCACAGGTGATGGGTTAACAGCAGCACTACCTGTCATATTTGTAGTGCATCCACCGGCACCAGTTGCTACAACTGTATAAGTGCCCGCCGTGGTAAGGGTGCCAAAACTTATGGAAGAGCCCGTACCCGCGACCGGAGTGCCTACTGCAGATGCACCGTTAAACAATTGATAGTTAACACCAGACTGTGAGTTAGCCAGACCGATAGCAGTGCCTACGGAAGAACATGCTGAGCCACCTGTGACTGCATAAGCCGTAGGGCTAATGTATGTAGAAATCACTGCGCTACCAGTCATATCCTGCGTACATAGAGAAGTTGCATTTTTAGCAATCACCGTATAAGTACCCGCGGTGCTGAATGTACCAAAACTGATCGCAGCACCGGTACCGGCAACAGGGCTACCTACAGTCGATGCACCGTTGTAGAGCTGGTAAGTAATGCCTGTTTCTGACCCATCGAGACCCACGGCAAGCGGAGTACCTGGTACCGAGCATATGGTACCACCGCCTGTTACATTATGTAACAATGGAAGAGCATTGACAGTAATTGTAGAGGTAGCATTTGTACCACAACCCGTTGAATAGTTGATCACAGTGGTGCCTGCGGCAACAGAAGAAACCGCACCTGTGGTGGCATCTACCGTGGCCGTAGATGGAGTACTACTGCTCCAGGTGCCGCCAGTTGTGCCGTCGGTCAGCGTTGTTGAATTGCCGACACATATTGCAGTGACACCTGATATAGCTGCAGGTACCCCGTAAGCGCTAATGGTCTTACTTATCGTACCACATCCATTTGTATAATTAATAGTGGTAGAACCGATACTTAAGCCGGTAACTATACCAGTGGTAGATCCGACGGTTGCAACGCTAGGTACAGTACTTGCCCATGTTCCGCCAAGGGCACCTTCAGTCAATGTAGTTGTTATGCTGCTGGAATTTGTTAGCGTTATATCATCGAGGCCTATATTACGCTGACCCTGACTTGTTGCATTGAAGATAATATAGTTGGTAGCACCGGCAAAAGTACCCGGTATTGTAACCGTATATTGATACCATCCGGAAGTTGCGGGCGAAGATGTTCCACTCACACCGGAAATTGTTCCTGCTGTTGTTCTTGGTACATAGCCCAAAGTGAATGCACCTGAAGTACTTGCAGAAGTATTGATCATGACAGTAATGCCTTCACTTGTATTAACATATGAGGAATTGTTCTGACGATACATCCAGAAGCTAAGCGTGCTACCTGCACTCCCTACCATACTGAAGGATGGTGATATAAGGGCTGCAGATGTTCCGGAGGGAACCACAGCAGCACTAAGAAATTCTGCAAAATAAGTTCCTGAATGCGGAGCCATAGTAGGCGTTGTGGCACTGGCAACTTGCTTCCAGTATGTGGTTGCTGCTGCATTAGTGTTCCAGCCATCCACGGATGTGCCGGAAACTGTTGGTACACCACTCTCCCATCCTTCACTCATGAGTGGCGGGCACACAAAACTTGCGCCCGTAATAGCTGAAAGCACGGCTACTGTATCGGTAATTGTAGCATTAGCGCCGCAACCAGTAGAGTAGACAATATTTGTTATACCATTAGCCACAGCTGTAACAACACCTGTGGTGGCATCAATTGTAGCGACACCCGTATTGCTACTGCTCCACGAACCACCCGTGGTAGTATTACCCAAAGTAATAGGTGTTGAGCAAACTATAGTTGAGCCAGAGATAGAAGGATTAGGTGCATTTATGACAGATACGCTTTTCGTTACAGTACCGCATGTGTTGGTATATGCGATAGTGGTAGTGCCTGCGGCTACCGGGGTAACAATACCACTCACAGGATCTACTGTAGCCACTGACGGAGTACCACTGCTCCACGCTCCTCCCGCACCTGTTTCAGATAAAGTGATGGGAGATGAAGAACCCGTTGCTGTGATAGAAACATCATCAAGGTAGCAATCATCACCTGATTTACTTATGGCGTTAAAAATAACGTAGTTAGACGTCCCGGTATATGTACCCGGAATACTAACGGTGTATTGGTACCACCCAGATGTACCTGGAGATGCGGTACCAGTGACAGTACCTGTTATGGTACCACCAGTGGACCTTGGAATAAAGCATAGTGTTGTCGCACCACTAGCGGTACCGGAGGTATTCATTTGCACATTGATGCCCTCAAGCAAGTAGGCACCTGTAGCATATAAGCCACCCACTTCCCTGTACATCCAGAAAGTTATCTGCCCCCCAGATCTTCCTGCCATTGAAAATGATGGAGATATTAACGCAGCTGTCTGGTTTGTTGTACCTCCTGTAAATGAATTAAACATTGCAAAATAACTTCCTGAATGAGGACCAGCTGTTGGGTAAACATCGCTGGTAACCTGTGACCAGTTATCAGAAACTGAATATTCATTATTCCAACCGTCCACTGCAGTCCCGGGAATTGTCGGAACGCCACTTTCCCAACCTTCTGTAAGGCTCAAACTAGAAAATGGTATACATGTACTTGAAGCACCAGTTATCGGAGATAATGTACCATAATTGAAAGTAACAGTAGCATTCGTACCGCAACCTGTAGCATAAGTGATAACGGTGGCACCCGGAGCTACCGGAGTTACCACACCAGTAGTGGCATCAATAGTAGCAGTGGCAGGTACGCTGCTGCTCCATGTACCATATGGTATACTATTAGAAAGTGTAACAGGAGCTGATGAGCATGCCGTAGTTGCACCGGTAATCGTCGATGAAGGTGCAGAATTAATTGTTATCGAGCGCGTAGCATAGCAACCTCCGTTGGTGTAGGTAATGGTAGCAGTACCCGGAGCTACGGCTGTAACAACACCCGTGGTAGCATCAACAGAAGCAATAGCACTATTACTGCTGCTCCAAGAGCCACCCACTGTGGCATCGGTAAATGTCGTAGTATTGGGCGTGCACAACGTAGATGCGCCGCTGATAGGAGCAGGCGTAGGGTTGCTAACAGTAATTGTGGTTGTGTTGCTACAAGCTCCGTTCACTCCGGTAACAGTATATGTTGTTGTTGCCGAAGGGCTGGCATTAACTGTATTACCTGTAGATACATCAAGACCTGAAGCCGGTGACCAAGAATAAGTTGGCACACCCGCTGATGGCGTAGCCACAATATGAATTGCGCTACTGTAGTTACAATAGGTAGCTGATGTAGGTGATAACGAAAGCGAGAACCCTCCAGCATTGATCGTATCGACTTGCGTTACGTATCCGCACGTAGGGTTAACATAGCTGATCGTAGTCATACCAGCCGCAACACCTGTAACCAAACCCGTAGTAGCATCAACAGTGGCGTGAGCAGTTGCTGATGAACTCCATGTACCTCCCGTACCGTCAGTTAGTTGCGATATGGTACCCGGCAAGCATAAGCTGGTGCCACCAGTAATAGTTGAAGGTGTAATGTTATATTTTACTGTATCTAATTTAGTGACCACACAGCCATTGGCATCTGTAGCAGTAATAGTGTATGCTGTAGTGGCTGTGGGGCTGGCACTTACGCTGGCACCAGTTGTCGAATTCAAAGAGCCATCATTAGGCGCCCATGAATAGGTAACGGCTCCGCTCAGTGTTATAACAACCGGGGTGCCACCGGTGCTGCAATATACATTGGATGCAGGAACAGGAATAGCTGTAACTGTAGCCGGAACATTAACCAGTTTGGTAGCTATATTGGTGCATCCGTGTCCGTCTGTTCCGGTCACGGTATAGATGGTAGCAGTACTAGGCGATGGGATAACAGTAGGACCAGTAGTAGTACTCAAAGAGCCATCATTAGGTAACCACGCATAAGATGTAGCGGTACCAGATGCTGTAATGGCTGTACCTACACAACCGGCACCTCCGGTTACAGATACAGTAGGCGCAGTGAATGCTGATATGGTTGAAGAAGCAGTAGTCGCACAGCCACCAACTGCGGCAGTATAAGTGCCTGCAGCGCCTGCGTAAACTGTATTGGTTGCACCACCTGTGTAAGGAGTTGTGCCTGCAGCATTGGTATACAGACCTGTTGTTGGCGACCATGTAGGTGAAGGGACAGCACTCAATGTACCTGTGAGCCTGATGTTATCAACAGCCCACTCCCAACCATTGTAAGATACATAGTTCCATCTAAGGTAAACCGTTGCCTGGCCTAGTGCGCCTGGTGGCAGAATTATTGTTTGCTGAGGAGAAGATGCCGACCACGCTGTTTCAACACCGCTGGTAGTACCATGATAGTCATACAATGTCGTCCATGTTGTACCATTAGTAGAATACTCTATCGCTGATGTAGTATCTCCGGAATAAGTAGCATGACAGTAGTAGTTAAATGATAGAGAAGCACTCGTAAGGCCCGTTGTAGAAAATACCGGGCTTTTCATTTTTGTGTTGATCCACCCTGCATAGATATTAGCAGTAGTTCCTATAAACTGTGTTCCATCGCCTGCAATAGGATAACTACTTGCATCGGGCCAGGTAGCGGTGGTCCACAAATGCCAGTTATCAACTGATGAAGGGGCCGTACCCGTATTGGCAATTGTCCAGGTACCACCTGTAGAATCTACCATACTTGTGTTGAAGTTCTGGAAAAGGATTGTGTATGTAGACGGCACGGTAGCTGTAAGCAATGTAGGTACTCCGGGACATATAGTGGCGGATGACGGAGTAACGGCAGATACACCAGTTACAGGGGTAATGCTAATAGTTGAGTTTGCAGTATTAGTGCAACTGTTTGCGTCTGTACCTGTTACAGTGTAAGTAGTATTTGAAGTAGGGCTTGCCACTACAGATGCGCCTGTGGCCGGGGTTGTACCCGTAGACCATGCATATGTAGACGCGCCTGATGCCGTAAGTGTAACGCCGGTACCAGAACAAGTAGATGCTGATGCAGGACTGACCGATACGGAAGGAAATGCATTCACGGTGACAGTGCGGGTAGCAGTGCAGCCCAGATAAGTGTAAGTGATAGTAGCCGTACCTAATGAAGCACCAGCTGTAACAACGCCCCCACTTACAGTAGCTACCGAAGAGCTTGAAGTAGTCCATGAGCCACCTGACGGAGTACCTGTCCATGTGGTGGTAGATGTGCCATGGCCTGATAAACAGAGATTAACAACACCACCGGTAATCGTAGGCGTGTTATTGCTTACAGTAATGGTAGTAGAAGCATGACAACCTGTTGAACTATGTGTACCATAAACAGTATAAGTAGTTGTTACTGTAGGCGTGGCATTCACAACACCATAGGCAGGGCTATCAATATTGGTAGCAGGAGACCAGAGGAAAGTATCGGCTGTTGCGCCCACACCTGAAGCCACAATGTGCACTGGAGTACCCGCTGTGCAATACGCACCTGAGGTTGGGCTCACGGACATTGTAAAGCCACCCGATACAACGCGCACAGGCATTGACATACTCGCACAAGCAGCATCCGTATAGTTAATAGTTGTATTACCCGCACCCACTGCTGTAACAATACCGGATGAATTTACGGTAGCAACAGTACCATCTAACGACGAAAACGTGCCACCATATGCAAATGTGCCTGCCGCAGTATTATATGCGACATACGGCGTAGTACCCGGTATACATACGAAACCACCACCTAACGAAGTATCGATGGAGGTAACCGGAACGTGATATGCCAGAGAAGTTGAAACAGTAGTCGATACACAACCTGTTGATGCATTTGTTGCCACCACAGAATATGATGTAGTAGCCGGAGCTGTCGGGGAAGCTGTTGGAGTTGCCGTTACCGAAATATTGGTAGCACTACTCAGCGTTGCACCTGATGAGGTCCATGCATAGGTACATGTTGCCGACGGGTTGGCCGTAAGCGTGGTAGGTGTTCCCCAACAATATACCCCTGATGGGGAGCTCGATATCGTTACGGTTGGTTTTGCATTAACAGTAATCACAAAAGTATTGGCACAACCACCCGACGTAGCAGTATGAGTGACAGTGGTAGTACCAGCTGCGGACGTGGCAGGTACTGTAATTAAGGTTGAAGTACCCGATGCCGGACTCAATGAGGTAGTTACACCAGTACTATTGGCGACACTCCATGTGCCCGTAAGACCACTTGACAGCGTGAGTGTGGTGCCGCCGCACATAGTGGTAACACCACCTGTAGACGTAATAGACGGTGTGGGATTTGATGTAGCTGTCGCTGTAGCAATACAGCCATTACTAGCTGTGCCAGTTACTGTGTACACCTGTACTGCGGTATTAGTAGAAGTTTCGGTTGCAGACGTGCCGGCAGCCGGCGTCAAAGATGTCGTTGGTGACCATGAATAGGAACTAATACCCGTGCCTGATGCCGCGAACGCAACACCCGCCCCTCCCGCACAACCAGATGCAGGAGAAACAGAGATGGTAGGAGAAGTATTAACAGCCACCGTCACCGGTAGTGATGTACATGAACCTGTACCTCTCGTAACGGTAATGTTAGTACTCAGGCCACCACCAGTCGTCACTGCTGTACATACACCTGTGCCGGACACAATAGTAGCGGCAGAAGGGGTACTTGAATTCCAAGTTGTACTACCCGCACCGCCAGATGTTGTAAATGTAAACGTATTCCCTGGAGCAGCCGTACATAAAGAAGTAGTACTTAGAACAATAGTAGGGGTCGTATTTACGACTACCGCCGCAGAGCTAGCGTAACTGTAGCAGGTAAACGTATTATCGCTCGATGCAAGAACAGTATAAGTACCTGCTGCCGCAGTAGTAACGGTAGAAACAGCTGCCGTACCTGCAGCCCCCGACGCGGATGAAGAGAAAGAGTTAGGACCTATCCATTTATAATAGCTAGCACCAGTAACAGTAGCGCTTAGAGACAAGTTATTACCTGTACAGATAGGATTAGGTGAAGCAGTTGCGCTTGCGGCAGTGGGAACATTGTTGCACACCGCAACATTATCAAGACCTATGTCAGAAATTCCGTCATCAGAAGTAGCCTGAAATCGAATGATTGCAGTAGCAGATGTAGATGCAGTTGTAATGCTTTGATGTGTCCATGCTGTAGCTATTGCGGCAGGGGTCAATATCGTATTAAATGTACTTCCTCCATCTGTGGATATCTGAACTAGCAATTGGTCTGTACCATCAACATTAATATAATCAAAGGAGATCTGTTTGGTACCTGTTGGTGATAAGTTAACATAAAGATCCAGACATCCGGTAAGCCCTAAAGCTGCACCATAACTATGAAAACGGGCAGAATGAGAACTAGTAACACCGAACGCATTAGATCCAGTAGTAGTATATCCGCCGCCTGTAGAAAGTGACCAACTCGCAGATGTAACATCATCGTCCCTTCTCCATGAATTGTCTCCGGTTTCTGGAGCATTAGACCAACTTACGCTTGGCCGATCCTGGGTGCCGTTAAGATTGGTCCATGTACTTTCAAACCCTTCGAAGAAAGGTAAGGTTGCATAGGTACTGCTTGGCAGATCGTAGGTGATGGTAATCGAAGGAACCGTAGTTTCAGTATATACTCTGGTTGACGCAGTCTCTACCCAACACAGCGATATTGTGCTGCCCGCATTGGCGTGCAAGAATGTTTGCGCCACGGAAGTGGTGGCCATAGTCTTGGGACTGGAATTTCCCCAGTTGGCAGTATAACATGAATTGGCAGTTGCACATGCAGCGTACCTGGACGCTGCCGCTACGCCCGTGATATCACCAACGTAACCATATATTGTACCTGTTGCAGTACCACTACCTGTTTGAGAAAAAGTGAATGTAGTGGTAACACTTGTTACTATGGCACCGGCAGGCAGTGTAGATAAATTAAACACTGCATATGCGCGAGGGGATGTAGTGGTCCAAGTCATTGTACTCGATGCTACACCCGCACTGGTGACACTACCGACGGTAGATGCATTAATAGTTACCGAAGCGGATCTACCTATAAAAGGAAGGCTGCACATCACCAAAACGATCAGGGCTGATAAAAGTTGAATTCTCCTCATAAAAAAAATTGACTTAAACATTAATTTTTCCGTTGCTTCAAGCGTGAAAGAGACATATTATGGGGCACTTTTTAGAAGAAACTCTACAAATTCAATCGATCACTTATGCACAAAATGATGAGAACTAAATGGCTTCTAACCGAAGGTTATTATAACATTATCTTTTTCACACTTTCAAATGTATTGCCATTGTATTGAAAGACAATCAATTATGTCTTTGAATAACCTCCAAATAACAATTTTATTTAATTACTTATTTTTTTTATTATTATTGGCATTATGTTTATTATCAGCTAAATACATATATAGAATATAAATTTATTAAAAATCGATTTTTTATATTTTAAGGGCAGTTTTTAATAAAATGTCGATAATAAAATAACTTACAGTTAAAAATGAAGAAAATTACCAACGAGTATCAAGAAAGTGCTGAGAGAAAATGACAAATAATGATTTATCTAATTCATTTTTAACAAAAATGACTCGTTTGCTACATTAAAATAAATGCTGTAGAACAATTTTGTAGAACATTTTGCCCCTTGACATCGCTATGCCTCTCGAATAGTATCAATATCCGTATAGAGAACTGAAAATGCATTTTCACAATCAGCCTTTTGACAATAGTTAAAACAGTATACATGGAAGGAGGTCCCACCTTGAAATAAAACAAATTGCCGGAAGTTTTATTCACTATTATATTTACTATACGGGCTTCCAAATAGTTTGACACAGCTGTTAGCAACTATTGCTAGGTGCGCGACGCGCTAAGTGCGACCTTTGAATTAGTAAAATAGCTATCGTGCAAAACCAATCTAAAAAATTACCTAACATACTTGCTATCTCAGGCAGCCTGCGGCCAAATTCATCTAACAATGCCGTAATAGTCGTTGCAGAACATGTGATAAAAGAGAGAGCAAATTTGATGTTGTACAACGGGCTAGGCGGCTTGCCCCACTTTGACGATAACGAACATCCTCCTGAAGAAGTACTCGAATTCAGGAAGCTGATCAGGGAAAGTGATGGCGTGCTTATCTGCTCACCGGAGTATGCATTCGGCGTGCCTGGCTCTATGAAGAACGCACTTGACTGGACTGTATCTTCGGGTGAATTTATGGATAAGCCTGTAGCACTAATAACCGCCGCCACGGGCGGTGAGAAGGCACACGAATCGATGCTGCACACCCTTGCTGCCATATCAGCCAAAGTAGTTCCCGAAGGGTCATTACTCATCTCTTTTATCCGTTCAAAAATGAACGAACATGGAGAGATCGTGAACATGAGTACCAAAGAGGAAATAGCACATGTGGCCAATGCCCTTGCAGATGCGATTGTTGCTCCTAAATAGTAGGCAATGTGTCCGTAACGTCTTACTATTTTCAGTAAGTTTGGTATAAGTAATATTGCAGATAGAAGGTGTTTTAGCGCAGGGGCTATTAAATAGTGCAGAACAGACGACCAAAGAGTGACGTTCATTCTTTGATAAGTAAACACTCCAAGAATGAAACACACCTTTCTGCAGACATCTTGACCATCATCTCTAACAATTTTGCACGTGATAACCACTCAACTTTTTCATTACTAATGATCAACCTGATTAGAAAAAAAGCAGTTACAACAAAAGCAGCCATAAAAGTCTTGCCACTGTTGGCTATATGCTTTGTTACCATGCTACCTGGTTGCGATGGGCAACCTGCTTATCAAAATATCGTTGGCAGTGGACAGGTGAAATATTCAGGGCGCTGTGACGCTAGTGCCGACGGGGGAAGGGTACTATATTGGCCCGGGACCTCAATAAAAATGAATTTCTCCGGCACCGAAGTATATGCATCTGCTGTTGATGAGCTGGGCGCGAATTATTATTACTGCATCATTGACGATACGGTAATAAGCAGGATCAAATTTGCACCGGGAGAGAAAAGCACCAAGCTGGCCACAGGCTTACCTGACGGGCAACACAGCGTAGAGTTATTCAAGCTGACCGAAGCGAAACACGGGAAAACTACTTTTTATGGCTTTAACATCACTGAAAAAGGGAGGCTGCTCCCCCCTCCTGCCTCTAGTCAAAAAAAAATAGAGTTTTATGGTAATTCCATTACTTGTGGTTATGCTATTGATGATACCTTGGCTGACTTAGGGAAACCGGAGTTTGAGAATAATTACTATTCATATGCGGCCATAACAGCCAGACACTATAACGCCGACTATAGCTGCATTGCCAAGAGTGGTATAGGGCTTATGCTAAGTTGGTATCCCATTATCATGCCCGAGATGTATGACCGTGTTAACCCGTCCGACTCCATACGCAAATGGAACTTTAGCGAATATATTCCTCAAGTGGTTGTCATTAATCTGTTGCAAAACGACTCGTGGCTGGCACACAAACCGGAGTTTTCACAATTTAAAGCACGATTTGGCACTAAACCACCTGACGAACAATTTATAGTTAGCGCCTACAAAAGCTTCGTAAAAACCATTCGTGACAAATACCCTGATGCAACAATTATTTGCGCGCTTGGCAGCATGGACGCAACTAAAGACGGATCGCCGTGGCCAGGATATATCAAAAAGGCTGTGACACAAATGCATGATCCTAAAGTGCTCACACACTTTTTTACTTATAAAAATACAGATGGGCACCCCAAAAGAAATGAACAGCGGCAAATGGCCGAATCGCTGATCGATTTTATTGACAAACATGTGAGGTGGTAAGCCTCCATAATTCGCATCTGAAAACTACCTTTGTCTTCTATGTCGTCATTCAATAATAAAGTTATTGTTATTACCGGTGGCTCATCGGGTATTGGAAAAGCACTGGCCCTTAACGCGTTATCGCAAGGCGCCAAAGTTGGCGTGTGTGGGCGTGATGCAGCAAAACTACAAAGCCAGCTAGGCATAGCTAATGAACATCTGCTGTGTATAAAAGCCGACGTAAGTATTGAAGCTGAGTGTAAGGCATTCATAGACGCTGTGCAGCAGAAATGGGGTGCGATAGATGTGCTGATCAATAATGCCGGTATCAGTATGCGTGCTCTGTTTGAAGAGGTGGACCTAAGTGTGCTTAAGGAACTAATGGACATCAATTTCTGGGGAACCGTCTATACTACAAAATATGCCCTACCCTTCATCAAAAAACAAAAAGGAGTTATAGTAGGCGTGTCTTCCATTGCCGGATACAGAGGTCTGCCATGCCGCACAGGCTATTCCGCCTCGAAGTATGCCATGACGGGCTTCCTGGAGTCGTTACGCACCGAGCTATTGCATACCGGCGTGCACGTAATGTGGGTGTGTCCTGGTTTCATCGCGTCTAACATCCGTAATGTGGCACGAGGTGCAGATGGCAGTGCCCAGAAAGAAACACCACTTGATGAATCTAAACTGATGAGTGCGGAAGAATGCGCCTCTATCATCATGGGTAGCATTGAGAAAAGAAAACGAACTGTGGTGATGACCGGACAAGGAAAGCTTACAGTATGGATGAATAAGCTCTTTCCAGCACTTGCTGACAAGCTGGTGTACAAGCACTTTTTAAATGAGCCTGACTCTCCTATGAAAGGCCATAAATAAGAAATTACTGCTGTTCGCTCTCCCCGACTTTATCCATCCAGTGTACCTCAGGCTTCTTCTTATCGGGTATGCGATCTAACATATATCGTATGAACAGGTACCCTCCTATGCCAAAAAACAAGATCGTGAACGGATGTAGCGGGTTGGCATTAAAATCCTGCACCAACTGTTCGGATACTCCCTGCATATACGCATCGCGCGCCTTGATATCTGTAATAGTGGCAAACTTATTATAATTGATAATATCACCGCAAAATCCAAACACCACGACGAACATACCGATCAAAGCAGCCACAAAAAACGATACTACTGTAAGCAGGGCCCACAGTATTGGGTTTTTCTCCTTTTGCGTAGCCCTGTTGGCATTGCGAAAAGCAAAAAATGCAATCATTATCAAATTGGCAAAACCCATCTCTTGTATTTTATTGATATATATAAATGTAAAATTACAGGCTTTTAAGTATATAAAAGCCATTATTGACCCAAGAACTCAATTATTAAAAATAAAACAGGCTATCCGGTCATACAGATAGCCTGTTTCTAATTTATTGATCAGAACAATTAATTAGCTGTCTTTACTTTAAGTTCAGCCCTTCTATTCTTCATTCTTCCTTCTTTGGTCTTGTTGCTTTCTACTGGTTTTGACTCACCGTGACCAGCTATCTTCACCTTCTTGGCATCTACACCCAGCTTGGTCAATTTCTTCTGAACTGCTTTGGCCCTCTTAATAGATAACTTCTTATTGTAAGCCTTAGAACCCTGGTTATCAGTATAGCCGTCTACATAGATCACAGCATCCTTGTTTTCTTTAGCTTCCTTAGCTACTTCTTCTATTGTAGGCAATGAAGACTTATGGATTTCAGTTTTGTTGGTTTGGAAAAGGATTGGCTTAACTTCCATTTCCTTAGGAGCTTCAGGCGCAGGAGGTGGCGGAGGTATAGGGCAACCGTGGTTGCTAGCAGGACCAGCCACATCAGGGCAATTATCTTCGTTGTCAGGTATACCATCACCATCTGTATCTGGGCAGCCATGGAACTGGGCAAGACCCTTAACATCAGGACAAGCATCGTCTTTGTCAGGGATACCATCACCATCGCGATCAGGGCAACCATGGAACTGAGCAAGCCCCTTGTCATACGGACAAGCATCATCTTTGTCAGGGATACCGTCGCCATCCGTATCAGGGCAACCATGGAACTGTGCAAGACCTTTAACATCAGGGCAAGCATCATCCTTATCAGGGATACCATCACCATCGCGGTCCGGGCAACCTTGGAATTGAGGAAGACCAAATACATCAGGGCAAAGATCCCTTTTATCAGGTATGCCATCTCCATCAGTATCCTTTGGCTTACCAAAGAAGATACGAAGGCCCAGATTTGCTCCATAAGTACTGCTGTTAGCAGAAGATACACCACCCAATACCGAGCTGTAGTCGCCTACTTTGTTGGTCAACTGGTAAGAGCTGGATACATTATTTTTGAATGGCTGAAATAGGTAATGAACACCCAGATTGATAGCTACATGGTCAGACAGATAATAACTTACTGCAGGACTAACCAGGAAGCCTAAAGATCCGGTCATATAAGAAATGTTGCCGCTTTTGCTGGTTGGATTTACACCAAGACCTACGTTATAGCCTTTAGCATTTTGAGCATTGAAATAGCCCTGCAAGCCTAATGCATCATTCTGGTGCGCTCCCTTTGTCCAGAATATATCACTGGTAGATGGCGTTGTCGCATTATCATAGGTATAATGAGTTCCATCACTTGTCTGATAGATAGCTTCATAGTCAAATGATGCATTAGTGGTATAATTCGTTTTTTCCTGAAGGTTGATCAACAGGCCGGCATCAGCAGTAAAGCCCCAATGCTTAGAAAAGCGATTCTTATATTTCAACAAGATAGGAATATTGAAATTGCTGATCTTTTCTTTTTCTGTTATGTTATTTCCAGTGATCAACTGACGATATACTCTATTATCCTTATCAGTTGCCTGAAACTCCACGTGGTAGTTATCGAGCGTAACATCAGCCTGCTGAGCCAGGTAAAGGATACCTGTTCCCACACCGAAATGACGCTTGTGACCGAAGAAATAGCCCAACTGAAGTTCACCACCGAATGAGGAGCCGTTCTTGAATTTTGCATCTCCTGTGTTGCTGACACTGTTAATAGCATTGAGGTAGTTACCAAGGGTATTGTTGTAAGTAAGTCCCTGACTAACCACCCCACCATAGCCATTGATGTCTATGCACCAACGCTGTAGCAAACTGTCAGCATAATTGTTTGTCTTTTTTTCCTGTGCACTTGCTGAAATTGCAACCTGCGCAGCTAAAAATAGCAATAATCCTTTTTTCATATATTATAAGAGTGTAATTAAAACCAAATCACAGTAAAAGAAAATAATTTATAAATTACTTACAAGTAAATAGTTTATCTGATTGTAAAAATATAATCAATCTGATAAATTAAAGTTGAAATAAAAGTAATTAATAATAAATTATGTGTTAACGGTGCAAAAGTAACAAAATATAAGAATAATAAGAGGGCTTTTTCCAACAATTTGCCAGGTGAAAATCGCCCTCTTATTATATATAATTATACTATTTACTAGTTCTTTACCATTCTCGATGATGCCATCTTGATACCGTTGCGGAAACAGGTAACTATATAGTTGCCCGACGCCAGCGTTGATACGTTCATGACCGCCTTATTGTCCACGAGTGGCATACTCATTACCTTCTGTCCCAGCATGGTGTATATCTCAGCTACTATATTACCGTCAGTAGCACCGCTGTACTCTACGGTCACCATCTCTGCAGATGGATTAGGATACAACTTTACTGATGAAACTTCAACAGAACCTACACTCTGCACCCCGGTAGGTACCACGTAGTAGGTCTTCTGGGTGCATCCATCCTTGGTAGTCATTACCCAGTAATGCCTAGCAGGGTCAGGACTTGCATTCAGGTAATCCTGAGTGATCTCACCGGTCAGTATCGTAGAATCAAGCTGGGCATCATCATATCCCCATTGGAATGCATCCTGAGTAGACGGGATACAAGCAAACTCACCGGCGAAGTATATGACGGTAGGATGATCGTTAATAGAAGGTCCAACTTCTACGGCAAAGGTGTCTTTGCTTACGCAATTGATACCCGTCACATTAGCAGAGAGCGTTACTACTGCCTGGCCGGCCGTATTGAAGGTAACCAGAGAGTATTGCTCGCTGCCACCGGTAGCCCAAACTGTAGCATTGTCGGCAGACCAGGTGTATTTAACTGTATCAATAGGTGCATGAGATGCACCGAAGTTCTGATACATGGTCTGGGTACACAATGCAGCTGATGGGTGAATAGCTATTGTTGGCACCGGTGCTTCAGGGTTTACCTTAACAGTCAGATCTGCGGTATTGGCACAACCATTAACTGACATGTGGTAGACATACACCACATTTATAGGATGCAACATGCTGTTGGTCAATATCTCTACTACACCTGGTGTTGTGCCTATACCTGCGCCGTTAGTGATACCCGGCACGACAGCACGTGTCCAGCTAAATGCAGTACTTGCTACCGAGCCAGTTGGAGTATAGGTAAATTCCGCACCGCTACAAACGCTGTCAGTGATAGGAGATGTGATGTGCGGAGTAGGATTTACTGTATACGTAAAACTGTCAGTAGCACCAGCACAACCGTTAGCTGACGGCACAATAGCAATCGTAGCTATTACCGCAGTATTACCTGCGTTGTGCGCAACAAAAGATAGTATACTATCAGTACCTGAAGCAGCAAGACCAATAGAAGTATCTGAATTGGTCCAACTGTACAATGAGCCGGTCACACTGCCCGTAAGGTACAAGGTATTGGTAGCTACATTATTACAGAAGGTCTGGTTGGCAACTGTGGTAACAGATGGCGTAGGGTTTACCGTGTAAGTATAACTCTGCGAAGCACCAATACAGCTGTTGGCTGATGGCGTCACTGTTATCGTTGCCATTACCGGAGCATTGGTTGTATTGGTAGCCATAAATGAACCTACGCTGTCGGTTCCGCTTGCAGGCAGACCTATTGAAGCATCTGTATTGGTCCATGCATAAGCAGTACCAGCAACAAGACCAGAGAAGTGCACCGCTGCTGTTGCGAATGTGTTACACAATGTCTGGCTTGCAATTGTATCAACTGTAGGAGTTGGGTTAACAGTGATAGTGAAGTTGCGCGATACTCCTGTACATCCGTTAGCTGAAGGAGTGACGGTCACCGTTGCTACTACCGGAATATGTAGGGTGTCGATAGCAGCAAATGATGCTATAACGCCTGAACCTGATGCAGCCAGCCCGATGGTAGTATCTGAATTGGTCCAACCAAAGGCAGTCGAAGCCACGGCACCGGTGAAATTAACTGCTGTCGTAGCGAAGGTATTACACAATACCTGGCTAGCAATAGTATCTACTGTCGGAGTAGGATTAACAGTGATCACGAAGCTGCGCGAGGCACCGTCGCAACCATTTGCTGATGGAGTAACAGTGATCGTAGCTGTCTCTATAGCGCTTGTACTATTAGTTGCAGCAAAAGCACCGACTGAATCACTACCTGAAGCCGGAAGGCCGATAGAAGGATTGCTGTTGGTCCAGCTGTAAGTAGTACCGGCTACAGCACCTGTAAAGTTTACAGCGGCGGTAGTAAAAGTATTACACAATGTCTGATTACCTATTGTATCAACAACAGGCGTAGGATTAACTGTGATCGTAAAGCTACGTGGAGTACCGGTACAACCGTTAGCAGAAGGCGTAACCGTCACTGTTGACGTTACAGGAGCTATACCCGCATTTGTAGCAAGGAATGAAACTACGCTATCCGAACCACTTGAAGCAAGTCCGATAGACGGATCAGCATTTGTCCAGGTATAAGTAGTTCCTGCAACTGCATTTGTAAAGTTGACTGTTGATGTAGCTGCGTTATTGCAAACTACCATATTGACTATCGTATCTACTGACGGTGTAGGGTTTACAGTTATTTCAAAGTTAACAGTTGGCCCAACGCAAGTATTAGCACTTGGAGTAACAGTTATAGTGGCGATCTGTATTGCAGACCCTGCGTTAACGCCACCGAAAGACGCAATATTGCCTGAACCACTTGCAGCAAGACCGATAGAGGTATTGTTGTTGGTCCAGCTATAAGTAGTTCCTGCCACTGCACTACCGAAGGTTACTGCTGTAGACGGGGCCGCGTTACAGATCGTCTGACTTGCAACTGCATTAACATTAGGTGTAGGATCAACCGTGATGGTGAAGGTCTGTGCAGTACCAGGGCAAGTATTAGCTGTTGGTGTAACAGAGACCGTAGCCGTATGAATTGCAGATGTAGCATTGCTGGCAGTAAATGAAGCGATATTGCCGGAACCGCTGGCTGCAAGGCCTATAGAGGTATTGCTGTTGGTCCAGCTATACGTTGCCCCAGCAACTGAACTGCTGAAAGACTCGGCAGTTGTGGTCGCATTATTACACAAGGTCTGGTTACTGAAACCTGAGACATCAGGTGTAGGGTTAACGGTTATGGTAAACGTCTGTGCAGCACCAGGACAAGTATTAGCCGTTGGCGTAACAGAGATCGTAGCCGTATGAATTGCAGATGTAGCGTTGCTGGCAGTAAATGAAGCTATGTTGCCTGAACCGCTGGCTGCAAGACCTATAGAAGTATTGCTGTTGGTCCAGCTATAAGTTGCTCCGGAAACTGAACTGCTGAAAGACTCAGCAGTTGTTGCTGCATTATTACAAACTGTCTGATTGCTTAAACCTGAAACATCAGGTGTTGGGTTAACAGTAATGAATAAGCTAACCGGTGTACCATCACAACCAAGGTTAGTTGGTGTTACCGTTATGGTAGCTGTGATAGCAGCACTGGTTGTATTGGTAGCGGTAAAAGAAGATATGTCTCCTGTTCCGCTGGCAGCAAGACCTATAGAAGGGTCGCTGTTTGTCCAGTTATAGGTAGCACCTGCTATTGAACCGCTAAAGCTCACGGCTGTGGTACTACTATTATTACATATTACCTGATCACCTACAGTATTAACAGCAGGAGTAGGATCAACTGTTATGGTTAAGTCCTGTGGTACTCCAACGCAGGTTCCTGATGTAGGTGTAACGGTAAATACTCCGCTGTCAGCGGTTATACCAACGTTAGTAGATGTAAAAGAAGCGATAGCACTGCCCGATCCGCTGGCACCAATACCTATTGAAGTATTATTATTTACCCAACTATACGTAGTACCCGGCACACTGCTTGAAAAATTTATTGTCGATGTATTCGCGTCATTACAAACAGATTGCGATGCAGGAGACACACTTACATCTGGTAAAGGGTTACAGTTACAACTATGGTTGTAACTGATGTGTTAGTTCCGTTATCTACCATTATAGTAAACGTGTCATTGCCAATGAAATCAGTATTCGGTGTATAGGTTAAACCAGTAGGTGTCATACCTAAACCTGAAGCCATTGATACCGGGAAACCACTTAAGGTACCATTTGTCGGCGCGGTTGTGACCGTCCAGATGTCGGTGTTACCTGTTGCATCATTTGCCGTTAGTAATGAGCTGATTGAGCTGGCACCTGAATTTTCACAAATCGCCAGAGATTGCAAACTACTATCTACAAAGGCAACACCATAGTCAAATTCAACCGTCAAGGTCTGTGATGCTGCGTTACAAGTACCGCCGCTGCCCCCTGCCGATGATCCGAATCCACCCCAATTTAAGTTATTGATTGCCGGTCTTATAGAAAAAAAGGCACCACAACCACAAACATTCTGGTCCATACTCAACTCAACGATCTGCCCGCCACCGCCGGCACAACCCGACCCACAATTTTTCCCTACATTCCACGTATGTCCGCCAAATGTTTGTGTGGTTGTTGTCCCGTTGTGCAATGCTTTAGCTATTGCACCGGCAACAGCAGAATTGTTAACAGTGTAGCCCGTTGTATTCAAGCTTCCACTCACCTTGAAGCTTAAATAGTTGTATGTAGTATCCAGGGAACCCGTAAATGATACCCAAGCTGCGCATTGGGTCGTTGGCGTAGTAAAGTTTGTAAACGATTGACTATAAATAATTGTATTTTGGCCGCGCGATGCAACCGAGAACAGGAACATACCTATTGTCAAAAGCAAATACATAACATTTTGCTTGCTGTTGGCTTTTTTGTTCCGTTTTGGCTTAGAGTAAAGTTTATTTGTATTCATATATATATTATTGATTTTCGAAATGGCAGTAAACTGGAAGAATTTTTATTTGTATTATGTAAAATTTAAATTTAATATCTTGCTTTTATTTAAGTAACAAATAAAATGAACTTTTAATTGTTAATAATTTACACAACAATTATTAATCGAATAATAATAAATGGTATTTAAAAAGAGATCGGTGACAAAGGTATTATTTTAAAGTAAAGAAACGAAACCTATGGGTTTAAAAAATAGTTAACTTTTATTAACATAGCAAATAAAAATATTACTGTTGACTCCATTCGCATGAAAAAATAATCTATTACAGCGAATTCCAGATCAGGTAACTATCCATCTTACAAAAAATTGGTTTACGAAAATAAAACTTATCGAACCCCGGTTATCAATGAAGCCGTGCGCATAATAAGCAAGCCGGGCGGGGTTTTCAGCGGGTTAGAAGAAAAACAGGTCTCCAAAAATGGAGACCTGTCTAATTAAGTAGTCCGACCAGGATTCGAACCTAGACAAACAGTACCAAAAACTGTGGTGCTACCGTTACACCATCGGACTAACCGACCCGTTAAGGGACTGCAAAGGTAACAAGATTTTCAAAAAAATACAAAATATTTCCTACTCAATCGCTAAAACCCTTTCTACTGCCCGCTTTTAACCTGCGCTTCCATTACAGCCATAGCTATAATATTCACTATCTGCCTTACTGTGCTGCCCAATTGCAGCACATATACAGGTTTACGCAATCCCAATAAGATGGGTCCTATTGCTTCGGCCCCACCTACTTCCTGCAACAGGTGATAGGCGATATTACCGGCAGCCAGGTTAGGAAAAATAAGCACGTTAGGCGGTTCATTCACCAGATCGGAAAACGGATAGTTCTCGCGCAACAGCTCCGTATTGAACGCCACGCCCGCCTGCACCTCACCATCTACCACCATATCCGGGTGCAACTTCTTGATCTTGGCCACTGCGTTGCTCACCCTGTGCGCCTCCGGCGACGGTGTGCTGCCGAAGTTGGAATAAGACAGCATGGCTATCCGCGGCTTGATATTGAACAGGTGCACCATCTTGGCGGTCTGTATGGTTATATCCACCAGCTCGTCTTCCGTAGGCTCAAAGTTCAGCGTTGTATCCGAAAAGAACAGAGGTCCTTTTTTGGTGAGCATGATATATAATCCTGCCACGCGGCCTGCCCCTTCTTCCATACCTATGATCTCGAGCGCCGGGCGTATGGTATCGGGGTATTTACGGGTAAGGCCCGACACCATTGCGTCAGCCTGCCCGTTCTGGACCATCATGCAACCATAGAACGGACGCTCGCGCATTATCTTTTTGGCTTCATATAAGTTGGTACCCTTGCGTTTGCGTGCCTCAAAAAATTTCTCTCCGTATATGCTCCTGTTCTTCTCTTCCTGTTCGCTCTTAGGATCTATGATCTCCACATCGGGCAGATGGATATTGTTATCATCGATAAGCGCACGTATCCTTGCCTCATTGCCCAGCAATATGGGTATTGCTATACCCTCGTCCTTTGCTATCTGTGCCGCCTTGAGTATCTTGATGTTCTCTGCTTCCGAGAATACGACACGTTTAGGATTTTGCTTGGCCTTATTGATAACAAAACGCAATATCATATCGTCAGTGCCCAGCCTGTGGTAGAGGGCCGCCTCGTAGGCATCCCAGTCAGTTATCGGCTCGCGCGCTACACCACTGTCAATTGCGGCCCTTGCCACCGCCATAGAAACGGTTACCAGCAAGCGTGGGTCCATGGGTTTAGGAATGATGTAGGCTGGCCCGTATTCCAGCGTTATATCATTGTAGGCTACGTTCACAATATCTGGTACAGGCTCTTTAGCCAGTGCCGCCAGGGCCTTGACAGCAGCCAGTTTCATTTCTTCGTTAATGGCCGATGCACGCACATCGAGCGCACCGCGGAAGATGTAAGGGAAGCCCAACACGTTATTCACCTGGTTAGGATAGTCGCTGCGGCCGGTAGCCATGATCACATCTTTGCGTGCAGCCATTGCATCGTCATAAGTGATCTCGGGATTAGGGTTCGCCAGTGCAAACACGATCGGCCGCTCCGCCATACCCTTCACCATTTCCTGAGACACTACTCCTCCCTTAGACAGACCGATGAACACATCAGCGCCCTTCATGGCTTCCATCAGGCTCATATCGTCGCATGGCTGTGCAAACTGTGTTTTATGTTCATCAAGGTCTGTACGCGATGATATGATCAATCCCTTGCTATCGAACATGTACATGTTCTTTACATTGGCACCCAATGCCAGGTATATCTTGCAGCAGGATATGGCCGATGCACCCGCACCGCTGATCACTATTTTTACATCGCCTATATTCTTCTTCACAATATCCAGCGCATTCAGCAATGCTGCGCCCGATATGATAGCCGTGCCATGCTGATCGTCGTGCATGATAGGAATCTTCAATTCCTTCTTCAGCCTTGTCTCTATTTCAAAACATTCAGGCGCTTTAATGTCTTCAAGATTAATACCACCGAATGTGGGTTCAAGAGCCTTGACAGCCTGTATAAATGCCTCCGGGTCTTTAGCATTCAACTCAATGTCAAACACATCTATGTCAGCATATATTTTAAAGAGGAGGCCCTTACCCTCCATTACGGGTTTGGATGCCTCGGGGCCTATATCGCCCAAGCCAAGTACTGCGGTGCCATTGCTGATAACACCTACCAGGTTGCCCTTGGCGGTATACTTATAAACGTCTTCAGGATTAGCGTGTATCTCCATGCAAGGCTCTGCCACACCCGGTGAATAGGCCAGTGCAAGGTCTCTTTGTGTTTTGGTCTCTTTAGTAGGTATTACTTCTATTTTTCCCGGTCTGCCTTTCGCATGATATTCCAGCGCGTCTTCTTTCCGGATCAGTTGTGCCATGTAGTCTTCAATTTATTGAATGACTAAGGTACGAATTAGAAAGCTCGACAGGTATATTTATAATGAGGCAGGAAAAATTTAAGATTTTCAACTGTGATGCTGTAGCAAGCGGTGATTCACCATTGCATTTCCCTGCAAACCGCCCGTGTGTATACACAAAACTTTATCTGCCGGCAGAAAGTATCCCGATGACATCATATCCCTGACGCCGTACATCATCTTAGAGGTATAAATGACATCAAGAGGTATCTTATTCATAGAATAAAACTCATTCATAAAATCAATAAGCTCGTCGGTACATTTGCCAAAACCACCAAAATGCCACGCATCCAGCACATCCCAGTTCACGTTCTTATCGGCATGCAAGTGTGGCGCTATGTGCTCTTTCAGATACGCACCTTGCTTTAAAGGTGCAAAGCCGATGACCTGCTGAGCAACATTGGCCTTATTCCTTATTCCTGTGAGTGTAGTACCCGTTCCCACCGATAGCAATATGTGCGTATAGCTATCTTTTATGAATCTGCAGATAAGTTCTGCGCCTTTGCGCCCGGCGTCATTAGCACCTCCTTCAGGTATGATGTATATCTCATCAAAGTGCTGTGCCAACTCGCGCTCCCACTCGGGCTCCTGCTTGCTACTGTAGTCTGCCTGCGTTACAAAGATGAGCTCCATCCCATCTTTTGCGCAGGCCTCAAGTGTGGCTGTGAGTTGCAGGTACTTACCTCTTACTACCCCGACGGACCGTAGTCCTGCCACTTTTGCGGCATGCGCAGTAGCGGCAAGATGATTAGAGTGTCCGCCGCCAAAGGTGACCAGTGTTTTATAATTATGCTCCTGTGCATACAGCACATTGAGCCTTAGCTTATACCATTTATTGCCGGAAATAATGGGATGCAGCCAATCCAGCCGCAGCATATCTACAGCCGCTACAGCATTGCCATACCAATCATTATTGAGGGGCTGTATCCTTACATTACGCTCATCAATTATATCCATATTCGCGCAGGTAGTTTTCGTTGTCGCGCCAGCGGGGTCTTACCTTTATGAACAGTTCGAGGTGCACTTTCTTTTGCAGGAATTTTTCTATTTGCAAACGCGAGTTGATACCTAGTTGCTTGATCATACTACCACCCTTGCCCAGTAATATCATCTTCTGCGTTTCCCGACTCACAATGATATCTGCCTTTATTACATCAAGTGTTGTCTTTTCTTCAAACGACTGAATAATAACTGCTGTGTGGTAGGGTATCTCTTCCTCATACAATCCGTATATCTGTTCCCTGATCAACTCACTTACAAAGAAACGCTCGCTTCGGTCAGAGATGTTGTCTTCAGGATAATATGGTGGAGCCTCCGGCAGATGTTTAAGTATCAGGGGCAATATCTGTTCGGTATGCTGCTTTGTTTTGGCCGATATAGCCAGTAAGTTCCACTTGGGATAAAGCGCCTGATATTCAGCTACTACATCAGCCAACACTTTATCAGCTCCTAAACGGTCTATTTTATTCAGCAGCAATATTACGGGCACCTTAAGTTTCAATGTTTGCGTGATCTCAGTAAGCAACTCCGCCGGTTTATTAATGTCGTGCATCAGCACAGCTATATCGGCATCTTCAAGCGCGCTCTTTACATGCTGCATCATTTTCTCATGCAACTTGTACTTCGCTTCTATAATGCCGGGAGTATCCGAAAATACTATTTGGTAATCAGGTTCGTTCAGTATGCCCAATATCCTGTGTCGGGTGGTCTGCACCTTAGATGATGTGATGACCAAATGCTCGCCGAGCATAAGGTTGAGTAAGGTAGACTTACCAGCGTTGGGAGCACCGAATATATTAACGTAACCTGATTGAAACTTTCCGCTCATTTGATGGCAAAGTTAATGGTTTGCTATACACTATGGCTTAACCATCACCAAAAACAAACGTATGGCTTAAGCTGCAGGTTGCACCACGCCACCTACAGGCAGAGTAAAAAATCGATTGAACAGCTTTCCCATCCCCCCGCCCACCACGAAGCCCAGTATTGCACCTACAGTAATATCCAGCGGATAATGCACGCCCACATACACCTGCGCATAAGCTACTACGCCCGCCCACAATATGGCTACAGGCCATATCCACTTCAGGTGCCGGCTAAGGGTCACGGCACTAAATATGCCTATGGAAAAATGATTAGCGGCGTGCGATGATGGGAAACCGTATAACCCGCCACAGGGCACCAGCAGATGAATAACACTGGATAGCGCGGGGTTCTGGCAGGGCCTCAGGCGCTGAAAATAAGGCTTCATGATAGAGGCACTGATCTGATCTGTAATGATAAAGGCAATAAGAAAAGCCAGGCACCACAGCCAGCCCTTAGCCCTGAACTTGTAAGGCATGAACACCAGCAAAAAGAAATAGAGAGGAGCCCAGAAGTAAGGGTTCCTCATGTAGGGCAGGAAATTATCCAGGAACGCATTGCGCCACTGAAAATTCATATAATACCAGGCTACATGATCGCAATAAATAATAGTATCATGGATCTGTTTCAGCAAAAGTGATAAAGTTGTTTATATTAACAATATAGGGTTGCCAATGCACTTCCTTTTCCCCTGGAGAAGGCAATGATCGGGCATCCTATTTCTTTTTAAATATCATGATCATCCTCGGTGACTCCGCTTCCTTGTAAGTATTAAGCTTATAATCACCGAAGGTACTCATTAATGCCATTCCCGCCTCTTCAAACATCGATACAAAATCCGCCAGCGTGAACCCCGCGACGCTCTCAGTAAACTCACGATGCTTTTTATCGGCATCGGTAAAGCTGATGTGTTTGATAATATGCTTCCTCACTATGCTCTTCTTCACCATGAAGGTGTAGCTGCCGCGCTGTATAGTTTGTTCCGCGTTCATGTGCTGCTTTACATACTCATAATTCAGGTAGTCTATCACCAGTATGCCGTCTTGCTTCAATGCCGCGGCAAATGACCTGGCGGCAAGCTTATGGTCCCTGTTGTGCTTAAAATAGCCAAAGCTTGTAAAAAAATTAAATGCAAAATCAAAGTAATTGATATAGAACGGGAACCTCATATCCTGCACGTAAAAGTGCAGCTTATCGTCCTCATATGCCTTGGCTATCTCTATAGCAGGGTGCGATATATCTATGCCTACCACATCAAAGTCGTGTTCTGCCAGTTGCTTGGCAAAGCGGCCTTCGCCACAGGCTATATCCAGCATGTCACATCCGCAAGGGGGCTTCAGGTAATCCAGCAGATTTTCCACAAACTCCTGCGCTTCCTGCTCATCCCTGTTTTGGTAAAGTATCTTGTAAAAAGGAGAACCGAACCAATTTTCAAACCAATTCATAGGCAAAAGTCGTAAATAATCGGCCTTCAAGGGTTGATAAAGCCGTTATGCTCACAAAAAAATAGAAATAATACAATAATTGAGCAAGCAAAAATAAGGTATATTTGCGACCCAATTCGTAATATGAATATCAGGCGTTTTTTAGTTTTTTATCGGTTGCCTCTGGCCATTGCATTAATGGGGCTCGGTTTTTTATGTGGTTTTAAAGTCCATGGCGGGTGGTGGATGGCATGGATACCAATGCTAGTATCTATCCTCATGGTAGTAGCTTACTTTATGCTGGGCCCTATGACCCTCATTCAGGGTTATATGGAAGCCGGAGATATGGATGGTGCCAAGGCATTGCTTGCAAAAGTGAAGTACCCTAATCTACTCTATAAGCCTATCCGTTCTTCGTTTTATATGCTGCAGGCCAATTTCTCGACAATGGGTGATGATCTGGACCTGGCGGAAGCACAGCTTAGAAAGGGCCTGGAAGGCGGCTTACCTGAAAAGGAATTTGAAGGTACCGCATATCTGCAACTAGGGGCGATAGCCTACAAAAAGGGCAATACTAAGGAAGCCAACGAGCATCTGCGCAAGGCAATAAAGATTGGCCTGCCTGACAAAGACAACGAGGCCACAGCCTACCTGCAGCTGTCAAGTATCTGCATTCAGCGTCGCGATTTCCGCAATGCCAAGATCTACTTTAATAAGGCTAAAAGTTGTAAAGCTACCAACCCGCAGGTGGTAGAACAGATAAAAGAAATGGCCAAATATATTGCACGCATACCCGGTTAATAGGAGCATCAACATATGTTTTAATAGCCCCCGAAGATATGTTCGGGGGTTATTTATTTATATCTCCGCAAGATTTATAGTACTTGAATTTTGCAAATTGGGGCATAATCAACTACATTTGCACTCCCTCAACCGCGGCGATGGCGAAATTGGTAGACGCACTACTTTGAGGTGGTAGCGCCTGTAACGGGCGTGGGAGTTCGAATCTCCTTTGCCGCACATACAAAACCCGCTCTCAGAGCGGGTTTTGTTTTTGACCCTTATATTATGTTACCCGGCATTTTAAAAGCTGCCGATCGTTTACTTTTAACACGGCTATTTATACTGGAGCTTCAGTTTGCCAAATATTTCTGCGGAACTCACCGCGAAGCCTATGCCTTCAGTGCCTATTCCCGAAAGCTTTGACGTAACCACACCAATGACAACACCATCCTTACCAATAAGCGGCCCTCCACTATTTCCTGAATTTATACTTACGTCAGTCTGCAGATAGGTTACATTATTGGCTTTGCGCAAGCTGGATAACACCCCTTTAGAAACACTCTGACCTAACTCCACACTCTTTGGCGCTCCTATAGCCCACACATCAACACCCATTTCAGGATCATTTGAGTTACTGATTTGAAGCGGCTTCAGATCATTCTTAGCTACCTTGATCAGTGCCAGGTCTGCTTCTTCGTTTTTGCGCACAAGTTCTGCATCAGCTTTAGTTCCATCTGCAAATACGACCTCAATTTTTTTTGTCCCGGCAACAACATGATAGGCTGTAACCATATAACCATCTGCCGACACTACAAACCCACTGCCATGGCCTTCGTCTACTTTTATTATCGCTACCGATTTAATAAAATCATTTATCCTGGAGTTTTCTGCCGGTTGCGGCTTCGGAATTGGGAACGCAGCAAGTGAATCTGATCCGTTACCCCCCATTTTTAGTAAACCTTTGCTCTGTAGCTCATCCCTTATTTTGAGCAACGATGATTCAAGATTGTCTTCAAGCGACTGGTTGATAAAATTCTGAAAAGTATATTTAGAAGACCGAAAATTATAGGTAAAAAAATCAGACTTCAATTGCGTCTCAGTAGAATATACTTTCTGCTTGTAAAAATCTAATACATCCCACTGTATGTCCAATTCTATGGCTAAAAGTTCATTAGGCAACTGCGATAAAGATGCAGACGTAGCACGCCTCGACAATTTACTTTCAATATTATGGATAACTATCTTCTTTACGGTCGCATTAAGATATAATGTATTGGTAATAGCAGGAAAAATAGTACTTGTGGTATCCATAAAATTCATGTTCTTCAGCGACTGATTCAGGGCATCGGTGAAAACTGTATTATTGATCTTTATGTCTTCTTTTTCCCTTGATTTATTGGCTCTTCTAACTGTTCTGCTGTCCTTTACCTTATTGCGATTAAAAGATTTTATTGATAAATACTGATGCCAGATAAAATCTTCTTTTTTCGTATCAAATGAAGTATTGTTAATGATCATATACTTCTCATCAATGCTCCTCGGCTTGTAACTTACCAACGCAGGAGCTAACTGCTTAGACTCAAATTTTTTCGTCTTGGGAGAAACGACATCAAAATAGAAGCCGTAAGTCCAACCATAAAGAGGCACCAACAAATTAAGAGCGGTAAACGCCATTGTGGGACTACGCTTTTTGAGCTCAAACGCATAATTGGACTTTTTATAACCCTCCTTACGTATCGTCACCGTGTGAAATATGCGCATCTTATCAAACTTCTGCGAACTTTTTTTACTAACACCTTCTGTTGGCGGGGAAACTTTAGCACCAGGCGTCGCAGATGAAATGGTGACTTTTTGGTACCTGCTTGAGAAAATATTGGCACATCCGGACAACATTATGAACAGTATGACAAGCAAGTAAACATGGGTAATCTTTCTCAAATAGCTCATTTTTAATTTTTTTTGTAAAAATAGCTAATAAGAATTCATATCAAAGCGATTGTACAATTATCTGGAGGGCTGCCACTTTTACAAGGCTTTTTGTTAGCTGCTCCTTGTGGGCAGTACTAAATTATCTCCTAAGCTTATTTAATATCTATTAGCACCTTAAGGCTCGAAGGTATATTCAACTTTAATCGCGATCCGGATAAAAAATACATAATTCCCAAAAAAATGACGCCCAACATATCATTGGTGATTTAGCCTTTTTTTATGTAGACTTAGTTATTTGTGTGCTTGATCTTCATTTATTTTTACAATAACATGCCCCCAAACCGCACCTTGATCAAGAAAGAAAAAAAATAGAAAAGATTTTCATATCCTTATAATGACAATGATAGTCCTGTCCTGACACGGATATATTTTTATATGGGATAAAACTAACCCAGCCGCCAAGCCAAACATACCTGTCAAATTCATAGTAGTTCCTTCTAAGCGATAATTTTGGAGTCATTACCTTTTGAGCTGAGCTTTATGCAATAAAATCTATGCTCCACGCAAAGAAATCGCAACACTTAAGATAGAGACTCGGGAAAGCTATCCGGCTTCGCATACGTCAATCTGGAAATACGCTCCGTCTTGTGGTAGCTGTCCAGTCCTGCACAAGTGATGGTGCCGGCCATTTCCAGGTCTACATACCCATCAGGCTTTAACGTGTCTGCCGGTATTGAAACATAGACGATCTCTGCCAGTATCATTATCGTACCATTCTGCGGTATATCTATTTTCTGCCTGAAACTCGCGCCGATCTTCACGTAGCTCTCCGCTACGAAAGGAGCATAGTAGCCAGGCTTATTTTCTTCTGTAAGTCCTGTGGCATCAAATTCCGATATATCCCCGGCATAGCGAGCTGATGTTTGGTGTGCTGCTTTATAAAACTCTTCCCGTACATGATTAACCGTAAATATCCTTGTCTCCAGAATATTATTGAGTGTATGCCTCTCCACAGAATCAGGACGAACAATAAAACCAAACAACGGCGGATTTGCCCCAATATGAAAAAAAGAATTGAATACCGCGAGATTACTCTGACCCTTACCATTGCGCGTACCAATCAGTGACAGGCTTTTAAATCCCCCCAATGAATTAATGAACATTGCCCTGTAGCGCTGTTCAAATGCCTTAATATCCTTACCGCTGTACTCTATTCTGTTCATATCTGGTTGATATTTTCCTACTACTTTCTTTTTGATATTTTGTTTTGCGAGATTGCCCTTTGCCGCTCGCATTTAAAACGACTGATCTTTGCTGACCGCATTTTTTGATGTTTCGTTTTACAAGCCTCTACACGTATGCGCCACAGCTTATAACTCCTGAATTTAAGCTGCTCCTTCATCAATTTCCGCACCTCGCTCTCACTCAAACCAAACTGATATTTTATTGCGTCAAACGGTGTACGGTCTTCCCAGGCCATTTCCATTATCCTGTCAATATCCACTTCTGTTAAAGTCGGAGACAAAGGCCTTATCGCTTCCTCATCCGCCATCATGTACGCCAAGGGTGACGGCAGGTCGCTGTAATAGCAATAATGATCATTATAAGATTCCATATAAGTTATCGCCCTCAAACCTTCGCCACCTACCTATCAGAGAATATATCAGCAAAGGAAAAGCATATTTTGTTTAACAAATTTATAAAAATATTAAACAACCATAAGACTAACTTTATTGATAGTTTCGATTTAGGTATTAGCCTACGGGTAGTAAATACATAAAAAAAGGGTTTCTCCGATGAAGAAACCCTTTTTTTAAAACCAGACATCGGCCTATTCAGCCTTAACAAACTTATCCGTCTTCAGCAATTCGTTGTTCTGATCATACACCTTAATGATGTACATACCTCCTGCCAGTTCGCTGATGTCCATTGAGGTCACATCCTTGCCCTGCATAAGTACCTTACCATCTACACTCAGTATAGTTGCATTTACCTTAATGGGTGCATCTATGCGTATCACAGATGTGGCAGGATTAGGATATACCTTGATATCTATGTTGTTCAAGACGACATCAACACCCACTATCGCATATACTGCAGATGTAACCATGCAGCCATTACCGTCTGTCACCATTACAGTATAGTTGCCCGTGCCGGTCTCGGTATACGTGCTATGGGTAGCGCCCGGTATAGCTACACCGTTCAGGTACCACTGGTAAGTAGCAAATGAACCTGTATAGAGGATGTCACCACCTGTAACATTGATCAGAGGATGTGGCGGAGCTATGACATTAACAGGCGTCAGCACACTGCTGCAGCCACCATTGCTTAGCACTACCGTATACACACCCACCGTATCAGCTATATAACTAGCATTGGTGGCGCCTGTTATCAGCGCACCATTCATATACCACTGATAAGTAATACCTACCGTACTGCCTGCTGTAGACACTACCAGGTTCACAGGGCTGCCACCACAAAGTGTAGCAGAACCAGATGGCGTAACCGTACTTGTCGCCAGTAGATCGGTGACATTTATCGTGTCATATACGGTAGCAGTACAGCCCACCGCATTGGTCTCACTGTAGGTAATGATAGCAGTACCAAGCGCCACACCAGTTACAAGGCCCGATGCATCTACAGTCGCTATGGAAGAGCTACTTGTGCTCCACGTACCCCCTGATGAGGTTTCATAAAGCGTTACACCCGATCCAACACATACACCAGACAAACCAGTGATAGATGTCAGTACAGGAACGGCATTCACCGTAACACCCGTGGTTACCGTAGTACTGCAACCTGCTCCACTGGTCAAGGTATACGATATGGTAGCTGAGCCTGCAGCCACACCGGTTACACTGCCGGCTGCATCGACTGTAGCAATGGTATTATCGCTACTTGTCCATACACCACCCGCTGTCAAATCACTCAGCGATATAGCATTGCCTGCGCACACTGTTGTCGTGCCTGCAATCACATCAACCACCGGTAGCGGGCTAACGGTAAACATTTTGGTAACAACAGTTGCGCAACCGGCGCCACTGGTTACTGTGTAAGACAATATTGTCGTTCCTGCACCAACGGTCGTAACCGCACCCGCAGGGTCGATGATAGCCACGGCAGCATCGCTGCTATGCCACACACCACCAAGGGTATCATTTGTTAATGTGGTTGATCCGCCAATACATATTCCTGTAAGACCTGCAATACTATCAACTACCGGCAGCGGAGCTATAGTTATAGGAGCCGTTACATAAGCACTACATGTTGCAGCATTGGTCACGGTGTAAGTGATCGTAGCGCTGCCTGCGCCAATACCGGTCACGTTGCCCGTTGCATCAACTGTTACTATTGTATTGTCACTGCTGCTCCACAAACCACCAAGGCTATCATCTGTATAGATAATAGATGTACCTGCACATAAGGTACCTGCACCCACAATAGCATCTATAACAGGTAGACTATTTACAGTAACAGTTGAGGTCACTGTAGTGGCACCGCACACATCAGACAATGTATATGAAATTGTAGCTGTACCCGTTGCCACGCCGGTAACCGTACCGGTGGCATCAACGGCCGCTATTGCACCGTCACTTGTACTCCATGTACCACCTGCTGTGGTGTCGCTCAGCACTGTCGATGACCCCATACAAATAGACGTACTGCCTGTAATAGCCCCCGCTACTGGAAGACTATTTACGGTATCGACATACATTACTGTGGTAGTCCCGCAAGTATTGCTTACTGAATAAGACAAAGTAACGATACCGGCAGTACCGCCTACCACCACTCCAAATACCGGATCTATAGTGGCAACAGCACTATCGCTGCTACTCCACACGCCACCCGGTGTTATGTCCGTCAATACAATGGTAGTAGCTGCGCATACCGAAGTAGCGCCGCTTATTACAGCCACAGACGGTATAATATTGATAATATCGATCACCGTAGCAGTCGTAGATCCGCACTGATTGCCTACTGTATAAGAGAGTGTAACAACGCCCGACGCAACTCCCGTAACGACACCCGTAACCGAGTCAATTGACGCAAGCGTTACATTGCTGCTCATCCATGTACCTCCTGCAGGTCCATCAGTAAGGGTAACCGGCGACCCGATGCATATAGTAGCCGGGCTGCTGATAACGCCTGCAACAGGGGTTACATATACCGTATCAGGATACATTACCGTTATTGAACCGCAGACATTACCCGCTGTATACGATATAACAACGCTACCACCTGCAACACCGGTAATATTACCTGATGCATCTATACTGGCTATAGTCGGGTCACTGCTGCTCCATATACCGCCGGCAACACCATCATTAACTGTGATGATACTGCCCTGACATACCTGTGTAGGTCCGCTTATTGAGGTAACCGTTGGCACAGCGATCACAGTATCTGTTGTCGTTACAGTTGTTGTTCCGCAACTATTGGTTACTGAATAACTTATAGTTACCACCCCACCTCCTGTTGATGTCAGCAAACCGGTCACAGGGTCTATAGTAGCTATCGTAGCACTATCCGTGGTCCATGTGCCACCGGTAGCAGCATCGCTTAGCGATAGTGTCAATGTATTACATATGGTCATTGCACCCGCTATCGGCGACACGACCGGCGCCGTGATCACCGTGTCCAAAGCTGTTACTGTTGTAGTTCCACAACCATTGGTCGATGTAAAAGAGATGGTCACTACACCAGCCGCATTACCTGTCAGCAAACCGGTCACAGGGTCAACAGACGCGGTCAGCGGATCGCTGCTTGTCCATGTTCCCACTAAAGTCGTATCACTCAAGGCAGTAGATGATGTAATACAAACGCTGGTAGCACCGATTATTACACCTACCACCGGCACATCGGTTATGGCTACCGTCACTGTATCTACCTGGCTGCCGCAGCTATTAGTAGTAGTATAAGATATAATAGCAGTGCCTGCAGTTCCACCTGTTACTACACCGCTTGCATCTACGGTAATGGTCGCGCTGCTGCTGGTCCATACACCGCCCGTAGCCACATCACTCAGCGTTGAGGTAGAACCCACGCAGAAAGCAGACGTACCGGTTATAACATTCGCTGTCAATGCATTTTCAACAGTAACGGTCAATGTGTCGGTATTGCTACCACAGCTATTAGAAGTTGTATACGACAAGGTAGAAGTACCTGCGCTTACGCCGCTAACTACGCCACCTGCCACTGTTACATTAGTATTGCTTGCAGCCCATATGCCTGTACCCGCACCATCGGTATATGTGGTAGTAGCGCCAACGCAAAGTGGACTTGTACCGCCGGCAATTGTACCCGCAGTAATTACCGGATCAACAGTTACCGTAAGCGTATCAATCTGCGTTCCGCAACTATTGCCTGTAGTATAGGATATAATAGCTGTACCCGCAGTTCCACCTGTCACAACTCCGCTTACATCGACAGTAATGGTGGCACTGTTACTGCTCCATGTTCCGCCAATAGTAGCATCGCTCAATGTAGATGTAGCACTCACACAGAATGTAGACGCACCTGTAATGACATTTGCAACCAATGCACTATCTACAGAGATGGTCAGCGTATCGGTATTGCTGCCGCAGCTATTGCTTGTTGCATAAGATATAATTGATGTACCCGCTGCTACACCCGTTACCACGCCACCGGTCACGCTAGCATTACCATTGCTCGTCGTCCATACGCCCGATCCCGCACCATCGGCATAAGTGGTATTGGCGCCTACACATAGCGGGCTTGTACCTCCGGCAATATTACCGGCAATAAGCACAGAATCAATCGTTATTGTCAATGTATCAGATTGAGTACCACATGCATTGGTAGTTGTGTAAGACAAAATAGAAGTCCCTGCACTCATTGGGGTCACTACCCCTCCGCTTACAGAAACATTTGGGTTGCTGGCGCTCCACACACCACCTGCAATAGCATCGGTGTATGTCGTTGCGGAGGTAATGCATAAAGGGCTTGTGCCACCGGTTATATTACCAGCAACAAGCGCCGGATCAACAACAACCGTCAACGTATCTACATTTGTTCCGCAAGCGTTACTTGTTGTATAAGATATTACGGCTGCACCTGCCGCTCCGCCAGTCACCACACCTGCTATATCCACAGTAATGGTGACACTGCTGCTGCTCCAGTTACCTCCGGTATTGGCATCTGTAAGCGTAGTGCTTGACCCCACACAAATGGGCGAAGTTCCTACGATTGCCATCGGCATTATTATATCCTGCACTGTTATGGTCATAGTATCAGATACACTTCCGCAACCATTAGTTACAGTGTAGGAGATAATTGCTGTTCCCGCTGCTCCGCCAGTCACCACACCGCTGGTATCAACAGTTATTGTCACGCTATTACTACTCCATACTCCGCCTGTCCCCCCGTCGGTCAGCGTTGTCATTGATCCCTGACAGATCGTGGAGGTACCAGCTATTGTGTTTCCGGCTAACGGAGTATTAACTATTACAGCAAGCGTATCACTATTTGTTCCGCACGTGTTGGTTGTTGTGTACGAAATTATAGATGTCCCCATTGACAGGCCAGTTACCAAGCCACCAGACACAGTCACATTACTATTATTGGCACTCCAGCTGCCGCCAGGTACAGCATCGGTAAATGTTGTGTTACCGCCTACGCAGATGGGATTAGCTCCACCAGTGATCGTATCTGCTACCAGCAGCGGATCTACGATCACCTGTAATGTATCTGAGTGACTACCGCAACTGCTGGTAGTTGTGTAGGAAATAGTAGAAGTGCCTGAGTTAACACCTGTAACCACACCACCCACTACAGTTACATTGCTGTTGCTCGCACTCCAGGTACCACCGGTCAGCGTTTCAGTATAAGTAGTATTTGTCCCTATACAGAATGGACTGGTACCACCCGTAATAAGTCCGCGCTGCATTGCCGTATCCACAGTCACAGTCAGCGTATCCGAGTGTGTTCCACATGCATTGGTGGTCGTGTAAGAGATCAGCGCTGTACCTGCTGCCCAACCTGTTACCACACCATTAGTATCCACGGAGGCCACCGTGTTGTTGCTGCTAGACCATACGCCACCCGCAACCGTATCAGCCACCGTATTTGTTGCACCCGCGCAGACAGAAGAACTGCCAGTGATCACTCCTGAAACAAGCGGAGGGCACGTTACCGTTACCACATAAGTAGCCGTACTGCTCCCCCCCGCACCGGTTACTGTATAAGTAACCGTATCTATACCCGCAGTAACACCGGTTACTACACCAGTGCTACTCACTGTAGCATTACCATTGCTGGTGCTCCATGTGCCACCGCTTACTGTATCAGTAAGCGTAATGGTGCCGCCTGCAGTTACTGTAGCCGCACCGGTTATGGTG
>Ga0164297_10000812_pt1 | contig 36303 bp, 37 predicted proteins | sample GEODES058metaG_FD_113539 | JGI IMG/M metagenome (GOLD analysis project Ga0164297, IMG submission 113539) | Dystrophic lake water microbial communities from Trout Bog Lake, Wisconsin, USA - GEODES058 metaG | ecosystem: Environmental > Aquatic > Freshwater > Lake | place: USA: Trout Bog Lake... | reverse complement strand
ACGTTGTCCTAACGCTCATTAGAGCGACATCTCTATTTTTCATTGCGCAAAAGTTTTCCGGTTTCGGGTTGCTGCGTGGGATGCAGGAAGGTCCCTTTAAGTGGATGATTACTTTTCTGCTCTATGATTTCGCTATTTATTTCTGGCATGTCATCAGTCACAAATACGAGTGGTTGTGGCGTTTCCACAAAATTCATCACAGTGATAAGGCATTCAATTTGACTACTGGCTTTCGATTTCATGTGTTTGACCTCTTCATTGAGATCCCCTACAAATGTTTCTTTGTCATATTGATCGGTGTTGACGCGCACATTGTGTTGGCGATGGAGGCTATCCAAGTGGTTTTCATTCTATTTCACCACTCGAATATCCGACTTCCTAACGAAGAGTCTTTATCGAGGGCCATCATCACCCCATCGCTGCACCGTACGCATCATTCTGCTAGTCGGCAAGAGCACGATAGTAACTACGGAATCGTTTTTGCTTTTTGGGATCGGTTCTTCGGTACCCGAAAAGAATGTGTCCCTCAAAAAATCGGTCTCGACATCATAATTGCGGATAACTTCTTTCAGTTGTTTTGTTTAGCCTTTATTACTGAACGGCAAATGAAGAAAATTCTTAAGCTTATTCCACATTTCGGGAGTAGCAAAATAAAGTAAATGCTTACCTGTTTTATGCCACTTTTACGAATAAACCAAGAGAAAGAGAGGCGATTGCATTATGGATCTTAAAGGCAAAATGAATCTCCAAGAGCCCGTGACGGGAGAAGCTGAAACCGTGGTTGATCTTCAGCACGATAAGGTTTTTGATTTTATAGCTACCAATTTCCATCAGAATTACCAGAAGTGGATGCCTGATGTGGTTAATGTGGAATTCCTTGACGGAGTCCCCGTTCACAAGGGGAGTCGAGTTAAACAGGTGAAATCTGAGAACGATGAAAACGTGACTTCAACGTTCGAAATCACGGAGTTTTCAAAAGCCGATAAATTCAGTTTCGAAGGTCGAGATTCACCCTACCGGCAAATTTACAGTATTGCCCCCTTAGGACCAAAGAAAACATCTTTATCTTTCCGATTCGAGTTACTAGAAGTGGACCTGTTCATGAGGCCCTTTGTAAAGCTCATTCGTGCATCCATTTTAGAGGGAGTAGAGAGTACTACTGAAGCGCTCTATGCACTTTTGAACCATAAAGCTAATAAATAATAATTACTGTTTAAGGAGCGCCAACTATGCCACTTTTCGTCAAACAAGATTCTGGAATCATCCCTCAGGTACTAACAGCCATACTGGATCATTGCGTTAATGGTGTAACGCTTGCAGATCCTGATCTTGAAGATTGTCCCATTGTTTATGCGAATAAGGCTTTTGAGGAACTTTCAGGGTACGGTCAGGAAGAAATCATCGGCAGGAATTGTCGTTTCCTTCAAGGTAACAATAAGGATCAGCCCGATCTAGATAAGTTGAGAACGGCCATAAAAAACCATGAGCCTATCTCTGTGACCTTAAAAAACTACCGTAAGGACGGCACGCTTTTTCATAATTATCTTTCCATCACACCGCTGTTTGATAAAAAGGGCGGCTTGCTATATTACCTAGGTGTTCAGTATGACATCACGTATAAGATTGATGCCGATTCTGAAATCAAGAAACTGACTGAAATGCTTAAATCCTGATCAACCGTTTTAGCGCCTTTTTTAAAGGCTTTTTCACGGTCATGATTGATCGAATTGGCTCGGTTAAGAGCCGTTTTTATCCAAAAAAAAGCATGACTTTCAAGACATCAAAAGACATTCCATCGTCTGAGATAACCGATGAAAAGATCTGGCTGGGTCGTCGTGAGGCTGTTCGTTCAATGGGGGTATTGCTCTTAACGGGCTTAGCCACCAAAACAGCCTTCGAATCTAAGGATGTCCATGCCGAAACGTCAAGTTCTCTCATTTTATCCAGTCGTGATGTCACAAAAGAAAAAAACGTCACTCACTACAATAATTTCTACGAGTTTTCATATTACAAAGAAGAGCCCGCATCGCTTGCTCAAGCGTTGATCATTGACCCTTGGTCTGTAGAGGTATCAGGACTCGTAGAACATCCCACGACCTTCGCACTTGAAGATTTGCAACGATTGTTTCCGCTACAGGATAGAATTTACAGGCTTCGTTGTGTTGAAGCGTGGTCAGCCGTGATTCCCTGGTTGGGTTTTCCTCTCAAAGATCTGTTGAGTCGCGTGAGCCCTTTATCTTCGGCCAAATACGTAAAATTTACATCGGTGATGCAACCAGAGGCCATGGTAAATCAGCGTGACAATCGAGTCCTCGCTTGGCCCTACGTTGAAGCGCTCAGGCTTGATGAAGCCGTGCATCCATTGACGCTCCTTTCGTTGGGTATGTACGGTAAACCCCTGATGAAACAAAATGGTGCGCCTATTCGGCTTGTCGTACCCTGGAAATACGGATTTAAGAGCATTAAGTCGCTGGTCAAGATTGAGCTCGTAGCAGAACCACCCGTTACTACATGGAATCAAGCTGCACCTGAAGATTATGGCTTTTATGCCAACGTCAATCCTGAAGTCCCGCACCCTCGATGGAGCCAAGCGAGTGAACGACCCCTAGGGAGTCGTTTTTTTACACCAAGACGCGTGACCCAGTTATTCAATGGCTATCAAGAGGAAGTCGGATCGCTTTATTCCGGCATGGATCTTAGGCGGTTCTATTGATGACGCTACAACAGACGGTCGACTTCATTTCCGCTTTCGTTCGCGTGATTCGAAAAGAACAGAAGACAATTGATCCGCTGGACTTCGGCATCACATCACCTCATTGGGTATTCCTGGTACACAAGCTCGCTGATACCTGGACTTTCCTGTGTGTGATTTCCTTTTGGCCGCTCGTTTGGCTCCTCCTCTTGATGCTTTTCGATGGTTTAGGCCCCAACCCCATCGGAGAATTCCATCTGTACACAGGGATTTGGACCTTAAGATTTTTATTGGTGAGCCTCTGTATTACACCCATTCAAACCTTGACCCAATGGCGAGGGATGGCTTCGTACCGACAAATGTTCGGCCTCATGGCTTTTTTTTATGGGACCTTACACGTCTACGGCTATCTATCGATAGATCAGGGTTGGATGTGGACGGCGATTGTCCGGGATGTGATTGAAACCAGCTATATCTGGTATGGCATCTTCGGTTTTGTGGTGGTGTTTCTCTTAGCGATCACCACTCCGAAATTCGCCAAAAAAATGATGGGGAAATCCTGGAAGAAACTCCATCGCTGGGTCTATCCCGCTTCAGTCGCGGTGATCTTGCATTGGGTGATGCAACTCAAGGGTAATCTAGCCGAGCCTTTCCTCTACGGGGTGCTCCTTTTGATGCTTCTGCTTTTTCGTGTAGCGGCTTGGTGGAAAAACCGCAAACTCATGCGACTCATGATTCCTCGTCGCCCGACGGTTCTGGACGACTGATGGTAACTCTTAAATGGGTCCCTGAGCGCTCATAGGATCCAATTCTCTTTAGGTGGTTTAAAAAGAGCCTGCCCGTAAAGGGCAGGCCAAAGCGTCGAAGAGAGAGTTCAACGTGTCAGCAAAACACTGACCAAATTCAGACCAACGACCTTATAAGGAAGTTCATTGGCCTTTATTATTTTGTTGCACAGGGTCTATTCGATCGGTAAGCAGCAGTCTTCCCATTGCCATAGCTGATAGACATGACGTCCTTCAGGTGCTGTAGGCATCCGTCCTTTCACCCATTGAAGTGAGCTTTCACCTACCGCATGATGACTATTGGTTTCAGTTTTTGGATATACAAGACTCATGCGGTATTGGCTTTTCTGGATAAAAGGGTCGGGCACCCCACCACATAGGACATCATCACCCACAGTCCTCATCGAAAGGCCTAAGCGATGAAGTAGGGCTATGGATCTGATGGCACTTAAGCTGGTGAGCATTGGATCCAGGGTGGAGGCTGAGCGCATCATTCCAGAAAAGGGATAGAGGCTACCCCAACTGCCTGCACACCAGAAGAGTGAGTCCAGCGCTTCTCCCCGATTGGCCGCCACGATGTCCGCACTGCAGGTTTCAAGTGCGCCAGGAAGGCCCACCACGCCACCCTCAGGCGCTAACAGTAAAGCGAGATTCTCATGATTCCAGGTAGGATCCCATTCTGATAGATACATCACGGGTGGATTATCGATTCCTGCACAGGGCGTGGCTCCGAATGGGTCTGCGAGTGGGTTCGGAAATGGAAAAATGTGTACATTAAAAAAGGCGGGATGCGATGTATCCTGATCGCTCATCCCTAAACTGCCGAGTAATGGCGTATTCGATGAGCACGCTGGCGTGGTAGTGACTTCGATGACTTTCGTTGGATGCCATGAACCGACCGTCACGCCAACTTCAAAGGGCCCGCCACAATCACAGATGACTTCTTCGGTGACGCCATTAGGGATTACACCTTCCCCCATCGGCACCCCAGCGATCCGAATCGGAAAATAACAATCAAAACAGAAGGCATCGCTAAGAGCGCTTGCGAATAGGTCGGGGTCTTCACAGAGCTCTGACCCTTCTGCAGTTTGAAAGCGAACACCCAGTAGTGTCACGATCATGATCAGCGCGATCGATCTCATGAACCATCCAGATTGATTGGGGGATATTCCGTCAATCGTAGGATATTGTCCACGTTTTGAATCATGGCCGGGAGGGCTTTGATCTTGAAGCGTTGAACCATCCTTCTAGGCGCAAGATAGATCCTTGTGTTGAGTCTCTTCATAAGTGCTTCAAGATGTTCAAACCCATGATCCGGATGAACCGAGGTCGTGATGAGAAGATTGGATGGGTGTGGTGATGTGTTCACGATGTGTTCGACCCACAGAAGATGGCTTTCACGTCGGGCATCAAACAATAGAATGCGCTCATTCATGGGTAGCAGGGAGAGGGGGTTTAGTCGTTGCCCTTTAAAAATGATCGTATGGCCAGTTGAGGATGCGATGGTTCGCGGTACTTCAATCGACGGGTCGATGGTGTACTGTTTTTTCACGATGGCGTCAGGCAGTGAATCATGATGTTGACTGTCCCAGAAGGCACGGATCTGTTGGGCTTGATAATCGTCCCAGTTGAAGTTTCTGACACGGGTTTTAAGGATGTCCCGTGCATCAGGTTCCAGGATCTCGACGGTGGGTCCCTGAGTGCCTAAGTCATCGAGTTCTTTGAGTCCTTCTCTAGGCAGGGCTTTGATGTGACTATTCATCCACTCAACTTCACGGATGCCTGCGACTTTCAGTTGGATCAGTGTTCCGACGCTGTAGGTTATGGCAGGGACCTTGGTTACGTGCGCGCGTGTGAAAGCGATGGGATCTATAGTGATGGCCGGTAGCGCCTTGGGATCTTGAGTTTTGGTTAGGGTTCTGATGGCCGATGTCAGCCCCCTAAAACCGCCGACGTTTGGTAGGCCTCTGAAGACGATGACCGTGTCTTTACGGTTCATGTGGCTCTGTACGATGTCCTTTAGTGCTTGATGTCCCATCGATAGTGATACAAAGATGACATAAGAATATGGTGTTTCTTTAGATCGAATGGACAGGGCGGAGGAAGGTTGTCTTCGATGGGTCTCGAGGGTTCCCTGGGCCGTTTCGGGTCTTCTGAGCCATCCGGGGGGCGGGGCTTTAGATGCCCATGCTTTCATCGCCTGGGATTTATGGAGCCAGGCGTCCTCACAATGGCCTTCTTGTACACTCGAGCAACAGAGAAGAAGAGCGGCCCAGAGCTTGGTCAGCCAAGACTCAAATCGGGAGGACATAGGCTTTTCCAACGATCTGCTGTGGATAGACAGGCCCCCAATATCGTGAATCAAAAGATAAGCGATGGTCTCCCATCACCCAGAATTGATTCGATCCCAGCCTGATGGTCTCTTGGGTCATAAGTCCATTCGCAGTGATTTTATCCATGAGTGGCCGGCCTTCTGCGATTAAAGACCGATTAATCAAGATCTGATCGCCATCCCTATCGATAAGGTCTTCAGCAAGGCCTTTGACCTTTTTGATCACGTAGGTTCCTTCCTTAAAATGTGGCGACATCCTCCAATCTGCACGAAAGGCAATGAGGTCATCGCGTTTAAAGTCTCGAGCCCAATGATCAATCAGAAAAAATCGGTGATGTCCTGAAAGACATTGAATCACCTGGTCATCAATGCCAATGGAGTAGCGATCTTTCAAATACGCCCCCAGAATCACGATGAGACACAGTATGGGTAACGTCATCACAATGTCCGTCACTCGTGTCGAGATCAACCGTGAGTCAATGAGGTATTTCGACATATCGATCTTGGGGTGCGGCCATCACCAGTCCTCGGTCCAGGACGAGATAACCGTCGTCACTTAATGATGCTGCTGTCGAAACAAGTTGTTGAATGATGGCCTCACGGTCATGGTTTGAAAGATCAACCGGGAGACTCCTTAAAATATTCGAGCGATCTAGAATAGCAATGGGTGTGTATCGATCTAGGTGCCTAGATAGTCGGTAGGATAGACACAGTGAACTGAGCGCTAAGACCAGACCGATGAGACTCAGTGCGCTGATCAGGCGATGGTTCAATAAAGGAGGCTTAGGCATGGGTTCGCTCATGGTTTCTAATAAGGTGTTGAATGGCATCGATGAGGCTCATTCCTTGTTGTCGCAGTGTACGAATGGCTTGGACATCGTTGGGTTTAGTTGAGTAGAGCAGTCGCTTAAAGGGGTCGACCACGAGACGGCCGATCCCGGATCCTCTCTCAGTAAGGAGGAATATTTCTGAGTAGAGTCCCGGTTCTGTATGAACTGTTTTGAGTAATTGATAGCCGGCATCTGACAGTGAGAGTTTCTTCTCGGTCCTCAGTGCTTCAATGGATTCACTCTTTTGACCCAGTAGCAACATATGCGCCGAATTTTCAACAATAGCGCGACCCGTTGTGGTTCTGTAGAGGTCATTCACCGACTGTGTGATGGTGATCGCAGATCCGCCATATTTACGAAATCGACGATAGCCATGTTCCATAAAGGTCGCCGCATCACCAAGCGTTAATAGATCCCAAGCCTCATCAATGATGACGATCTTCGGCCGATCTCGTTCGCCGAGATACATGGCCTGTTGTATTTGATAAATAAGCTGTAACAACACCACCTGTTGCAGGTGTTTACGGCCTTTTAGTTCTTCAAGTTCAAGGACGGTAAAATCATTATTGAAGCAGACGGTATTCTTGCCATTGAAGTAGCGGCCGTATTCACCTAATCGCGTAAAGGCATACAATTGCTCCCCTAGATCCTGAATTCTCCGATCTGATGCGTCTAACAGCGCTTGAGCAAGATCATCTACAGTCATTTCGGATCCATTCTGCTCATAGACACTCCGCAATATCCGCTTCAATGAAGCGGTTTGGAAATCAGAAAGTGTTTCATTGGGGGCCGCCATGGAAGCCACAAGCCCTGCTAGGACATCGGCTTCATCGTTCCAGTTCTTTATGAGATTAAATGGGTTTAATGAAATCCTGGATTCAGGAGAAAAGGACATAAACTCACCACCCAAGGCCTCGGCAAGATTCATATAGGATCGACCGACATCAATGACCCATACCCGCGCACCTTCAGCGAGGGCGTTGACGACTAATTCATTCGTCAGAAACGATTTACCAGAACCGGATTGAGCCGCAATACAAGCGTTGTAGTTGGTGCCAGAATCGAACAGTGAAAAACCCATCAACTCCCCTGATCTAGAGATGAGTGATAAGCTCTGGCTCTGTGTCCCTGCCCAATCTGCGAACAGCGGTATGATCGGGATGACATGGCGGGTGCCAAAAGTTCTATAGCGATGACTCGCCTGAATAAATGTTCGCTCAGCACCTAAGGGCAGGGCATTCAGGAAGATCGGCAGCGTGAGAAATCGATCTTCCATCATCTGAAATCCCAGTTCTCTGAAATAGACTTTGGCGTTGGATACGGCTTCAGTCGCGAATTCTGGATCAGTAAAGAGGCAGAGGCCGAAATAGGCTTTGATTGGACGATCTCCCTCAAGGAATGATTGGTAGAGGTCATCAAAGGCCGCTTTTCTGATTCCTAGATGCGGCACAAATTTCAAAATGGGTCCGTGTGCTTGAGTGGTCACCCACTGTCTCACCGTATCGAGTTTAGCTTTCGTGGTTTCAGCGTCGGGGTAATGAAGTGTTAAGGTGATGAGCGCATGTTCTCTGAGCCCTCGCGCCCCGGTTGCTAAATCACCCAGATAACTCAGGGCCGATCCAAAGTTGAGATGATCTGGATAACGTTTCACGGAGAGGGTGCTCACGCGTTTAGGTCCCATTGAAACGCTCTGATCATCAATGCTGATCCGAGTGTTGTAATCGAGCAGTTGATCCCTGAGTAATAAGCCATCATCGGGTGTACTCGTGAGGCTTTCCCTCCAGCTACTGGTCTCAGCCCAGTTCAGCATGACGGATAGACGGCGAAGATAATGATGACGGGTCATTGTGATGGGATGTAATCCAATCGTAACCAGTGATTGAAGGGTCGATAAACGTAAACGTTGTGACGCTTTGAGTTCTTTTGTACTCGGTTGGGCGTCCTTTATGGGGAGTTTCACAGAGATCAAGACTTCAGTTCTTCGGATGATTTGTCCTTGCAATCCTTCTATAGGCTTCACGGTGCCAGCCTTCAGGAAGTCGAGTGTCGCTTCGGTGAAGGCGTGTGTCGATGTTAAAGCTGCTTTCGTTCGCCTCATGGACCATTTGGCCCACGTGCTTTCTAGATCAGGTGAGGTCCAAAGGTTGAACGTGATCAAGGTATCGACAGGAAAGGCCTGACTCAAAAAGACATTCAGGCGATCCGATGTAGCCTCATCACTCCCGGATAAGGGCGAGCAGATAAATCCAAAACCCAGTGCCGGATCTTCACATAGAAAAAGGCCGTTCTCGTCATCGTAGGCGAGAGTTGAAAATAAATTCGCGGCTCGTTGTCCTTCTAACATCGACGGTATCATCGGTAGGGATAGATCGTCTGTCTTGGATCTGTATAAAGACGGATCGTATGTGGAAGGGCTTTTATGATTTCGGCCCTGCCGTTTTTAATCAGCTGACGGGCACGCGCCGGATGGCAATGCGATATAAGTTCGCCCTTTGGGCTTAGTACCATGTATTTAATCATCTTGGATCCTTCAAAGGTCGGCTGTTTCCAGCCGTATCTCGATCGACTCAATCGTGATCGGACCAAACAAGGGGCATTACATAATCGTGGCGGTTACAATGTTGTCGATAACGGTTGGAGCGGTGTAGACACCGAGACCACACGCGATACCAAGGACAAGCCCCATCATGCTGCCGCGCATGATTCCTGAGACAAGCCCTACAGTGACGAAGGTCACGGCTAGAATTCTGCCGAGCATGCCTTGAAGCCATCCTGTGAGTAAGGCGTAAATATTGCCGAATTCACTCGATCCTCCGGTGCCTGCTTCCGCACCGTGGGTGATCAGCAAAAGGCCAAGACCGATTCCGATCATAGGCATGACGGTTCGGGGTTTAGGTCGTTGTTGTTTCATGGGCTGTGTTCTTTGATAGAAGAGACGGTCTCCCGTCGTTTCTCAGAGCCGACGCTCCGGTGTAAACATGAGTGGTCTTGAGGCTGATTAGGGTGGGCTTTGCGTGTCTCGGTCGATTTGAGCCATCGCCTCCTTTTGAGGTATTGGGCTGGATGGTTCTTGTCGATTGCTTACCTGAAGAGGGCGGAGGTTTTGTGTTTTATTACTTGGAGTCCGCCCAATCATCCATCGTCTAGGTTCGAGTTCTGTGAAGAGATAGCCGGAGACCTGGAGATCCCCATCGTTATCCTCCCAAGGCGCAATCCAAACCCGCATGATCTTAGGCGGAGTGCGAATCGGCACGGTGTGATCGACTGTAGGGTTTGGCTCAATAAACGCTGTCTTTTGATCGGGTTGGCTTTCATCGCCGATTTGGTGCTCGATCCCCGTAGGCTCAATCGGCGAACCATCGGTTGCCTTATAAGCGGCAACAGCCGATTTACAGATCGGATTATTAGGGAAGCCTTTACACCCATAGCTTGTGCAGCCTGTGATGAGTGTTACAAAGGCCAAGCTTAATAGCGTCCACTTCAGCGTGTCTGAAGACTGTGATCGGTTGAAAAAATAAAGGTTCATTTATGGTCATCGCCGTCATGAGGTATGAGGGATAGACTAATAGAGATGATGAGTGACAACTGTTAGAGAGCGACCTACAGAGTGCTCTATTTCTAACAGGACGTTTATAAACCGTCGAGGGGTTTAGTAATAAAGCCCATGGATAGATCGTACTTGGGGTTTGGGTCGTGTCTTCAACTAAGACGTGAGCGCGGTAGGGTTTTCACATGCTTAGAAATGAGGATCGCTCCGTTCTTCGAGGGATTTGATATCGACGGGAAGGCTTAATACGTTGTGCCTTTATCGATGAGTACTTAGAAATCCTTGTTTGTAAGGACTTTATTTAGAATCAACGTGAGTGACCAAGGGCTCTAGCGAAGTTGAAGCCAGAAGACCTCTTTAATTTCCAGTACCGGTCAGGCAACATTAGGGTGAAGCCTTGTGTGGGCTAAGCGTTAAAACACACCCATTAAAGAGCACTTTTCCTCAGCAGCGCGATGCGCTGCAAGTTTAATCTTCTTCGAGATGGAGTTCATCTGTCAGCGTTAGATCACTACCGGGTTTATTCTTGATGTAGCGGTCTATTTCAATTTGGATCAGCTCTGCAGCATCTCGAAACCCATTCATGATGGATCTCAGAACCACTTCGTCCATGTCGATGTGACAGTTTCGGACAGATTCCAGATGCTTTAGGCTGGATTGTGCGCGCATAGCGGCATTCGTAAGCGTATGTGAATCACTCATGGTTCAGATTCTAAAGGATCCTGCGTCTATAGTCAGCAAACACTTAGGGATTTAGGGAGCCCAATCCCGCTCCAAGGGGGGGTGTCGGAATGGATGGGGGGATCCATAGCAACAAGGAGCGAGACCGGACATTGAGAGTGTACCTAATAATTAGAAGCATACAACATGTTTTTTGTAAAAAAAACATCATAAAGTTGCGTAATTGTCACAACTGACTCTATCGATTCAATTCTGATAGAACCTTTCTCTTCACTGGTCTTAACTTAAGACAGTACTTTTGGCGAGAAAGTTCAATGTGTTTAGTGAGACACATGCTCAGTTTGACCGCTCACTGAGTCATTTAGGAGCGCTTGTCAGAACGTTTTGAGTGTTGAACATCAGTGGTACTTGATAGTTGGAGATCAACCCCTCGCTGCACCACAAATTCAATGGCCCGTGTTGCATCGACTTCAACCACAGGAAAGATACTCTCTGCCATATCCATATAGTAGTGCGCGAGCCGGTCCATCGAGTAGCCAACGCCTTTCAGTGCACCTCCTTCCATAGCGGCTTCACTGAAGTTACTTTGAAAAGGGAGTGTGTGGCCAAGAGACCCCGAACCGCCGGTCATGAGCGTGGGTATTTGTGTTCGGCCGAAGGCATCTGAAAATCCTTTTGAAAATCCGGCCAATAAGGCATTAGCCATCAGTTGACCTTGTTTGCTTACGATGGTACCCCTAAGGCCGAGTTTCCCATCTTCCCCTACGGCATATGCATCAATTGGGACCTCGATCACTTTGGCATCCGTTCTGATACAAGAAAGTGTCTCCGCTCGAAGGTATGCGCGTTCAGAGCTTAAATCCCCATAACCCGAAGCAATGAGAAAGCACTCCCTTAAATCCGCTTTAAAACGGTTCGGCAGGATGGCTTCTTGTTTGATGCGAGCCAATACAGGGAAGGGTTCTTTCCGGGCGCCTTTACCTGTGGGCGCATCGAGGCCATTCAAGAGATGACCCGCCAAAATAGTCCCAGCAGGGATAAACACAGATTCGTTCTGGGCCTCTTCATGACTTTTATGTGGTGATGCTTGATCCTTATTCTGGATCTGTCCGGTCCCGGATGTTTCCTTGGCACGGATCAAGGTGATCTCGAGCGCTGTTCCGTTTGCCGTTGATCGTGTTGCACCGTATAAAGGTTTTGATGATTTTGCATCAAAAAGTTGATCGAAATTCACACTATCGGGGATTTGAGTGTTGGCCTCTCGACGCTCGGGTGGGAATAGCATGTCTTCTTTGTCTTGCGGTTCGGCGTTCGAACGCGTTGGTTTGGCTTCTTTCAGTTGTTCGATCATTCTCTTCATCTGGTCGATTTCCGCCCGAGTCGATGAGTGTTCGGCTTCACTCAAGGATTGAAGACGAGCTGAATCACTGTGTAGAGTTTGTTTTTGTTGTTCTTCGAGCACGGATAGACGTTGTAGTAACTGATCGTTTTTTTGTGTGACCTCTCTGAGCTTCGAGGCTAAGCCTTCAATGCCAAGTGATCGTGGGTCAGCCCCTGTCAGGAGATGATGCAAGTCTTTAGGCTTTGAGCCAAATTTCCTAGGTTCAGGTACCCATAGCGTAAGCAGAGTGAGGAAGAGCGACAATCCCAGGAAGATGCCGACATAGACCACCCTTTGTTGAAGGATAGGATTAAGTGCCGACCAATACTGTTTGATGTGTTCCATGTCTAGGGTCTAGTGAGAAGGGAAGGACGTTCCACACCCATAGTTTCTGTTGGCCGTTTTTTTACAACGATGATTTCTGTGGACTGCTGCGGCTCCAGTCGAACAGAAGGCCATGCAGATATCGCTAATACTTCTTTTCCGGCTTCTGCACACAGTTCTTCTTTGATTTCGATGGTTTGGTTATGTTTGTTTTTGGCAACGGCAATGGCCACTAGCCAATCACTACCTTCAAGAACCTGACCTGTCCTTATATCTAGTTTGGTTTGCTTGCAATGCACGACCTCATTTTTTTGAGGTGAGCGTAATGCATAACCCGAAGGTGTTAACCCGAGACCTATGTCCCTACATAAGGCTTTCAACCGTGCAACGTAGTCATTTGGATACTGCTCCGCTGTGGGTGTTGAGGTTTCACGAGCCTGCATTTTTTTTGAGCTACTGAGTTTTCTGAACGATGACTCATCTAGGTTTAGATGAATTTCCCTGGGTGGAATATGCTTTGGAGCTAAGGTCAGTGATAAAGCGAGTTCTTCACTCTTGCCTGGTGTGATATAGAGGGTGACCGGGTTTTCATCCGTTGGTGCAATATAGAGAACGCGACCTTCAAGTTGTGTCGTGACCGGGTTGACCGTTTTGATTTCAGGTTCCTCAAATGGCAAGACCAGGCGGTTGAGATGATTCATCGCAATCGGAATCACTTCGTTGATACCGGGCCTTACTTCAATACGATCGATTGTGGCTCCTTTGTTTTCTTTGAGGAGTTCTACGGGAACAGAGGGGGTCACCAAAGCGGCTTGAAGGGTTTCTGATCCAAAGCTACATTCGCTCACCGATAACCCGATGAAGCACATCATCAAGAGGATGGTTTTTTTTAAGTGTTTAATGTGGATGATTTTTGCGAGTCTCTTTATATTCAAGGGTGTGTGGCTCCTCTGGATAGATATCGATGGCATCGACGCGAGGTCGATAATCTTGAATGTTGATGGTCATTTCATAAGTACGCTGACGAATGTCTGGTTGACTGTTAGGGCCTTGGCTTACATGATCTCCTGAGACAAAAATTCGATCGGTTTCAGCTTCGTAAAACACCTGCCGAGGCTTAAAGCTCATGGCGATGCGCTCGTCTTTAAGCTGCTGTATCTCATCCATCAGGTGTTCCTGTATCGATCGATAGACCTTGGGTGATAGAAGGTCGCCAAGAACGATTTGGAGAAAGTCAGCATTGCCAGGCGTGACATTGCCCATCAATTCTGCGAAATAAAGTCCCCAACTTTCTTTAAGCGAGCTGGAAGCTGCGCGTCTTGACACTTCTACATCTTTAGTTAGGTGCGGAGGAATCAAAACCACCGTTCGTTCAGCATGGAGGACTTCGATCGATAGCATAAGATCGCTAACGACCAGTCCCACCAAGATCACTCGATAAAATCGGTTTTCACTCTGAACGAATGTCCATGAGCTCAGCAAAGGCTTCAGCTTCAAGGATAAAATGTCCTTATGTACGGATTAGGACGGGTTCTGATATGACCCTGGTAGAGGCCCAGCCAATAGAGAGCATGTTGAGTGTAGCCATCGGGACGGCTCTCCCGATAACGTCGATAAAATTTAATGACCACTAAGGATAAGAGCAGCGCTACGAGTAACTGACCTATTAACATACCTATGAGAAGGACCAAGGTGAACGGGACAAATTCATCCGCGGACCAAATCAATAAGGTAATGGGGTCATCGATATATTTGGGTAGCTTTACAGGATGCATGTTGAGCTCACTTAAGTGAGACTCAGTATCAATGAAGGAACGAGGGGATAGCGATTAGAAAGAACTCTGATTTTGTGGTTCTTTCACACGAATTCTGGTTTATTGTGTACCACTGAGTTCATTTTTTTCCTATGACATATCATCATAGCGATCTAGTCAGATGGATTTAAAACAGACGAATCTCTAGAGCCTCAAGCAGCCACGGTCTTTCTCAAGTCCAGAGCCTCTAAGGCCGAAAAAAACCGAGAAATACAGATCCTTAGCTCCTTGCAAAATTTAACCCCTACTGACCTCAAGGCCGCCGTATTGATATCGCCATTTGCAAAACCCCTTAGACTGGGTGGATCAGAAGGTATAGTTAGGTTAAAAAAGATTTAGATGTGACCATGAGTTCTAAATCCCGAGTCTAGAGTTTGAATTGTGCAATCTCAGCATTTAACACATTGATAGCTTCGCCTAGCTTATGTGTTGCAGTTGTTGTTTGCTCCAGAGCCTCAAGTGAGATCCTGGCGCTGTTTGTGAGTTCTATCATTGAATCACTGATTTGATGGGCTTCTGATGATTGAAGGCGCATCCCATCATGTACCACAACGAATTGTGGGAGAAGAGCATTCACATGATTGATGATATCAGTGAATTGACTTCCTATCAGGCTAGCGTCAATAACACTGCGATTTACTTTTTCACTAAACTGCTCCATCTCGACGACACCGCCGAGAACAGCATCGCGCATTTCAGTCACAATCTGATCGATATCGACCGTAGCCTCAGCTGTCTGATCCGCAAGTCTTCTAATTTCACGGGCAAGAACGGCAAAACCTAAGCCATATTCGCCTGCTTTCTCGGCTTCGATAGAAGCATTCAAGGATAGAAGGTTGGTTTGATCAGCTATTTTGTTGATAGTATTTGTCATTCTATCAATCCCTTTCGTTCGCCCATCAATATGACTGAGTCGAGCGGAAATAGACTTAGTGGCATCAGAAAGAATGCCCATCGTAACTTCCAATTCACTTAATGCAGTCTTACCCGTGTTTGCTAGAGTCCCAGTCTGATCGGCTGCTTCCGTGATTCCATCCATGGTTTGCAAGAGGTCTTCTGAGGTCTCTGAAATAAGTTTTGTTGCATTCGCAATATCTGTACTGGTAAAGCTTAATTTGTTGACCTGTTCATTCTGTGTCTGACTCATTTTTGAGAGACTAAGCGCTGTTATGCTTAGATCTTGAGTCGATCTTCTTACTTGGCTTATTAGAGAGTTAAGATGATCAACCATTCGCCCCACCGCATTTAACAGCTTACCTGTTTCGTCTTGATGGATGGATTTAATGCTTACTGTCAGATCACCAGCAGCGACTTTTTCGGTAGTCTCAACAGCCGTAGCAATTGGCCTAGAAATCGATCGGGAGACGAATAATGCCGTAAGTAACGCCGGTAGCATAATACCCAGTATCACCATGAGCATGACCTTTCTTTGCTCATAAGCAATATGCATAGCTTCATTCAGATCTTGCTGAACGCTGATGCCCCAACGGAATGTCGGTACGTAGGCCCATGAAGCTAAGACGCTCCTGCCTTCGACATTGATAACTTCACCACCGCTCATGTCACCGGTCATGGCATGTTGTATGCCGATTCCACGGTGATCTCCACGTTCAACACCCACCTTGAATGGGGCCATTTGAATATTTCTCATGGGAGCGACTATATGAATATGGTTGCCTTCAAGTGCTCCTACAATGGTGTCACCAGTTGAACCAAGCCCATCGTAGTTAGTGACGATGTCGAACAGTTTGTGAGTGTCGATCTGAAGAGCGACATATCCGGCTATATGACCATCTTCTTTGATGATGGGTGCTGTGGTGAACGCAATCGGTTCGGCGATGCCTGAATAGACAGAGAAATCAGATATCACAGGCTGAATTAGCAGGTGGCTTCTCCGAACACTGGCAGCAAGTGATGAGTCTTTTAGGGGGCCCTGGAAGATGTTCTCCCCGATATTAAACCCTGGTATTGTCTGGAAAAGATTATAGCCCTTAGGGCAGAACACAATCAGATTGGCAAATCCTTGTGCGGGTACGAAATAGTCAGAAAAAGCTCTAATACGCCTCTTGGCTGCAATGTATTCGGGTGAACCAGTTTTGGAAAACTGAAGAATTTCGGCATCTTGAGCTAATTCATCTATTCGACCTATGACGGCGGCTGAAGTGGTTCTTTCAAAGGCGAAGCTCTCTAGGGCTAAGGCCTTTTGTTTAACATTGACCTCCATGGCCTGAATGGTTTTGTGGTGTATTGACTCAATCGCGATTCGGTCAATAACTAAGCTAGAGATCAAGAGTGGTGTGATCACGAGGAATAGGAACCAAAAAGACAGCCGTTGAGCTAAGGATCGGTTCTGATAGTTAATGCCCTTCAATAGACTCATGATAGATCTCACTGCACCGTCTTTGTGAGGGGTGCATACCAATGATCATTCCATTGATGATACAGATTGATCTCAAGGCTATCCCAGATAGTTTTTGTGCGCGTGGTGGGGTAGGGCAAGGGACTGATGGGGTACTCTGCTGTCCAAATCGGTTGAATGCTTTTATCCTTCGTGAATTGGCCCAAATAGAATGAACGCCATGCATGTTGTGTCGTGGCGTCAATACTGATAATGCCCTCGGGTGCTTGGTAGCTCATTCCAAGCAATGCCTGTCGGACTTGGTTTATTTCTATTGTCTGAGCTCTTTCTACGGCCTTCGCCCATAGGTGGATGCCGGAGTAGGCCGCCTGCATGATGTCATTAATTCTTCGGTCGACACCATAGCGATCTCTAAAACGCTTTATGAATGCTTGGTTTTCTTCTCGATTGAGTGCCTCAAAGTAGCTCCATGCTACATAGTGACCCACAAGGTCTTTAGGTGAGTATGTGTCGAGGTCGGTTTCCGAAATCGATGGGGCCATCAATACGGGGATATCATGAGCCGTTATTCCGGTTTCTTGCAGTGCAGAGAGAAAGCTTTTTGCGGAGATGCCAACGAGACTACTGAGGATTACATCGGGCTTTTTGGTTTTGATGAGCTCGATAATCTGGGTGGTGACCTCTGAATTGAGCGGAATATAGAGTTCACCCACCCATTCACCATTAATAGCCATAAGGGCATCTTTAGCAATTTCATTGACCATATGTGGCCATATAAAGTCAGAACCAATAAGCAAAAAGCGTTTACCTTTATTTTCTAGCGCCCAATTCACCGCAGGGGTAATCACTTGGTTTGGTGTGGCCCCTAGATAGATAATATTTCTTGAGCTTTCCAGGCCCTCATAGGGAGCGGGGTAGATCAGAAGGCTATTCTGTTCTTCAACAATGTTTCTCACGGCTTTTCGGCATATGGACATATGGCAGCCAAAAATCGCGGACACTTTTCTTTCTGATATAAGAGCTCTAGCAGCTTTTTCTGGATCTCCGCCAGAATCCATTACTTCGGGCGCTACTAATCTTCCCATGATTCCACCCTGCGCATTGATTTCGGCAATGGCGAGTAGCTCAGCATCTACGATGGCATTCTCTGTGGGGCCCGAGGCTGGACCGCTCAGAGCGTGCAAAATGCCGAGATGAATGACTTCCTGTTGCTCGTGTTCTTTCCAAAACCTAAGCATTATTGCGCTAGTGGATATAAGGAAAAGTAGGCCAGCAAAGACTAGGGTTCTGGATTTGGTCATGATGAGTTGGATTTAGGGTCACATTCCCCATTTCATAAGGCGTCGGGTAATGAACGAAGGATATTGAAGGTTTTGCTAAAGCCACAAATTTCAAAAATATCATTCAGTACGGTACTTACTCCGCAAAGCTTAAGAAATCCGCCTCGTGACTCAGCGTGCTTTTTTAGCGTCAGCAGAACTCTTAATCCACAGCTGCTAACAAAGGACACAGAAGTAAGATCAATGATCAGCATTTCGTTGCCATTGTCTATTGCCATAAGGGCATGATTTTCTAAATCTTCTGATGTGGTTGCATCAATTCTTCCTTCTAGAGTAACCACATAATAGGAGTTCACTTGTTTCTCGCTGATTTTAAGCATCCAAGCCGCCCAGAAAATGATTTATGAAATAGCCTCATCAACGGAACGAGTTATAATAAAGACTTGGCTGAAGCCGCTAATATCAAAAATCTCCTGAATTAACGGGCGCAATCCACATAGCTTCACAAACCCCCCTCTTGGCTCTACGTTCTTTGCAAGAGTAAGAATAACTCTTAATCCTGAGCTGCTTATAAAGCTTATGTTGGAAAGATCAAGAACTAAGCGATAAGTACCTCCATTTATGATTTGAATCACGAATGATTCTAAATCGGCTGATGAGTTGGCATCGATTCTCCCTGTTACAGCAATGACAGACACGTCATTAAGTGAGTTTGAGGTAACGCTAAACATGTGGAATGTCCTAAATGCTAATTAGATTGGTGTTCTGAGGATTTTCTGAGACACGCTGTACGAGCTCTCTTGCGTATAATCATGTTTCAGTCTATGTCTTTCAACATATTAACGGAGTGCGCTTAAGGTTGGTATCCTCTTATCGACAAAGACTAAATGTGCTGAGTAAACGATGGATTAAGCGTTATTGGCAGTTGGAGTTGGACCGGTTCATATCGGTCACCCTTTAGTCTCTTTTTTCCAGTTTGAAGCCTAAAACGTTATATCTATCTCCCTATCGCAGGTGGCCTAACTTGAACCCTCAAGCGAAAAGACTGGCATTGTCCGGTGTGCGATGAATCAATTTTCATCTGAGCCTGTTCATCACCGTATCATGATGTTTCGCCTAGGCGAGCAATGGTTCGGAATTCCCTCAATCTTTTGTGTTGAAACCCTACCGCGATTGCCGATAACAAAGGTTCCTTTTAAGAGTGATGCGTTCTTTCTTGGAGTCATACTGAATCATGCCGATCTTTATCTTTGTATCGAAGTCAGACAGTTATTGACTGGCTGCAACTCAGCGGAATCTCACCCACAACACCTTAGGCATGTTTTTCCTCGTTTGCTTTTGATTAAAGTCTTAGGTGAACTTTGGGTATTCGAGGTTGATGAAGTTTCAGGATTACAGACTATTGAGGATCTGTGTATCAATGCAGACTTCACTAATGAGAATGATCTTCTTAGCGCACAGTTTGAGCTCGATGGGCGACAGGTATTCCTTATAGATGCAATTAAATTAGCCAATACGATGAAGGCCCGTTTCAATGAAATCTGCTGACCCTTTTCTCTGGGAGCTCTTCAAGGAAGAATTGGATCTTCATGGCTCAGAGCTAACGAAAGGACTGCTTTCTTTTGAGTCTGAAGGCTTTAAGGTCATCGTTGCCGAGTCATTGATGAGGGCTGCACATTCAATTAAAGGTGCAGCACGGGTTGTTGAGCTTGCTGCTCTTGCTGAGATCTGTCATGAGATGGAGGCCATATTTTTTGCTCTAAGTGAGCATGCGGCACCCATAAAACCCGATGCCGCAGATGATCTACTGAAGGTTACTGACTGGATGGTTGAGCTATCCAAACGACCGCATTATCCAAATCCAGAAGAAATCATATCCATAGATTTACAAGCAAAAATTTGGAGAAAGCGTCTTAAAACCCATCTCACTGGTGAGCAACCTGAAATAATCCATGAGAATCTATCTTCGTCGATAGGAGGGTTAGTCAATGAACCTATCGGAGAAGTAAGTCCCGAAGAAAATCGAGATTCTTTCATCAAGGTTACACCGAATCACCTCGGAAATATTATGTCGAGGTCATCGGAAATGTTGTTAGAAACTCATAAGCTTGAAGCCCTCTCTCCTTCACTCAAATCCCTACGAACCTTAACACAGCAATCTCTGTTATCAATATCCAGAATAGATGGTTCATCTAATGATCTGAAGGTGTGTACGACGAATTTGATGAAACTTGTAGATCGATTGGATTCCTTCATAGAGGACTTCAACGGTGCAGTCTCAAATACCCGCTTCTTAGCAGAGCGCTTACACCTCCTGGCTACACAAAGTAGAATGCGGCCCTTTTCTGATGTCGTAAGAGGCTTTCCACGTCTTGTTCGTGAGCTATCGAAAGAGCTCGATAAAACAGTCAATCTTTCTATTCAAGGCGACAAGACTTGGGTAGATCGTGATGTTTTGGTTCATTTAGAGGCACCAATCAATCATTTGATTCGAAACGCTCTTGATCATGGGTTCGAAACTAAGAGCGAACGAATAGCGGCTAGTAAAGACGTCATGGGACAGCTGATAATCGAGGCGCGTCATCACCGAGGACGGCTTTTGATTTCGGTGAGTGATGATGGGAGAGGCATTGATTTTGATCGGCTCAGAGCCAAACTAATCAGAGAGGGCTTTATTGCAGCGGATCAGGCGCCTCAGATGACGACAACGGAATTAAGCAGATTCTTGTTTCTAGCCGGTTTCTCGACCCGAGATTCGGTCACTGAACTATCAGGTCGTGGGTACGGTTTGGACGTTGTTCAAGATGTAGCTGAGATGCATGGAGGTAATGTTTCAGTGGCTTCGGAGGCGGGGATAGGTACAAGATTCGAGCTGTCTCTACCCATCGCTCGTTCAGTAGTCCGATCACTCGAAGTAAGTGTAGGCGGCCAATCTTTCGCATTCCCATTTTCTGACATAGTACGTACATTAACCATCCATAGCTCTGATCTTCTGATCGAGAGAGGGATTTTATACCTTGATTTAGACAATGAGCGGTTACCGTTGATACCTGCAGCAGCCTTGATGCAGATGCCTATCGATGGCGTGCACTCAGATGTCCTTCTCAGTGTTGTTCTTATCGAAACTCGACATGGAAAGTTTGCTGTTGAAGTAGACCATTTTAACGGGCATCAAGATCTGATTGTCCGACCTTTTGACACTAGACTAGGACAATTACCCGGACTGAGTTCAGCCGCGATCAATGATCTGGGATCTGTTGTGTTCCTGTTTGATGTTGATGATCTTTCGCGTTCTGCTTCCAGATATTTGACTGAACATACCATTAAGCCTGTAGAAGAATTATCTCGAACTACGCGACCGATTAGAGTTCTCATTGTTGATGATTCTCTCACCGTTCGAGAACGTGAGAAAGAACTACTCGAAACGTTCGGTTATGAGGTTTATACGGCCGTGAACGGGTTTGATGCTTTAACACAGTTTACCCAAGCTGACTTCGACCTAGTAGTTACTGATGTGGATATGCCGTGCATGAATGGATTGGAATTTGTTCGTAAACTCAGGTTGGATAAAAAGCTACTATCTGTTCCAGTTATTATGGTCTCTTATAAAGACAGCACCGAAGATCGATTAAAAGGACTTGAAGCGGGTGCTGACTTTTACCTTAGTAAAAATAGCCTTCAAAATGGGGCGCTGATTGAGACTATCTTGTCTCACTTTGGCAAGATGAACGACACCATTAACCTTGGATAATATTCCGAAAAGCATGCTTGAAAATTTATCGAATGGGCCAAGCTGCCTGGTTTTGCTCATTGATGATCAACGAATCATCGGAGAGGCGATTCGTCGCATGCTCTCCTATAATCTTGAAATAGAGTTTCATTATCTATCTGATCCAACGCTAGCCCTAGACACGGCTAAAAGCATAACACCTACGGTTATTCTTTTAGATCTGGTGATGCCCGGCATTGATGGACTATCTATATTGAGAGCCTTACGTGCTGACCCTGCTACTTCAACTGTACCTATAATCGTGCTTTCAAGCGAGGAAGAGCCAAAAACCAAAGCTGAGGCTTTTAGTTTGGGTGCCAATGACTATTTGGTTAAGCTTCCCGATCGGGTAGAACTCATTGCGCGGGTCCGCTATCACTCATCGGCTTATAGGGCTTTAAAAGAAAGACACGCAGCTTACAAGGCCCTTGCTGTTAGCCAAAATAAACTCTGTGCTGAGTTGGTTGAGGCGTCAAAATATGTTCGTTCAGTGCTGCCTCATCCGATGCGTACTCCTTTCTTCACGGAATGGGTATTTCAACCATCCAGTACTCTTGGTGGTGATTCCTTTGGTTATTTTCATATCGATGAGGATCATTTCGCAGTATTCCTTGTTGACGTGTGTAACCACGGTGTTGGATCTGCATTGCTATCTGTTAGTGTCATGAATGCCTTGATGGGGCAAACACTTGATGGTGTGAATTTTCGACAACCATTACAAGTGATGTCCGCATTAAATCGTGTCTTCCAAATGGAAAAACACAACAACCTTTACTTCACCTTATGGTATGGCGTTTTTCAACGGAGTACTCGCATAATGTCTTTTTCAAGCGCAGGGCATCCCCCAGCTGTTCTGATGAAAGAGCACGAACATGAACTGTTAGACGTAAGAGCTATGCCCGTCGGAGCCCTATTAAGCACACAGTTCAAACTGGGTGAAACGCTGATTCCAAGTGGGTCGAGGCTTTATATTTTTAGCGATGGGATTTATGAGGTTCTGAAGCAGAGCGATGGATCAATGCTGCAGTTTAATGAGTTTGTGGAACTGCTCGAAAAGCCCGAGATTAAGGAAGGTCAGAAAGTCTATGAAGTTCTCGAGGCAGTAAAGACTATCCAAGGAGCCAAAGAGTTTGAGGATGATGTTGCATTAGTTGAGATCAAGCTCTAATAAACGCTTTATTGCCCGCCAACTTTTTTGGTATACACCTCTCAACTCCACTAAACATCAATAGTAAAGCTCAATTCAACGTATTGTAGGGCAGGAAGATGAAAAGATCTTGCATGGTTCTCGTCGTGTTTATGAAGCCATACATAGGCCAGCCTAACCCAAAAGTTTAAGTTGTTTTGAACGCCTGTTCTTAACTCTTCGCGCGCGGAATAATAGACGATATCTTTCGGGTTGTTCCATAAACGATGCTCTAGCCCATACTGAATGACAGGGTCCAGGTTGATACGCTCTGCAAATCCAAATTCAACGAGGAGCGTATAAATCCCGTTCGGGTGCTGTATTGCTTTTATACGTTCTTTACCTTTATATCTGGGGACACCGATTGTGTATATGTCTACGATAACAGTGGGCTGGTAAAGAAGGGAAGTTAATTGCAATTGACGAAGCAACGCATGAGGTGCCGACTTATCTGCTGGCAGGTGTTGCAGATAGATGGCGGGTCTCGCATAAACCTGTAGGTCTTTGCGCCTCTCAATCATATCCATGAACAGGGAGATGGGCATATCAAGTCGTTGAGCTTGTTCTTTAAGATAACGATTGCCTGTCCCCCAGGCTACTAACAGCCAGAAAGTGATCATAGAAAGGATAAGCGTGACATAACTACCCTGTGGAATCTTAGTAATGGCCGCACAAAAGAAAAATAGATCGACAGGGATAATCGCCATCATGAATGCGATGAGCTTGATTGCTGGCCATCGCCAAACATAGTAAACCACCATGGAAAAGGCGATAGTGGTCAGGAACATCGTGGCGGCCACGGCGAAACCATAGGCTGCTGCTAGTGCTCCAGACGATTGAAACACTAAAACAAATCCCAGCGATCCAACTAACATTAGCCGATTGAGTTTTGGTAAATAGATTTGCCCCCTTTCATTCTCAGATGTTTGTTCAATCCGAAGGCGGGGGATTAGGTTTAGATGTATGGCTTGGCTGGCAAGAGAATACATTCCCGAAATTACCGCTTGGCTTGCGATAATTGTCGCTAGGGTGGCCAAGATGACCATAGGGATATTCAAGATCTTGGGGATGATTGAGAAGAATGGTGTCATGGCTTCTGGTGAATCTGGCTGATATTGAAGAAGCCATGCACCTTGTCCAAAGTAACTCAAAAGTATAGATAGTAGGGCCACTGAGTACCATGCTAGGGTGATGGGTCTTCGGCCGAAATGGCCCATATCTGCATAGATCGCTTCTGCACCTGTCACAGCCAGCATTACGGATCCCATCAGATTTAGAGTCTTTAACGGCCCCAATTCTAGGATAAGCTCCACAGCGAAAATGGGCGATATGGACTTCAGAATGGCAGGAGTTTGGATAAGCTGTAAGAAACCTAGAGAGCCGATAATTAGAAACCAAAACACCATTACAGGACCAAATAATCGACCTAAGGTACCCGTTCCTTTGTGCTGGATAGAAAAAAGTAAAAGGATGATGCCGATGGTGCCGATGATGATCCAATGGTCGATATCATCAAAAACAGATTTGAGCCCTTCCATTGCTGAGAGAATAGAAAGTGCTGGCGTAATCATGCTATCGGATAACAATAGGGCCGCTGCAAGTAGGGCTATTCCAGTAGCTATTTGGCTCATCAATTGGCCCATACGGCCCGATGACTTCAATAAGGCCATGATGGCGAATATACCTCCCTCGCCCTCATGATTGGCCTTAGTGATGAACAAAAGATATTTGATGCTAACAATCAGAATTAACGACCACACTATAAGTGAGATGACACCTTGAATGGCGATGGGTGTGGCCTGGAGTCCTCCGTTCTTAAAACATGCGGCCAATGCGTAGATCGGGCTGGTACCAATGTCTCCGAAGACAATGCCTATTGCACCAAGAGATAACCTAAAAATGTACTGACGAGAGTCGATAGACTTGGCGCTATTCATAACATGACTTTAGGTTGGGATGGATGGATTGCCTAGGACAGCTCCCCGCGAGCCTTACGGTTGAGTACATTATCTTGTGTCAATCTCTTCCTGATCACGTTATAGCCCCGGAAGGTCTTTTATGTTGGTTGTATTAAAAGTCATTTTCTATCTCTTCACGCACATGCTTTAGCTGGTTCAGAAGCCAGCGATGACCAGGGTCTTTATTCGAGGTTTTTGACCAAATCAAATAAGATCTGAGGGTTGGCACATTGACGGGTAATTTGTATTGAGACAGACCAAACAGATCACCGACTTTGTTAGCGAGCTTTTTGTTGGTCAGTGCTAATAGATCCGTATTACGAACTGTCTCAAAACCTGTTAATGGGTTGGGTACTTCGAGTACGGTGATGAGCTTGATGATTTCTAGGAAGTCATTTAAAGCTTCATCTTTTGCTTTCATCAGGAGGTTATAAGGATTGACGAAACTTTCACGAATACAGGCGTCCAGAGATGGACTGTCTTGTATTCTTGGATGATCCTTTCTTGCCAGAATCACCAATTCATCTTCTTCGTATACTTGCTCGTCCAAAAAAGTGTCAGGGAATTGGCCATAATGAATGGCGAGATCCAGTCTGCTTTCATGAAGCAACTGAGGGATTTCTGATTCAGGGTCTATGGTGCGAATGATGAGCCGAGTGTTGGGCGCTTCAATCGCTAAACGCTCATAGAGCTTAGAGCCGTAGATGATTCCGCCGCTGAAGGACACGGAAATAACATAGGTTCTAAAACTGGTTTCAGGGTCGAAGCTCGTCTTCTCAGAGAACTCATTTCGGACCACATCTAGGACCTTATGTACTTGAGTGTATAAATCGTCTGCTTTCAGTGTGGGTGTTACACCGTTGGAGCGACTGATGAACAATTGATCGCCTATGAGATAGCGCAATCGTGAAAGAGCATTACTCACCGCGGGCTGAGTCATGCCTAGTCGTTGTGATGCTTTAACTTGACTCCTAACCTCGTAAACAGCTTCGAATACGGTTAAAAGATTAAGGTCAATGCTTCTTAAATTCACGGGAGTTTTCATAATGCTCTATTGCTAATAGTGGAAGCAGAGTATTCGCATGCTTTCTTAGATGCAGAACTGTCGTTGGTCGGGTGTATGAGAAGGCCGGCCTCAATCCATGCTTTGAGGAAACCTGCTACACAGGAAAGCCCTTCTTCATCATGTGACGATTGGCTCGCAACTCGCTCACAGAGATCCGCGAAGGTTAAATTCTCGGTGAGGGATTTTAGAGCAAGCGCCTCGTTTGCCTCTAAGCTGCGCCAGCTAGTTAAATAATCTTTGTCTCGGTATATGACCCAGGAACTTGGATGCGATTCAGGGTTAGGTACTTCGATGCACTGATCTATGGCTTGCCAGATTTGGACGGCGTTCCAGTTGAATGAGAGTAAGGTCATGGAGGGATGACAGAATAGGCGAAGGCTAGGCCAATCGTCAGGGTGGTGGTCTGATAAATAATCTATAGTAATTCTATTGCTGTCGGCGGCATCAATGGTATGCCTCATGGCCCACTCAAATTGGGCTATTTCGGAAAGAACAGGCAATTTGGAATAGGGTATAACTGTCTTTAGAAAGTCGCTTAGGTAAGCTCCATACCAACGAATTGAAGTGTGCTCCGAAGGGTGTTTCTTTGAATACGTAACCGCCATGGTGAAAAAGTCATCATCGCCCAAAATCTGATAAATAGCCGGGTAGTTTGTTTCCAGTGCCTCGTTTAGCCTAAGTACATAAGCCTGCTGATATATATCCAAGCGCTGCTCACGTTCAGCAGAGTTCCCATGAATGGAGTCCGAGAGATAATTCTTTCCACTTAGGATGCTGTCTTGGAGCGCTTGTTGCCATTCCGCTAGATTCATACCGCTTCCTTGATGTCCTCGTAGAACCTAAGATTACGATCTGTTGTAGCGGCTAAAACCGATTTCTGTATGGATCTGGCTCGATCGAGTTCAAGCAGAAGAACGTCAAGATCGGGAATATTGTCATCACGCTCAATCATGGTCGGAACGTCTCCAAATCTTGATACGGCATCTTTATACAAGGCCCAAACAGCCTCACAAATTGGGCGATCATGAGTATCGATGCATACCTGACCCAAATCTGTGTGGCCAGCTAAGTGAAATTGACGAACCCGCTCTACGGGCATGCTTTGCAAATACTCTAACGGATCAAAATTCTGGTTTCGGCTTGATACATATATATTATTTATGTCGAGAAGAATGTCACAGTCAGCTGATTCAGCGACAGCGACTATAAATTCCCATTCAGACAGGGGTGACTTTGGCTCTAGGTAGGCTGATAAGTTTTCAATGGCTATGCGCCTTTCCAGGAGGTCCTGAACCTGGCGGATACGGCAGGAGACGTGCTCTATGCTCTCTTCGCTGTAAGGCAGAGGAAGGAGGTCGTGTAGGTAATTATGATCAAATCCTGTCCAGCACAAATGGTCAGAAATGATCTGGGGCTCTATATGGTCCGCTAGGGCTTTCACGCTTTTAAGGTAACTCTGATCAAGGGTTGTAACCGAGCCGAGATTCATGGCAACACCATGCATGACCAGCGGGTACTCTTGACGAATCAGTTCCAAGTAGTAGAGGGGTTTACCACCAGGAACAAGGTAGTTGTCGGTTAAAATCTCGAGCCACTCAACTCGCTTTGAGCCGTTTAGTATGTCGAGATAATGCTCTGGACGTAAACCTAAACCAAAACCTTTAATTAATGGGCTCATCTATCGGGTGGGCGATAGTCAATAAAACATAAGAAAATGATTCGTGGGGGACAACCCCACGAATCCACGTGATTCAGAGGGATTACTTACCATCAACCACGGTACCACCCTTATCGGTGCACTCCTGAGCGGTTGCGGTTGGTAGCCAGCCTTTTCCTTTACAAGAATTTTGCCCTGCGCAGGCATTATCTGCCGTTTTGCACTTGGACTGCCCTTTACAACTGTTGATACCCTGACACTTTACGCTGGTCTCTTCCTTTGCCTTAGCAGCCATCGCTTCAGGCATGATAGCCGCTGAAAAGAGTGCTGCCGTTGCAGTCGCCAATGCAATCTTATTGATCGTTTTCATCAGGAATCTCCATGGAATATTAGAAAAAAATAGATCAACTCTTGAATCTTAGCCTTTAATTGGCCTAAGTTCGGACGTCTTTATAGCATTTTGCAAAAAAAGTAGCACATTAAATACCTATAAGAGCTATATGCCATTGATTTATAGTTTATTTGAGCACTTTAGTTAATGTATTGAGTTTCGTGCCGTACCTGCTTATCGACGCTGGTAGTACTTACGCCATACTTTCTGATGAATACGTCGCGAGAGTGGAGGTACCATTTTTCATGATCTGATCAATGTAAGATACCTCCTTCTGTAGCTGGAGTATGGTGTATGGTCTCAATGTTGCTTAGTTTCTTCGATTTTCTATATGAGATTCCGACTTGGTTGTTCGCATTTATCCTAATACTGTTCTGCGTTGGGCCTGCGGTCACGGGTCTCGTCTGGTCCAGAGACTTCATCTATAAATTCTTTCACGTTTCTCAAGATAGTAATGATGCTGTAAACCTTTTTTCTGGGGCCATTGGAGTAGTTTACGGTTTGCTTTTAGGAATGGTGGCTGTTGCTAACTGGAATGATTTTAATGAGACTCAAACCATTATCACAAAAGAGGCCGCAGCCATAATTGGGTTTCATAAGATCGTTACGGGATTTGGCACCAAAGCTGCCAGCAAGCTCCAGGAAGATGCGCTCAAATATACGCACATGATTCTAGAGTTGGAGTGGCCATTACATGCCCATGGGTTAATTTCAGATGAATGTGCGCCTATCCTTTCCGAATTGCATCAGGACCTTCTTTCTTTCAATCCGGCTTCACTAAGGCAGCAAGCTATCTTTAGCGATGCGCTTCTTAGCTTTAACAAGATGGCCGAATATAGAAGTATGCGATTCGATGCGGTCAAGGATGTGGGTGTTCCGTCTGTTTTCTGGATCGTCATTCTGTTGGGAGGCAGTCTTTCTACAATTTTAATGTATTTTGTACATTTGCCCTCAGTAAGAATGCACATAGTGATGGTAGCCATCTACTCTACCTTCATTGGTTTCATGCTGTTTCTGATTGCCGCGCTCGATAATCCATTCAAGGGAGGTATCAGTGTTTCTGCTGTGCCGTACCAGACCGTCATCGATAGTATTGGACCAGATCTCAGGTAGTACACGGTTATGGAGTCGGTTGTTCATTACGTGTTTGCATGCCTCAGAACTTCAACATATTACTCAGTAACTCTTAAGGCACGGATCTGAAGTCCTAAAGCTTCCTGATTGAAGGATAAGGTGACAACTTTTGGCTCATACCTGCTTACAAGAATCTAATACTCGGGTTACGTTTTATATATTTGCAAACTTACTGAAAATCATCTGAACTGATACTCATCCGGAAAGTTGTAAAACCTGCATGTTTTATAGAGGCCCCCTTCGTAGAATTTAAGTCATTGTCATTGGTAAGGGGTCGTAGTTATGACAAGGGACATATCATGAAAAAATATCGCGCCATTGAACTCATTCTCACAACTAACTCTGTTGAGCCACCTGAAAGCACTGATTTCGGTAAAAAGGCTGCTGTTACCCACAGAATACTCAAGGGATCTTGGGAGGGAAGTAAAACCAAAACTCAAGGGTTTAAGTCCAAGCTAGGTGCCGGTGCATTCAAAAAGGTCTATGAAATTCCAGGAGCTCCTGGCACGGTTTCTGACGTTGATTTTGTGCTCGCTAAACTTCTACTCGAACAAGATTCTGACATTCAAACGAAATCCAAAATTGGGCGTACCATGTTCGAACTTCTCGCTACGATGTACATCTACGGGATACCCCGTATGACGACGTGGATTGCAAGTGTCGACAAACTATCCGATCAAGGCTTTAATGATCCGACTAGGAGAATGGTGCTGTACTTGCCCCGTGTTAATGGGCGCGAACTCAAGGAGTCAATCGGAAAGGATGCGGCAGCTTTAGATTTAAATCAACGTATACGTTGGTTTAACCAAATCTGTTCACAAGTTCGAGATATTCACCGCGGTAGGCTATTTCTTGGCGACCTCAAACCGGCCAACATCATGGCCGATAACACAACCGGGGTTACGCTGATTGATTTTGGAGGTGTGAATCGTCCCTGGCTTCTTCCAAGAGCACGTACTCCCGCCTACGACATTAGAGTGGATCGATCCACAGCCTATTTTGAAAGGGCTTACCTAGCATCTCTCGGTACCCCCATGTCTCCGGTTACTAAAAGCGCCTTGCTTGAGGCTACACGTCAACTTGTTTTGGCCTCCGACGCACTCAACACGGCAGCTCGCCAATACCGAAGAGATATCCGAGCTAGTGGTATTTATCAAGGGCTATGGGGTGTCTACTACGACACGTACGCCATTGCTATCATGGCTTTGGAAATGAAGCTGGTGGATTCGACTAATCTCCATGCGTTCACTCAGGTCATTCAGCAGAATTTTAGACCCTTTTATCTACAAAACTTTCTTAATGAATTACGTGCTCGTTATACCCTAGATCCATCAACCTTGGATAAGCCTTCTCCATTTCATCTGTTAAATGCGATCAATGGGATTCGTGTACGCTGCGCTACAAGCTCAATGCTTGATCCAGAGCCTCTCGTCAAAACCATGAAAAATCAGCATATAAAAGAGCTTGGTCAAGAGGTTATTCTACATACGATTGATCGTGATGAACGAGAGAGAAGGGCTGAAGCATTGGGTATATTTGAGGATGCTATGGTCTTATTTCGCGCCTTCTCCTCAATTCCTGAGGTTTATCAAATTGCAGGTGGCGTCGGTGGTCGCAAGACGGTAGATTCGAAGCATCAGGCGATGACAGCCTTAATTAACCAGTTATCTTGGACTTATGATGCCACTATCCTTGGCCATACTATAACCCGTCTCTTCGCGGCATCTTTGGTCAATCGTTCGATCATCAACAGAGAGATAACCACTTCATTCGAAGCACTGGTGCGTCATGCAAAGGCTGCTAATGTTCTTCCATTGATCCAAACCTACTGGTCACCCATGGTAAATTCGGGGATTACGCTTTCGGAGTTTCGTGAATTCGTCTTAGATAAGGCCAAACTATTAGCACCTGTAGTGGAAGAAGAGGGCGCTTTCAAGAAAAGCCACCGCTACGACACGCTGACTAGAATCGTAGATTCTGCTGTCGCGTTGGCGCCAGAGGCACCCGCGAAAAAAGAAAATGTGATAACGGCTATTAACTTAAGCCTTTCGGCTGCTCGATTGAATGTTCAATCCGGTCCGTTGCGAGTCATTGAGCGTATGCGTCTAGCCGGTCAAACCAATCGTGATTCAGGTCTTGATGCACGACAGATCGTTGTTAGTGATGAATGGGCGGCAACTGCGGGAGCCTTGGCCGAAACTTCATTTCACAGCTTCATTGGAACTGAGTCAACGACGTCTATTGATGAATATAACCTCGATCTTGAGGCTATCTATACTTCGTCGGTCTAGCGTGATCGTCCTCCGGGAAGACAAAAAAACGAGTAACAAGCAGCCAAGGTGTACTTTATGAAGTTTCGTTCCGATTTAAAAGAACATGAAATTACATCCCAAAAGATATGGATGGAGCGACGTTCATTTCTTGGGGCCTCCGCTAAAATTGGCCTTTTGGGTCTTGCCGGTTTGCCTTTAGCTGGGCTGGGTCAGACGCTGAGCGCCCAACCCACGCCAAGCCTCGCGCCCAGTGAGCCACTTACCCCGCTTGATAAAGTAACTACTCACAATAATTTTTACGAATTTGGTACCAATAAGGAAGACCCTTCGGCGTATGCCGGTGCCTTAAAAACGAGGCCCTGGAGTATTTCGGTTGAGGGGGAAGTCAAACAGCAGAAAACCTTTGATATTGACGACATCCTCAAGTTGGCTCCTCTTGAGGAGCGAATCTATCGAATGAGGTGTGTTGAGGCCTGGTCGATGGTCATTCCTTGGATCGGATTTCCTCTTGCTGAATTGCTTAAACAGGTTGAACCGACGAGTAAGGCAAAATTTGTAGAGTTCCAAACGCTCGTCGATCCTGAACAAATGCCAGGACAACGTCATGAGATTTTGGATTGGCCTTATAAAGAAGGTCTCAGAATAGACGAAGCCATGAATCCGCTAACGCTCTTAACAGTAGGTCTTTATGGTGAGGTTTTGCCGAATCAGAACGGAGCTCCCGTCCGTATCGTCGTACCATGGAAATATGGTTTTAAGAGTGCAAAATCTATTGTTAAGATACGACTCTTAGAGAACATGCCGCTCACCTCTTGGATTAAAGCAGGTCCTAGAGAATATGGATTTTATGCTAACGTTAATCCCATGGTAGATCATCCCCGCTGGAGCCAGGCTAAAGAAAGGCGAATCGGTGAGTTTCTGAAGAGACCTACCCTTCCCTTCAACGGTTACGGAGATCATGTAGCCAGTCTTTATAGTGGAATGGATCTAGAGAAAAACTTTTGATGTTCTAGGCTGAAATGGTTGTTTAACATCAAGGTTTCCTATTCACTTCATCTATCCGATCAATCGGTTATTAAAATAGGTGCAAAATGCAATTCCTTTCAGAAAAGATCTGTGCTTTGTGGTGCTGGACTTCATATCAGTTAATGAATTTAGCACCCGTATTCAGTCTCATCGCACGCCTTTATATAGCGAAGGTCTTTTTGCTTTCTGGCTATAACAAGATCAGTGATTGGCCATCAACCCTCTATCTATTCACTTCTGAATATGATGTTCCGCTGCTGCCTCCTGTCCTTGCAGCCGTGCTTGCGACTATTGGCGAACTAGGTCTATCGGTTGGATTGGCGCTTGGTTTCAAGACCCAATTTAGTGCTTTCGGTCTTTTAGTCTTGAATATCGTCGCTGTGGTTTCCTACTATTCTGAACTCGTTTCGTCTCCAGTCGCCATCCACGATCATATCGAATGGGGCATCATTCTATGTTTGCTTATCGTTTCAGACGTGCATCAATGGTCCCTAGATGAGTTCCTTCGCGGGAATGAGGGTAAAGAGCAAAGACATGCATGAGGGTACTGCGGGTAAGTCTCTGCTACAGCAGATTGAAACCGAATGCGGTTCTCTAAGCATTAAGTTCGATCGCAATATACAGATATGAGAATTGCCTATTTCTTGCGTGAATTTGAAGTTCCCTTCACATTTTTTCTCAAGCGCATATGACCTTACCCAAGACATCCTGATCAATCCGATTTTATTTGTGCGGCTTTATTACGTCTTTCCGGCAAACTGGCGTATGTATGGTATCGCATTGAAAATCATGATATCCATGTTTTATACAGGGTAATGCTGGGGATATTGCAACCGTAGCGATGTCTTTGCCCATCTTTTTGCGACTCGCAATACCAACTATTGTTGTTTTTTTGGGGGGGCGGTCTATGTCTTTGGTTAGTGAATACATTCACGAAAGGACAAGTGACGCAAAGCTGTTTAGAAATCATCAAGTATGGTGACATCATCGTTCCTATCAGATACAAAGTTGGACAACATATAGCTTCTTCATTCTCAACTATTAGCGGTGCTTCAATTGGTAGAGAAGTCGGATTGGTGCTTAATATTCCTTAGTCTCATCCATGGTGTGGCGGGTGTTCTCGCTCTCGCGTCCTAAATTGAGGCTTGTGGGGCGCTGCTGGTATGGCCTCATGCCTCCAATACAACTTTAGTGGCGTACTTACCCATTGCTGAAGTAGTAATGAAGACTTTGATATATAGCAACCAGGGCCATTTCTTGGTCGCCGCTGTTTCGTCGACACTTGTGTCCTGTAATACGGGGTTAATTCCACTGTTAACGCTTGCATTCGGTAAAACCCACAGTGAATCTCTTCCCGTTATGGGTCCTGACCGAATGCTTCTTAGGTAAAGTTAGGTTGAATAGATTGATCAAGAAGGTGTGATCTCAATGGATCCTTATGGTCAAAATCCTAGCAATTAACTAGTTCTCAACCAATATCATATGAGTAATCATCATTTGGACTTTCCAGTCATTCCGGGCATAGATACCGAAAAAGCAATCAATAACTTTGATAATGATTGCGCGTTCTTCCTTGAGCTTCTTGAGATCTTCTTTGATCAACTAATCAAAACAAATAAGGATATTGAATCCGAACTTGCCGATCAGAGTCCAAAAGAAGCGATTTTAAAACTTCATACCTTAGCAGGGAATGCAGGTTCAGTTGGTGCCGATTCATTCATGCTCAAGGCTCGACAGCTTGAGCAGGCCCTTGCAAGTAATCTAGAGGTGAATGAGATAGATGTATTTAAGGAGGCCTTCTTTGAGGAATTGGCCTTGTTGATTCAATCTATAAGGCCTTTTGTGGATAGTGCTATTTAATCCACAGAGTCAGGAATGAACCAAGAACCATAAGACTTGTCCTAAGTCTTAAATTATTTTTCTAAAACATATGGTTTTGGCATTCTTCGTTGAAAAAGCTGAAATTAGTATTATTCGATATGGGACCGGCTAAATCTTCTTCACACATAGCACCCATGCAACCTTTGTGACCCTGTTATAGATCTAATATGAGTGCTGATCCGAGTTCACAGATGTCGACCCTGTCCCGTGTGTTAATTATTGATGATGATTTATTTGCAATTAGATATTTGGAGAAAGCTTTGGATGGCTTGGCTGAAGTGAAATCCTCCATCAGTGGAACGGAGGCTCTTACCCTTCTAGAACAAACTTCATTTGACTTAGTGCTTGTTGATTTGATGATGCCAGATATGGATGGTTTTCAAACCTGTCTAAGGATTAGATCCGAACATCCAAATCTTCCTGTTCTATTCGTGACAGGCTCCCAAAGCATTGATGATGAGGTGCGAGCTTTAGATGTTGGTGGGATTGATTTTATCCATAAACCGTTCAACCCGATGGTCATTAGGGCGCGAGTAGAGGCTCATCTCAAACTAAAGAGTCAGGCTGATGAATTACGAAAGTTAAATTTAATCGATCCTCTAACGGGTCTCGCGAACCGGCGAGGACTGGATGAAACTCTTTTGAAAGAATGGAGACGCGCTGAAAGGAACCGATCATCGTTAGGCCTGCTGATGATTGATATCGATCATTTCAAACACTATAACGATTTTTATGGGCACAAAGGTGGTGATGTGTGTCTGCACTGTGTGGCAGTAAAGATCACTGAGGCTGTTGCTCGGACTGGAGATCTAGTGGCCCGTTATGGGGGCGAAGAATTTGCTGTGGTTCTCCCTAATACATGCATCAACGGAGCGCTGGACGTAGCACACAAGGTCAGAGACATTGTCGAATCGATGAGAATGGAGCATCTTGGATCTACATCAGGATCTACCGTTACAGTAAGCATTGGTGCCGCGGCTATTCAGCCGATTGAAGTATCGACACCAGGCCTTGGTACATTCATCAACGAACCGGGTTTACAGTTGGCAGGTATTTTGATTGAACAAGCTGATTCCGCTCTCTATAGCGCGAAAGAACAAGGTAGAAATTGTGTTGCAATCTCTGGCGCACTTTCGGGCAAGATCTGATGAGTTTTCTCAGTATTTGGAGGTCATTGTAGAGTTATAAGTCAGAGTGATATCGGTCTTACCGTCAATTCATTGGACGTTATATTTCCTGATCACTAAGATAAAAATCGTAGAGGGAGAGGGGACTTTTCCAATTCCATAATCATTAATAATTGGTCAATCCTCCCTATATACACCATAAGTCTTTTATCGCTCTTAGGAGGTTGTTATGCCTATCACTCAAGATTTCGTATGTGACGTTCATCAAGAAATGAACTGGGTCAAAGGTACCAACACAATTGTTGGCTACGTCAACGCGCTCACGATTGCCGGTACAGCTCTTTCCGCCAATATGACTAATCTATGGGATCCCATAGCGAATACCAATAGTCTGGCTGTAGTAGGTGTTATGGAATACGCAGGATGGGAGGGTGGTGCAACCCAACCCGTCAGGTTAAGTTTTGCGGTTGAGAACACCAATCAGGTTACGATTCTTAATTTACTTTCTGCAGGTCTATCTGATACGGCCGTGAGTATTCAGTTTACAGTCTATAACTTCGATCAGGCTTCATCGCCACCTGTTTTCTATCAAACATTCTGGACCAACGCTGCGGCTATGACGGGTGTTATTGCCAAGGAAGGGACCGTACTTGCTCTGGAAATCGAACGTGAAAAACGTCCTGATATCGTAAGTCCTAACCTCTATAACTGTCATTTGGCTTTTGCTCCGACTCCAGGAACAGCACAGTCACTCTACATGGCTAATTCGTCTACGGCTAAATATGTCAGTGTGTTTGGTACGGCTTGATT
>Ga0164297_10000811_pt1 | contig 36334 bp, 33 predicted proteins | sample GEODES058metaG_FD_113539 | JGI IMG/M metagenome (GOLD analysis project Ga0164297, IMG submission 113539) | Dystrophic lake water microbial communities from Trout Bog Lake, Wisconsin, USA - GEODES058 metaG | ecosystem: Environmental > Aquatic > Freshwater > Lake | place: USA: Trout Bog Lake... | reverse complement strand
GTCCTGCGCATCGCGCACGATGCGGTTGCCGAACACTTGTTCGACCGCCGGGGTAACCAGCGGAAAGCTGCTCGACGGATTGTCCGAATGATTGCGGAAATATTCCACCACCAGCGTGTCGTTGCCCTCGCCAAACGGCAGCGTCCAGTTGCTGGCGAATTTGAGGTCATGCTGGTTTTCGCGCAGCAGCGCCGGATTGCCGCCGCTGGTCACGCTGGCCAGCACGGTCTGCCCGCGCACAAAGTCGAACACCGAAACATTGGGGGTAATCGTGTCGGGCGCGGCCAGATTGGCCAGCGACGGCGCCACTTCGGTGCCGATATAGCTGGCCGAGAGCGCCCATTTGGTGGTCGGCTTCCAGGTCAAACCGGCGCCCAGATCGACCAGCCCGCCAAAATCGGACAGCGAATGCGCCTCGACATTCACATTGAGCGCCAGATCGCCGATGCCGGCCAGAACGTGGTTTTTGACGCTGGTGATCGGCAGGTCGAGGCTGAACCCGATTTGCCCGTCGCCGCGGCGAAACGCATCGCTGATGCCGGTGCGGGTGTCGCTGGCGGCTTCGGCCGACCAGACATAGCCGGTCTTGAGCGTCAGCGCGACCTGGCCCGCCGGCACTTGCAGCGGCGTCCCGCTCAGCGTGATCAGCGAAGTATAGCTGTCGGTGGTGGTATCGGCGAGTTCGGGATTGAGCGAGGCGGCGACATCGATCGCCTGCGCCTGATACGAATGCGTCCCGTCGAGCGTCGCCGACAGCAGCCAGTTGCCCACCGGGCTGTTCAGCCCCAGCCCCAATGAGGCCATGGTGGTACGCGATGAAGACAGCAGCGCGGTGGTCGGCTCGGTGGTCTTGATCCCGTTCAGCGCATCGCTGGAATCGCGTTCCAGCTGCACATTCACCGTCATCCCCGCCCCCGCCCACAACGGCTTGGCGAGCGTCGCGTTGATCCGGCTGGTGGTGGTACCAGGTTGCAGCGTGCGATACTCGGCCGGATCGGGCTGGCCCGGCGCGGTCGGGGTCGACTGGATGATCGATCGCGCCGCCTCGGTTTCGGGAGTAACTTCTTCGTGCGTGCCGGTCACATTGAACCGGGCACCCTTGTCGATGCGGACCAGCGTCGATTCCTCGCGCACGTCGGTATAGCCGCCGCGCGTCGGGCCGCCGGCTTCGGCTTCGGCGAAGCGGGCGCTGAACTTGTCCTTGAGAATGAAATTGACCACGCGCTGATCGGGGCGAAAGCCGAATTTCAGCGCGACTTCTTCGGGCAGGATTTCCACCCGTTTGATCGCTTCTGGCGGCAAGCCTCTGATTTCGCGGAAATTGGAAATGCGCATGCCGTTGACCAGAAACACCGGCCCGCCCGATCCGCGCCCGCGCCCGGTGCCGGTCTGCGGCACCAGCGCGGCGACCAGATCTTCGATCGACGACGCGCCATAGGTTGCGATATCTTCTTCATCGAGCGTGATGATCGGCGGCTGATCGGCCTCTACCTGCCCCTTGATGCGGTGCGCGACCACCAGGATCTCGCCCTTTTTGTCGAGCCCGCGGGAATCGGCCTGAAGGATCGTCTCGCCATTGACCGAAATTTCGCCGCTCTGGTCGGTTCCGGTTGGCGCAGACGTCGGTGCCGGCGCCGGTGCCGGCGGCGCCGCCGGTGCCGGACCGGTCGGCGCCGGCGCGGTTTGCGCATGCCCCGCGCCCCCCGCCGCGATCAGCGCGGCAGTGGTCAGCAACAGGGTACGGGTCATGCGGTCAGCCATGCGGTTCTTCAACTTTGCCGATTGTGCGGGCGGGGACAGGTGCCGGTAAGCGCTTGGCTGCCCTTGCCAAACCTGTCCGATTGGACAATCCGGAAATGGTATCATTTTGTCGCCCCTTCTGCGCCGCAAAGCCGGACGACGGGCAGCTTCGGGCCGCCCCTTCCCTTTTGCCTGCATTGCCGCTATGGGCGCTGCGCAAGGGCTGCACGATCATCGGATGGTGCCAAACCCGATGTGTATCCTGTTCGAACCCCGGCCACACTGCCGGCATTCGACCCAAACAAGGCATCTGAACCCGCCGATGGCGAAAGAAGAACTCCTCGAAATGCGCGGCTCGGTCGTCGAACTGCTGCCCAACGCGATGTTTCGCGTGCGCCTGGAAAACGATCACGAAATCCTTGGTCATACCGCCGGCAAGATGCGCAAGAACCGCATCCGCGTGCTGGTGGGCGATGAAGTGCTGGTGGAACTGACGCCCTATGACCTGACCAAGGGGCGCATCACCTATCGCTTCATGCCCGGTCGCGGCGGCCCCGGCCAGTTCTGATCGGACCCCGGCGTGGCTGACGCGCCGCCCCCCGGCATCCCCCTGCTGCTGGCATCGGCCAGCCCGCGCCGCCGTGATCTGCTGGCGCGGATCGGTGTGATCCCCGCCGCGATCATCGCCACCGACATCGACGAAAGCCCGCGCCCCGGCGAACGCCCGCGCGGCCATGCCCTGCGCCTCGCCAGCGAAAAGGCGCAGGCCGCCGCCGCGCTGCATCCCGGCGCGGCGATCCTTGCCGGCGATACCGTGGTCGGCGCCGGCACCCGCATCCTGCCCAAGGCCGAAGATGCCGCCACCGCGCGGCACTGCCTGACGCTGCTGTCGGGCCGCCGCCACACGGTGACCTCGGCCGTCGCGCTGATCACCCCGGACGGCCGCATGCGCAGCGCGCTCAGCCAGACCGTGCTGCGCTTCAAACGGCTGACCCCGGCCGAAATCGACGCCTATCTCGCCAGCGGCGAATGGCAGGGCAAGGCCGGCGGCTATGCCATCCAGGGCTACGCCGAAGCGTTCTGCCTGTGGCTGGCGGGCAGCCATTCGGGGGTGATCGGGCTGCCGCTCGCCGAAACCCGCACCCTGCTGATCGCCGGCGGCGTGCTCCGTGGCTGAATGGCGGGTTGAAGCCGGCATCGGCGAAACCCGCGCCGCGCTGATTGATGGCGACACGATCCTTGCCGCGCGGCTGTGCTGGCACGAACCTTTGCGCACCGGGGCAGTGGTGGCGGCGCGGCTCGATCATCGCCAGCCCGGCACCGCGCATGGCGCGGCGCGGCTCGATGACGGCGGCGTGGTGCTGATCGACCAGATTCCCCCCGCGCTGACTCATGGCGCGCCGATCCTGGTGCGGATCACCCGCCCGGCGCTGGCCGAAACCGGCCGGTTCAAGCTGCCGCGTGGCCGCCTTGCCGATGCCCCCGCCCCGCAGCCCGCCCCTGCGCTGGCCGACACGCTGACCATGACCAGCTATCCGGTGCGGCTGGTTGGGCCGCTCGATCGGCAGCTCGATCACGCCGGTTGGGCCGATCTGGTCGAAACCGCCGCCAGCGGCACGCATCCCTTTCCCGGCGGCAGCCTGACGATCACCGCCACCCCGGCAATGACGCTGATCGATGTCGATGGCGCGCCCCCGCTGGCGCCGCTGGCCTTGCGCGCGGCGCAGGCCGTGGCCGATGCGCTGGCGCGGCTCGATCTGACCGGATCGATCGGCATCGACTTTCCGGGCATGGCCAACCGTGCCGAGCGCCAGGCGGTCGATAGCGCGCTCGAAGCCGCGCTGGCGGCGCGCGGCTGGCAGGGCGATCGCACCGCGATGAACGGGTTCGGCTTCGTCCAGTTGATCAGCCGGCTCGAACGCCCCTCGCTGATCGCGCGGTGGACTTTCGATGCCCCGCGCGCCGCCGCGATGGTGCTGCTGCGCGCCGCCGAACGCATCGCCGAACCGGGCGTGCTGACGCTCAACGCGCATCCCGCCGTGCTGGCGCGGATCACCCCCGCGCACGAGGCCGAACTGGCACGCCGCAGCGGCCGCACCGTGCAGCGCCGACCCGACGACCGGCTTGCCATCCACGCCGGTTTCGCGCAGGCGATCGTGCCATGACGACCATGCCGATCCCGACCCGCCCCTGCCCGCTCTGCGGCAAACCGCGCGATGCCGCCCACGCCCCGTTCTGTTCCGCCCGCTGCCGCGATCGCGATCTGCTGCGCTGGCTTGACGATGGCTATGCGATCCCCGGCAAACCCGCCGATCGCGGCGACGACGAAGCCGCCGACGACACCCCGTTCGGCTAAAAAATCTGTCATCGGGGGGCTGGACAAGCCCCCCTTGCTTCGCCATAGGCGCGCTTCCAACGCGATCGGCGCGCCAGTGACGCCCGCTCGACCCGATGCCCGGGTAGCTCAGTTGGTAGAGCATGTGACTGAAAATCACAGTGTCGGCGGTTCGATTCCGTCCCCGGGCACCACTTTTTCCTTTGTTTTTCTTCGTGACCGGGGTTTTGGCCCGGCCTCCCGGAACCGCCTGAGTCTTTTGTTTCGCTGCGCGGCAAGCCGCTTCGCTGGGGGGTTCGATTTGCGCGCCTTGGAGAGGCTGCTTTCGCTGCGGCTTGACCGTGCCTTAACCCCTTGGAACCGCACTGCCCCGCTGCGGGACATGGTTGACGCGGCGTTAGGCAACGGCTTGGCAGGGGCGATTTCTGCGATACTCTGGCCGGGCTTCACGCAGCATGGGGGACGCGACAATGGCTTTTCTGCACAGCCTGATCACCGATCACAGCGGCGCCACGGCGATTGAATACAGCCTGCTGATCGGCCTGATCGCGCTCGGCACAGTGGGGGCGATGGGCGCGGCGGGCCATGCGCTGGGCAATACGCTGTTCACCGCCGGCAACCAGATGACCAACGCCCCGGCGCTGACCGCGAAATCCTGACAAACAGCCGCTTGCACCGCATCGCGACCCGCCTACACTGAGGCCTTTATCGGCAGCGGGGAAAGACGGCATGGCAGCATCGTGGCAGGCGCGCGGGGTGGATGTGCTGGCCGGGCTGTCGGTGGCCGGGCTTCTGGTGCCAGAGGCGGTTGCCTATGCCGCGATTGCCGGGCTCGCCCCGGGGCGCGCGCTGATTGCCGGGGTGGTTGGCGGGCTGGTCTATGTGCTGATCGGGCGCAGCCGGTTTGCAGTGGTGTCCGCCACATCGTCGTCCGCCTCGATCCTCGCGGCGGCGCTTGCCAGCATGGCCGCCGCGCCGCAGATTTCGGGCATGGCCAGCCCCGATGCATTGGCCACCGCGATGACGCTGATGGTCGGGATCATGTTCACCGCGCTGGGGCTGTTGCGGCTGGGCGGGCTGGCCGGGTTTGTCTCGCGCCCGGTGCTGCGCGGGTTTGCCTTTGGCCTCGCCACCACGATCATCATCAAGCAATTGCCGCATCTGGTGCAGATCAAGGTCCATGGCTCCTCGATCGCGCAAGTGATCGCCGGGCTGGTGACCAATGTCGGGCTGTGGCACTGGCCCAGCCTGAGCCTCGGGCTGGTGGCCCTGGTCGCGCTGGTGCTGCTGCGCCGCATTCCCGGGGTGCCCGCCACTCTGGTGGTGATGGCGGCGGGCATTCTGGCTGGATCGGTCGGCCCGCTGGCGCAAATGGGGATCGCGCTGGTCGGCCCCACCCCGATCGGCGTGCCGCACCTGACCCTGCCCGCCGATATTGCGGTGTGGGAACGCATTGCCCAACTGGCCGCACCGCTGACGCTGATCATCTTTGCCGAAAGCTGGGGCACCATTCGCGGGCTGGCGCTGGCCCACGGCGACGAGGTTGCCTCTGACCGCGAAATGACCGCGATCGGGCTCGCCAATGCCGCCGCCGCGCTGGTCCAGGGCATGCCGATCGGCGCCGGGTTCTCGATCGGATCGGCCAATGCCAGCGCCGGCGCGCAAAGTAGGCTGGCGGCGGCGATCGCCGCGCTGGCGACGCTGGCGCTGGTGCTGCTGGCCGGCCCGCTGATCGCGCGGATTCCCGAACCGGTGCTCGCCGCCGTAGTGATCGCCGCGCTGGTCCATGCGCTCAATCCCGCGCCGATCGTGCGGCTGTTCCGCCTGCGCCGCGATCACTGGGTGGCGTTCAGCGCGGCGACCGGGGTGATCGTGCTCGGCGTGCTCGGCGGCATGCTGGCGGCGATCGCGCTGTCGCTGGCGCAATTGCTCTATCGCTGGTCGCACCCGGTGATCAGCGAGTTGGGCCGGATCGGCGGATCGGCCGACTTTGTCGATGTGCGCCACCACCCCGATGCCGCCCCGGTGCCCGGCTGCGCGATTTTCCGCCCCAATGCCCCGCTGTTCTTTGCCAATGCCGAAGGTGTGCTGCGCGCAATCGGCCGTGCCGCGCGTGCGGCGCAGGCGCGGGTGCTGATCATCAGCCTGGAGGAAAGCGACGATCTCGATGCCACCGCGCTCGACGCGCTGATCGAATTTACCGATTCCGTGCGCCAGGCCGGCGGGCTGGTCATCTTTGCCCGCGCGCACGACCGGGTGCGCGCCGTGCTGGTCGCCGCCGGCTTCGCCGATCTCGCCGGCACTGCCACGTTCAGCGTGGCCGATGCGGTGGAGCGGGCAATTTCATCCTGATCAATGACGCACTGGGCCGGCTGGTCCACCGTCCTTTCAGCAAAGGCACAAATCATGGCACTAACCCACCCCGTTCACCCCGTGCTCCGCCCGGTGCCGATCAAATCGCTGCGCCCGACGCAAATGACCGTCGGCCTGCGCGAAGTCGCCGCCAAGCGCGAGGAATGGCGCAAACGCGAACGCGATTCCGCCGGCCGCTTCCTCGGCACCCACATGATCCCCGCCGTCGCCGGCCCTGACGGCCACGCCTGGCTGGTCGACCACCACCACCTCGCGCTCGCGCTCCATCTCGAAGGGGTGGACGAGGTGATGGTGTCGATCATCGCCAAGCTCGACCACTTGCCGCGCGGCCGCTTCCTCGCCTTCATGGACGCGCACAACTGGCTCCACCCTTATGACGAAAAAGGCCACCGCCGCGATTTTGACGATCTGCCCCAGCATGTCGCCGACTTGATCGACGACCCGTACCGCTCGCTCGCCGGCGAAGTGCGCCAAGCCGGCGGCTATGCCAAATCCCCCACGCCTTATACCGAATTCCTGTGGGCCGACTTTTTCCGCGACCGCATCAAGGCCGACCATCTCAACACCCATTTCGCCCGCTGCGTCGAAGAAGCCGTACCGATGGCGCGCAACCGCGAGGCCAAGCATCTGCCGGGCTGGTCGGGGATCGATGCCGATGATTGAACCGGGGGGTTCGGCATTGCATGGCCCCCACCCCGCCTAATCCTCGCGAAACGCCGGGCAATCGGCCTCGGTCGGGCAATAGTGGTGATAGGCGGCGACCCAGTCGGTGGTGAACGCGGCTTGCGCTTGCTGCAACGGCAGCGCCGGCGTGCCCGGTTCGGGGTCGCAGACCAGCCGATAGAGACGGTATTCGAGGCGGTCTTTGGACCACGCGTTGGGCCCTTGGCTCAGGCGCGATTCGGGCCAGAGGTTGGCCAGCACATCGCGGCCGCCCAGCGCGAGCGGGATCAGGTGATCGACTTCATACGTGCGGCCGCCATCGTGCGGATTGGTCAGGTGATAGGCGGCAAAGACCGCTGCTTTCAAAGCGGGTGCGGTGTGGCGGGCGGCGCGGGAATAGGTCAGATCGCCGCCGTGGCGCGGGGGGCTGCCGGGGGCCCAGTCGTGCGCGCAGATGTCGCGATTGCTGACCGCCGGGTCGGCCGCGCCCGGGGTCAGGCGGCGATCGGGCCAGGTGCCGGGTGCCGGGGGTGGCGGCGGCGCGGTGGTGCGGTGCGCCAGCAGCCATAGCGCCATGGCCGCCAGTGCCAGCGCGATGATGATCAGCGCGATGGCAACGGGCGATAGCGGGCGGCGTTCGGACACGGGCATTGCCGGCGTGGTAGCATGGCGCGGCAGCGGCCCGCAGCGGGGATTTCACACCGATGTGGACGATCGGGCAAACAGCTTGGGGTCGCGCGGCGCGGCGATTTGGCCTACACCGGGCGCGCCGATCCAGGCGTCAATTCAAGGGATTAACCGATGATCAAGCCGATTGTGCTGCTCGCCGCGCTGGCCATGCCCGCTGCCGCCTTTGCCCAGGCCACCACCCCGATGATCCCCGCCGGCACATATGCGGTGGAAAGCCACCACACCCAGGCGGTGTTTGCGGTCAATCACATGGGGTTCAGCGAATTTTACGGCACGATTCCCAATGCCACCGGCACCCTGGTGATCGATCCGGCCAACCTCGCTGCGACGAGGCTTGATGTCGCGCTGCCGGTAGCGGCGATTGCGACCACCAATGCCGTGCTCGATGGCGAATTGAAGGACCCGAGCTGGCTCGATGCCGCCAAATATCCCGAAATCCGCTTTGTCTCGACGCGGCTGGTGCAGACCGGCGCGCATACTGCGCGGGTTGAAGGCATGCTGACCCTGCACGGGGTATCGCGCCCGGTCACGCTGGAAGCGTCGTTCAACGGCGCCGGGGTCAATCCGCTCGACAAGGCATTCACGATCGGATTTTCGGCCAGCGGCACGATCCACCGGTCGGAATTCGGGGTGACCAAATATGTCCCGCTGATCGGGGACGAGGTCAAGCTGACGCTGACTGCGGCGTTTGAAAAGCAGGGCTAGGGAAGCGCTGAAAAAACCCTGCCGCGATAAGTGGCGTTGCAAGCCCCTCCCCTCAGGGGAGGGGTTGGGGAGGGGTGTATGCGTTTGAAATGGCGTGAATCATCTCGATCGCCGGACACCCCCACCCAACCCTCCCCCTGAGGGGGAGGGCTTTTTTACCGGTTGGTTGCTCGTCCGTGCTTGTGCCGCGCCACGTGTTCGGCAGGTTCGCTAAACCGTCCAGATCGCGACGTTGCCGATCAGCATCAGCGCGGCAAGGACCATCAGCACGGCCTTGCCGCGTTCGGCGCGCTGCCACAGGAAGACCGCACCGATGATCAGCGCGATCGCGGCGAACATCGCGATCGACAGCGCCCAGCTTTCCATCGGTCAGGCCTCGCGCAAGGCCCGCAACCGTGCCGCGCCGCGTTCGCCCAGCAGCACCGGCACGTCGCGCCCCGAAAAATAGCGCTCAAACGCCGGGATCGCCGGATCGAGCGCCACCCATGGCAGACGGCTGACCGTCCAGATCTGCGCGGTCGGCGGGCATTGCGCGGGATCATCGAGCGTGCCGGCACGCACGAAGGCAGCGCGGGTGCCCAGCGCACCGTAATGGCTCCACAGCGGGGTGTGGCACTGCGCACAGCGGAAAATCGTCTGCCCGGCGCCGCTGGCCGAGGGCAGCACATGCGAAACCGGTTCGCCGGCGGTAACCACCAGCAGCGCGGTTTCGATCGCGGCATTGACGGCAAAGGCGCTGCCGGTTTCGCGGCGGCAATCGGTGCAGTGGCAGCAGTTCACCGCATAGGGCGAATCGTGCAGGGCATAGCGCACCGCGCCGCATGCGCAGCCGCCGGTGGCAAAGGGGGTGGCGTCAGTCATCGCGCGCCACGATGCGGCAGCGGCGCAACAGGGTCAACCCGCGCGATCATTGCTGCGCCTGCCCGGCCTGATCGCGCCGCTCGGCAGGCGCGGGGCGGCCGGGCATGTCCTGGCGGGGCGGTGGTGCGGGACGCGGCGGCGGCTTGGTCATGGTCGGCACTGTGCGCGCGATCGACGGGTCCGGCAAGCGGCGCGATTGCCCGCATGGACCTGCATTTTTGGTTATCATGGGCATTGCAGCGCGGCGCGCGCGCGTATAGTCGGGCAAGCGATGACTGACACGATCCATGCCGCCGGCACTTTGCTGACCGCCCCCGACACCACGATCGACGTGCGCCAGACGTTCGGGATCGATATCGATCTGACCGTGCCCGCGTTCAGCGCGGCGGACGATCGCGTGCCCGACCGCGACGATACTTATGTGTTCGACCCGGACACCACGCTGGCGATCCTCGCCGGGTTCGCGTTCAACCGCCGGGTCATGGTCCAGGGCTATCACGGCACCGGCAAATCGACGCATATCGAACAAGTCGCCGCGCGGCTGAACTGGCCCTGCGTGCGGATCAATCTCGACGCGCATATCAGCCGGATCGATCTGATCGGGCGCGATGCGATCGTGCTGCGCGATGGCCTGCAAGTCACCGAATTCCGCGAAGGACTGCTGCCCTGGGCGTTGCAGACGCCGACCGCGCTGGTGTTTGACGAATACGACGCCGGCCGCCCCGACGTGATGTTCGTGATCCAGCGCGTGCTGGAAACCGAGGGCAAGCTGACCCTGCTCGACCAGAACCGGGTGATCCGCCCCAGTCCGTGGTTCCGCCTGTTCGCCACCGCCAATACGGTGGGCCTGGGCGATACTTCGGGCCTGTATCACGGCACGCAGGCGATCAACCAGGGCCAGATGGACCGCTGGAACCTCGTCGTCGCGCTCAATTACCTGCCCGCCGAAACCGAAATCGGCATCGTGACCGGCAAAGTGCCGGGGCTGGATGCGCAAGTTGCCGCGCAAATGGTGCGCGTGGCCGACCTGACCCGCAAGGGCTTCATCGGCGGCGACATTTCGACGGTGATGAGCCCACGCACGGTGATCAGCTGGGCGCAGAACGCCGCCATCTTCAACGATGTCGGCTTTGCCTTCCGGCTGACCTTCCTCAACAAGTGCGACGAGACCGAGCGCGTGCTGGTGGCGGAATATTATCAGCGCGTGTTTGGCAAGGACCTGCCGGAAAGCATTGCGCACAAGGCCTGAAGGGGTGGGTGGCGAGGCTGGCTTGGTCAGCCTGCAGCGTACATACCTACGGTCTTGGATCAGCAAATATACCCAAGTCCGTTCATCCTGAGCCTGTCGAAGGACGCGCGCAAACGGTTGTGTATGCGCGCTTTTTCCGCGCGTGGGGCTGGCGTTAGCGCGCGTCCTTCGACAAGCTCAGGACGAACCGGTCTGGGTCTATTTGGTGTTGCGCGGCCACGCGTGGACCGGGAAGAGCATTGCTTGCTCTCCCCGGTCCGCCAGCCCTGCCCTGCCCGCGCGGGGCAGCGTCACAGCGTGCGGGCGCGTTCTTCCACTTCGAACACTTCGAGCATGTCGCCGGGCTTGATGTCGTTGGTATCCTGCAGCACCACCCCGCATTCGAGGCCGGCGCGCACTTCGGCCACATCGTCCTTGAACCGCCGCAGCGAGGCGATGACGGTTTTCGACACGATGACATCGGCGCGGGTAAGCCGCGCGTTGAGCCCCTTGCGGATGAAGCCTTCGAGCACCAGCAGACCGGCGGCCTTGTCGCGCTTGCCGGCGGGGAACACTTCCTTGACCTCGGCGCGGCCGACCACGGTTTCGATCCGTTCCGGCCCCAGCTCGCCCGCCATTTCGCGCGCGATCTCGTCGGTCAGCTGATAGATCACTTCGTGGTATTTCAGCCGCACCTTGTTGCGTTCGACCAGTTCGCGCGCCTTGGCATTGGGGCGGACGTTGAAGCCGATGATCGGCGCGCCGGTGGCCTGGGCCAGCGTCACGTCGCCTTCGGTAATCGCGCCCACGCCCGATTGCAGCACGCGCACCTTGATCTCGTCGGTCGACAGGCGGTTGAGCGCGTTGACGATCGCTTCGGTCGAGCCCTGGACGTCGGCCTTGATCACCACCGGGTATTCCTTGACCGCTTCCTTGGCCTTGAGCGCAGAGAACATCGTGTCGATGCTGGTCGGGGCGGCAGTGGTGCGCCGCGCCAGCGCGCGTTCTTCGCGATACGAGGCGACTTCGCGGGCGCGCGCCTCGTTTTCAACCACGGTCAGCGTATCGCCGGCCATCGGCACGCCGCCGATGCCGAGCACTTCGACCGGCAGCGACGGGCCGGCGGTCTTGAGCTGGCGCCCCTTGTCGTCGAGCATCGCGCGGACGCGGCCCGACTGGGTGCCGACCACCAGGATGTCGCCCACTTTGAGCGTACCGCGCCGCACCAGCACGGTGGCCAGCGGGCCCTTGCCGCGATCGAGCTTGGCCTCGATCACGGTCGCTTCGGCGGCGCGATCGGGGTTGGCGCGCAGTTCGAGCAGTTCGGCCTGCAGCAGGATCTTTTCGATCAGGGTATCGAGCCCGGCGCCGGTCTTGGCGCTGACTTCGACATCCTGCACGTCGCCCGACATTTCCTCGACGAGGATTTCGTATTCGAGCAGGCGTTCGCGGATCTTTTGCGGGTTTGCCTCGGGCTTGTCGGCCTTGGTGATCGCCACGATCATCGGCACGCCGGCCGCCTTGGTGTGGTTGATCGCCTCGACCGTCTGCGGCATGATCCCGTCATCGGCGGCGACCACCAGCACGACGATGTCGGTGACATTGGCACCGCGCATGCGCATTTCGGTAAAGGCTTCGTGGCCCGGCGTATCGAGGAAGGTGATATGGTCACCGCCCTTGGTCTTGATCTGATAGGCGCCGATATGCTGGGTGATCCCGCCCGCTTCGCCGCGCACCACATCGGTGCCGCGCAAGGCGTCGAGCAGGCTGGTCTTGCCGTGGTCGACATGGCCCATGATCGTGACGACCGGCGGACGCGGCTGCAAGGTTTCATCGGGATCGACGTCAGTGGTGCTGTCGATATCGACATCGCTGGCGCTGACGCGCTGCACGGTATGGCCGAATTCGGTCACCAGCAGTTCGGCGGTATCCTGATCGATAGTCTGGTTGATGGTGACCATCACCCCCATCTTGAACAGCGCCTTGACCAGATCGACCGCCTTTTCGGCCATGCGGTTGGCAAGATCCTGCACGGTGATCGCTTCGGGCACGACCACTTCGCGGACCTGTTTTTCGCGCACCTGCTGCTGCCCGGCGTAATGCGCGCGGCGTTCCTTTTCGCGCGCACGCTTGAGCGCGGCGAGCGAGCGGGCGCGGGCGCCTTCGTCTTCATTCAGCGCGCGGCTGACGGTCAGCTTGCCGGCCTGGCGGCGATCGTTGGCGGTCTTGTCACGCGGGGCATGCGCGGGCTTTTTCGCCGCCGGTTCGGGGCGCTTGGGCGCGGCGACCGGGGTAAACCGGCGCGGCGCGGGGTGCGCCGGGCGGGCGGCATCCTCTTCGCCATCATCGGCGGCGGGCTCTTCGGCGGCGGCCGGCGCGGCACTGGCCACCGGTGCGGCCGGTTCGGGCGCGACGGCGGGCTCGGCCGCGGCTGCCGGTTCGGGGGTTTCCGGCCGGGCGGCTTCTTCGGCGCGGCGGCGCGCTTCGTCGGCGGCGCGCTGGCGTTCTTCCTGTTCGCGGCGGTTGGCCGCTTCGAGGGCGTTCAGGCGCGCTTCTTCGGCTTCGCGCAAGAGGCGCGCCTGCAATTCCTGGCGAGTCTCGCGCGAGGCGGCCGGCGGCGGCGGCGGCGGGGGCGGCGCGACCGGGCGTGCCACCGGCGGCGGCGGCGCGGCGACCGGTTCGGGCGCAGCGGTTTCGCCGGGACGCGGCATCAGCTTGCGCCGCTTGACCTCGACCACCACCTTGTTGGTGCGGCCGTGGCTGAACGTCTGCTTGACTTCGCCGGCCTCTACCTGAGTCTTCAGGCCCAACGGCCTGCGGCCAAGTGTCGGCTTCTTGTCGCTATCACTCATTGAAACTATTCGCCCTTCGTAAAACTGTCGTGACCGGTGTCCGCTGATGCCGCCATCAGCGCGGTTCCGGCCGGGTCGCACCCGATAAAATGTGTCAATCGCTCGACCAGCCCGGCCACGCGCTGTGCGGCGGCCGGATCGGCCAGAGCCAGGTGAACGACATTGTCGCGGCCCAATGCCACAGACAGCGCCGCGCGGTCCAGCGGCAAGATGGTGCCAACCATGCCCGAGCCTTCGGCCCCGGTGCCGACGCGCCAGGCCTGCGCCAGCTTACCCGCGCCATCGCTGCCGGCATCGCTGGCATGGCCGAGAAAATGGATCACCCCTGCCCGCGCCGCCGCGGCGATCTTTTCGGTGCCCAGCACCATCATCCCGGCGCGCAATTCGATGCCCAGCCGATCCGCCAGCGCGCGGCGCAGCGCCTGTTCGATGCGATCGGCCAGATCGGCGGGAATCACCAGCGCGGCGCCCTTGAACGCCCGCGCCAGCGCGCCCTTGAGCCGGCCCTTGGCGATCGCGGTGTCGAGTTCGGCGCGGGTGACGCCGATCCACGCCCCGCGTCCCGGCGCGCGCGCCAGGACATCGGGCAGCACCGTGCCATCGGGCGCCACCGCCAGCCGGATCAGCACGGAGCGCGCGTCGTGGCGCCCGGTCAGGATGCATTTGCGTTCAGGTTCGGCGCTGCGGCCGGCCCGGGATGGTCCCGGGCCGTCGGTCGTGTCCGTGATGCCGGGGTTCAGCGGCTCATTGTGAGGATTCCGCATGGGCGGCCTCCTCGCTGGAGTCTTCGTCTTCAAACCAGTGCGCGCGCGCGGCCATGATCACTTCATTGCCCTGCTCTTCGCTCAGGCCATATTCGCCCAGCACGCCGCCTTTGTCTTCGGCGCGTTCCGACCGTTCGCGACGGTCGGGGCGATCATTGTTGTTGCGCCGGCGCGGTTCGCCGGTGCGCTTGCGCGCGATCAGTTCGTCGGTCGACAGATCGGCGAGATCATCGAGCGTGCGGATGCCCGCCTTGCCCAAAGTGACCAGCATCGCTTCGGTCAGATGCGGCAGCTCGGCCAGCGCATCCTCGACCCCCAACGCGCGGCGTTCTGCGCGCTGCGCTTCTTCGCGTCGTTCGAGCGCCTCGATCGCGCGGTTCTGCAATTCGCCGGCCAATTCGTCATCAAACCCGTCGATCCCCGAGAGTTCGCTGATGTCGATATAGGCGACTTCTTCAAGCTCGCTGAACCCTTCGGCAACCAGCAGCTGCGACAGCGTTTCATCGACGTCGAGTTCTTCTTCAAACGTCTTCGACCGCTCGGTGAATTCGCGCTGGCGCTTTTCCGAGCTTTCCGCTTCGGTCATGATGTCAATCGCCGATCCGGTCAGCGAGGATGCCAGCCGCACGTTCTGGCCGCGCCGGCCGATCGCCAGGCTCAGCTGGTCATCGGGCACTACCACTTCGATGCGGCTTTCTTCCTCGTCGATCACCACGCGGCTGACCGTGGCCGGCTGCAGCGCGTTGACGACAAAGGTCGCGGTGTCTTCGCTCCACGGGATGATGTCGATCTTTTCGCCCTGCAGTTCCTGGACCACCGCCTGCACGCGGCTGCCCTTCATGCCGACGCAGGCGCCGACCGGGTCGATCGAGCTGTCGCGGCTGATCACGCCGATCTTGGCGCGGCTGCCGGGGTCGCGCGCGGCGGCCTTGATCTCGATGATGCCGTCATAGATTTCGGGCACTTCCTGCGCGAACAGCTTTTTCATGAATTCGGGGTGCGCGCGGCTGAGGAAAATCTGCGGGCCGCGGTTGGTGCGTTCCACTTTCATCACCAGCGCACGGACGCGTTCGCCCACGCGCGGCACTTCGCGCGGGATCTGCTGATCGCGGCGGATCACGCCTTCGGCGCGGCCCAGGTTGACGATGACATGGCCAAATTCGACCGACTTGATGACCCCGGTGATCACTTCGCCGACGCGGTCCTTGAATTCCTCGAACTGGCGCTCGCGTTCGGCATCGCGCACTTTCTGGAAAATCACCTGCTTGGCCGATTGCGCGTCGATGCGGCCGAGATCGACCGGGGGCAGCGGATCAACGATGAAATCGCCGATCGCCGCGCCGGGCTGCAGCTTTTCGGCCTGCTTCAGATCGACCTGCTTGAAATAGTCTTCAACATTTTCGACCACTTCGACCACGCGCCACAGCCGCAGATCGCCGGTGCGCGGATCGAGCTTGGCGCGGATGTCGTTTTCGGCGCCATAGCGGTTGCGCGCCGATTTCTGGATGGCTTCTTCCATCGCCTCGATGACGATCGACTTGTCGATCATCTTTTCGCTGGCGACCGCGTTGGCGATCGCCAGAAGCTCGGCACGGTTGGCGGAAATCGCACTGGCCATGGCGTCAATCTTCCTGTTCTTCGACGATGGTATCGGCCCCGGTCATGTCGATCGGGCGGGTTGCGGCAATCAGCCTGTCGGTCAGGACAAGCTTGGCATTGTCGATCAACGCGAACGGCACGGCATATACCACGCCATCCTCTTCGATCGAAACGGTGTTTGTGGCGGCATCGAATGCCACCAGATCGCCGCGAAACCGGCGGCGGCGATCGAGCAGTTCGGTCAGCTCGACGCGCACTTCGTGGCCGGTCCAGGCGGCAAAATCCTTGGGCCGGGTCAGCGGCCGGTCGATCCCCGGCGAGCTGACTTCCAGCCGATAGGCGCCCTCGATCAGCACTTCGCCGGCTTCTTCCAGCGCATCGAGCCGATCGGAAATGCGGTGCGACAGCGCGGCGCACTCATCGATCAGCAATTGCCCGGTCTCGGGGCGTTCGGCCATGACCTGCAAGGTGCGCTCTTCATCGCCCACTTCGCTCTTGCCATAGAGCACCACGCGCACGAGATCGAACCCCAGCGCGCGCGCTTCGGGTTCCACCACGGCATGGATGCGGGCAAGTGCGGTCATCGGTCCTTCACGGTTCATGGGCGACACGGGCAAAAGCGGGATCGTGCCGGAGCCGGTGGCGCCAGCCTGACCTTGCTTTCACAATGTCGGGATGAATGCGCCAATACGGTTGGCCGGGGAAAAACGCAAGCGCGAATGCGTAGGGGATGTGTGCGTTGCCGGCGGCGTGTTTTGCCCGGTTCGGCAGGCTCGAACGCGGCCAAAAGCTCGCTTGCCAACAATCGGTGAAATTTGCGATCTTTTGGCATGACGATGTCTGCTGCGCCAGCGCCGCCCAGGCCAAAACCGCGCAAATCCGCCATTCGCGCAATCTGGCACGCCTTGTGCAAAGTATCGGACAGTTCACTCAAGACTGGAAAGACAAGACCATGAAAACTTTTTCGATGCTGTTCGCCGCGCTGCTCCTTTCGGCTACGATGGTTTCCGCGACCGTTTCGGTGCCGGTTGACGCCGCCGCGATCAGCGCCTGATCCCCCGTTCACCGCTTTGGAGTATCGCGACATGGCCACCCGTTTCCATCTCGATCGTGCCAATGGCAAATTCATGGGCGTCTGCTCGGGCATCGCCGCCCATTTCGGGTGGGACCCGATGCTGGTGCGCGCCGGCTTCGTGATCGGCACGTTGGCCGGGTTCGGCTCGGCGATCCTGATCTATATCGTCATCGCGCTGATCGCCGATTGACCGCTTGCCAGCCCGTCCGGGGCTTGCCACCATCCCCAACACAACGATGACAGGGGATGGCGATGCGGATCGGACGGGTGCTGGCCGGGGTGGCGCTGGGGATCGTGGCGCTGGGCGCGGGGGTCTTTGCCGTGCTGCAACGGCCCGATCTCGACTGGGCCACGCTCGATGCGCGCTATCGCGATGCCGACAGCCGCATGGCCGATCTCGGCAACGGCGTGGTCGTGCGCTATCGCGACCAGGGCCGCCATGATGCGCCGGTGCTGGTGCTGATCCACGGCTTTTCCGCCTCGGCCGCCGATTGGGATGGCTGGGTGCGGCAACTGGCCCCGCACTACCGCATTATCACGCTCGATCTGCCGGGGCACGGGCTGACCCGCGCGCCGGCCGATTGGCCCGCCGATACCGATCATTATGCCGATCTGGTCGATACCATGGCCAGCCGGCTGGGGCTGAACCGGTTTGTGCTGGCGGGCAATTCGATGGGCGGCGCGGTGGCCTGGCACTATGCGCTGCGCCATGGCCAGCGGCTGCGCGCGCTGGTGCTGGTCGATGCCGCCGGTGCCGAATCGCGCGCCGATGCGCAGCGCGCGCAATCGGGCGGGCCGGTGATTTTCCGCCTGCTGAGCAATCCGCTGGCGCGCAGTGTGCTGGCGCGGATCGATCTGACATCGATGATCCGCCAGGGGCTGCAATCGGCGTTTGTCGACCCCACACTGGTCACCCCGCAACTGGTCGCGCGCTATGCCGATCTGGCGCGTGCGCCGGGGCACCGGCAAATCCTGATGCACATCATCAGCACCCCGCCGATGGCCGCCCGCGACGGCGATCTCGCCGCGATCGCGGTGCCGACGCTGGTGATGCACGGCACCGACGACCGCCTGATCCCCTATCGCGACGGCCAGCGCTTTGCCCGCGCGATCCCGGGCGCGCAGTTGATTACTTATGCCGGGGTCGGACATGTGCCGATGGAGCAGATCCCCGACCGGTCAGCGGGGGATCTGGAGCAATGGCTGCGCGCCAAAGGGAACCTCTGAAAACGGGGTGCGGCACGTTGCGGCGCGAGCATGCAAACGCGAACTGAGCCCTCCCCCCGAGGGAGCCAAAGGATTCACACACTCAGCCAAGTATCAGTCATAAAATGACCCCGCTCATCCTGAGCCTGTCGAAGGATGCGCGCCGACGCCAGCCCCACGCGCGAAACAAAACCGCGCATACTCAAGCGTTTGTGCGCATCCTTCGACAGGCTCAGGATGAGCGGGGGTGGGGTTTTTGGGTCCTGCTGAACCAGTTGCTTGGATGCTTGAGTGCCTGAGCAGCGGGCCTTGAAACGCTACCTATGGCAGCAGCGTGCCACATCACCCTGATCAGAGCCTCCTCAAACCGAGGCCGCGCGGGCAAACGGCGAGAAATTGGTGTCGGTGTCATAGACATCAACGCCTTCGCGGCGCTTGAGGAACCCGACGATCCAGTAGGTGACCGGTGTCAGCAGGATTTCCCAGGCCACCTTGAACGCCCAGTTGGTGATCATCACCGTCAGCACCGATTGCGTGGTCCAGGTGCCGAGGAACGCGATCGGATAGAACAGCGCGCTGTCGACCGCCTGGCCGAAAATGGTCGAGCCCCAGGTGCGGGTAAACAGCCAGCGGCCCTGGGTGAGCACTTTCATCCAGGCCAGCACGAACGAATTGACGAATTCCCCCGCCCAGAACGCGATCACCGAAGCGGCGACAATCCGCCAGGTGCTGCCGAACACCGAATCATAGGTGGTCTGGCACAGTGCCCCCTTTGAACTGTGGGCAACGATCGCGGCGAATTGCGGATCGCCGCTCGAGGCGCAGCCCCAGTCGGGCGATGGCGGCATCGCCACCACGACGAAGCTCATCAGCGCCATGAACAGCAGCGCGAAAAACCCCACCCACACGCAGCGCCGGGCATTGGCATAGCCATAGACTTCGGTCAGCACATCGCCCAGCACATAGGAAATCGGGAAAAACAGGATGCCGGCGCCAAAGGTAAAGCCGCCCAGATGCGCCAGTTTGGCCGCGCCGATCAGGTTTGACAGCAGCAGAATGCCGACAAATGCCGCCATCATGTAATCGAAATAGCGGAAATGGCGGCGCGCGCCGGTGGTGCCGTCGATGCGGGACAGATGGGGATCGCTCATGCCGTGCAGGCTAACCCGGATCACGCCGCCGGCAAAGCGCGCTTTTGGGCACACGCCATCATAACCAATCAGTTATGCCATGATGACATTTTGGCGGCTTGCCCTGCGCGGCAATTGGGTTCAGACCGACAGGCATTCCCCTGATGGCGCGAGGAAACCCGCCCGATGACTGCTGATCCCGTGCTTGCCGACCGCGTCGTGATGGAAGACAGCGGCCTGAACGTGCCGCTGGGCGATGGCCAATACCATTACTTCAATGCCTATTGGCTGCGCGACAATTGCAGCACGTCGTTCGATCCCGAAACGCGCGAACGGGTGTTCGACATCTTTGCCGAAGCGACCACCCCGCGCGCCGCCGTGGCCGAAGTGCGCGATGGCGCGCTGCATGTCGAATGGGCCGGCTCGGGCCATCGTTCGTGCTATCCGCTCGACTGGCTGGCGGCGCATGCCCATGGCCGCCCGCGCCCCGATCCGGCGGTGCTGCCGCGCCGGCCGTGGTATGGCGATCATTATGCGAAGATGGCGCGGTTTGCCTTTGACGCGGTCAAATCCGACCGCGACGCGCTGGCCGGCTGGGTCCATGCCCTGCTGACCGAAGGCGTGGCGATGCTGACCGGGCTGCCCGACAGCGACGAGGCGCTGACCGAGGCGGCCAATCTGATCGGGTTTGTCCGCCCGACCTTCTTTGGCCACTATTTCGATGTGCGGCTGCATATCGACCCCGACAACCTGGCCTATACCGCCAAGGCGCTCGAACTGCACACCGATGTCCCGGCCGAAGATCTGCCGCCGGGGGTGCAATTCCTGCATTGCCGGCGCAATTCGGTCGATGGCGGGGAAAGCCTGTTTGTCGACGGCGCCGCGGTCGCCGCCGAACTGCGCCGCACTCACCCCGAGGATTTCCGCCTGTTGAGCGAAGTGACCGTGCCGTTTTACAACGAACACGATGCCTACGACATGCGCGCGCGCCAGCGGGTGATCGAACTGGATGACCAGGGCGAGGTATCGGGGGTGACGATCAGCCAGCACATGGCCGATGTGTTCGATCACGATCAGCGCCTGCTCGATCGCTATTACCCGGCGTTCTGCCGGTTTGGCCGCTTGTTGCAGGACCCGCGCTTTGTCATGCGGTTCCGGCTCAACGCGGGCGAATGCATCGTGTTTGACAACCACCGCATCGTCCACGCCCGCGCCGCATTTGTGGCCGAAAGCGGCGAACGCTATTTGCGCGGCACTTATACCGACCGGGGCGAGTTGCGCAGCCGCTGGCGCAAGCTGGCCGGCGAAGGGCGCTTTGCGGCATGATCGACGAAGCGGCACTGCGCGTCGATCTCGCCGCCGCGTTCCGGCTGGCGGCGCGGTTCGGCTGGGCCGAATCGGTGGGCAATCATTTCAGCGCGAGCCTGTCGGCCGATGGCCGGCGCTTTGTGATGAACCGCAAGTGGCGCCATTTCAGCACGATCCGCGCCAGCGATCTGCAACTGCTCGACGCCGATGATCCGCAAGTGATGGCGCGCGACGATGCCCCCGATGCCTCGGCCTGGTGCATCCACGGCACCGCGCATGCGCGGGTGCCGGCGGCGCGGGTGATCCTGCATGCGCATCCGATCGCCGCGACCACGCTGACCACGCTGGCCGACCCGCGCCTGCTGCCGATCGACCAGAACACTGCGCGGTTTTTCGGCCGCCATGTGATCGACCCCGAATGCGGCGGCATCGCCGATCAGCCTGAAGAAGGCGCGCGGATCGCCACGCTGCTGGCCAAGGCGCCGACGCTGATCATGGCCAACCACGGGGTGACTTGCGTGGGCGAAACCGTCGCCGAAGCGTTTGAAAACCTCTATTTCCTCGAAAAAGCCGCTGAAACGCTGATCCGCGCCTATGCCACCGGCCAGCCGCTGCGGGTGATGAGCGACGCCGTGGCAGCGCATACCGCGCAAGGCTGGGACGCCTATCGCGGCATGGCCTTTGCCCATTTCGAGCACTGGAAAAGCGTGCTCGATGCCGAAGACCCGACGTATCGCGAATGACCGGCGCGCGCGCCCTGCCCCCGTTGCGGCTGCTGGGGGTGTTTCAGGCGATTGCCGCGCAGCGCAACCTGTCGCAGGCGGCGCGCGCGCTGAATGTCTCGCAGCCGGCGATCAGCAAATCGCTGCGCGAACTCGAACAATGGGTCGGCACCGCGCTGGTTGACCGCAGCCGCCGCCCGCTGGCGCTGACCCCGGCCGGCGAAACGCTGCTGACCGCCACGCGCGACGGACTCGGGCTGATTGCCGAGGCGCTGGCAACGCTGGCGCGCGCACAGGCCGAACGCGCGCATGCGCTGCGGCTGTCGTGTTCGATCGGGTTTGCGACGTATTGGCTGATGCAGCGACTCGCCGCGTTCAACGCGGTGCATCCCGATATCGCGGTGAGCGTGCTGACCACCGCGCACGATGCCGTGCCCGATGCGCCGCAGGCCGATGCGCACTTCCGCTATGGCGCGCCGCGCGGCGATGCCGGTACGGTGATCCCGCTGTTTGCCGAATGCATCACCCCGGTGGCGAGCCCGGCCTGGCTGGCGGCGCATCGAGTGAGCGCCGGTGATCTGTCGCATCTGCCGCTGATCCATGTCGATGTCGATCATGTCGGCTGGCAAAGCTGGAACACGTATCTGGCTGCGACCGGGCAGACGCGCGGGGCGCCCGGCGCCGATCTTGTGTTCAATACTTATGTTCAGGCCACGCAGGCCGCGCTGGCCGGACGCGGGGTGATGCTGGGCTGGCGCTCGATCACCGGCGATCTGGTCGCGCAAGGGCAATTGGCGCCCGCCCCTTTGCCGGAACTGCGGCCGGAAGGCGGCCACTATTGCCTGATCATCCCGCCGCACAGCAGCGACAGCCCGGCGGTCGGCGCGTTTCGCGACTGGCTGATCGCGCATATCGCCGGCGAAGCGGCGGCCTGACCCGCTCAATACTTGTCGAAAAACGGCTTTCGCATCAGATTGATATCGACATAGGGCAGGTTCGACGGTTTGCACGGTTCGCCATGCGCCACGCGGCCATCGACCCGGCAGGTCACCTTGGCGCTGTGCGGCCCGAAATATTTGTCGAGGAATGCGGTCTGGCCGGCGATCAGTCTGGGCAGGATGCGCTTGGCGTGGTTGCTGCCGCCATCGATGCCGCTGACAAACCCCGAATCCGCCAGTTGCACGATCTGGAAATCATTCCACGGCAGCGCATTGCTGTTGTGGCTGGCAAGATGATGCTGCGTGTTGGCGATCGTCACCGGCCAGGTGTAAAAGGCAAACCACAGCGGCATGTCGGCCACGCTGGCATCGCCGCGCAGCGTTTCGATGCCGCCGCGATAGCTGTAGAGCATCACCTGCTGCCTGGTCTTGCTCAGCGCCGCAACGAACCGTGCCACCCAGTCTTCGAGAAACTTGCGCCCTTTGGCAGTTGTGGATGCCTCGATGATTTCGGGGGCTTCGAAATCGAGCACGATCGGGAAATTCGCCGCCGGATAGCAGATTGCGGGCTGATCCTTGTTGCACGATGCAAGGTTGCGGATGACGTTGCCGGCCTCATCCTCCGGGCTGTGGCGGCGGGTGATGTCGGGGTGGGCAAAGTGGTAATAGCCGATTTTCAGCCCGGCCGCCTTGGCCCGCACCGCCAGTTGGCGTTCGGCATCCCAATAGCCATATTCATCATTCTGGTACTGGATCGTGCCTTCGGGATTGGCGGCGCCTTCGGACAGTTTGAGAAAGACAAACTGGTATCCGGTCGCCTTGATCTGGGCAAAATCGATGTCGATGCTGTCGTATTTGGAATAGACATCAATGCCATAGACCCAATCGCCCGGCGCGGCATCGGGCACCGGGACAAACGGCGAGGGATCGGCCTGCGCCCCCGCTGCAAAGCCCGCCAAGCCCAGACAAGCCCATGCAACCACAGCCTTGCGGCGAACTTCGCGCATGATCGGTACCCCCGTACAAACAGCCCGGGGTCCAGAATAAATCTCTGCGCGCCATTCAGCAAACGCTTGCTTGAACAAGTTGATCCATAATGACGATCAAGCCGGCAACTGCAAATATTTGCTCGACAATTTGCCCGGACGAAGCGCGGCCTATGTCATCATCGCCACGAAAGTGTCCGCCGCAACCGGCCCGCTGCGCAAAAAGCCCTGGAACACGTCGCAGCCCTGATCTGCGAGGATCAGCAGTTGCGCCTCGCTTTCGATCCCTTCGGCGATCACTTTGAGATCGAGCGCGCGCGCCATCGCGATCATTGCCGCGACAATCGCGCGGTCGCGCGGATCGTGGGCAATATCGCGCACCAGCGAGCGATCGAGCTTCAACGCATCGAGCGGCAGCGCCTTGAGTGAGCGGAAATTGGAAAACCCGGTGCCGAAATCATCCAACGCGATCTGCACCCCGTCGCCCGCCAGCACCTCCAGCGCGCCGGCGCACGTTTCAAAATCGCCGATCAGCGTCTGTTCGGTAATTTCCAGCGTCAGTCGGTTGGGATCAAACCCGCTGGCGGCGATGGTGCGGCGCAAGCTGGCGGCGACATCGCCCAGCGCAAAATCCTGCGCGGTAATGTTGAGCGCCATCCGCAAGGGGCGCGGCCAGCGCGCCGCCAGCGCCAGCGCGCGGCGGGCGATATGGTGCGACAATTGCGCAACGTGATCGCCGCGATCGGCCACTGCAAACAGCGTTTCGGCGGAAATCCGGCCAAAGCGCGGGTGTTCCCAGCGCGCCAATGCCTCGGCCCCGGCCAGCGCGCCGCTGCGGCAATCGAACTGCGGCTGAAACAGCACGGTGATTTCGTCGCGGTGCAAGGCGCCGAGCAGATCGGCCTCGAGCAAGGCCAGGCTGCCGCCGGGCACCGGTTCGCCTTCGTCGCTCCACGCCAGCCGCCGCCCGGGGGTGCGTTCGAGCATCGCGGCGGTTTCGGCGAGCCGGTCGATCACCTGTTGCCCCCCGCCCTGCCCGTGCTCGGGGCCGCGCAGTTCGGTCAGGGCGATCCGCGGCAACAGATTGAGCGCATCATCTTCGACCATCAGCGCGCGCCCGATCACCCGGCCGAGCGCCTCTGCCAGATAATGCCAGCGTTCGCGCGCCGCCACCGTGCGCGACGCGATCACGAACTGGCTGCCGGCCAGCCGCGCGATCAGCGCATCGCTGCCGATTTCGGATTCGGCAAATTCGCCGATGCGGTGCGCCATGTCGACCAGCACCTGATCACCCGCCGCTTTGCCATAAGCGAGATTGACCGTCTGCAAACGCGGCAGCCCGATCAGCATGGCCATGACTGGCCCGCTGCGCGCGGCGGCATCGAGCCAGGTGCGCGCTGCATCGGCGGCCATCAGGCCGGTCAGGAAATCCGCCGAAGGCGGCAGGGGGGCAAACGGGCGCGGCATGGTCACGCCTCCCGCATAATCGCAAACAATGGCCAAATCATCACCACGGCGCAGCGCAATCCGCACCATTTTCACGTAACGTCACGATCATATCTGCCATTGCGCCGGACCAGCGCGCGCCATACACGGGGAGTGCTTGACCGATCGCGGCACGGCGCCGGGCATCGGCAGAGGGGACACCGGGTCAATGTCTGAACCACCCTTGCGGCTGGCCCTGGTGGCATCGCCCACCGAGCGCGCGCAGGCCGCCGCCGCCGAAATGCGCGCGGCGCACGACTGGGTCGAATGGGACGAGGCCGATTGCGTGGTCGCGCTGGGCGGCGATGGCTTCATGCTGCAAACGCTGCACCAGATGCTCGATACCAACCACATCCGCCCGGTCTATGGGGTCAATCTGGGCACTGTCGGGTTTCTGATGAACTCGCTCAAATCGAGCCGCCCGCTCGATGAACGCATCGCCCGCGCGCGCCGCATCGCGGTATCGCCGCTGTGGATGGAGGCCACCACCACCGCCGGCGTCACCGCCACCTCGTGGGCGATCAACGAAGTGTCGCTGCTGCGCGAAACGCGCCAGACCGCCAAGCTTGAAGTCAGCGTCAACGGCAAAGTGCGCATGCCCGAACTGAGCTGCGACGGCGTGCTGGTGGCGACCCCTGCCGGATCGACCGCGTACAACCTGTCGGCCAATGGCCCGATCCTGCCGCTGGGATCAAACATGCTGGCGCTGACCCCGATCAGCCCGTTCCGCCCGCGCCGGTGGAAAGGGGCGATCCTGCCCGAATCCGCCGAAATCGTCTTCCGCGCGCGCGAATCGACCAAACGCCCGGTGCTGGTGGTGGCCGATCAGAAGGAAGTGCGCGATGTGCGCGAAGTGCGGGTCAAAGCCTGGCCCGAACACCGCCTGACGCTGCTGTTCGACAAGGGCAAGAGCCTCGAGGAACGCATCTTTGCCGAACAGTTCGCCGGCTGAAATTTTTGCAGGCACCCGGTGATTTGGGTGCTTGCCAAACCCGTTTCCTCTGGTAATAGCGCGCTCCTGCCCTGCGGGGCGGCAGGCAACATTCCCTGATAGCTCAGCGGTAGAGCTCTCGACTGTTAATCGAGTGGTCGTAGGTTCGAATCCTACTCAGGGAGCCACCTTTCAAAAACCTATATTTTTCAAATGGCTGATTGATCAGCCCGATCAGTTGCGCCGCCACGGCCGGTGGCGCTGATCCGCACAACTGCTGAGCCCTGACACTTGGTGGTTTTCCAGAGTCCGGGCTGCGCCATTTTTTTGCCCGGCTTGACTAGCCTTCAGCGACGAAATTGCCGCCCGACGGCACCGGCTGCAGCACCAGCGTGGCTGCGGTTCGCTGGAGAAATGGCATGGCATCGCCTCAAGCCGTGAGCATCAAACGACGATTTGGCTTTGCGCTCAGCCTGCTGATCGCGGTTGTCGCGATGCAATGCGTGGCCTTCGTGGCGATCCAGGTGGTGCAGCACCGCCTGTCGCTGCGCCAGCAACTGATGACCGAAGTGACCGCGCGCCAGATGTGGGGCGACATGAAGCATGACGGCATCCAGGGCGATGTGTTCCGCCTGATCGATGCCACCGCACGCGGCGACCGGGGCAAGGCCAACGAAGCCACCACCGCCACCCGCGCCGATATCGACGAATTGAACAAGACCTACAATTTCGTCTTTGCCCAGAGCTACGACGAACCCTTGCAGTCGATCGCGCGCAAGACCCGCCCCGATCGCGACGCCTATGCCGCTGCCGCCAGCGCGGTGATCGAACGGATTGCCAGCAATCCGGGCGATTACCACGATGCGCTCGACAGCTTTACCGCGGCGTTTGACCGGTTTGAACACAGCCAGGAAAGCCTTGCCGAAGCGATCAAGGCCGAACGCGAGGCTGAAGGCAACGAGGGCGAACGGCTGTTCATCGGCTCGATCGTGATTGCAGCGCTCGGCGTGCTGGGCGTCGGTGGCACGCTGGTGTGGGCGACCAGGCTGGTGTCCGGGCGGATCATCCACCCGATCGAAGCGATGACCGCGCTGCTGCACCGCATGGCCCACGGCGATTACCACGAAGTGATCAGCGGTGATGAACAGGGCGATGAAATCGACCGGATGGGCGCCGCTGCCTCGGTATTTCGCGAAACCGCGCTGGCGATGCGCCAGGCCGAAGCGGACCAGCGCGCGGTGGTCGGCGAACTGGCTTCCGCGCTCGAACGGCTGGCCGAGCGCGATCTCGAACACCGCATTACCACCACCCTGCCCGGCGAATACGAAACCTTGCGCGACAATTTCAACAAGGCCGCACGCGCGCTGGCGCAGGCAATCGGCTCGGTGCGGGTTGGCGCCAATGCGCTGACCCGTTCGGTCGACGAAATCCGCAGCGCCGCCGATGATCTGTCCGAGCGCAATCTGCGCCAGGCCGCCGCGCTGGAGGAAACCTCGGCGGCGATGAACCAGGTCACCACCAGCGTGCGCGAAACCGCGATCGGCGCCGATGCGGTGCGCACCACGATCCTCCGCGCGCAGGACGAAGCGAGCAAGGGCGGCGAAGTGGTGGCCCGCGCGATCGGCGCGATGGGCGCGATCGAACATTCGACGCAGGAAATCAGCCAGATCATCGGGGTGATCGACGGGATCGCGTTCCAGACCAACCTGCTGGCGCTCAATGCCGGGGTCGAGGCGGCGCGCGCCGGCGAAGCGGGCAAGGGCTTTGCCGTGGTCGCTACCGAAGTGCGCGCGCTGGCCCAGCGGTCAGCCGATGCGGCCAATCATATCAAGCAATTGATCACCAGTTCGACCGAACAGGTCGGCGCCGGGGTAGAACTGGTCAACGAAACCGGGACGATGCTCGGCGCGATTGTCGAACGCATCGGCGAAGTGACGGCGATGATCGGCCGCATCGCGGATTCGGCGCAAAGCCAGGCGGTGCATCTGAGCCAGGTCAACACCACCGTTGCCGAAATGGACCGGGTGACCCAGCAGAACGCGGCGATGGTCGAACAGACCACAGCGGCAGCGCGCGCGCTCGGCGATGAAGCCAACCAGTTGAGCACGCTGGTGCGGCAATTCCGATCGCGCGATGTCGACGCCCGCCCATCCGGCCATGCCCAAGGTCAATCGCTGCGCCGCGATAGCCTCACCGAGCGCGCCGCGGTGCCCGCCGGCGCAGCGAGCGAACCGTTCGAACTGCGACGCGCCGCCGCCCGGTGATCCACCTGCCCCGCCCTCACCCCCCCGGGAGACCGGTCATGACTTACCGCCTGATCCGCCTGATTGCCGCCGCTGCCCTGCTGACCAACGCCACACCGGCGCATGCCGAAACCCCTGTTTCCAGCAGCGACCCGGCGCGGATGGTGCTGGCGATGGCCGATATTTCGGCCGCGCCCGATCCCGATCCGGCGGGATCCTCGGCCTATCCGGCCAGCCCCGGCAGCAGCGCAGAGCCGGCCAGCCCGGCGCAGCGCTTTGCCCTGTTTGGCCAGAGCACGTTTACCGCGATGGGCACTCTGGGCTTTCGCGACCCCTATGACGGGCCGCAAAGCGTGTCGCCGCACGAGTTGCGCGAAACCTTTGATGCCACGTTGTTTGCCGGGATGCGCCCGTGGTCGGGCGGCGAGATCTGGGCGACGCTCGAGGTCGATCAGGGCTTTGGCGTCGGCAATACCCACGGGCTGGCCGGATTTCCCAGCGGCGAGGCCTACAAGCTGGGCCAGGCGCAGCCCTATATCCGCGTACAGCGGCTGTTCTGGCGCCAGACAATCGCGCTGGGCGGCGAATCCACTACTGTCGAGGCCGCCGCCAACCAGCTCGCCGGCACGCAAACCGCCAATCGGCTGGTGCTGACCTTGGGCAAATTCAGCGTGGTCGACGTGTTCGACACCAACAAATATGCCCACGATCCGCGCGGCGACATGCTGAACTGGACGCTGATCGATGCCGGCGCGTTCGATTACGGTGGCGATCCCTGGGGGTTTACCTATGGCGGCGCCGCCGAACTGACGATCGGGCCATGGACCGCGCGCGCCGGCGGCTTTGCGCTGACCGCAGTGCCCGGCGGGATGGAGGTCGCGGCCGATTTCAGCTATTTCCAGCTGGTCGGTGAAATCGAACACCGCCATGCGCTCGGCGGCCATCCCGGCGCGGTGCGTGGCGCGATCTGGGCCAACCACGGGCGGATCGGGCGCTATGCCGACGCCGTAGCCTGGGGCATCGCCAATGCCACCGCACCCGATGTCAGCCAGGTGCAGATCACGCCGCGTACCCGGCTGGGCGGCTATATCAATGCCGAACAGGAACTGACCGGATCGCTCGGGCTGTTTGCCCGCGCCAGCCATGCCGACGGGCGCTATGCCGCGTTCGATTTCACCGATGTCGATACCTCGGTTTCGGCCGGGCTGTCGCTGACCGGCAAAAGCTGGCACCGCGCCGATGATACCGTCGCGCTGGCCGCGGTGGTCAACACCATTTCAAAAGACGCGCAGGCCTATTTCGCCGCCGGCGGCATGGGCATCCTGATCGGCGACGGCGTGCTGCCGCGCCCCGGCGCCGAACGGATCATCGAAACCAGCTATACCTGGCGTCCGGCCAAACCGGTGGCGATCACCTTTGACGCGCAAGTGATCGCCAACCCCGCCTACAACCGCGATCGCGGCCCGGTCGCGCTCTACGGGGTGCGCCTGCACGCGGCGTTTTGACGGGGGCGCGCGAGTGCCGAACCCGAGCGAATAAATCCCAGCAATAACCTGATTCTATTCAATTTTCGGTTCGTCCTGAGCCTGTCGAAGGACGCGCGCCAACGCTTGCCCCGAACGCATTTTCCACGCGTGGGGCCAGTGTCAGCGCGCGTCCTTCGACAAGCTCAGGACGAACCGGAACAGGGTAGCTGGCTTATTCGATCGTGGTGCTGGTCTTCACCAAACACCACGCCGATCTGCCAGCTTACGCCGCCACCCCGTGGCAATGCTTGTACTTCTGCCCCGATCCGCACGGGCACGGCGCGTTGCGGCTGATATCCTGGCCGGCCCACGGATCGCCCGCGGCCGGGGCAAGCCCGGCGCCGCCGATCATGCCCAGCGCCGACGCCGCGCTCGGGATCGGACGCGCATCATCCGCGCCGGTCAGCGCCGGGGCATCGCCAAACAGCGTGCCCGGCATGGTCAGGAAATCAGGCAAGTCGGGCAGCGTCGGCAATTCCGGCTGGGTCATGCGGAATTCGGCGGTCATCAGGATGCGGGTGACATCTTCGCGGATGGCATCGAGCATCTTTTCGAACAGGCTGAACGCTTCCTGCTTGTATTCGTTGATCGGGGTCTTTTGCGCATAGGCACGCAGGAACACCACCTGGCGCAGCGCATCGAGCGTGGCGAGGTGTTCTTTCCAGTGATGGTCGAGCCGTTCGAGCAGGATGCTCTTTTCGAGATTGGCCCAGACTTCGGCTTCAAACCCGGCGGTGCGCGCTTCCATCTGCGCATCGGCGGCGGCGCAGATGCGTTCGTCGATCACGCTGGGTTCGAGATGATCTTCCTGCATCCATTCGTCGATCGGCACGGTCAGCCCGAGCACTTCGGCGCTGCGCGCCTTCAACGCTTCGACATTCCATTGTTCGGGGTACGATCCCGGCGGGCAGGCATCGCCGACCAGCGCGTTGATGGTGTCGCGGCGCATGTCGATCACCACGTCGCCGACGGTGTTGGCATCCATGATGTCGGCGCGCTGTTCGTAAATCACCTTGCGCTGGTCGTTCATCACGTCGTCGTATTCGACCACCTGCTTGCGGATGTCGTAATTGCGCGCCTCGACCTTTTTCTGCGCGATCTCGATCGCCTTTGACAGATAGCGCGAGCCGATCGCCTCGCCATCGGCAAGGTTGGCGTTCATCATCCGCGAAAACATCGTGTCGGGGCCGAAAATGCGCAACAGATCATCTTCGAGGCAAAGGTAGAATTTCGACAAGCCAGGGTCGCCCTGGCGCCCCGAACGGCCGCGCAACTGGTTGTCGATACGGCGGCTTTCGTGGCGTTCGGTGCCGATCACGCAGAGCCCGCCGGCGGCGAGCACCTGGTCGCGTTCGGCGGCGACTTCGGCCTCGATCGCGGCGATCGCGGCGTCGCGCTCGGGCCCTTCGGGCATGTCGCGCAATTCATCCTCGACGCGGAATTCGACATTGCCGCCCAGTTTGATGTCGGTGCCGCGCCCGGCCATGTTGGTGGCGATGGTCACCGCGCCGAGCCGGCCGGCCTGGGCAACGATATGCGCTTCCATCTCGTGGAACCGCGCGTTGAGCACGTTGTGGCGGACCCCTTCGGCGTTGAGGAATTCGGACAGCAGTTCTGACTTTTCGATCGACACCGTGCCGACCAAGACCGGCTGGCCGATCTCGTTCTTGGCGCGGATCAGCTTCGCAATCGCGCCGAATTTGTCGCGGGTGTTCTTGTAGAATTCGTCTTCCTCGTCGATCCGCTGCACCGGCACGTTGGTGGGAATGGTCACCACGTTCATCTTGTAGATGTCGTAGAATTCGGCCGCTTCGGTCGCCGCGGTGCCGGTCATCCCGCCCAGTTTGGGATACATGCGGAAATAGTTCTGGAAAGTGATCGAGGCCATCGTCTGGTTTTCCGGCTCGATCCGCACGCCTTCCTTGGCCTCGACCGCCTGGTGCAGCCCGTTTGACCAGCGGCGGCCATCCATCATGCGGCCGGTGAATTCGTCGATGATGACGACTTTGCCGTCCTTGACGATATAGTCGATGTCGCGCTTGAACATCACATTGGCCTTCAACGCCTGGTCAAGGTGGTGCACGACCATGGTGTTGGCGACATCGTAGAGGTTCGACCCGACGATCACCCCGGCGCTTTCGAGCTCGCGTTCGGCCCATTCGACGCCGTCTTCGGTGAGGGTGACGGTCTTCTGCTTTTCATCGGCTTCGTAATGTTCGGGCTGGATGCGCTTTACCAGCGCGTCGACCGCGACATAGAGATCGCTCTTGTCCTCGGTCGGGCCGGAAATGATCAGCGGGGTGCGCGCTTCGTCGATCAGGATCGAATCGACTTCGTCGACAATCGCGTAATTGAACAGGCGATGCACCATCATCGAGCGTTCGTGCTTCATGTTGTCGCGCAGGTAATCAAACCCCAACTCGTTGTTGGTGGCATAGGTGATATCGCTGTTGTACGCGGCGCGGCGTTCTTCCTCGTTCAGATTGGGCACGATCACCCCGACGCTGAGGCCGAGGAAGCGATAGATCTGCCCCATCCATTCGGCATCGCGGCGGGCCAGATAGTCGTTGACCGTGACGACATGGACCCCCTTGCCCTCGATCGCGTTGAGATAGACCGCCAGCGTCGCCACCAGCGTCTTGCCCTCGCCCGTGCGCATTTCGGCGATTTCGCCACGATGCAGCACGATCCCGCCGATCATCTGCACATCGAAATGGCGCATGCCGAGCACCCGGCGCGAAGCCTCGCGACAGGTGGCAAACGCTTCGGGCAGGATCGCATCGAGATCGGCGCCGGCGGCCAGCGCATCGCGGAATTTTTGCGTCTGCGCGCGCAGGTCATCATCCGACAACGCGGCAAGCACCGGCTCGAACGCGTTGATTTTCTTGACGATCTTGTCAAGCGATTTGACATAGCGGTCGTTCGACGAGCCGAACAGCGACTTGGCGATCTTGCCGAGCATACAATGGTTCCTGAATCTGGCTTTGAAGGTGCAGCGGCGCGCTGTGGGCGGGCCACGCTGGCATGGGGAAATCGAAAAAAGGGGCGCGACCGGGTCGCGCCGGGGCGCGCTATTCGAGCGGCTGATCGGCGATGGTTACGCCGCAAGACCCCGCCAGCCCGGCCTCGACCGGGGCCAGCGGCGGCGTCGCATCGATCCGCACCGCTGCGCGCGCGACGCGTGCGCGCACCGGGCACGATGCGGCCGCCGGGGCCGCCTCGGCCGCCGCCAGTTCCGCCCGCCCGACCACTTCGGCCGGCGACACCGCATGCGCGACATCGGCGAGCGACAGGCCCGACACGAGGGCAAGAAGAACCAGCAGAAAACGCATCACCGCGCCAGATAAGCGCATTTTGCTTAATCGTCCATTGCCAACTTTTCCTCCCCGGGACGGCTAAGGCATTCACGCAAGTGGTTCAGGAACACCCAAAAACCCAAATCCGGTTCGTCCTGAGCCTGTCGAAGGACGCGCGCTGCCGTGTGGCTGGGCGCTTTTTTCCGCGCGTGGGGCGAACCTTGGCGCGCGTCCTTCGACAGGCTCAGGACGAACCGATGTGTTATAGTTCAGATACTTGGCTGATTGTGTGAATCCTCAAGCCCGGAACGGGGAGGATCAGAATGGACGGGGGGGCGGGCATTGGCTAGAGGCTGGGCCATGTCTGACGCCGTATCTCCGCTCGCCCTGCCCTTTCCCGACATGCCGCCGATTGCGGGGGTCACCGCGCGCACCGTGCGTGCGGGGTACAAGGATTGGGGGCGGACCGATCTGACCTTTGTCGAACTGGTCGAGGGCACCGCGGTGGCCGGGGTGTTCACGCGCAATCTGTGCTGTTCGTCGGAAGTCGAACTGGGGCGGCAGAATGTGGCGCTAGGGCGGGCGCGGGCGCTGGTGGTCAATGCCGGGAATTCCAATGCGTTTACCGGCTATCGCGGGCGCGAGGCGGTCGAGGCGATCATGGAGCAGGTGGCGGCGCATCTGGGTGCCCCGCGCGAACAGGTGTTCGTTTCATCCACCGGGGTGATCGGCGTGCCGCTGCCCAAGGACAAGGCGCGCGCGGGGATTGCGGCGGCGTTTGACGCCCCGGCGGTGGGCTGGGAACAGGCGGCGCGCACGATCGGCACCACCGACACTTTTGCCAAGGGCGCCACGGCCAGCGCGATCGTCGGCGGGGTTACGGTTCACCTCTCGGCGATCATCAAGGGATCGGGGATGATCGCGCCCGACATGGCGACCATGCTCGGCTACATCTTTACCGATGCCGATGTCAGCCCGGCGTTCCTGCAAGCCGCATTGTCGGCGGCCAATACGCGCACCTTTTCGTGCATCACCGTCGACAGTGACACTTCGACCAGCGACACGGTCATGGCCTTTGCCACCGGCCAGGCGGGCAATCCGCGCATTGCGGATGCCACTTCGCCCGGCGCCGATGCCTTTGCCGCCGCGCTGCACGATGTCTGCCGCCAATTGGCGCATCTGGTGGTGCGCGATGGCGAAGGAGCGCAGAAATTCATCGCTGTGGCGGTGTCAGGCGCGGTCAGCGATGACAGCGCGCGGCGGATCGCGCTGGCGATCGCCAATTCGCCGCTGGTCAAGACCGCGATCGCCGGCGAAGACGCCAATTGGGGCCGCGTGGTGATGGCGGTGGGCAAGGCCGGCGAACCCGCCGACCGCGACCGCCTGTCGATCGGGTTTGGCGGCACCTGGGCCGCGCGCGAGGGCCAGCCGCTGGCCGATTACGACGAAGCCCCGGTCGCCGCGCATCTGAAGGGCCGCGAGATCAGCATCGAGGTCGATATCGGGCTGGGCGACGGACGCGCCACGGTATGGACCTGCGATCTGACCCACGGCTATATCGCGATCAACGCCGATTACCGCTCATGACGCAGGCGCTTGACGCCCCGGTCGGCGCGCTCCTGCGGCGGGTTGCCGAGGCGGTGATCCGCCCCCGCTATCAGCAATTGGCCGCCAGCGAGATCGTCGCCAAGGCCGCCGACGACATGGTGACGATCGCCGATACCGAGACCGAAGCGATGCTCGCCGAGGCACTGGCGCAGATCCTGCCCGAAGCGGCGATCGTGGGTGAAGAGGCGGCGCATGCCGATGCCAGGGTGCTCGACCGGCTGGCCACCGATCTGTGCTGGATCATCGACCCGCTCGACGGCACCAACAATTTTGCCGCCGGCAAACCGCCGTTCGGCATTCTGGTCGCGCTGGCCGACCGGGGCGAAACCATTGCCGGGTGGATCTATGACGTGCTGTCGGGCCGGCTGTGCAGCGCGCACCTCGGCAGCGGGGCATGGGTCGATGGCGAACGGGTCAGCGCCCGCAGCACCGGGCAGAACCCGCCGGTGGCGGCGATATCGCTGGTATTTCTCGATCCCGAACGCCGCGCCGCGATGAAGGCGCAAGTGGCCCCGCATTACACCGTGGTCGATATCCCGCGCTGCGCCGCCGAACAGTATCCGCGGATCGTGCTGGGGATCAACGATGTGTCGATCTTTGAACGCACGCTGGCCTGGGACCATGCCCCCGGCGTGCTGTTCGTCAACGAAGCCGGCGGGCGCGCGGCGCGGATCGATGGCAACCCCTATCGGGTTGACCGCCATCTCGAACCGGGGTTGATCGCGGCGGCGAGCCCGGCGCTGTTTGACGCCATGGCGGCGCGTATTGCGCTGCTGTGATGGGCAAGGTGCTTTGCCCCTCCCCTTCAGGGGCTAGAGGATTCACTCAATCAGCAAAGTATCTGTTTAAAAGGAGAACCGCTCATCCTGAGCCTGTCGAAGGATGCGCGCTGACGCCTGCCCAACGCGCGGAAAAAAAGCGCGCATACTCAACCGTTTGCGCGCATCCTTTGACAGGCTCAGGATGAGCGGATTTGGGTTTTTGGATGTTTCTGAACCAGTTGTGTGAATGCGATAGCCTTCAGGGGAGGGGTTGGGGTGGGGGCGTGCCTTGGGCACTGCGCCAGGACGAGAGCCCCCACCCCCGGCCCCTCCCCTGAAGGGGAGGGGAGTATGGACTTGTCAGCGCACCATGCGCTTACAGCACGCTTTCAATCCAGCCCTTGAGCTGGCTCTTGGGCGCAGCGCCCAGTTTCTGCGCGGCGGGCTTGCCGTCCTTGAACAGCACCAGCAGCGGGATCGACTGCACGCCGATTTCGCCGGGGATGCGGGTGTTTTCCATGATGTCCATCTTCACGATCGACACTTTGTCGGCGAGCTCTTCGGAAATTTCTTCGAGCGCGGGGGCGATCATCTTGCACGGGCCGCACCAGTCCGCCCAGAAATCGACCAGCACGGGCTTGTCGGCGCCCAGCACGTCTTCGGCAAAGCTGGCATCGGTTACGGATTTGGTCGGCATGGCTGATCCTTTGTCATGATGGCGTGGTCTGCACCCTATCTAGGCGCCCGCGCGGCGCTTGCAACCGATCGCGCTCAAAAGCTTTCCTGCGCGGGGTCAAGCTCCAGCTTTTGTGCGGCGATCAGCGCGTCGGGCAGCACGAACAGCGCCGGGCCGGTGGTGAACAGCAGCGCGGCCTGCACGCTGCGCCCGGGATGGATCACCCGCAGCGCCGCGACATAGGCCGCCATCTGGCGCAGATAGGGCGTGGCGATCGCATCCAGACCGGCGGGCGGGCGGCGGTCGGTCTTGAAATCGACGATGCGCACCGTGTCGGGGGTGATCAGCAGGCGGTCGATCGTGCCGCTGATCAGCCGGGTGCCGACCAGCGCAGCGATCGGCACTTCGGCCAGCGAGGCGGGGCCGAATACATCGGCCCAATCGGGATGATCGAGCACGCCGAGCGCGGCATCGACCAGCGCGGCGCGATCGGCTTCGGCCCAATCGGGCGCGCTGCGCGCCAGCCAGCCGAGCGCCGCCGCCGGCCGCTGCGCCGGATCAGCGTCGGGCAGGCGTTCGAGCAGGCGGTGGAGCAGCGTGCCGCGCCGCGCCGCCGCCGCTGCGCCCGGCCCG
>Ga0164297_10000810_pt1 | contig 36337 bp, 34 predicted proteins | sample GEODES058metaG_FD_113539 | JGI IMG/M metagenome (GOLD analysis project Ga0164297, IMG submission 113539) | Dystrophic lake water microbial communities from Trout Bog Lake, Wisconsin, USA - GEODES058 metaG | ecosystem: Environmental > Aquatic > Freshwater > Lake | place: USA: Trout Bog Lake... | reverse complement strand
CTGATCGTAACGCGCTCGACGCTGAATATGTGTCAACGTTGCCTTATCGAATGTCAGATTTTTATTTTCAACCAATGTATGAACGATGGCGCGCTCGGGCCGTTCAGCCAGAATACGTATGATGTCCTCGTCAAGATCTGTCCGTTGCGCCACACATTGCGCCAGAGAAATGGACTGCCATGCGGCAGCAGCCATAAGGCGCGAGGACGATACCTTTGTGCCATAGCGCAATGTGTAATGAGCGGCATCATCTTGTCCAGAGGCCAAATGCTCAATCACTGTTTCGGGCGTATAGGGCAAATGAACGATTAACTGCGCTATGGTCAAACGTATGTCTGCGTCAAGATGATCGCTAATCCGCACATATGAATTTTCATAATGATCAATACTCTCTTGCGATATGTTCTGATCAACAGAAAAAAGAATTGTCAATGAGCGCAAAAGCTCAATTTTAAGGTCTAGCGCGCTTGAAGGACGCTTTTTAGCATTTGACGCATGACGCAAAGAGACTGACATACAAGACACAACCCAAAACAAAAACAAAAACTACACATGTCTTATCAGTTTATTCTGAGTTTATTGACGTTTGATTAACTGTTCCAACGCGTAATGGCCTTATTGCTCATCCCAAGGCAGCCACATCGGGAGTTGGTTCATGGGTCAATTATTATTTTTTAAGTGTTCTCAACAGCGTCCCGCCCAGCCATTTGCGCCACACCACAGTGCCGAGATCTTGTTTTTTACGGGTGTGCGCTATGTCCCTTTTATGGGTGATATCAGCGAGGTCCCCCCCAAAAACACGCGCTCTCATGGGGGGAAGCCCAAAGCGGGGTTAAGTAAAAGGCTGGTTAGGAAAAAGCGTCAGGCCTGAGAGTTAATGGGCTCTCTCCTGCGCACATGTGAGGGCGCTTAGACGCGCCTGCGCCTCTGGCCGGCTGGATGGGCGCTCCATAAGCGTCTGGATATAAATAAAACCTTTTAATGAGGGCGTTAAAATTCGTTGCTCTTGCACAGGCTCATCTTCATTATCGGATGCCTCGGCCCTATCCAATTGCGCTTGCGTGAGCAAAACAATATCAAATCGCCCTTGCTGTGCGCTGCGGTCCGTTAGCGAATAAAAGACATCACTGGCATCACTTTGCATGGACATGGTTACGAGCTCATCAGCCGCAACAGGCCCTCTGAGGCGCACAGGGCCATCGGATAAATCAAAGACACATACCGCATGAAGCAGAGCTGGATCGTCAAACGGGGCATGTTCAGTCTGGGGATCAAGCACAAACAGATGATGAGCTGGATAGGTCGTAGCAAAATGCTGATAGGCACTTTTGGGCGCGACATGCGGCATCAATAGCACCGAAGCAATATGGGTCGCTGTGGCGATGGTGAGCACCACAAAACCCCAAAAAATAAAGCGCGACGAAGTGCGCGCGGGAGAGGTGGAGCTCATGAGCATGACTCCCGCTCAATCCGCGGCAAATCTGACGCGCGCAAAGCGCCAGAGCTTAAACTCAGCGAGCTATCATAAAGACGCAGCATAATCAGAAAACTGCCTCCCTTAGGCAAGGCCAACCAATTGAGCGGCCGCGCATAACTTGCCAATGTTATGTCAAATGAACTGGGGCTCATGCGCACGAGATCTTGCGAAGTGAGGGAGTGATGATCACTATTGCCCAGAGCCTGTCCATCGCGGCCTAGAAGAGTAACAGTCCAGACACGAGCGGATGGCTCTGCCCCACTTATATGATAAACACATGATGCATTGAGCGGACGGCCCTGACTGTCGCGGCTCGCACTAAAACTCATTCCTTCAGCGATGCCCAAGGGAATTTGACCCGAGCGTGCCATCATCGCTTTTGTGTAAGGCTCAATGTCGAGCGTGCCGCTTTTGGGCGCACTGACCCATGGGCCGATATGCAGGACATCAAACCCTTGCCCCCGCGTGAGCGCGAGATAAGTGATGCCCAGACCTAGGCACATCGAGCCAAGACATAAAGCAAACAAAAATGCTAATTGACGCACGATCAACTCATTTTTTGGGAGGCCGAGAGATCCGACACCACAATGTTAAGATCATGCCCCTCTCCATCTGGGCTCAAATCTCTGTATTCATCGGGTTGATGGGTGCGATTAATCCATAGACAACGAAAACCAAAAGCCTGCGCTCCCGCGACATCCCAGCGGTTTGATGATTGGAACGACACATCTTTTGTTGTCACCTGACATTCATCAAGCACGAGCTGATAGACGGCGGGGCTGGTTTTAAATTGCGCACATTGATCCACTGACAGCACTTTATCAAACCACGGCGCAAGGCCTGAAGCATGAAGGGCCGTTGCGAGCATGGAAGATGTGCCATTTGATAAAATAGCCGTGCGCGCACCAGCTGCTTTGAGCGCTCTCAATGTCGGCAACACATCATCATAAGCCGGTAATTCTTCATAAGCGCGCATGAGTTTAAGACGCAGATCTTCAGGCAAGGGCACTAATTGCGCACAGGCAAAGTCAAGCGCTTGCCGTGTTAAGGCATAAAAATCCTGATAGCGCTGAGCAAGTGTGCGCACCCATGTATATTCAAGTTGCTTTGTGCGCCACAGCGTTGACAGGGCCTGTGCTTGCGGCCCGATATCAGCACTATAACGGGCAACTGCGCCATGTACGTCTAGCACTGTGCCATAAGCATCAAACACATAAAGCGGATACACCATTATGCCCTCACCAGACTTAACGCGCAGCTTTTGGGGTGCGCGATGGCCATTTAACGATGAAATTGGGTAATTCATCAACTGGCACATCATCCTCATTGGCGGCGATGCGCCCAAAAACAGATATGCCGGCCTCGCGCACAGTGTCAGGCGTGCCCGATTTCAGCGGGTGCCACCAATAGAGATCACGCCCCTCCGCTACCAATTTATAGGCGCAGGTGGGAGGCAACCATGGCAAAGTTCGGACCTGCTGGGGGGTAAGGGTGACGCAATCACTGACCTTTTGCGCTCTATGGCGGTAATCCGCGCAACGGCATTTGTGCTGATCATAGAGGGTGCAGCTGACGTTGGTGTAATGGATTGTGCCCGTATCTTCTTCCTCGAGCTTAACCAAACAGCAGCGCCCACAGCCATCGCACAGCGACTCCCATTCTTTTTTCGTTAGATCTTCAAGTGGCTTACGCCAAAACGCCTCAGCCTGATCCGGCGCGCGAGGAGTGGCGGTGCGCTTTTTGGGGGGGACTGAAGGCATAGATATTGGACCACACAGAGAAACGGCTCAGAGGACTTGCTTTTATATCCTAAAGAGGAGAAATGATAGGTCTGGCGCACCACAGAGTGCCCTCGATTTAAAGACCACAGCTGTCCCCCAGAGCCGCATAGATTTATTTAACACGAGGCATTTTCGTGTCGCATCAAGACCCCATCAAAGCCCTAGTTCAACGCATCAAATATGCGTTGCTTGACTTTGACGCTTTGATCGACTCCTCGCTCTATAATGCAGGTCAGGCCTGTCTGCGCTGGTGGGAGGCGTTTAGCGCCGCAATGGATCGGCTCCATATCTCTGGCCTGCCCCGCCTCTGTGTTGAGTTGATGTGTGAAGGGCTCAGCATGGGGTTGGGCGGTGCGCTTATTCTCACCGCGCTTGCCATTCCCGCTTTTCAAGAAACCAGCACGGATTGGCTTAAAAAACAGGATCTTGCCGTCACTTTTCTTGACCGCTATGGGCATGAAGTGGGGCGACGTGGCATACGCCATGATGACAGTGTGCCGCTTGAGCAAATGCCCGATTATTTCATCAGGGCTGTGCTCGCAACAGAAGATCGGCGCTTTTACGATCATGTCGGCATAGATCCCATCGGCTTGATGCGGGCGTTGAGCGTGAACGCGCGCGCCTCAGGTGTTGTGCAGGGCGGCTCATCCATCACCCAGCAATTGGCCAAAAATCTCTTTCTCACAAATCAACGCACCTTAGAGCGTAAAATCAAAGAAGCTTTTTTGGCGCTTTGGCTTGAATCCAATTTAAGCAAGCATGATATTCTCAAACTCTATTTCGACCGCGCTTATCTCGGCGGAGGCGCATTTGGCGTGCAAGCCGCTGCCGAATTTTATTTTGGCAAAAGCATTCGCGATGTCAGCCTTGCGGAAGCGGTAATGCTGGCGGGCCTGTTCAAAGCGCCGACCAAATATGCGCCGCACATCAATCTGCCTGCCGCCCGCGCCCGCGCCAATGATGTGCTGAGCAATCTCGTCGATGCTGGTTTTATGACGGAGGGCCAAGTCTATGCCGCGCGGCGCAATCCCGCCACGCCCGTAAATCGCAAACGTCAATCAAGCCCTGATTGGTATCTCGATTGGGCGTATGATGATGTGAAAAAAATGGCTGACAATGGGCTACTGGGCTCTGATCGCGTGCTCACCGTGCGCACCGCCCTTGATACCGAATTGCAACGCCATGCCGAAGAAGCAGTGGAAGACAGTCTGCGTCAATCTGGTCGTCAATATAATGCGCATCAAGGCGCAGCGGTTGTTATGGAGCCTAATGGCGCTGTGCGTGCGATTGTTGGCGGACGCGATTATGGCGCCAGCCAATTTAACCGCGCCACCGATGCGGCACGTCAGCCCGGTTCGTCCTTCAAACCCTTTGTTTATTTTACAGCGCTCATGACCGGCAAATTTAACGCTACCACCATTATTGATGGCGGCGATGTCTGCATCGGCAATTGGTGTCCCCATAATTTTGGTGGCGCGCACGCAGGCCGTATGCCGCTTGTGAGCGCGTTGCAAGCTTCGCTCAACACTGTTGCGGTGCGCTTATCAATTGCAATAGGTGAATTTTATTGGCCGAGCGGCAAGTCCTACCATCAAGCGCGCATTGCGGAACTCGGGCGCGCCAAAATTGTCGAAACCGCGCGTAAAATGGGGCTTACCACGCCTTTACCTGATACAGTGTCTTTGCCACTTGGGGCCGATGATGTGAAGATGATTGATATGGTCGGCGCTTACGCGGTCTTTGCCAATGGCGGGCTTAAAGCCACACCCTTTGCGGCGCTTGACGTGCGCAATTCACGCGGCGAGGTTATTTGGTATCACGACCGCGATGCGCCCGAGCCCACACGCTTATGGCCCGCCGACAAAATTGCCGAAATGAATAATATGCTCAAAGAAGTCGTCGCCGCAGGTACAGCGCGTGCCGCGCAATTGCCTGGTGTTGTCGCCGCTGGCAAAACCGGCACCACCAATGCCTATAAAGACGCGTGGTTTGATGGCTTCACTGGCAATTTTGTTGGCAGTGTGTGGTTTGGCAATGATGACGACACATCCATGAATAATATGACGGGCGGCTCCTTACCCGCACGCACATGGCATGAGATTATGGCCTTTGCGCATCAGGGCATTGAACTTAAAAACCCCTATGGCGTGACAAGCCAACCAACCATCGCCGCCACCGCCCAAGTCAACGCACCCAACAAGCCACAACGCCAGTCTGTTTTGGGGCAAAAAACCAAGGATGCACTTGGCCTCATCATTCAACACTTTGAGCGCGCGTTGGACGAGCAAAGGGCGAGCCTTTAGCCAAGCTCTATGCTGATCTTCCCAGCTCCCCGATTAACCCTCAATTTTAATGCATCCCAGCCTTAATTAATTAAAAGCGCATAGGTTTATGGAAACGAGGCTTGCGCCAAAGCCATTTTCAGACGAAAAGTCTGACATGAACCAACCTCTCATTTTTCGCACCCTCTCTGATATGCGCTCCCAGCTCGCCTCATGGCGCGCACAGGGGCAGCGCATTGGATTTGTGCCGACCATGGGGGCTTTGCATGAGGGCCACATTTCCCTCACCCAAATTGCCCGCCAAAAGGCTGAGCGCGTGATTGTCTCCATCTTCGTCAATCCCACGCAATTTGCGCCGCATGAGGATTTTAACTCCTATCCCCGCACCTTTGAGGCTGATCTCGCGCAGCTCACGGCGGCAGGCGTTGATGGTGTGTATTACCCTAGCCCCGAGATCATGTATCCCGCGGGATTTGCCACAACTGTGTCGCTCACAGGGCCAGCGATTGCGAATTTGGAAGATCGTTTTCGCCCAACTCATTTTCAGGGCGTTGCAACAATTGTTGCCAAATTGCTCATTCAAAGCAGAGCTGATGTCGCCGTATTCGGGCAAAAGGATTTTCAACAATTAGCTGTCATTTCACAAATGGTCGCTGATTTGAATCTCCCCGTTGACATTATTGGCGCGCCCATTGTGCGCGAAGAGGATGGGCTCGCCAAATCATCACGCAATGCCTATCTCGCAGCGCATGAGCGGGCATTAGCCCCCGCGCTTTATAAATCACTGCTCAATTGCCGCACCAAAATTAAAGCAGGCGGCGCGCCTGATGCCATTTGTGCTGAGGAAGCAAAAGCACTCTCAGCTCTTGGTTTTGTGGTTGATTATCTCGAAGCGCGCGATAGCACAGATCTCGGGCCTGCGCAGCACGCCAACCGCCGTTTGCTGATTGCTGCGCGCATTGGCACAACACGCCTCATCGATAATCTCGCCATTGATGAATAGGAAGGTGGCTTATGTCTTATCTTAGCGATCAACGCCCATTCAGACTTGGTGATTTTGCACGCATGAAACAGGCGGGTGACAAAATCACCTCTCTCACCGCCTATGACTCCAGCTTTGCATCGCTTCTTGATCGCTGTGGAGTTGAAATTTTATTAGTCGGGGATTCCCTTGGCAATGTCGTGCAAGGCCATTCCTCCACCCTGCCAGTGCGCATGGAGGATATGATTTATCACACACAATGTGTAGCGGCAGGCACAAAGCGCGCTTTTATTATGAGCGATATGCCCTTTGGTTCATACCAAACCAACCACGATGATGCCATGCGCAATGCTGCACGTTTGATGGCGGCAGGAGCACAAGCGGTAAAAGTTGAGGGCGGTGCTTACATTGCCGACACTGTGCGGTTTTTGGTTGAACGTGGCGTGCCCGTATGTGCGCATATTGGGCTCACGCCGCAATCGGTCCATCAATTAGGCGGCTATAAAGTGCAAGGCGCCACAGTCGATAGTGCGCAAAAATTGATTGATGATGCCGTCAGTCTTGAGCATGCAGGTGCGTCATTTATGGTGCTGGAAATGGTGCCATCTGATCTGGCGGCGCGGATCACACAACGCCTCACCCATTGCGCGACCATTGGCATAGGTGCTGGCCCCTCATGCGCAGGGCAAGTCTTGGTCATGCATGATATGCTCGGCATTTTTGATCGGAAACGACCACGTTTTGTCAAAGATTTTATGACGGGCGCGGGCAGTATTGAAGCCGCCATCAAAGCTTATGTGGCGGATGTCAAAAGCGGGGCTTTTCCTGCCCCAGAGCATTGCTATCCCTCACAATGACAGGGCATAAAGGATGCGCGCCCAAGAGCGTGCGCCCTTACGAAATGAGCTCAATTCATATTTCTCATTAGGTGAATGGATGCGGTCATCTTCAAGACCAAATCCTATCATCAGCGCATCCATGCCCAATTCACGTTTGAACGCGCCCACAATCGGGATTGAACCTCCAGAGCCAATCAGCACAGCTTCTTTATTCCATTCTTGCAACAAGGCATGACGCGCACGCGACAAAGGCTCGGAGGATATGGGTAATTGAATAGCGGGGGAGGCACCATGCGAATGAAATTCAACACGGCAATCCCTTGGCAGGCGCGCACGCACATGATCATGAAAATGAGCTAAAATTGAAGCTGGATTTTGCCGCCCTACGAGGCGAAATGAAAATTTGGCGCTGGCTTGCGCAGGCAAAACAGTTTTGGAGCCCTTACCAATATAGCCCCCCACAATACCATTCACATCACACGTCGGACGCGCCCATAACATTTCAAGCAGGCTGCGATTGCTCTCACCTGCGGGAACGGACAGGCCGACATCACCCAAAAAACTCTGTTCGGAAAAATTAAGCTGCCGCCATTGCTCGGCCACTTCCTCGGGAACATCATCAACCCCATCATAAAAATCAGGCAGAGTGATGCGCCCATCTGGGCCATGGAGATCAGCAATAATTTTTGATAAAACGCGAATTGGATTAATGGCTGGGCCACCAAACATGCCCGAATGCAAATCGCGATCAGCAGCTTTAATCACGACTTCTTCAAGCAAAAGGCCACGCAGCATGGTGGTGATAGCGGGCGTCTCTTTATCCCACATATTTGTATCACATACGAGCATGAGATCGGCTCTGAGCTCATCCTTATGTGCGGCTAAAAAAGCGGGCAAGGATGGTGAACCCGTCTCTTCCTCGCCTTCAAGCAAAATGGTAATATGACAGGGAAATTCGCCAAGCGTATGAAAAGCGCGGCAGGCCTCAAGAAAGGTCATCACCTGCCCTTTATCATCTGCCGCGCCGCGCCCCTTTATGCAGGGGCGCCCCTCCGCATCATCAAGATGAGCGGTAAAGGGATCGGTGGTCCAGAGCTCAAGAGGATCAGCGGGCTGCACATCATAATGGCCATAAAATAAAACATGAGGCACATCTTTGCGCTTTGAGCGGGCATGAGCCACGACCATGGGATGACCGGCTGTGGCATGGGCGCGCGCATCAAAGCCAATGTGATGTAATTGATCAACGAACCAATCAGCGGCACGCTGACATTCGCTAGCAAAAGCGGGATCGGTTGAGACAGAGCGTATGGCGATCAAATCGAACAAACGGCTCAGAGCCGCATTTTGGTGAGCGTCAATTGTTTCAAGCACGCGATCAACTGCGATCATAATACCAATCCTTTGATCTTCATCTGTCTGTGGCCTTAACCGGACTTATTATAGGTGATCGCCAAGCCGCCTGTCACGATTTTAGTCTCACCCCATCGGGCCATGCCCTGACTAACGCGTTGGATCGGCCCCAATGCCTCATTTTGGGTCAATTCTTCTGCGGATAAGACAAAAGAAGGGGTGGGCTTTACGACCTTCGGCGTGTGGCACGGGCCCGTCAATTATGCCACAAGATCCATAGATGTCAGAATTGCGCGAGCAGTATGTGAGGGCGAGTTGCGATGGATGAGAGCAAGCCTGTGTGGGATATGGCAGATCTGTTCCCAGCGCCAGATGAGGTGCGTTGGCGCAAACAAGCGGAAGCTGCCCTCAAGGGCGCGTCTTTTGACCGCCTGATCTCCCATAGCTATGACCGCCTGCGCATTGAACCGCTCTACGGACTCTATCGTGATGAAACAGCCCGCCCCTTGCGACAGCACAATGGGCCATGGGCTGCGCTCGCGCGTCTCGACCATCCCAATGCCGATCAGGCCCATGTGCAAGCCCTGAGAGATCTTGATGGGGGAGCGCAAGGTCTACAGCTTGTTTTTGCTGATGCGCCCTCAGCCTATGGATTTGGTCTGAGCACACAAGCGCGCGACATTGCTTATGTGGTGGAGGATGTCTATCTCGACAAATTACCCCTGCTCTTAGATTGCGGGCCGCATTATGCCGCTGTGATGGATGCAGTGCTGGCACAGCTGCGTGCGCGCAAACTCGAGCCCAAAGATCTGAGCCTAGATGCGGGGATTGATCCCTTCGGCCCCAAAGCTACAGAAGGTGAGACGATCACATCTGCAGATGTTGATGCAGCCGTAAATTATGGACTGACATTGCTCAAAGCAGGCATGAGAGGCCCGCTCTTTGCCGCTGATGGGCGTGTTGCACATAATGCCGGCGCGAGTGAGGCCCAAGAGCTTGCGTGCGCCATCAGCGCCGCGGTTGAACTCTTGCGCGCTTTGGAGGCGAAGGGCGTTGCTCTCGCAGATGCGCGGGCGTTGATGAGTTTTCGTCTCAGCGCTGATGCGGATGAGTTTTTATCCATTGCCAAAATGCGTGCCCTGCGTTTGCTTTGGGCGCGGATTGAACACGCATGTGGCCTCCAGCCTCAGCCCTTGCGGCTCCATTGCGAGACATCATGGCGGATGATGACTCGCCGCGATCCCTGGGTGAATATATTGCGCACGACACTTGCGACATTTTCATCTGGCCTTGGAGGGGCCGATAGCATCTGCGTCCTGCCTTTCACACAAGCCCTCGGTCTGCCAGATGATTTTGCGCGGCGCTTGGCGCGCAATACACAGTCCATATTGATGATGGAGGCGCATCTCGCTCATGTCGAAGATCCCGCAGCAGGAGCTGGGGGATTTGAGAGATTGACGCAGGATTTATGTCAGGCGGCATGGGCTTTATTCCAGACGATTGAAGCGCAGGGCGGCTATAGCGCAGCTCTCAATCATGGCGCCATCAAAGATATCATCACCCCTACTGCGCAAGCGCGTGCCAAAGATATTGCGCACAGACGTTTAACTCTGACGGGCACAAGCGATTTTCCTAACATTCACGAGAAAGCGGTTGACGTGCTTATGCCTCTGCCTGCCCTTCAGCAGCCGTCATCACAAGCTCTTTATGCGCAGAGATTGGCAGAGCCTTTTGAGGCTTTGCGCGATCAGGCCGATGATTATGCGCAGCAACATCAGCGCGCACCACAGGTATTTTTGGCAAATTTTGGTCCAGTGGCGGCTTTTACTGCGCGCACAACTTTTGCCAAAAACTTTTTTGAAGCAGGCGGCATTGAGGCAATCAGCTCAGATGGTTTTACGGACATCGAGGCCTTGTGTCACGCCGCGCGCACAACACAGGCTGATCTCATCTGCATCTGCTCATCTGATGCGCTTTACACATCTCACGCCTCTGAGCTGGTGCGTGGATTAGGCGCTCTGCCGCATAGGGGGCTTTATATTGCAGGGCGCATCACAGAGCAGGATAAGGCGCTCATGCAAGCAGGCGTGACAGATTTTATCTATGGGGGATGCGATAGTCTTGCCATCCTTAAACATGCGCTTGAGCGCATCACACATGCGTGAGGCTGCGATGAGCCAAATACCTAATTTCACTTCTCTTGCTTTTGAGCTCACATCAATCCCCCACGAGCCGCACACGCGCCATGCGTGGATGACGCCTGAGGGCATAGAGGTCAAGCCTCTCTATCACGCTGCGGATACGGATGGGCTGGATTTTATCGCGAGCTTTCCAGGGCAAGCACCTTATGTGCGCGGGCCCTACCCCACAATGTATGTCAATCAACCCTGGACCATTCGCCAATATGCGGGCTTTTCGACGGCGGAAGATTCAAACGCTTTTTATCGTCGCAATCTGGCTGCAGGCCAAAAGGGTCTTTCTGTTGCCTTCGATCTCGCAACACATCGCGGCTATGACTCAGACCATCCGCGTGTGGCAGGCGATGTCGGCATGGCAGGTGTCGCGATTGACAGCATTTATGATATGCGCACGTTATTTTCAGGCATTCCGCTTGATCAAATGTCCGTCTCCATGACAATGAATGGCGCGGTGCTGCCTATTCTCGCGCTCTATATTGTTGCGGCGGAAGAACAAGGCGTGTCCGCTGATAAATTATCAGGCACAATTCAGAACGATATTCTCAAAGAATTTATGGTGCGCAACACCTATATTTATCCTCCCGCGCCGAGCATGCGCATTATTTCGGATATTTTTTCATTCACCTCAAAAAATATGCCGAAGTTTAATTCAATCTCCATCTCTGGCTATCACATGCAAGAGGCAGGTGCGACACAAGATCTTGAGCTCGCTTATACCCTTGCTGATGGTGTTGATTATATTCGCGCAGGCCTTGCCTCTGGTCTTAGCATTGATGAATTTGCCCCCCGCCTGTCCTTCTTCTGGGCGATTGGCATGAACTTCTTTATGGAAGTTGCCAAAATGCGTGCGGCACGTTTGATCTGGGCAAAACTTGTTAAGGGCTTTAATCCCCACTCCGATAAATCTCTTCCCTTGCGCACGCATTGCCAGACATCTGGATGGTCGCTCACCGCGCAAGATGTGTTTAACAATGTCATTCGCACACAGATTGAAGCGATGGCGGCAACCCAAGGGCATACACAATCCCTGCACACCAATTCACTTGATGAAGCCTTGGCGCTGCCAACAGATTTCTCAGCCCGTATTGCCCGCAATACGCAATTATTTTTGCAGCAGGAGAGTGGGACCACCCGCATCATCGACCCCTGGGGTGGCTCTTATTATGTTGAGCGCCTAACCGCTGATCTGGCGCAAAAAGCATGGGCGCATATAACTGAAGTTGAGCGCTTGGGCGGCATGGCCAAAGCGATTGAAGCCGGTATTCCCAAATTGCGTATTGAGGAAGCTGCCGCTCGCACGCAAGCGCGCATTGATACAGGCCAGCAAAAAATCATCGGTGTGAACTGCTATAAAACGCAAGATGAAAAGCCGATTGATGTGCTCAAAGTCGATAATGCGCTTGTGCGCGCGCAGCAAATTGAAAAACTCACTCAGCTGCGCAGCGAGCGTGACCCCGCAGCGGTTAACGCTGCTCTCACAGCGCTCAGCAATGGCGCGCGGGGCGATGGTAATTTGCTTGCCCTTGCCATTGATGCGGCCCGCGCCAAAGCAAGCGTGGGTGAAATGAGCATGGCGCTTGAAACTGTCTTTGGGCGCCACAAAGCTGAGATTCATTCACTCAAAGGTGTCTATAAGCGCGAAGCAGGCGATGCCCCCATCATTGAGCGGGTCATGCAGATGACCAAAGCCTTTGAAGAAAATGAAGGCCGTCGTCCGCGCATCCTCGTAGCTAAAATGGGGCAAGATGGGCATGACCGCGGGCAGAAAGTCATCGCCTCAGCTTTTGCCGATTTGGGCTTTGATGTCGACATCGGGCCGTTATTTGCCACTCCCGAGGAGTCCGCGCGTCAAGCGATTGAACAGAACGTGCATATTGTCGGCGTATCCTCTCTTGCCGCGGGCCATTTAACACTTGTGCCTGAACTCAAAAAAGCCCTCACCGACCAAGGCCGGCCTGATATTCTCATTGCCGTGGGCGGTGTTATTCCGCCGCAAGATTTTGACGCTGTGCGCAAAGCCGGAGCAAATGCTATCTTTCCGCCAGGCACAGTGATTGGCGAGGCCGCCGTTGAGCTCATTGATGATCTCAATGAGCAACTAGGCTATGCCCAGAAAAAGAAGGTGTGATCAATTCGTCTCTGACATCGGCGGGAGCTGGCCTTGAGACATAGGTGCCACTTGCGATGATGGCACAGATGGGGCCGCTGGCGCTGGCGGGGTGTTGGGCGCCGACGTCGTTGCATCCTGATCTTGATCGGCGCGAATAACGGCAACAGTATTGGCATCTTCCTGACGTGGTTCTGCCAAATGCGCACCAATGCTACGGATCACATCGGGCGCATCAGCATAAACGCCATGATTAATAATCCCGCCTGAGAAAGACGACATATCATAAACACGCACACCCAGATGATCGAGCTCAGCACGATCACGCGGTTTTGACGGGTCGAGCGCCCCCACGCGCTGCCGATCACCCGCCAGTGAGCTTGATAATGACAAGGCACGATCAGCATGAGACACAAAAACAGAAACACGCGCATGACCATCAAGGCGCGCCATCTGCTGCTTAAATACATTCAGATCAAGATCTGGCGCAGCTAGCATGACATCACCCAAACGTCCATCAAGATCGGGATGACCCGCAATCGCATTTTCGCGCAAGGCCTCCATTGCAAGCCACGATCCCATGGAGTGAGCGAGAATATGAATACGGCCCACATCAGGCAAAGCCGAGAGATCAGATAAGACTTTTTCAAGCGCATCGCGTGAGGAGGTGGCGCTATCTTTATCAGAGACATATGAAAAGAGATTGGCTTTTGATGGCCATGTGAAAAGCACGGGCACGCCGCTAAAGCGGCCATCATAAACAATTTGCGCCAGACGCAACCGCGCTTCTTCCAGCGAGGTGTTAAAGCCATGCACATAAAGCAAAATATCGCGGCTTGAGCCAACGCGGCCCGAAATGTGAGAGGCAAGCTCTTTACGGAAACGATCCCCGCTCATGCCTTCACTCGCCACAATAGCAAAATGCTTTTGTGGGTTTGGCTTGCCAAATGTTGGGGCTTCAATCACGCCGGCTTGGTGCGAGGGAGGAATAGAAATTTGCGTCAGCGCATATTTGGTGCCCCCTTGCGCACCGGCATCACCATCCCTGCGGGTGGAGACAACAAAAATGGGCATATTCTGAGGATGTGCGGCTGGCGAAGAGCCAAACATGTCCATTGCGCTTGATGTCAAATCATTCGCGCAGCTCGCCAAGGCAGCACACGCCCCCAGCATAAGAGCGACACGAAAAAATTTGGCAAAATGAAACAAGACGCTCACATTCATGATCTTCAAGGGCTGATATCTCTGGGGAATGGTTTAATCACCTTTGGCATTAAGAAAAGATAATGCACTGCAAAAGTGACGGGAATACGGCCATGAAAAAGCTAAAAAAGTGCTAATGGTTAATAATCACTACACTTCGAGGTGATTGAGACACACCCAAAGTGCCACAATCGTGCCGACCCGCGTCAACACAACGACGCAGTTTCTCATTATCATCCATAGCCCGAAACACCCACACAGTCGCTAAAGCCACAAGCAATAAAAACACAAGCGCCAGCAAATTCACAAAATGCCGATGCTGATAATCAACATTATCATGACCTGCGCTATCCGCGGCTCTAGGGGGTTTGGTGGGGTGACTCTCCATCCCCATATCATAAAAGGCCGCGGGCAATAAGAAAAGGGCGCCCTGAGGCGCCCTGCTCTGTTCATGCCGCATGGGCTGCTTTGGTGCGCGCCTGAATATCGCGCAACACCTCAAGCTCCTGCGCCGTAGGGGGTGGTGTCTCCCCGACATGGGCCGCATAGCTTGGTGCCCAGCCGCAATTCTCGGCAATCTGCTCGCGCGTAACGCCCTGATGGATGGAGACAATCTTCATCTCCTTAGTTTCCGCATCCGGCTCAAACACACACAGATCCGTAATAAGCCGCGTTGGGCCTTTGCTCTTAACACCGAGAGCGCGACGCTCGCGCCCCGTCACACCATGACCCATGGAGGTGATAAAGGGCAATTTTTCAACAAAGGCGCGTTTGCCCATGGCCATAGTGATAAAAATCTCACCACAATTGGTCGCAATTTCTGGCGCGCCGCCACCACCGGGCAAGCGGACTTTGGGTTGGTGATAATCACCCACAACTGTGGTGTTGAGATTGGCAAAGCGATCAATTTGCGCGCCACCCAAAAAGCCAACAGTGATGCGCCCACCTTGCAGCCAATAACGAAACATTTCGGGCACAGAAACTGTAGTGAGAGCAGTGTCACATAATTCGCCATCACCAATGGAGAGCGGCAAAACATTTGGGCGCGTGCCAATGGTGCCAGATTCATAAATCAAGGTGATATGAGGGGCATGTGTGAGGCGGGCCAAATTGCACGCGGCTGAAGGTGCGCCAATGCCAACAAAACACACATCTTCATTGCGCAAAGCACGCGCTGCGGCAATGGTCATCATTTCATTAGACGTAAATGATAAAGACATAAAGCAGCTCCTTACTTCTTGCCATGAACAGCGAAGGCGGCGGCGGTTTTAGACATGACATTTTCATTCATCCACGCCAAAAACGTATCGCGCTCACGCGAGATTTTATCCCATGCGATATAAAAACTATTATCGCGCTTATAATAACCTTGCGCATAAGAGGGATGAGCGCCGCCGGGCACCACCACAATCGCGCCAATTGTCCAATGCGGCAAAATGACTGCATTGGGCGAGCGTGGTCCAAAATCATCCACCACTTCTTCCACAGTCACAATCGTGCGCTTTGAGGCAAGAATGACTTCCTTCTGGCAACCCACAATGCCTTCAAACAACACATTGCCTTCACGATCTGCGCGCAAGCCATGCACGATCCCCACATCAGGGCGCAGAGCTGGCACAGTTGCCAATTGCTCGCCTGTATAAGGACAGGTGATCGATTTAATTTTGGGATTCACTTTTGGAAGATCAACACCAATATAGCCACGCAACATAGCAAAGGGTAAATTTGCCGCGCCCGCTTCAAAAGCATTGGCCATAGCAGCATGCGAATGCTCTTCAATTTCAAGTTTATTTGGCCAGCCATTTTCAACGGCATCACGAATACGATGTGTTGAACCTACACCGGGATTGCCGCCCCATGAGAACACGAGTTTGCGTGCGCAGCCCATACCGATCATTTGATCATAGATCAAATCTGGCGTCATACGAATGAGGGTGAGCTCTTTTTTATGTTGCCTAATCACCTCATGGCCAGCAGCGAAGGGAATGAGATGCGTAAAACCCTCCATCGCCACTTGGTCACCATTGCGGACATTGTCCTCAATAGCTGCTGCCATGTCCATAAATGCGGCCATTGCACAGATCTCCTTTGTGCGCGACCGCTGAGACACTGCGGTCTGCTAATCATAGTCATCTAAATAAAACGCGCGAACGCGGGCGGGTGCTTGGGGCTTAGCGGCCCCAGACTTCTTCCGAAATTTTCACCACGAGTTCAAGCTTGGCCCATTGCTCATTTTCAGCCAAGACATTGCCTTCTTCGGTGGAGGCAAAGCCACATTGTGGGCTCAGGCACAATTGCTCAATGGGAGCAAATTTTGACGCTTCCTCAATCCGACGCAGCACATCATCGCGCTTCTCAAGCGTGCCAGTTTTGGAGGTGATGAGGCCCAGCACAACAGATTTGCCTTTGGGCAGGAAGCGCAGGGGCTCAAAACCGCCGGCCCGATCAGTATCCCATTCAAGGAAATAAGCATCGACATTGACCATGTTAAACATGAGATCAGCGATAGGCTCATAGCCGCCTGAGGAAATAAAGGTCGAGCGGAAATTGCCGCGGCAGACGTGCATAGAAATTGTGAAATCGGAAGGGCGATTGGCGGTGGCCGCATTGATCATGCCCGCGTAGATCTGGCCTTGCTTTTCTGGATCATCGCCGCGCGCTTTGAGCATGGCGCGTTGTTCTGGATCACACAAATAGGCAAAGCTGCAATCATCTAATTGCAGATAACGGCTGCCCGCGTTGTAAAAACCAGTGAGCGCTTGATGATAGGCTTGACCCAAATCAGCATAAAACTCTTCCATGGTCGGATAAACGCCCGCATTGATCATTTTGCGCCCGCCGCGATAATGCAACATGCTTGGGCTGGGGATGGAGACTTTAGCTGTTTGTTTTGTATGAGCGGCTAAAAATTTAAAATGGTCGATGTGAGGGTGATGTTTGGAGCCTAATTTGCCCATAACACGCGGCGCTTGCGCTTTGGTTTGCACGCCCGTGAATTGAATACCTTGATCCACATCGATTAGTTCAACACCATCAAGAGCGCCCAAGAAATCCATGTGCCACCATGCGCGGCGAAATTCACCATCGGTGATGGATTTAAGACCGATATCTTCCTGCCGCTTGATGATTTTGATGATCTCAGCATCTTCAATGTCTTTCAATTGTTCTGCCGAGATTTTGCCCGTGAAGAAATTGGTGCGCGCATCCTTGAGAACAGCGGTGCGCAAAATGGAGCCGACATGGTCAGCGCGAAAAGGTGGTTTTGTTCTTTGCATGATAGACTCCTCGTAACTATAGTATGGGTGATGGGCTGCGCTCGGCAACGCCCAATAGGGTTGATAAGGTCGCGTGATCGCGCGCTAATGCCTCACTGCTGCTTTGATGCGCAATCATGCCGCGTTCAAGAATTATGGCGTGATCGGTCAGGGGCAAAATCTTCTTTGCGCTTTGCTCAACCAAAATGGCGGCCAACCCTTCTTCGCGAATGATACGACGCAAAGCGGCCAGCAATTCATCAACGATGATCGGGGCGAGACCTTCGAGTGGTTCATCGAGCAAAAGCACACGCGGGTTAAGCGCTAAAGCACGGGCAATGGCGAGCATTTGCTGTTCACCACCCGAGAGCTGATTGCCCATATTTGCACGCCGTTCCTGCAAGCGCGGGAACATAGCAAACAGGCGTGCGAGATCCCACGGACCTTTGCGCATGATGGCGGTAATATTTTCTTCAACTGTCAGCGAGCGGAAGATGTTGCGCTCTTGCGGCACCCAGCCAATGCCGAGATGAGCGCGCTGCTCAGGCCGCAAGCGTGTCACATCACGCCCGCCTAAAAACACAGAACCACCACGCCAGCGCGTGAGCCCCACAATGGAATTGAGCAAAGTGGTTTTGCCCGTACCATTACGGCCCAAAAGTGCGAGTGATTGCCCCTCAGCAATACGCAAGGAGACATCATTTAAAATCAACGCTTCGCCATAGCCTGCGCTGAGATGATCAAGTCGTAAGAGATCAGGCATAAGTGATCTCCTCTTCGCCGAGATAAACTTGTTTGACACGCGGATCACGCGCAATGTCTTCAGCCGTACCATCTACCAAAAGCGCGCCATTGACGAGCACTGAAATGGTTTTGGCAAAGCGAAACACCAGATGCATATCATGCTCAATCAAAATGAGCGCCACATCGCTGGGCAAACGTGCCACCACATCCAAAATCTGCTCACGCTCTGATTCAGGAACACCTGCCGCAGGCTCATCCAGCAAGAGAACTTTGGGCTTGGCCGCGACAGCCACCGCAATTTCAAGCAGACGTTGCTTGCCATAAGGCAAAGCGCCAACGCGCTCATCCATGACATCAGCAATTCCGAGATCTGATAAAAGGTGAGCTGCTTCATCAACAATCGCGCTTCGCGTGCCAAGAGGATGAAACCATTCGCGGCCCGCATCCTCACGTTCATGAATGGCAAGCACAACAGATTGGAGCGGAGATAAATCAGCAAAGAGCTGATTAATTTGAAAGGTGCGCGCAATGCCCGCCACCGCGCGCTGGCGCAAAGTCCAGGATGTTATATCTTGTCCCGCAAAATGAATGGTGCCAGAGGTTGGCGCCAACACACCCGTTAGCTGATTAACAAAAGTGGTTTTGCCCGCCCCATTAGGGCCAATCAGCGCATGGCGCGCGCCTTGATATAATTTAAGCGAGACATGATCGGTCGCAATCAACCCACCAAAGCGTTTGCATAAATCGCGCGTTTCTAAAATAGGCGTGTTCATTGCCTCGCTCATAGGCGCTCCTTTTGCGATGAGCGCTTAAAGCGCGCGACCAGATTTGAGAGCAGACCCAATATGCCGCCGCGCACATAAAGCACGAGCAAGACCAACACCAGCCCGAGCCAGAGCGACCAATATTTAGGTCCCATCAACCCAAAAATCACTTTCAACACAGCCGTGACGGGGGCGACATTAAGGGCAGACGGCAAGACATTCATCAGCGCCGCAAGCCATACATCAGGCGCGCCCGAACTAAAGAGATCTTGCAGCAACCGAAATGCCACTGCACCAATCACACCGCCATAAAGACTGCCTGCACCACCAAAGACCAAAATTAACAAGGCATCAGCCGAGCGGTGAAAGGCGATCATATCAGGTGAAGCAGATTGAGATGTTTGCGCCAAAAGCGCGCCCGCAATGCCCGCATAACTCGCACCCAAAGTGTAAATCGCAATTAAACGCGGATTGACTGGCACACCAATGGCGCGCGCGCGCAAAGAATTACCTTTGATGGCTTTAATTGATAAACCGAAGGGCGAATGAACAATACGCCGCGCCAGCATGAATAAAGCAAACAGCACCACCATCGAATAAAGAAAAGCGGTTTTGTTATAGAGATCAAAATCAAACAGCCCGAGAACGGGCGAGGAGATCATGCCCTGCAATCCATCCGCGCCGCCCGTCAGCCATCGCATTTGATTGATAATTTCTGCCAAAATCAACGCAACACCCAATGTCACCATAAGGCGCGTCAAATCACTGCCACGCAGCACCAAAAAGCTCGTCGCAAAACCCAAAAGGCCCGTCACCCCCGCGGCAATGATAAGGCCTATAATGGGATCGCTGAGAGGAAATGTCCCCATGCCGGCTTTGGCCACCAAGCCCGCGACATAAGCCCCAAGACCAAAAAAGGCACCCTGTCCTAATGTGACAATGCCGGCAAAACCCAAGATGAGATCAATCGACATCGCCAGCAAACCAAGAGTGATGATTTCCGTCAGCAAGGCCAAACGCGAAGGGAAAATAAAATAAAGCGCAAAGGCAAATAGCCAAAACGCATATTCATGCCAACCCCAACGGCTTGAATCGAGCAGACGTTGGGCAGCTAATGATCTGTGTGTGGGAGCAGCACTCATTCTAGACCTCAGCGCGCCGTGGAGCGTGTGAACAGACCTTGCGGCCTGACGATCAACACAACCACCATAATCGTGTAAATGATAAAGCCACCAACCGCCGGCACATAATATTTACCCGCGACATCCGCAACACCAAGCAGCAATGAAGCAAAGAAAGGCCCCGTGATGGTCGTGGTGCCACCCACCGAAATCACAATCAAAAAATAGATCATATATTTGAGTGGAAAGGTCGGATCGAGGCTGACAATGCCCGTTGATAATGCACCCCCCAATCCCGCAAGCCCAGAGCCCACAGCAAAAGTCAGCGCAAAAATAAAATTCACATTAATCCCAAGCCCGCGCGCCGCGCGTCCATCATCAACCGCAGCACGCAATTGGCTGCCAAAACGCGTTTTGGATAAAACGAGCTGCAAGCCAATGGTGAGAAGGCTGCAAATGGCAATCACGAACAGGCGATAAATACCAATGCTCGCCCCTAAAAAATCAACCCGACCTTCAAGCGAGGGGGGCAGATTGATGATCTGCTGATTAGCGCCCATAGCGTAATCAACAAGCGCCATCGCGATGAACACCAGCCCAATGGAAAAGAGAACTTGATCAAGATGGCTTTTGTCATAAAGGCGCACATAAAGCGTGCGCTCAAGCACAGCACCCAAAACAGCCGACACCGCAAAAGCGGCGGGTAAACACCAATAAATCGAAATGCCATACATATTCATCATGACGACAGCCAGATAGCCACCGGCCATTGCAAAAGCGCCATGCGCCAAATTGATAAAATTCATCAAGCCGAGCGTAATGCTCAGGCCAATGCCCAACACAAAGAGCAACATTCCATAGGCAATACCATCAAATAAAATCGTCAGCATATCCCGCCCTTTGATCTGCGGCCCCGCGCGGCACTCAGAACATTCGTGCGCTGTGTGGCGTGGGACGAGAGAAGCGCTGCACATGACGCGCAACGCTTCATTTTATCATTCACATAAAATTTTATTTATGTGTGGGGTCTTTCACATTCGCAATCGTGTCAAACTCCACATTGTAGAGCTGACCATTCTTCTTCTCGACCTTGCGAATATAGACGTTTTGCACGATGTCGCGGGTTTGCGGATCAATGCTAATGGGACCGCGTGGGCTGACCCATGCTTCACCCTTCATCGCCTCAATCAATTTCGTGCCGTCCGTATCGCCTTTGGTCTTCTCCAAAGCTTTATAAATCAGCGCCATGCCATCATAACCATTTACGGCCATAAAGTTAGGACGCAGATTATTGGTGGCTTTCATAAAGGCGGCCACAAAGGCTTTATTTTCTGGCGAATTATGATCGGTGGAATAATCATGCGAGGTGATCATGCCGATGACATCATCGCCCATAGAATTGAGCAAATCATCATCGGTCACATCGCCTGTGCCGATCACTTTAATGCCAGCCTGTGTGAGGCCACGTTCATTAACCTGCTTCATCAGAGAAGCGCCCTGCCCTGATGGCACAAACAAAAAGAGCGCATCAGGCTTCAGGTCTTTTGCTTTTTGCAAAAAGGCCGCAAAATCAGGATTTGCAAGTGGCGCACGCAATTGATCAAGCACCTGCCCGCCCTCTGCTTCAAATTTAACTTTGAAAGCTTTTTCAGCATCAAGGCCTGGGCCGTAATCCGAGACGAGTGTCACAACTTTTTTAATGCCATTTTTAACTGACCATTCCGCAATGGGCGTGGTGTTTTGTGGCAGAGTAAAGCTTGTGCGCACAAAATAAGGCGATTGCTCAACAATCATAGATGTTCCCGCCGCCATAATCACAGCAGGCACTTTGGCTTGTGTCGCAACAGGGCCAACAGCCAAAGCAAGAGGTGTCAAACCAAAGCCGCCCAAAATCGCGGCCTTGTCATTAACAACCAATTCTTGCGCCAAACGCTTGGACATATCTGCTGTGCCCTGATCGTCTTTCACAATCAGCTCAATCGTTTTGCCCGCAACCTTGTTGCCATGTTCAGCAATGTAAAGACGAGCAGCCGCTTCAATTTGGCGGCCTGTGGACGCAGAGGCGCCCGTCATTGGCAGAATCAAACCCACCTTCACACTGTCTTCCGCCATGGCGGCTAAAGGCCCTGCGAGAGTGAGCGCCACCGCAGCACTCAATACGCTTTTTGAAAAAGATTTATGCGCCATTTATATGTCCTCCTTGCATCCAACCCCATGCCCAAACCCCACAGCTTTATGCGCGCTGTGCGGGCAGTGCCTATCCCCAAATATGTAGCTAAGACTAGTTTCCAAGCCTTGGTCAAGACTTAGCAAAGATCTGCACTCTCAGACTATCATTCTTTTGTTGGGGAGTGGTGAAATCATAGGCGTTGATCGGGTCATCCACATGAAAGCGGCCATAAGCGCTCAAGCTATCTGCCAAAAAATACGGCAGCGCAAAAACAGTGAGCATATGCAACATGAAATAATAGCCTAAAAGCATAGCAATATTTAGAACATTATTCCCAAGCTTATTGACTCCTGTCAAAAATTTGTCACATTTTGGGTTAGCGCAGGGTAAATTTTGGTCTCGATGTCTAATTCTTAGACATTAACGCACCCAATAAATCTCAGGCGTTATTTTAAGCAATTAATAAGCTTGGCTTTAAAGTCAAAGCAAAATTATTTCTGGAGGGAAATATGATGGGAAAATTGAATAAAATTACTAAACCACTTGCGGTAATATGTGTTGCTGGATCGATGATGTTTAATGGGGTGAGTGCGAGTTATGCAGATGACACGCTGTTTCCCAGTCGTGCGATATCTCGTTCACTCAGTGACTCTGCTATTCACCAAATTATTATTGACATACAAAACGACGCAAAAATAAACAATCCCAGACAAAGGGTGAATGCGCGCGCGCTCGCCTCAACCGTGGGCTGGACATCATTTTACGCCAGCTTGGTTGTATTAAACGCTTATACCGCTAATGGCAGCATCAACACTCTTGATTATATATCTGCCGCCGTAGGCTCTATGGCTGGAGCATTCTCCTCATATTATCTTAGAGGCTATATAGCGAAAGCAACTAGCCATTTTGAGGAGCCCAATTTTGCCTACTATGCTGCACAAGCAGGTCTGGGGGCGTCTATCGTAGGCCCTGCATTAATAGGTTCAAATATAGCAAATCTTGTATATAATGGAATTATGAAAGAAGATCCTTTCAAGCCAAAGGGTGGCAATGAACCACCCAGAAGAAAATTGGCGGCCAGTGAAAGCAAACCTAACTCAAATCTTCTCTTTCCTTCTATTTACGATGGTGCCCGTGATCCTGCATTTCAGAAAGTGCTCCATGGATATGAGTATAAGATGGATGTTGCTTATTTAAATGCGGCGTCTGATAAATTTTTAGGTGATGTACTTAATGTTTTAGATGACTTTAAAAGATACCAAAATCTTTTATTTTATATGAACATATGTAATGGCAGCATTCAAGCCCCATTAGAAGCTCGATGCAGCGATGTGCGTAAAGATTATGTTGATGCTGTAAATAAACTTGTCAAACACTTTGAAAAATTACAACAAGTGGCAATAGAAATAAAAAAATGGCAAAACGCAATAGTTCGCACTTATGTGGCTCAGAAGCACCTAAAAAAATATGTAGGAAATTTCTATATTGATGACAACAATTCAAAGCGTCATTATTTCGAATGCACGTCTAAAGGAGTTTGTGAACAGGTTTATATAGGACCCAATCATACTTGCTCCGTTGATCCATCAAACTTTAAACCTTGCCCAAATCCATATGCTCTAAAGCCCACAGAAAAGAAGGCCGAGGTAATGAAGGCTTCAGTTGATGGCGTAAACAACTCGCATGAAAAGCATTTCAACCGGAGCACTGTCCATCCTCGCCCGGGCATGGGTGATCACAAAAAAATGACTCAATCATTACCCGTTGCGCATCGATAAGCACTGAACATGCTTGCATCATCATCCCAGACGGCTCTGCACTGTCTGGGGTGATTTACAGCAATATAGATCATCCATATTTAACCGATAAGCGGTGCGCCCAGATCAACGCTGACAATTTCAGGAGGGCGACCAAAACGCACAGGCACGATAGAAGTGCCCAGCCCCGCAGAAATAATCATCGTGCGGCCCTCATCCTCAACTTGTCCGTAAATATATTGGAAGCGATCCGCCACAAAAGGCGTGCCCAGCACAGGCAATACAACCTGCCCGCCATGTGTGTGCCCACATAAAGTAAGCGCGACATGCTCTGGCACGCGTGAAAAAATAAACGGCTCATGCGCAAGTAGAATAATGGGCGACAGATCCGTCACTTGGCGCAAGGCACCATTGAGATCATCGCGCCCTTCATATTGGCCTTTCCCAAGCCGATGCACCATTTGATCGCCCAAACCCACCAGCCAAAAGGATTGGCCGTGATGATTGATTTTGACGGCCTGATTTTCCAGCACTTTAATTCCAGCATATTGCAGATGACGCCGCACGCTCTCAGCATTATCACCGCGCATATTTGGTAAAGCGCCATGCCACCAATCATGATTGCCCAAAATGGCATAAACACCCAAAGGTGCATGTAAAACACTGAGAGACTCCGCCCATTGCTCGGGCATAACGGGGGCAGTCACAAAATTATGTCCCGCGTTAAAATCACCCAAAATCACAATCACATCAGGCTTAAGGCTATTGGTTGCCTCACAGATAGACTTAATGCGCTGGGCAGACATCCAGGGCTCGCAGGCATGAATATCGGCAAGGACAGCTATGCGCAGTGGAAGAGTTTTGGGCCAGCGTGAAAGCTCAGGTGCATAGGCTGTGTGCTCAAGCATAAAGCCGGGCTCAATGGCAAAAGCATAGGAGCCAAGACCGAGAGTGCCGAGTGTTAATCCGCCCGCGCTTTTCATGAAAAGCCGGCGGTTGATCATAGCCATAGGCGCCAGCCGTTACTGTGTGCAACCATGAGTTAAGTATAGCACATACAACTCAGGCAGCCATATCCTTGCGCTTAATCACGTCAGAAATTTGCTGCTCGAGCGTCTGAACGCTGTGAGCGGGAGCTGCTTCAGGAATTTCAAGCGCAGCCGCTACGGCGGCAATGCCTATTTCGCGGTAGAGACGAGCGAGCAAATCGCGCGCATCCTCTTTGGGGGCAGCAAAGGGGTAATCAGGAACGGGAATGCTCGACATAAAAGCTCTCACACATAGCAAAGCCACAACTCATAAGGAGATCATGACTGAAAGCAGTTAAGAGCAGCTTAAAAAATGAGACATAGCAATAAAAACCATGAAACATTTCAAAAATATCAATGCCAAGCCCCAAAGTTTTTTATATCCTGATATCCAAGGCTTATATGTGCGGATGGGTCTGGCCATGATCGGGCCGCACAAAGGGGCAGATGAATGCGGCGGCTTATTATTGAAGAACCCATATCTGCGGCGGCCATCTGGGCGCGGCGGCTTGCGCTCTTTTCCGCCGCTCTGGGGCTCTGCGCCATTCTGCTCACCCGCAATGGAATGATTGATCGTGCCTCAACATTTGCGCTGATGGGCGCGGTGATCATTGCGGCCTGTCTTGCGCTTTTGTTAAGCGGGACGGCGGCTGTGGTTATTTGGCAAACGGGGCGGCGCGGCATTGGCCCAATGGTCAGCGGGTTTTTTATCTGCGTGTGCGTGCTGTCTTATCCGCTCTATCTCGCGAGCAAAGCTGCTCTTCTGCCGCAGATGAATGATGTCAGCACAGATTTGATCAACCCGCCCCATTTCTCATCCACAGCCAACGCACGCATGATGCGCCAAGGGCGCGAGCATGAGGACACAAGCCTTCAGTGGCGCGATGAGCAAAGGCGCGCTTATCCTGATGTGCAGCCTATTGTCATTGATGTCGAGAGCGATGAAGCATTTCAACTCGTGCAAAAAACAGCCCTCGCGCGCGGCTGGCATATTGTGGAGCAAACACCACCGAGCAAACTCAACCCCATCAGTCATATTGATGCGATTGCCAAAAGTCTGGTCATGGGTTTTGCTGATGATATCACCATACGCATGACCCCTTTGCAGGGGCAAACACGGATTGATCTGCGCGCAGCCTCTGGTTTTGGCAAACATGATTTTGGCGACAACGCCCACCACATCATAAAATTTGCGCAGGAATTACAAAATCAGCTTGATGCGCGCTAAATGCGATGCGCCTGATATTGGCTTGTGAGCGTAGGCACTGCATCAGAGCAACTGACCTCGCCCCGCTCAATCAAATCCTGCATATGCGCCAACACGGACAAGGAGGCGCCACGCAGCAAACGCTCATCAAGCCCTTCATATAAGCGCGCAACGAGAGCAGCAATGCGATCATCCCCTGCCGCCAAAGCAGCAAGAATAGCGCGTTCGCGCTCAAGCCGATGGGTTAGAAGCGCTTGTATTTTGCGATGCGGGTCAATGATGGCATCCCCATGACCGGGCCAATAGACAGTCTCAGTGCGCTGCGCCAGACGCCTGAGAGAGTCCATATAATCGCGCATATGTCCATCAGGTGGCGCAATGACAGAGGTGGACCAGCCCATGACATGATCGCCAGAGAAAAGCGATTGCTCCTGCGCAAAAGCAAAACATAAATGATTTTTGGCATGACCGGGGGTTGCGAGCGCTGTGAGTGTATAACTCTTGCCCATCACCCGTTCGCCATCAGTCAAAATATAATCGGGCTGATAATCATGGTCGTGATTGCTGAGATCATGAGGGCTGAGATGAGGATAGAATGATAAAATCGGCGCGCAGCCGACAATGGGGGCCCCCATGCGCACTCGAAGCTCTTGGGCAGCAGGTGAATGATCTTTGTGGGTATGGGTGATGCAGATATGGGTTAGGCGCTCACCATCCAGCGCGCGACAGATCGCCTCAATATGGCTGAGATCATGCGGGCCCGGATCAATCACCGCAACATCACCGCGCCCGACAAGATAAGTGCATGTGCCCGTAAAAGTATAAGGGCCAGCATTGGGTGCAATAATACGCCGCACAAAGGGGGTGAGCTGATGAAGCTCGCCCGCGCGGGCATTTTGAGCATGAGTGAAGAGCATGTCGTCAGTCATGCTCCCTTATAGCTGATTTCCATGCGCGCATATAAAAAAACTCAAGCCCGAGAGCTTGAGTTTTTAATCTTAGCTGAGAGCTAACCCAAATCAGGCGCCGAGGACGATCACTTTTGTGCCTACATTGACGCGATTATAGAGATCAATCACATCAATATCGCGCATGCGAATGCAGCCCGAGGAGACGTTATGGCCGATTTCTTCCGGCTCATTCGTCCCGTGGATACGATAAAGTGTATCCTTGCCGTTTTGATAAAGATAAAGCGCACGCGCGCCCAAGGGATTATCTGGCCCCCCTGGCAAACCGCCTGCAGCATAGGTTGGCTTGAGTTGTGGCCAACGAGTGATCATTTCAGCAGGTGGATGCCATGCAGGCCATTCAGCCTTCATGCCGACATTGGCTGTACCAGACCAGCCAGCAGCCTCAGTGCCTGTTGCCACACCATAGCTGATCGCTTTCTTATCCTTCAGAACGTAATAAAGAACATTCTTTTTGGAATCGATCACAATAGTGCCGGGCGCTTCGCCTGTGGGGTCTTCAATAATGTGGCGCTGATGCTCTGGATCAAGCTCAGGCGAAGGCAACATGGCCAAATATTTTGTGTCGCGCAGGTTTAGGGCTGGATCTGGAAATGTATGGAAATCATTACATCCGCCAAGCATAAACGCGACTGTAATTGCCGCTGATAAAGGTAGAATCCGCATAAAACCCTCAAACACAACGAATCTGACATATAGGAAAGTGAGTGTTTCCTTAGCACGATATTTATTAAAATCACCCCCAAGAGAGAGAAATGCCCTGAACTGTTGCTATGTGGCAACAGCCCTCAACCCAAGGTAAGCATGGACTTGCGGGCAAAATCTCGTCAAAAAGGATGGATTGACCTTGAGGCGCCCGTGACAACCCTGATTTTAACCCATCCTTCTAGCCTTCTGCACGATATGGGGCCGGGCCATCCCGAGCGACCCGACCGCATACGCGTGATTCAACGTGTGCTGGAGGCGGAGCGTTTTCAACAGCTTGCCCGCGATCAGGCCCCCGCAGCCGACATGGAGATGCTCCTGCGTGTCCATCCCAGAGAATATATTGATGCCCTGCGCGAGGCTGTACCTGCTGAGGGATTGGTGCAGCTGGATCAAGACACAATTCTCTGCCCAGATAGTTTTGAGGCGGCGCTTCATGCCGCAGGTGGCGCGTGCCGCGCGGTTGATGAAGTCATGCAAGGTCTTGTCAGCAATGCATTTGTTGCGACACGCCCACCGGGCCATCATGCCGAACGCTCTACCCCCATGGGGTTTTGCTTTTTCAACAATGCCGCCATTGCTGCGCGCCATGCGCAAGCCATCTATGGCATTGAGCGTGTCGCGATATTTGATTTCGATGTGCATCACGGCAATGGCACGCAAGATATTTTTTGGTCCGATGCAAGCGTGCTCTATTGCTCAACCCATGAAGCGCCTCTTTATCCCGGCACTGGAAGTGCAGATGAGAGGGGCGCGCATAACACCATCGTCAATGCCCCATTAAAAGCGGGCGCGACGGGTGAAGATTTTGCGCATGCGATCACGACACTGATTGTGCCGCGGATAGATGCTTTTGCACCGCAATTGATTATTTTATCGGCGGGCTTTGATGCGCATCAACGCGACCCATTAGCGCATCTCAATCTGACTGAGATTGATTTTGGCTGGGCCACAAAGGAAATGATGAGTGTGGCACAGCGCCATTGCAGCGGCAAAATCGTTTCCCTGCTCGAGGGCGGCTATGATCTTGATGGACTTGCCCGCTCCGTCGCCGCCCATGTCATGACGTTGATGAACGCATAAACAAAGCAGCAAAACGCGCGCACGCCTCATCATCGCGCATGACGCCAGATTGATCGCAATGGCTGACGTGCCATGCGACGCTCTTACCAGCCACAATCAGATGAGGGCGAATATCTGCGAGCGGAAAAAGCACAAAGGCGCGCTCATGCGCGCGTGGGTGGGGCAGATTTAATTCCTTATCACTGATCTCCTGACCATCATAATCAATGAGATCAAGATCAAGCGTGCGTGGTCCCCATTGCTCCTGCCGTTTGCGTCCATGCGCTTGTTCGACTGCAAGACACAAATGCAAGAGGTCATGTGCTGAAAGAGATGTCTGCACACTTGCGCACATATTCAAAAAATCGGGCTGATCTGTTTTGCCCCATGGCGCTGTACGATAAAGGGATGATGTGGCGGTGATCTTCAGTCCTGACGCGCGCAAGGAGCACAGCGCAGAGGCAAAATTCTCAACGACATTGCCGATGTTGCCGCCCAAGGCAATAATGGCTTCACCATCTTTTGCCATATCAGCCTTTCAAATCATCACGCGTGAGATAGACTTCAACACCTGCTGCAGTCAAACGCTCGGGAATGGGTGGTTTTGTCTTACGCACGCGCACATGCACATCCTGCACAACAGGAAAATCAATCAACAGCCCTCGGCCCAAAGCAACCGCGGCGCTCTCCACGAGTTTATGGCGCTCATCAGCAAAGAGGCGTCGCGTGGTCGCGACAAGAGCTGCGTAATCAACGGCATCATCAAGCTCATCGCTCTCAGCAGCACGCGAAATATCAACACTTAAAGCGAGATCAATAGTAAAGGCCTGACCAAATTGGCCTTCATGCGGATACCAGCCGTGATAGGCATGGAGTTCTAATTGTTCAATAAGCAATTTGGCTTTCATGGCGCACTCCCGCCGTCTGATAAAAGTGAAGCGCATAAACGCATGGCCTCGACATGAGGCGCCACATCATGAACGCGCACAATGGATGCACCGGCTTGAACGCCCAAAACCGCAGCCGCAACTGAGCCGATCATGCGTTGTTTGGGATCTGTTTGGCCTGTGGCAAAACCAATCGCGCGCTTTCGTGAAACACCAAGCAAAATGGGGCATCCCAAAATGGTCAGCCGATGGAGCTCACGCAGCAACCGCAGGCTTTGCGCATGGGTTTTGGCAAAACCAAAACCGGGGTCAATGATAATCTGCTCATGCCGCACGCCCGCCGCAAAAGCTATATCAAGCGAGCGCGAGAGGAAATCAAGGACATCACAGACAATATCAAGAGAGGGGTCTTCCTGCACGCGATTATGCATGATGATGATCGGCACATTGCGCTCGGCAATTAAGGGGGCCATGCGCGTATCACGCTGCAAGCCCCAGACATCATTGACAAGCAGCGCGCCTTGATCGAGTGCCGCTTCCGCCACATCCGCTTTCATTGTGTCAATGGATATGGGCACGGATGTCTGCTGTGCGAGAGCAGCAATCACAGGCAGCACGCGCGCTTTTTCATCTGCCGCATCAACAGGGGTATGTGTGGGACGGGTTGACTCGCCACCGATATCAATAATATCAGCGCCCTCCTCAACCAGACGAAGACCATGCGAGATAGCATTGCTGTGGCTGAGAAAATCGCCCCCATCGGAAAATGAATCGGGGGTTACATTGACAATACCCATCACCAAAGCGCGGGCGCGCATATCGAGGTGACGGCCATCTGGCAAGGCAAGGAGTGAAGACACGAAACAGCTCTCACTTAGTGCGTGGAAAAGGCCAGTTTGGACCAGCACCCATTTGCGCACGATGGCGCAAAAACGCATCCGCTAACACAATTGCCATCATCGCTTCACCCACTGGCACAGCGCGAATACCAACGCAGGGATCGTGACGGCCTTTGGTGCGCAGATCAATCTCCTGCCCATAGCGATCAACTGATTGGCGAGGCGTGAGAATGGATGATGTGGGTTTGACCGCAAAACGCGCCACAATGGGCTGACCAGTTGAAATGCCACCCAAAATACCACCGGCATGATTGGATAAAAAATGCGGCATGGACTGGCCTGCGCGCATTTGATCAGCATTATCTTCGCCGCTCAAAGCAGCGCTCGCCATGCCATCGCCAATTTCAACGCCTTTCACCGCATTAATTGACATGAGCGCAGAGGCTAATTCAGCATCTAATTTGCCATAAATGGGCGCACCCCAACCAGCGGGCACATGTTCCGCTACAATCTCAATAATCGCACCACAGGATGAACCGGCTTTTCGGACACCATCCAAATAAACTTCCCAGTCCTGCGCAGCTTTTGCATCAGGGCAGAAGAAAGGATTTGTGCCCACAACATCCCAATCCCAGCGCGCACGATCAATCGCATGCGGGCCCATTTGCACCATCGCGCCGCGAATGGTCACATGAGGAATAATTTTACGCGCAATCGCGCCAGCGGCAACACGCATTGCTGTTTCGCGCGCAGATGAGCGCCCGCCCCCGCGGTAATCGCGAATGCCATATTTTGCATCATAGGTGTAGTCGGCATGTCCTGGGCGATAGCTGTCTTTAATCTCGCCATAATCTTTGGAGCGTTGATCGACATTTTCAATCAATAGCCCAATGGATGTGCCAGTTGTGACCTGCACACCCGCCTCATCATGCATGACGCCTGATAAAATCTTAACCTGATCGGGCTCTTGGCGCTGCGTGGTAAAACGGGAGGTGCCGGGGCGGCGCTGGTCAAGGTAAAATTGCACATCGCTCTCACTCAGGGGGATGAGAGAGGGGCAGCCATCAACCACACAGCCAATCGCAGGCCCATGGCTCTCGCCAAAGGTGGTAAAGCGGAACAAATGACCAAAGCTATTATGAGACATGACGCAACCAAGCCTTCAAACAAAGCTTTCAAACAAAGCTCATGTCTTCTAAAACAATATGGGCTCGAATTGAAGCACTTTGCCCCTTTTTCTTGAGCTCAGCTCATTCTGGCACCGCCCTCAAGCGAAACGGCGCAAAAATCAGGGATTAGGGCTAAAAACGGGCGCAAGGGGCGCCTTAGCACGGGGCTGAACCACAAAGCTTTTGGTTTGAGCTACGCATTTTTTTATAAATTTATGACGGGCAAGCCCCCAAAAATGCTTATCACGCGCAGCTTGGCGACAGACTTGCGTGGCTTGATTGCGCGCAGCAATGCGCTGCGCATGACAATCGCTCATAAAGGCTGAGCGGTCAGGCTCCCTGAGGCCGTTGCGGATTGCCTCCATCCGGCAGGTCGTACGAAATAAAATTGTGGCAGGTCCTTGCGGATATTTGGGTGTTTCATCCTGAGCCAAAGCAGGAGATATCGCAACCAAACACAAGAGAAATGCAGTTATAAAAATGTTTTTTGGCATAACGAAATTCCTATTTTGGCCCGCTCAACGCGGAGAGAGTAAGAGGAACATCATCATTTCGTGGATTAGGAGGAATACCAGCCCATTGCGTATGGGATGGGATCGCCTCGCCTTTCATCACGACAGACAATTGACCAATACGCGCATAATCACCAACATGGGTGTCATACAGCACAGTTGCCCCCGTACCGATGGTCACCCCACGACCCAAACTCACGCGACCCACCTTCATAACGCGATCTTCATAGAGATGCGTTTGCAATACGCTGTGATCATTTAAAGCACAGAAATCACCAATTGTTACACAATCAAATTCGGTCAAATCAGTGCAATCCATATAAACGCCCTTGCCGATATGTGTACCATAGAGACGTAAGAACCACGGCAGGAAAGGTGTGCCTCGGAAAAACTCCAGCGATGTCTTACCCACTAAGCCGCCATAGACCACCGCAATGGCTTCGGTGCGCAAAGCCGCCCAAGACCACATCGGCCACATCGAGGGCCTATAAACACCCATAAGGGTCCATTTTAAAAAGACAGAAAATAAAATCAAAATAAAGGCAATCACCAAACCAGCGCTCAAGAAGATTGCAATGCTTGCCCCAAGCGCGCCGGCATCAAGTGGCTCAGACATAATATCTGCGGTGATATAACCCAGAGCGATAAACAGAGCCGTCGGCAATGAGGTGTGAAAAGCTTCAAAGATCACACGCACGACAACGAAAAAGCGCGGCGGCTTATAGGTTTCATGCAAGCTCACTTGCACACGTTGGCGGTTAGGCAATTTAATGGCGGGGCTACCAAAATAAATATCACCTTCCCCCGTATGAAGGTCGGGCGGCAATTTTGATTTGATACCAATCAAAGTATCATCAGCAATATCAGCGCCATGTTCAATCACGGCATCATTGCCAATAAAAACACGATCACCGGTTTTGACAGGCTTGAGCGTCATATAACCGCCGCGTATTTCTTCATCACCAAAAATAACTTCATCGCCAAGGAAATTATTGCTGCCGATCTCAACGAGATCATAACGGCCGGCGAGATTGGTAGAGATTTCTGACCCCTTGCCTATTTTTGCACCCATAGCGCGGTACCAATAGGGCATGAAAATCGTTGCATAAAGCGAGTTGAGTGTTTCAAGCAACACTTCTGTTGCCAGCGCCATCAACCATTTGCGGAAATAAAGACCGCTGAAAATCGAATAGCTGCCCGCCCGCACACGCGGCAATAAAATCCAGCGTAAGGCAATGATCATCAGGAGTGACACAAGCGTCAAGACAAAAGCCGTTGGCCACGCCAAAAATGGTAATTGGCTCCATGACACCGCATAATCCTGCGAGCCCATAAAAAGACTATCGAGGTTATAGAGGACATAAAAGGCAGGGAAGATCGGTATAAGACCGATCATTTGTATGATGATATAGCCTGCGACATAACCAAGGCCCAACACAAAGCGCCGCTCATCACTGACTTCAGGGAATGGCGGAAGAGCCGCTTGATCAACTGCCCCCACGACACGCGCAGGTGAGCCATCAATATGCGTGTAAGCGGCAATGGTTTGATGGGGCGCGACTTGTGTGAGGTCATTGAGCACAACCCCTTCTTCCAAGACAGCACCCCCACCCAGCACACAGGAATTGCCAATATGCACATTCGCGCCAATACGAATGGGGGCCACGACAATTTCATTGCCAACCACTTCACAGGTCGCATAGCGGGATTTTGTACCTAGACTTGCGCGATCACCAATGCTGAGCAAATCAATGGCCCCGCACTCAAATTCGGAAATGATGACGTCTTGACCAATGCGCGCACCTAACAAACGCAGATAAAAAGGCATAAGGGGTGAGCATTGCAAAAATTTGGTTGTGGTCACCTGCACCAAACGTTGCACAAACCACAGACGAAAATAATAAACGCCCCACAGGGGATAGCGCCCTGGTCGAGTGCGGCCAAGGACGAGCCATTTGAGCGCAATGATAATTGCCTTACAGCCCAAATTAATAAGCGTGTAGAGCAACAGCATAAATGCCATTTCACTGACAATGCCTGCATTGTCCTGCATTAAAAAAACAGAAGCAATGAACAGACCGAGCCATTGCAGCGTCACAAGACCTATGATGAAAGGCAAGGCAATGGCTTGGGCAAGTCCACATAAGAAGCGACGGAGAAGCGGTGGTGCTTCAAAGGATAAATCTTGCGGGGCGGCCTGCGTTTGCGCATTGCGATCAAGCAGATCGGCCACGGCGCGCAATGAACGTGCCTGATACATATCATGCAGGGATAATGAGGCGAGCTTGGGATGTTGACGCACAAGCCCCACAAAACGCGCAGCCAGGAGTGAATGTCCACCCAGATCGGTGAAAAAATCCGCATCAAAGGGAATGGCTTGTGGCGGCAAAACAGCTTTCGCGGCCTCAAGCAAAAGCGCTTCTGTGGCGGTGCGCGGCTCTTCTTGCTCATCTTGCGCAACAGCGGTTTGAGTCAAGGGCAGATTTTTGAGTGTTTTGCGATCAATCTTGCCAGAGGAGAGTCGTGGCAAATCACCAACAACTTCAAAGCCTGCGGGAACCATATAAGCGGGCACTTGCGCGCGCAAAATACCGCGCCATTGCCGCACATCCACGGCGTGCGTTTTTTCAACTGTTAAAAATGCAATTAATTGCTCAATACCTTGCTCTTGCCGCAGGACAACCGCCGCTTGGGTAACGCCTTCGAGATCGGTTAATTTAGCTTCAATTTCACCAAGCTCAACGCGAAAGCCGCGGATCTTGACTTGATCATCAATGCGCCCACGAAAGAGCAAATGCCCCTGCCCATTGAGCGCGACCGCATCACCCGAGCGATAGAGAATGGGATCAGACCCATCGCTGTTAAAGGGATTGGCGATAAAACGATCACGCGTCAATTCATCGCGGCGCACATAACCTGCCGCCACACCCGGACCGCCGATCAGCAATTCGCCCTCTGCGCCCACATCGACTAAGCGCATCGCCTCATCAACGACATAACAGCTGTAATTAGGGATAGGGCCGCCAATCGTCACGATTTCATTAGGGCGCACTTCGGCATAAGTCGCCACCACAGTTGTTTCTGTTGGCCCATAGGTATTGTAAATAACGCGGCCCGCGCGACACCACCGCTGCGCCACCGACGGCGGACATGCCTCACCGCCCAAAATAATTAAGCGTAATGTTTTTACATCACGAGGCAAAAGCGAGAGCAGAGTGGGCACTGTATCAAGCACAGTTACACCCGCGCGCTCCATCACATCAGGCAACCGATCAGGCTCGGCCATGATCAGGGCTGTCGCGACATAAAGACTTGCCCCTGCAACATAAGGAGCCCAAATCTCCTCCATCGATAAATCAAAGGCAATTGATGCGCCTTGAAAAACCACATCGCTGGGATTTAACCCATATATATCCACCGCAGCGCGCAAATAATGACAGATATTGCGGCCATTAATGACAATGCCTTTGGGCGTACCCGTGGAGCCCGATGTGTATATCATATAAGCCGGATGATCGGGCGTTGCGCCCTGCCCGCGTGCTGTCACAATTGTGCGGTCAGATGAGTCAATAAGCGCATCGCTGGTGACAAATTCACAGGGGGGTGTTTGGCTCGCGACCGCATCAACCCATTGCGCTGTCGTGAATAAAAGCTGGGCTTGCGCATCCTGCAAGCACACGGCAATGCGCTCAAAAGGCGCATCTGCATCAAACGGCAGCCATGCCGCACCCGTTTTAGCAATAGCAATTTGTGCAATTAGAACGTCGATCCCGCGCGGCATCCACAGACCGACGACATGACCGGGCTTAATGCCCTTACGCACAAGCCCTGCCGCAAGCGCAGAGGCACGAAGCTCAACGGCCGCATAAGTCAGGCTGTGCTGATCATCACGCAGACATAATGCGTCAGGTGTAGCGGCCACACGTTG
>Ga0164297_10000806_pt1 | contig 36365 bp, 9 predicted proteins | sample GEODES058metaG_FD_113539 | JGI IMG/M metagenome (GOLD analysis project Ga0164297, IMG submission 113539) | Dystrophic lake water microbial communities from Trout Bog Lake, Wisconsin, USA - GEODES058 metaG | ecosystem: Environmental > Aquatic > Freshwater > Lake | place: USA: Trout Bog Lake... | reverse complement strand
TGACCATGCATAGAAGTTCATGCCTGATGGACCTGACGGACGTACCGCATCCCATGCATTGTCCTCATTGTCAGTTGCCTGGTCGTTGAACTGGATGCGCAACATATCCCATGGCTGGTAGTTTACATCATACACCGCCAGTGACAGGTAGCCTTGTGCCGCCCTCAGCAGTGATGCTGATGAGCTGGATGCCTTGTCTGTTTCATGGAACACCAGTGAATCACCATTGGCAGCTGCCCTTACCTGGAACGATGTATAAGCCTCCATGTAGTATGGTGTGCCCGTAGTTACATTCACGGTTACCCAGTTACCGGAAGGTATGATGTATGGGTTCCACAGGAAGATCGCAGAACCGGTGATCTGGCCGTTGGCCCATGCTGTGTGTGCTATGCTGCCGATGTTCACCGGTGAAGCATATGGGTTACCGATCTGGTTGTAGTCCTGGTTGGCTCCGGTGCCTTTTTGCAGGTACACCACCTTTGTGCCCTGGTTAACAGGACCGCTCATGCCCACTGTGGCAGGATCGACCGTGTATGGACCAGATGTAGGATATGCAAGACCTTCGCCCTTGCTGCCGCGAATGAACAGGCGGAAGCCCTCGTATGGACGCACCTTATCTGTATCATTAGCTGTTGACATCGCATTATGGATCGGATTCCATCCCGGATCATAACTCAGGGCTGAGTTACCATGCAACGGGTTGTACCAGAACGCTGATGGTGCATTGGTGAATGTATTTGTAAAGCCATGAACAGAACCACTGTCACCAGTTACATCGATGAACTTCTCTATCTCGCTCAGCGGCATAGAGCTGCTGAACGGATGGCTCCAGAAGCGGTAGGCCCTGTGGCCGTAGGCAATATACTGGCGTACCTGAACCTTACCGCTGATGCCGGCACCACCGGTTGTGATCGGCGCAATGCGTGCAGTACCATTGGTCGAGTCTGAGTTCAGCACCACGCTGTCACCAGTGCTCAGCATACCGCCGCTCAGGCTAAGTGCACCTGTGATCACCGGCCTTGCGCCGCTGTCCACATTCACACCTGCGGTGTTGTTGATATCCAGATTGGATACATAACCCATACCCTGCATGTGCTGTGCTGTTGTGCCACTCATAGAGAGCGTACCCGCGCCGGTAATTGTACTGTTATTGGCCAGTGTGCCCTTCACATTGAGTGTTGATGAGCTGTAGAGCTTGAGTGTAGCACCGCTGGCGATGCTGAGGTTGCGGGTAGTAGCGCTGCCTGAAGCTGCCAGTGATGGCGCATATGGAGTGCCGGATGGTATACTCACATCATCGCTGACTGTTGGCACAAAGCCGCAAGACCAGTTGGCTGCATTGTTCCAGTTGGTATCAGAAGCTCCGGTCCACTGCATCGGTATCGGGTTGATCGTGATGATAGTATCGTAGATACTGTAACATGTACCAGTACCCTCGTGTATGTCTATCAGCTCGTAATTGGTGGCCGATGTAAGTGTACCAGTAGTAAGTGTGTATGAACCACCTGAAACTACTGTGCTCAATGTATCACCCGCTGCGACATAGTCTAGGACTGCACCTGTACTGCCGCTGAACACCACGCTAGTAGAATACCCTGTGCAAGGAGGTGTGGCTGATGTGATGGCCGCAGTTGGTATTGCGATCACATTTACAGTCGCGGTATAATTGACACTTGTGCAGGTGCCATTAGATACCGTAAGCGTACCGCTGTATGACGCCGCCGGGGCTGCCGCAGGCACTGCCAGAGTTATAACACCGCCAGATAAACTTGCAGCAGTAACATCTGCGAAACCTGCAGAATGAGCAGCACTGCTGTAAGTGATGCTGTAAGTTGTAGGACCTCCGGTTGCACCAGAATACGCGAGCGCTGCGGATGTGATACCTTGACACACTCCTGGCGTACTGCCAAGGGTGATAGATGGCCCGTTGTTCACGGTCACAGTATCAGTAGCCACTGTGGTACCACAGCCATTTGTTTTGCTGTAAGATATTATTGTAGTACCTGCCGTTGCAGTTGTAACCACACCGGTAGTTGCATCTACGGTAGCGACAGACAGGTTGCTGCTGCTCCAGGTACCACCCGTTGCAGTGTCAGCAAGTGAGGTAGTGCTGCCCGCGCACAGTGTGCTGGTACCAGTGATAGCAGGCACAACCGGTAGCGGATTAACCGTGATGGTAGCGCTGCCCGATACGGTTGAGGTACCCAGGCTCGTAACTACGCTTACCAGTGCATAAGTGTTCACCACAGGAGCACCTGTCGCTGTATATGTACCGCTCAGTATTGCACGACCCGTAGCATTTGCTGTAACTGATGCCGATGAGCCGTTGAGCGTGTAGTTAACTGTTGCACCTGGGTTGGTGTAGAAGGTAACTGTATCTGAGTGACCGGTGCATATTGAAGATGCACTAACTACTACCTTGGCGAATGCATTCGGTGTGAACGCTACGCCCCTGAAGTTGCTGGATGACGGTGCATATGCGAGTGTGTCTATCGTTGAGCCTGCGCCATTGTCTATGATCCTGATCAGCGCGTTGGTACCTGTACCAGGAGCTGTTGTCGCATAAACACGGTATGGCGTTGTAGAGAAGTCGGCTGTGAGGCCACGGCAAACAACAGAGTTAACTGTGTAAGTATAAGTATAAGTAGAACCAGATTTGGTATAGCGTTTAACACCGGTAGCGTCATCTGCAAGGTACACTGTATTACCGTCAGGGCTTACTGCGAAACCGTAAGGGCTGGTGCCCGTGCCGGTAGCCACGTTCACGGCTGTGATGCCGCCGGTGGTTGGCACACCTGTACCTACTGTATACAGACCCTGTGTGCCGCTACCCGTCGTCATATACAACTGACCATTGTATATCTGCACCACACGTGTATTGGTTTGTGGCAGAATAGATATCGGAGTAGCAGTTGTACCCACCATCATCTGAACACCGGCTGTACCGGTAGAGCCTGATGCGGCTGTACCCACTGCGTAATATTTAGTACCATTACCTGTTACACCACGGATATTATTACCGTTAAAGGCTGAAGTTTCTACCACATCGGCCACATTGCTGTAAGAACCGGTAGGTGTAATAGAGAAGATTGCCCTGCGTACGTTGGCCAGACCGGCGATACCTGCTGTACCTGCCACAGTATCGTAACCGGAGATGATCAGGTGCGTACGTTCTGCATCCAGAGACATCATGCCTTCAGATGTTGCAGAACCACTGTTGGTGACGCGCGGGCTGCTGCCTGTGGACGGAAGGTTAGTGGTAGATACCGGAGATGACTGCAGGAGTGTAGACGTATTGTACTCTGCCACAGTAAGCGATGTAGCTGCACTTGATGTACCGTTCTCACGCATTACTACGAGGTTGCCCACTGTGAAGCCCGTTACGGTAACGATTGCAGTAACAACAGTGGTACCGCAGCCATTTGATTTAGAATAAGAGATAACCGCTGTACCGCTTCCTGTTCCCGTTACAACACCGGTTGTCGAACCAACAGTTGCAACTGATGTGCTTCCGCTACTCCATGTGCCGCCAGCTGTGGTATCGCTGAGGGTAGTTGTTGAGCCTACTACCGTGCTAAGTGTACCGGTAATCGCACCTACGACAGGAGGAGTATTAACAGAGATCACCGTGTTATTGTAAACAGATCCGCAAGTATTAGTTACTGTATAACGGATAGTGTCCGTGCCACCTGCAACACCTGTTACAATACCTGTAGCTGCATCTATAGTGGCAACCGAAGTATTAACGCTACTCCACGAACCGCCGGCAGTGGTATCTGTCAGCGTGATAGTTGCGCCGCTACATACTGAGGTTGCACCACCTATAGCACCTGGAGCAAAAGGAATGGTATTTACTGTTATAGGATCCGTTGTATATACTGTACCACAGCTATTGGTCACGGTATAAGAGATAGTTGCAGAACCGGTATGGACACCGGTCACCACACCTGTTGCGTTCACAGAAGCTGTAGTTGTATCGCTGCTGGTCCATGTACCTGACGGAACACCATCGGAGAGTGTCGTACTTGCCCCCTGGCAAACAGAGCTTGATCCGCTGATTGAACCTGCAGATGGCGTTGAGGTGACGTTGATAACATAAGATGCAACCGCAGAGCCACAAGAAGCAGAAGTAGTAGTATAGTAAATGGTATCTGCTCCTGCTGCTACGCCTGTAACAACACCAGAACCATCAATAGTAGCTACAGATGGGTTGCTGCTGCTCCAGGTACCACCTGCAGCCGTATCGGTGAGTGTAATGGTCGTAGCAGGACAAACTGATGTTGGACCGGCGATAACACCTGCATTAGGCGCGAGGTTCACAGTCACTGTATCAGTAGCGACAGCCGTGCCACACAATGTAACCTTGCTATATGACACGATAGTTGTTCCTGCAGACAACGCCGTTACCGCACCCGTAGTAGCATCAATTGTAGCAACAGATGTATTACTGCTGCTCCACGTGCCACCGGCAGTTGTATCTGTGTATGTAGTTGAGGTACCGGAGCATATAGAAGATGAACCACTTATTGCACCGATAACAACTGCCGCATTTACAGTAATATTTGCAGAGCCGCTTGATGAACAAACACCATTAGATGCTGTGATCGTATAAGAAGTGCTGGTTGAAGGTTTTGCGTAAACAGTAGCAACCGAGCTGCCAGCGTAGGCAACGGTAGCTACAGTATCCGTATAAAGCGCTGTTGTCGGCGACCAAACCAGTGCCGGAGCTGTTGTATAGTTGATGGTTATTGACCATGAAGATATAGCAGACGCGCCGGATGTATAGTTATCGTATCCGACCAGATCCCATGTGCCGTTAGGTATAGAATACAAGCCTGTCCATGACGTTACCGTAGACGCATATCCAAGGCCACCGACACCGCTTCCGGCATCTGCAGCAAATGTGCCGGTATATGTGCCGGTACCTGTAGCGAGAGATGTAGAGGATGCTGAACTAAATACTGTATTTACAAAACCAAGAGCACTACTACCACCTCGGGCATTGTCCAGATTAAGGATACTACCGTTCGGCGCCTTCAGGTTGTAAATAAAGTCTCCATCATAAGTAGTAGATGCGTTCATCTTCACTGACACGCTGGTAATGGTAGCACCTGCCGGAACGCCGCTCACGGCGATCGGAGAAATGCCGAGTGTGCCTGATGTAACCGCATAACCGGTGCTGGTAGAGAATGTAACTGAACCAGGTATCAGGCCACCGGTGGCAACTAACGGAACTATTGCTCCGGCACATATCGTATCATTTGCAGGAGCAACTGTGATGGACGCCGGGTAGTTATTCACGGCGATGATCTGAGACAGCGTGTTGGTACAGGTGCCATCAGAATATGCGTACCTTATTGTATCTGCGCCTGTACTCACAGGAGTCACCACACCAGAGGCATCCACAGTAGCTACTGAAGGTGTACTTGAACTCCAAGTGCCACCAGATGTTGCATCTGTGAATGTGGAAACAGTACCAGTACAAAGTGTTGACGAACCGCTTATAGAAGCAACTGTTGGCAGTGCATTAACAGTTATTGTTTTTATAGCAGTACCTGAGCATGTGCCGCTGCTTAACGCGTAGGTTATGTTAGCTGTCCCTGCAGATACACCGGAAACAACACCGGTTGATGCATCCACGGTAGCTATACCAGTATTACTGCTGCTCCATGTACCACCTGCAGTAGAGTCTGAGTATGTGGTTGTTGAACCGGCACACACAGTGGACGCGCCTGTAACCGACGGCACATAGAGAGAAGAATTGAAGTTAGCTGTGATGCTGGACGAAGACGAACAAGTTCCAAAAGAAGCGGTTGCTGTGTAGACAGTCGTACTGGTTGGCAGCGCATAAACCGATGCCGTAGAGCCACCCGCATACGCAATTGTAGCCGCTGAATCTGAATACAGACCGGTAACAGGAGACCAGGTAACATTTGGAGCTACCGTGTAGGAGATGGTGATCGACCAGTTCTTGAATGTATCTTCAGTTGCACTATACGTGTTATCTGTTATGAATGTCCATTTGCCATCAGGTATTGAATAGAGGCTAGACCAAACAGTTGCATTCGACTGGTATGCAGAAGCAAACGCACCAGATGGAAACGCACTTGCCAATGAAGCTATGTAGGTATTTGCAGACGTCATTTGTAATGCGCCCTGTGCTGTGGTACCGTTAGATGCGATCGTTACGTTTGTGAAACCACCTATGCCTGAGCCAGACGCGCCACTCGCACCATTACCATTATCCAGGTTGATGATGCTGCCATTCGGCGCGCGAAGGTTGAACTTGGCATCCGACTGATATACTGTGCCTGTCGTCAGCCTTGCTACATTGAAAGTAACAGCCACGTTGGTGATAGTTGCGCCAACCGGTATAGAACTTACAATAATTGAGCTTGTGTCTGGATTATTCTTAGGTATAACGAAAGTGGTAGATGTGTTTGATAGTGTCACGGAGCCATGTAGCGTATCGCCGGCAGCGGCGATCATTGAAGATGTACTACCCGGGCAGAAGCTGAGCGACAGAGGTGTGATTACCGGCACAGACGGAGTTGGATTGACCGTCATCAGTGACCTAGAAGTATATGTACCACAGCTGTTTGTAACCAAATACTTAATGGTATCGATAGCGCCGGCAGCAACTGCGGTCACAACACCAGTTGATGCGTCAACAGTGGCGACAGCAGTATTGGTGCTGCTCCAGGTGCCGCCCGCAACAGTGCTGGAAAGTGTGGTTGTGCCAGCGATACACAATGATGTACCACCGGATATGGTGCCTGCGTTAGTTGGCAGAACAGTCACTACCGCGCTATTGTATGAAGATCCGCAAGAATTGCTTACTGTATACTTTATTGTGTCTGTGCCTGTTGCAACTGCGGTAACATGACCAACTGTATCAACAGTGGCCACTGTCGGGTTCGTACTGCTCCAGACGCCACCTGTTGTTGCATCCGATAGCGTAGTGACAGCCGCAGGACAAACCGACGTTGTACCCGCTATAGAAGCAGGAACGGCAGGTGTTGATATTACATAGAACGGAGTTGTTGCTGTAGTTGTGCCACAGCTTGAAGTAACCGTGTATGAGATCGTGTCTACGCCGACAGCTACTCCAGTGACAACACCGGTTGAAACATCTACAGTAGAAACAGCGGCATTGCTGCTGCTCCACGAGCCACCTGCATAGGCATTTGAAAGGGTAACCGACGAGCCAGAGCATACGGTATCTGTACCTGTGATAGCGCTCGCAGCAGGCGTAGCAGATACTGAGACAGCCAAAGTAGCATAGCTGGTGCCGCAGGTACCTGTAACCATATATGATATCATTGCGCTACCATTAGCAACACCTGTCATCAGGCCGCCAGAGGTTACTGAGGCTATCGTGCTATCACTGCTGCTCCAGGTGCCACCTGCAACTGTATCAGTCAGAGTGAATGAAGCGCCTGTACATATTGCAGTAGGACCGACTATAGTGACCGGGTTTGGCGATGTGGTGATGGTTACAATTGCACTATCAGTAGTCAGCGCCTGGATACAACCGCCGGTTGATTTAACGGACACCAGTTTGTAAATTGAAGTTGTTACCGGAGCAACAACCAGCGATCCGTTACCCGACCCGTCAAGTACTGTGGTCATGTCCGATCCACCGTTCACAGTATAGGTTACTGTATCACTCGCATCACCTGTCAGCGCAAGCGTGACGTTAGTGCCTGAGCAAACTGTACTGCTACCGCTGATAGCGGCTGTAGGCGGTGTAGTTGTATTAACCGTGATAGTATTAGTGCTGGTACAAGATCCGTGTGTTGCTGTCGCAGTATAAACTGTTGTTGAAGCAGGAGCTGCATACACAATGTGGGCGCCTGTACCCAATACGTAAGCAGTAGTATCTGCTGCGTTGGTAAAGAGGCTGGTTGCAGGCGTCCAGGTGATCGGATCGAGATAGCTAATTGTTATTGACCAGCTGGAAACATTATAGTTACCTGAACCGCTCGATGCATTACCCGTGCCCATCAGGGTCCAGTTACCGTTAGGGTTGGACTGGTTAAGCAAGTTCGTCCATGAGGTAACTGTAGAAGCCGGAGTACCTGTAGCCGAAGCTGCATCAGCTGCATAAGTACCTGTAAATGGCGCTGTAGATGAAGCAAATGTTGAGCTGCCTGCAGAGCTGATGACCGTATTTACAAAGCCGGTAGTAGAAGCACCGCCTTCATCTTTTATGAGGTTGATGATCGATGTTCCATCCGGAGCCTCCAGATTAAGAATAGCGCCACCGTCTGTTACTGTGTAATCAGTACTCATATTTACGTTTACAGAAATTCCGGTAACCTGTGCACCCGAAGGAACGCCTGATACAGATATAGCCTGAGTGTTTGTGCCTCCGATGTTGGCAAAGTTGAAAGTAGTGCCGGATGTGCCGGTTACTGAGTATGTATTAGCAGGAGTAGCCGACAATGCAAGGCCGGTAGTTGCATCAGGGCATACTGTGGCAGAAGCAGGAGACACAGAAAGTGTACCTGGAGTTGGTGCGACAGTTGCCGTATAAGATGCCGTGGCCAGACAGCCGGTCGCATCCATTACAAGCACGTTATAAGCAGGATTAACCGGAGTTGTGCTGACAGACGACACAGTTACTGAACTTGCTGTTGTTGAAGACAAGCTACCAGGGCCGCTCCATGTGTAACTATAGCTTGGAGAACCACCTGTGACGTTAACAGTAAGACCTAGGTTACTGCCTGCGCACACAGCAGTTGACGGTGTAGCAGAGATCGTTGCAGAGAAGCCTGAGCTACCGGACGTTGTGTCGCTACCTGGGTTCCCTGTTGCAGTTGCTGTATCATATACTATCGTAGAGGCTGTTGGAGAGGTAGCGCTGTTGGCGTTGTACTCAAATGCGCGAATTGAATAGCCGGTGCCACAGCTCAGGTTGGTGATGTGTACACTGTCCCCTGTGCCATCGTAGATACAATAGTAGCCAGATGTACCCAACTGAGAGCCAGGGCTACTCCAATCTGCACTCGCAGTATAGTGTGTATAGTTAGACGGAACTGTGATAGCGCCTGTACCCTGCTTCATGAACACTGCACGACGCATACCATTACCGTGTGTCCAACCAACAGTCATCGAAGTAGTTGAAACTGACGGGTCTGTGATGTGGGTGGTCTGAACAGTTGGAGCCGGGATCGGGTTACCTGTAAGTGTAATATTATTTATATTGGCATAGCCAGTTCCGGCGGAAGGGTATGCAATATTCTTGATCTCCATTGATGCGGAGTTGAACCTGATCTGGAAATACATGTGAGCATTGCTACCTAAAGGAATGGCATGCGGGTTATTCTGCGCAGGCAAACATACTGTTGTTGTAGAGTGCGTGATCGTATCAGTAGAGTAATACTGATAAGTAGAGCCACCATCGTTGCTATAATAAACATCGTATTTATTAGGAGCCGTAGAGCTACCACCAATATTGAATGTAAGATTGATGTTCTCATAGCCACTCACATCCGCGTCGAAGTACCAGTATTGGCCTGCCACCATCGCGCCGCTGATCTCGTAGACATAGGTACCAGAAACACTGAAGTTCGTTTCGCCCGCAGCAGTACACAAAAGCTGCCTGTGGTAGTTCACATCAGTTGATGAAGTAGGCGTACTCGCATTTGGGGTGTAAGTTGATGCAGCCAGCCACTGAACGAAACCGACAGAAGTGCTGTAAACAGATATCACTTTGCTTGCAGAAGCTGTTCCGCACGCGCCTGACTTAGTATACATAACCGTATCTGTACCGAAGGCAACACCTGTAAGAACACCGGTAGAAGCGTCGACGGTAGCAACAGACGTGTTGCTGCTGCTCCATGTACCACCCGAAACGGAGTCGGCCAATGTGATCGTTGAACCGGCAGTAACCGTAGAAGCACCGGTGATCATTGATACTGTTGGCAGAGCATTTATAGTTATTGGCAAGATGACTGATGTAGAACCACACGTATTTGTAACGGTGTACCTGATCGTATCAGCACCTGCCGCAACGCCGGTAACCATACCTGTAGTAGCATCAACAGTTGCGCGGGAAGTATTGGTGCTAGACCAGGTTCCACCTGCTGTAGTGTCAGAAAGAGAAGTTGCAGCACCAACGCATACCGAAGATGATCCGCTGATTGCTCCAACTGATGGTGTAGTCCCTACAGAAATAATTGCAATGGACGAATTAGAACCACACGAGTTAGTGACGGTATAACTAACCGTATCTGTACCAGCGGTCACGCCCAGCAACACTCCGGTCGTGGCATCTATAGTCGCGATGGCAGTACTGCTGCTGCTCCATGCACCGCCGGTAGTGGTATCAGAAAGTGTAATAGATGAACCAATGCAAACTGATGAGCTACCAGAGATAGCACCTGGTATTGCAGGAGCGGCCATTACAGTAACATACGCAGAAGTAAGCGCTGTTCCGCAGCTATTAGTTACTGTGTAAATAACAGTATCTGCTCCAGCAGTAACTCCTGTCAATAGGCCAGATGAGCTAATTGTAGCAACAGATGTATTGGTCAGGCTCCAGGAACCGCCAGGAACCGCATCTGCAAGACTCAGTGTGCTACCGGTACATACAGTACCTGCACCAGTAATTGAACCGGCGCTTGGTGTTGAGGATACGTTAACGACAGCGGTAACGTTGGTTGTGCCGCAACTGTTCGACTTAGAGTAAGTAACCGTATCTGCACCTACGCCGACACCTGAGAGAACACCGGTGGTCGCGTCAATAGTTGCAATAGATGTATTACTAACGCTCCACGAACCACCGGTCACGCTATCTGAAAGGCTGATAGAGGTGCCGGGACAAACTGCAGAAACGCCGCCGATAGCAGCCAGGTATGGAGCAGTGCCGATGGTAACAACTGCCGTAGCTGTAGCTGTTCCACAAGTTCCCGTATAAGCATATTGTACAGTGTCTGTGCCACCGGCAACTGCAGTCAGCACACCAGTTGAAGCATCAATTGTAGCAAGAGACGTATTGCTGCTGCTCCATGTGCCACCAACCGAAGTATCAGTAAGCGACAAACTACCGCCGGAACAAACAGCAGATACTCCGCTGATAGGGCCGACAACAGTAGCAGGCAGCACAGTCACAGCTGCAGTTGAGTGCGCGCTGCCACATGTATTGGTAACTGTGTAAAGAATATTTGCTGATCCAGCTGCTATACCCGTAACAACGCCAGATGCATTCACTTTGGCAATTGTAGTATCACTGCTGGTCCATGAACCGCCAGCAGTAGTATCAGCAAGCGTAGTGGTACCAGAAGTACAAACCGTTGCAGTTCCTGTTATAGCACCTGGCATTGTCGGTATCGTATTAACAGCAACAGCATAAGTTGCGCTCGCAGAGCCACAACTTACGGTAGTTGAGGTATAAGATATAGTAACTGAACCTACTGCTACACCAGTAACAACACCGGAAGTATTGACGGTGGCCCTGGTGGTATCACTGCTGCTCCAGGTGCCGCCTGTGGCAGTTTCAGAAAGACTGATAGAAGAGCTGGTACAAACTGATGTAGGACCAGATATAGTACCCGCATTTGGAGACGGATTGACAGTTGCCGAAATAGTTGGTTTAAGCAGGCAGCTCATATTATCCCTGATCGTGTCTGCATACGTTCCAGATGCTGTGGTAGCAGCTGACGCGATGCTTGGAGTAGCAGAAGTGCTGCTATATGAAGCGGGACCTGACCACGAATAGGTATATGGGCTAACGCCACCGGATACAGTACCACTCGTCAGGCTAAGCGTATTGCCAGAGCATATTGGTGCATTGGTGGTAAGGCCAGTGGTAGCCAGTGTTGCCACACCATTCACATAGGTAGCAGCCAGACCTGTAGGGCCGTATATCCTGAACGTACCAGCGCTACCAATAGTGCCAGATGCACCCCAGCCGTAAACTTTGAAAGTATCGGTCACTCCCGGAGGAATACATACTGTACCCAGTGCACTAACTGTACTTTGCGATGTAGGAATTGCAATTACATTACCAAAAAGATTATTACTTGAGCCACTGTTCGAGTAAGTTACCTGCATGCTCGATGGGCCGGTGCTGCTCCTTTGGGTATTTAGAGTCAACCTGGTCACTTTAACCTCGGTATTAGAACCGTTGGTTACGGTAAATGCTACGTAAGCCTTATTAGTAACGGAAGCAGAATAGCTGGTATTACTTGTAGCCCAACCCGTAGATCCCCAATAAGCACCTGACGTGGTGCCGACAGAAACACCAGCCCCCCTGCTCCACTGAGAAACGGATACATAAGGAGAACCAGGTGCAGTTCCACCCGGAACGATACCAAATGTCGCAGAAGTACCGCTATAGCTTTCCCACGCTGTGTCAGAGAATACTGCCGCGCCCGCCAGGTTAACTGTAACCAGTGCCGCAACTGAAGAAGAACCGCAAGTATTTGAAACTGTGTATTTGATCGTGTCTGCACCACTCAGAACACCCGTTACCACGCCTGAGGAGTTAACAGATGCTACTGATGGTGTAACACTACTCCACGTGCCGCCTACGGTGCCATCGCTAAGCGAAGTAGTACCGCCAACTGTTACACTGAGTGTACCTGTAATAGCGGCAGGAGCAGATGGAGTGGTAGATATTGTTACTGGTTTGGAAGCAGCAACTGTTCCGCAACTGTTAGAGACCGTGTAGACGATCGTATCGGTACCCGCAATTACGCCGGTAACCACACCAGTCGTCGCGTCAACTGTTGCTACTGAAGTATTAGTGCTTGTCCAGGTGCCACCAGAAACCGTGTCAGACAGCGTAGCCGGAGTGCTGAGACAGATAGTTGACAAACCAGTAATTGAAGAAACTGTTGGAAGTGGGTTGATAGTTATTGGCAGTGTAACATATGCTGAACCACAGCTGTTACTTACAATATAGGAAATAGTTGCAGCACCGGTCGTAACACCTGTTACAACACCAGTTGTTGCATCTACAGTAGCCTTTGAAGTATTACTACTTGACCAGGAACCACCTGCCGTAGTGTCTGAAAGAGTGATGGTAGCAGCGACGCAAACAGAAGAAGTACCGCTAATAACCGCCGGTGTTGCCGGAGTAGCTATCACGGTAACAACAGCCGATGCTGTTGATGTGCCACATGAATTGGATTTGGTGTATTTTATTGTATCATATCCTACGCCTGCTCCGGTAACTACACCTGTAGTTGCATCAACCGTTGCTACAGATGTATTAACACTGCTCCATGTACCGCCTGTAGTAGTATCAGCAAGCGTAGTAGTTGAAGATGTACAAACAGACAGAGTGCCGGTGATCGGTGCTGTAACAGGTGCCGTGAGCACGGTCACGGTATCTGAGCCCGTAGCGCTGGTGGTAACGCCGTCATAACTTACAGTAGCTGTATAAATAGTTGTCGCAACAGGGCTCACACTCTCGCCGCCGTTTCCTGAGCCATTGAGTGTGAAGCTGCTGCCATCGCTCATGTTAATGGTAGCACCAGGGGTTCCACCAGTAACTGAAATAGACGTACTACTACCGCTACATATAGAAGCAGTACCGGTAATAACTGCTGCAGGAAGTTGGCTGGTAACTGAAATATTCGTAACATTCATTCCAGGCCTTGTACCGGTCACCGTACCAGCATAATAATATATCCACCTGATCTCAACCATTGACTGGTTATCGCAGGTTGATGGAAGTTGAATAGGACCGAAGTTGTTAGAAGTAGGTGCAGTTGCAGTAGAAGTATCTTCTATCTGGTTCAACGTAGTGTACGGCAGATCATGATATGAACCTGTATCGCCAATGCGGTATTGGCCACGTATTGCGTATGTTCTAACACCAATTGCATTAGTGCCCGCGGTCCAGGATGCCTTAACGTTTATCCTGCCGGTAGAGTTCAGGGCAAGTACGGCTTCACCAATAGAAGAGCCACTCTTATTGTAGAATACAAAGCCTGTATCTGCCTTGCCTTCAAACTGGGCGTTACCCGTAATTGAGTAAACGCCACGATAATCGGCATTAGCAGTTGAAGTAAGCGTTGGGTCAGCAGCATTCATATAGTGGAACACCATATTAGCCGGATAAGTACCCGCCGCACTTGCCGAAGGCCAGTTATTGAATGTGTAGTTGCCACCAGACAATGCGAATGGTGAAGGATCTGTGATGATGAATGTCTGTGTATTGGCAGCCGGAACGGGGTCGGTACCTGTCTTCACAGCGCCACCCAGATTTATATTGCTGAACGCGGTGCTGGCAACGTTGATCGTATGACCGATGGTTGCCGCATCCGCAGCACTAGCTGTAATAAATACATAGCCATTACCTACCGGTATGCTCTGTGGCGTGAACGAAGGGAATACATGGCTTCCCGCACCCATGCCAGAAGTTATTGACGACAGCAGTGTAGCTGTAGTAGAATCAAAGGTTGCTGAACTAGAGTACCAGCATTTGATGTTATTGAAATCTGAACTTGTATAGGTACCTGCAGTCGTTATGGTCAGTCCGTTCAGCGTTGCCGCCAGAGAAGAAACGGACATATCGTAGGTCTGGAGAACGATGTTTGTCTGACCTTCATGAATAGTGCCTGCTGCAGGACTTGTATTGCTGATTGCCACTGTTGGAGGGGCAACTATAGTAATAGAGCTTGCAGCAGCAGCAGGGTCGGTGCCACTTACGGTCGCTGAACCCAGGTTGAAACCAGACAAGGCACTTGCAGCCACATTGATCGTGTTGCCTATCGTAGCTGAACCTGCAATATCGGCAGTAATAAATATATATCCGGTGCCTACAGGCAAAGACTGTGAAGTAAACGAAGGGAATACCTGTGAGCCGCTGCCCAAAGACGTTGTTTTTGTAGAAAGCAATGTTGCGGTAGCAGGGTTAAACGTTGAAGACGATGCATACCAGCACTTCAGATTGGTAAGATCTGATGCGCTATAAGTACCGGCCGTATTGATGGTAACGCCGGAAAGTGTAGCGCCTGCCAGTGTAACTGCCATATTATAGGTCTGGAGCAATACGTTAGTAGAACCCTGTGCCTGACTGCTTGCAGATGGGCTGGTGGTGCTGATGGCCACAGCAGCGGTAGGTGCTACTGACGCATGAACATCAATGTTCGTCACGTTCAGCTCGGGATAGCTCGTGCCGGAAGAATCGTAATAAATCCAGCGGATCTCGAGATCAGACACGTTATTGCACGTTGAAGGCAACAGTATAGGACCAAAGCTCACGCTGTCACCAGCTATTGACGAACTGTGATACTCGATATTATTGAGCAACGTATATGGCAGATCGGTGAACGAACCGCTGGTGCCAATGCGGTACTGAGCACGGATATTAATATAGCCAGAGTTGGCAGCAACAGTGCCCGCAGTCCACCTTACCGTAACAGAATCCAGTCCGGTCGTATTTACAGCAAGTACAGCTTCACCATATTGTGTTGCCGGCATGCCGCCGTTACCGCTACCATTGTTAAAGAAGCCGAAACCGTTATATCCCAGACCATCGACCCTTGAAGCTGTAGCATAGTTATACAACGCAAGGTAGTCACCACCAGTAGCTGCGGTAAGTGTAGGGTTAGTAACAGCCATATAATGGAACACCATGTTCGGAGGGTATGTACCCGCGGCGCTTGACGAAGGCCAGTTATTGAAGATGTAGTCACCACCCGAAAGATTATATGGAATAGGATCAGTGTATGCTTCGATAGTTTGCGTAGCGCCTGCAGGTGCCGGATCAACAGTGCCTACAGATGCCGAAGCGAATGAGAAATGAGAAAGTGCATTGGTTCCAACGGCAATAGTATTGCCGGCAGTTGCAGAGCTGGAGATATCAGTAGTAATATAGATGTATGAGGTTCCAATAGGTAAAGTTTGTGCTGTAAGTCCACTAAACGTTTGTGCACCTGCAACAGTTGGGCTGGCAACTGTTCCCAGCAGAGTTGCTGTTGAAGTGCTGAATGTTGACGAAGAACTGTACCAACATTTCAGATTTGCAACATCAGCAGTCGCATAGGTACCGCTTGTATTTACTGTAAGACCATTAAATAGGGCAGCAGATGAGCTTACGGCCATGTTATAGGTCTGCAGTAGCACATTTGTGCGGCCCTTACCTACATACCCGGCATAGCCTGCAGTGTTGGTAACAACTACTGAAGATGAGGATATAGTCTGTACGTTAGAGGCAGGGATAGCGGCAACAGTAGTTACTGATGCTGTTCCAAGGCTGAAATTGCTGACTACAGTTGTATCGAGATACAATGTGCGGCCAATGGTAGCAGCAGTTGACAGATCAGCAGTAACATATATATAGCCAGTGCCTACCGGTATGGTCTGTGATGTAAATGACGGGAAGGTATGTGAGCCCGCTATTGAAGGACTGTTCAGCGTTGAAAGCAAGGTCGCTGTTGCTGCATTGAAAGTTGATGATGTTGAATACCAGCATTTCAGGTTAGACAAAGAAGCTGAGTCGTAGTTTCCGGCACTGAGAATAGTGAGACCTGAAATAGTAGCAGGCGCGCTGGTTACGGCCATGTTATATTGCTGCAGAACGTTGTTCGTAGTACCAACACCAATATTGCCCGTTGCTGGGGAAGTGGATGTTATTGCAACAGTTGGATTGAGTATGGTCTGCGTATTGGCGGCCGGTACCGGGTTTGTACCGGTAGCGGCGGCTGTTGAGCCAAGGCTGATATTAGAGAAAGGTGTTGCAGCTACATTTATTGTGTGGCCGGAGGTGGCGGTAAGCGGCACATCGGCAGTTACAAAGTAATATTTGGTTCCACCAAACACAGTCATCATCTGGCTGAATGCCGGGAACACCTGGCTACCGGCAACTGACGGTGAGGTGATGGTAGAAAGCAGTGTTGCTGTTGAGCTATTGAAGGTGGACGTAGTTGAGTACCAAAGCTTGAAGTTAGTGACATCAGAAGTAGTGTAAGTGCCGCCTGTTGTGAGCGTGAGACCGGTCATTGTATCCGGAGCAGCGGTGATGTTCATTGTGTACGTCTGTAACAGAACATTGCTGGTGCCTGGAGTAATGTTGCTGGCAGCCGGGCTTACGTTAGCGATGGCTACGGAAGGTGTTGCGCCAATTGCATTACTTGTTACTAATATTGTGGTAATGTTATGCGCCGGGCGACTGCCGGTAGTACCCGACAATTGCCTCATTACCCAGCGAACCTCCACCATCGGCTGATTGTTACAACCTGCTGGCAGCGTTATAGGGCCGAAGCTGAACTGACCCGGAGTATGTGCGGATGTATCGGTATACGTCCATGAAGAACCTGAAGGTGCCGTCCACGTGCCGGTAGCACCGATACGGTAGTTCATGGTCACATTATAAATGCGATCAGCGGCGCCATTGGCTATACAACCACCCTTCCACTGAACCTGCACATTCTGGCGATTCGACGTGTTGATGGCAAGTGAGGCCTCACCCAGCGTAGCACCGGTTGTGACCCACTCAATACCCTGACCACCAAGGCCAACCATGCGAGTACCGGTAGTACCGTTGTATGGGAAAGAGGAACTTGAATAATCGCCACTGGCAACAAACGGAGATGTTTCAGCTGCGCTAGTAGTATGGAATAACATGTTGGCGGTACCCGCTGAAGCTACGTTATTGCCAACAGAGTCGGCATTATTAGCAGGATACCTCAGGTTAGCAGTTCCTGAATACCAGCCATACAATGCCCAATCGCTGGTAGCCAGGTTCCAAGGCTGCGGCTCGGTGTATGCGCCAATAGTGATGGCATTACCGGCAGCTACTGGGTTGGTACCAGAAAGTGTAGCTGTACCAAGGGAAAAGTTTGAGAATGCTGTGCTGCCTATAGAAATAGTATGTGCAGCAGCCGCTGTATCAATGTCGGCAACAATGTACAAGTAGCCTGTTGAACCAGCTGGAATGCTCTGTGAAGTAAACGATGGGAAAACCTTGCTGCCAGCCGCACCCGGGCTGGTATAAGTAGAAAGCAAAGTAGCTGAACCGTCAAAAGTAGAAGATGTTGAGTAGTAGCAATATAGCCTGTCAAGGTCGGCAGAAACATATGTGCCGGCAGTGGTAACTGTGAGACCGGTTAATGTAGCCGGAGCACTGGTCACCGCGAGATTCAAAGTATGAAGCAATACAGACCTGGCACCCTTACCAACTGTAGCGGCCGTAATGGCTGTGCTTGAAAGCGCTACGCTCGCTGATGCACTCGTCACGGTGATAACAGCATAAGCATAGCTGCTGCCACATGTATTGCTTACGGTATATTTTATAGTATCGGTTCCTGCCGCTGCCGCAGTAACAACACCTGTAGATGCATCGATAGTTGCTACTGAAGTATTGGTGCTGCTCCATGCGCCGCCAGTTGTGGCATCAGTAAGCGTTCCGGTTCCACCAATGGCAAAAACAAGCGTACCACTGATAGATCCAGGTGCAGCCGGAACCGTATTGAAATAAATAGATTTAGATGCAGAAGCACTGCCGCAAGACCCTGTGCTGATCGTGTATATAATGGTATCTACACCCGAAGCAACTCCTGTAACAACACCCGTGGATGCGTCAACGGTTGCAATAGATGTGTGCGCGCTGCTCCATGATCCACCCACGGTGCCATCAGTAAATGTTGTGGTAGCAGAAACACAAAGCGAGTCGGCGCCGCTGACAACGCCAGGAGTAGCTGGCAATGCATTTACGGTAATGCCATAGGTAGTATATGCACCGCCACAAGCTGTGGTGGTATAAGTAATGGTAGCAGTGCCAACGGCGTTACCTGTGACAATACCTGATGTAGCATCAACACTTGCAACCGAAGCGCTGTCTGAGCTCCATGAACCTCCGCCAACACCGTCAGAGAGTGTGATGGTGGAACCCATACACAAGCTGGTTGAGCCGGTAATGGTACCAGCACTTGGCGATGGTGACACTGTCACCGTATAAGTTGCCGGCGCAGCACTGCCGCAGGCATTTGAAACAGTATAAGAAATAACTGCAACACCCGCCGAAACGCCCGTGACAGCACCAGAGGCAGCATCAACCGTTACATATGGGCTTGTTGAACTCCAGGTGTTGGTAAGATCAGTTGTTGCATCACTAAGTGTAATGGTTGAACCAGGACACACCGAAGTGATGCCGGAGATAGAGCCAGAAGTAGATGGTGATGTATTGACCACTATCCCAACTGTATCTCTATTTGTACAGCCAGTAGCAACTGATGTGTATGTATATATCACCGAGTCGTTCCCGACAACAGAACCTGTCACTACACCACTTGTCGCGTTAACCGACGCATTAGTGTTTGTCATGCTCCAGGAACCTCCTGTAGGCGTGCCCGTCATCAAAGCTGTACCACCGCCGGAACATACTGTTGATGCACCCGAAACAGAAAGTGAAGGCAACGCTGTAATAGTAAATACAGTTGTAGCGGTAGCGGTATCACCACCGGATACCTTTGAGTAGCCGATGATCAATGTATCCCCTATCGTACCCGTGCCGGTAGTGACTACGCCCAGAGCACTTACTGTTGCTTTAGCTGGATTATCACTCCACCAGAAGTGAGTACCCGTAACTGCAGTATCAGAAAGGGTTGCAGTGCCCCCGGCAGCGCATGCTGTCGTTGTACCTGTAATTGGGCATACAACCGGAAGTGGATAATTCTGGAATATGGAAACCGTGTTAGTTCCGCTATTGCCAACTACCAGGTCTGGATAAGTATCTCCATTGAGGTCTCCGGCGACCACTGTAACCGGTGTTGAGCCCGTAGTAAGGCTAACCGGGGTGGAGAAAGAAATGCTACCGGTAGATGAGGCATTTCGGAAGAGGGTCAATGAATTGGATCCGCCATTAGAAGTAACAACATCCAATTTACCATCGCCGTCTAAGTCTGCGACACAAACTCCGGTAGTCGTTGTTCCGGAGGTAAAGTCAACTTTTGCAGCAAACGAGCCCGAGGTGAGTGAACCTGAGCTAGCCTGATTAAGAAAAACAGAGAATGTACCATCGATCTGGTTAGTAGCTATGATCTCTGGCTTGCCGTCGCCATCTATATCCGCTGCTGCAATATCTACAGGTTGGGTACCTGTTGTCAGCGACGCAGGGCTATTAAATGCAATCGCGCCGACAGTAGAATTGTTCCTTACTAATGTAACGCCACCTGAAACAGCATTGACCGCCGCAAGGTCAGGCTTGCCATCCCCGTCGAAATCCGCGACACACAAACCTTCTATATAAGTACCAGCGGTAACCGAAACTGCTGTTCCAAAGGAAAGTGAACTAACAGTTGAAGTATTTGGAAATACCTTAATAGTGCTGGCAAAAGTCGATGAGTTGAAGCTGGTTATCGCGATATCCGGCTTTCCATCACCATCAAAATCGGCGATGACAGGCACCGCCTGGTCATTTCCGGAAACCGTAAGGATACTTAATGGGGTTGAGAAGGAAGGCGCACCAGAAGTTGAGTTGTTCAGGTAAACATAAAAGTTGCTGCTGTTGTCAAAAGCCACAACCATATCAAGCTTTCCATCACCATTAAAGTCAGCAAGTTTGATATTATTAGGTCTTCCTATCAAAGTGACCGAAGTACTATACAAAGTGAATGTACTGGCAGAGATATTACCCGACGAGCCTGTGTTGCGAAAGATGCTGTAGTTTGAAGATCCGCGATTATTTACGACAAGGTCAGGATATCCGTCACCGTCTATATCGCCGATAGCCGCTCCGTATGGTGTTGGCGAGCCTGAAGCTGTAACCAACTGAACGCCCGGCTTAAAATTGAGCAGATTGCTTTGGAAGGAGGCATTGTTGAACTCAGGAAGGAAGCTGCCATTCTCAAGACCAGTAAGACCATAAGCAGTGTTCAGAACGCTTACCGGTGCATAAGTAGCGCCATATGGCACGGTAACAGTCAGTGAAGACGTAGTAGGTGAGCCGCTTACAGTTGCTTTTGTAGCGCCGAAATATACGATGTCATTAGCCGCGGTGGCGTTAAAATTGCTTCCTGTAAATGTAACCGATGTCACACCCGGTATGCCGGTATTCACCGACATGCTTGAAATAGTTGGCCCTTTAGGTACGACCTCTCCAGTTGACAATTGCTGAGCCGAATAAACATTGCCCGACGCGTCGGTGAAGGTGATCTGTGCCAATTGACCTGATGTAAGGCCTGAGGCAGTTGTACCCACATAAATATGATTGGTGCCCGACGTATAACCGGTAATGTTCAGTTTCTTGCCGGAAGCCCAGGTCAAAGCGCTGCTGTTGCTGAACTTAAGGGAGTGAGTAACAGATGTACCGAGGTCAATGGTCGAGTTATTATTAAGTACAAGAGTACCGAGTGTGATGGTTACCCCATTTGAAATACCCGTAGTAGTAATACTACCACCATTTAAAGTATCCGGAGCAGTCATCGTGACATTGACACCTGAAATAGCAGGGTTAAAACGGACCTCACCCGCATCTACCCTTAAGCCACCGGTAAATGTGTTGGAGAACCCGGTCAGTGTGAGCAAACCCGTTCCTTGTTTCACAACTTTTCCGCTACCCGCTATCAAGCTGGTATCAGAAGATGTTGCACCTATGCCAAAAGAGGTATTGGTATTCTGGCTCAGAATAAGTGTTGTTGCTGCACTGAGAGAGATCGTATGTTTTTTGTTCGCTGCGGACGTTGAGCTACTAAGACTTGAAACAGTCTGTACCGCATTGTTTAATGTAACAACAACGCCAACAGAGCCATTTGAAGCTATTGAGAGCGCTCCGGTGCTCAATGATGAACCAGAATTTACAGTCAATGAACCATTGTTCATCACCGTTCCGCCAGACCATGAATTTGATGTGCCAGACAATGCAACTGTTCCTTTGCCCAGTATGGTCATAGCGCCCGAACCAGAAATATTTCCGGACAACGTAAGCGTATTTCCACTTTTACAATATATTGATGAATTGGATTGCAGGGCAATATTGCCGGTCCAAGTATTGGTCGCCGCCGAAGCCAGGGCCGCAGTACCAGTTGGAGACCAACCAGGACTTGCGCCATTTAGATTAAGTGATGCGGCAGCATAACTGCCTGCAGCAGTCAGGTATAATTGACTATATTGATTTATCGTAATAGCATTATTGCTGGTTATTGCATTTACGTTATCTAATTCCAGAACGCCTTGAGAAGTGCCACCTGAATTGCCAATAGCGATAGTACTGCTAAAGTTAGATGGATTGCTTGCACCCGAAAGCGCAAGCACGCCGCCCATAAGTGTTGAAGTGCCGCTTCCAAGAAATGTAAGCGGAGCACTGCTGTAGATACTGTCACCGATATTGATAACGCTGCCAGCGGCAGTAGCCGTACCGACAGTTCCCGCAAGTATGTTCAAGTTCGACGAACCCGGAAAGGATAAGTGCATCGGGTTAGACGTCTTCAGGAACAATGTATCTGCTGCTGGTGCTTCGTTAGAAATAATAGTGCTAGAAACAGTATTTATCGTAGTTCCGTTCAACACCAACTGTCCGGCAATGGTGGTTGAACTATTCGCAATATATAAATTGCTGGTTCTGCCAGATAGCATCTCTAAACCGCCGATAGACAAATTATGCGCTCCATTACTCGGGAACGTAAAGTTCATATTCAGCGAAATAGGCGAAGCAAGTGTCTTACCAACCGAGGACGCACCTGTAGCACCCCATTGGGCAAGATCCGTTGTCACTCCGCTGGTGCTACCCGGGTACCCTGAGGTCCAGTTGGTTCCACCTGTCCAAGTTGAACTAGAGGTGGATGCCCATGTATAGATAGTTTGGGCAAACACACCTCCACTTGCACATCCTAAAACGAGGATCAATGAAATGAAGAAAAAACTCTTGTTTACTTTCCGGCGTAAAGTAAGTTTCATATTGCGTGAATTAGGCCGCAAAGGTGCCGTATGAAAATCAACCAGTAAAACAATGTCTGTTACGGTAATTTGAAGAAATTGTTACTCTCAAAAAGAATAACGTGCCAATAACAAAATACCCCTATACCCCACAATTTTGTTCTCACTGAGTTAACATTAATCGTCTAACGTTCTCATCAAAAACTGCACGAAAGGCGAGGACAACCAACTCCGGGAAAGGTTCCCACAATAAAAAAGCGGCCTGATCAGAGCCGCTTTTTGTTTAAATCCTCAACTAAAATGAAGCGTTTATTCTACAATTAATTTCTGTGTCTGCACTGAATTTTCTGTGGCGATGCGAACACAATAAATGCCCGGAGCCAAACCCGCGATCTCCATAGAATGGGTGCCTGCCGATCGTACACCGGCAGTTCCCTGCACTTTTACCATGCCGTCCATGCTAATTACATCTACACATACTGTTTGCGGCGTGGCAAGTGTATAAGTAAGTGTGGCACTGTTTGTACATGGATTTGGCGCTAAGAGCATATTCTCCACATCTTTTGTAACAGCGACAACTCCCGTTGGGCAGCCAGTTATTGCCGTCAGAGTTCCACTCAGCGACGTAAAATCCTGCGAAAACGCCTGGTAATAAATATTTGCAGTTGTTGCATCATGCACGATCACCGTATTTTCGTCGTTCTTCGTATTGGCACTTGTTGTCCAGTTATGAGAACCGGTAAGCAGCATTGGATTGGAACACGCATCAGACGGATCTACGACCAGGTATTTATTATGATAGATGCTGCTGGAGCCCCCGTTATACACCTTGAAATTGCTGCCTAACCCTGATGTAAATGTTGAATAAGGCGAGTAACTATTGCTGTAGCTGTCGTCAATTCCCGCAACGTATACACCACTGGTGTGTTTGCTGACGATCATGGTAGCGTCAGTGTTGTCAGTAAAGGTGTACATCCCAAAATACAGGTCTTTGTCGGCGGTAGAAATAGTAGATTGAATATGCGTATTTGTACCATCAGAAGGACTGAAATAAAGTTCAACAGTATCACCGCCAATGATAAATGAGTGATGGTCAAGGTCTGTTTTATCCGGTCCGAATTTTGCAAGAGTCGAGTTCGGAACTGCACTTGTATCGCCCCACATCATGTTGAATTCTGCAGTGTATGCATGCGCAAGGGCTGAGTCCTGGAAAATAATCATATTGTTGTGGTCAGAGGAGAACTGCTCAGACGACCAATCAAAAGAGCCTGTAACTACAATGGCATCATTGGCATTGGAAGAGCTTGCATCAATAGTCATAAATTTATTATGCATGATGCCGTAAGAACTAGATGTAGGGCTACCAAGCGTATGTATGCCTGAAGTAAGCAGGCTGAGCCCGCTGTTAGAGGAACTGCCGTCATATATCCAACGCACCTTTACTCCACGACTGTATGCATTGTTCACCGCCGTGGCAATGTTGGCAAAACTACCTTGTATGTAATCGTATTGAGCTATGTCCAGACTGTATTGGGCGCGGTTGATGTATGCCACAATTGTATCTGCCGTACAATTGTTCAGATAAACCGCATCTGTGCCCGTAGAAACTGAGGTATTCACAGGTGTATTGAAATATACTTTGATCTTGTTATTGGCGTCTACTGTTATTGACGCAAACACCAATATTGCGGCGAGAGTGCCTTTCATTTTATTCATAAAATTACAAAATTTACAATATAATATTATCAATTGAATTACCGTATAAGCTGCACCTCACCTTTTTTTACAACTATTCCGCCAAGGATGCAACCAAAACTAAACGTATAGTAGTAAGTGCCCATCTCCGCATCAGCGGCCCCGAATTTGCCATTCCATTTTCCTTCGGTCCCGCTGTAAACCAATTGTCCCCAGCGATTGTAAATGGATACAGCCTTTACGTAGTAACCATAATCTGGTCGGGCCTCAAATATATCATTGAGGCCATCATTGTTGGGAGTGAATGCAGTTGGTATGAAAATGCTGCCATCGCAACACTGTTCAACAATTATTTGCACAGGAACCTGTCTGCTGTTGCATCCTTGTGACGCCTGCGTTACGAAATACTGATAAATTGCCGGAACGTTCGTTGCAATGTTTGGTGAGCCGTTCAGCACGGTATCGTTCGCATTGTACCATGTGATACCATTGCCAGGCACGTCTGGCTGCATATTGCCGCTATTGAGACAAAAGATTATTGGTGCGATCTGCGGCGTATCCGGCGATATTATTCCGATGTGAATCGTATCTATTGCGGTACAATTGTTTGTATCCAGCGTGACGGTCAGCGAATACACACCTGAATTGCCGCCAGCGATAGCTTCCACCAAAGGAGTCAATTGTGTCGACGTAAACCCACCCGGCCCCGACCACACGTAGCTATAATAGTTATCCGGTGGCGCCAGTGATGCAGGCAACATGAATGTAGTGCGGTCGCAGACGGTTGTATCTGCCGTCAGTGTCAACACGGGTGATCGTTTTACATGGACCGACGAAACCGCACTCTTTGCCGGACATGCACTGCCTGGCAGCGATGCAGTCAGGGTATATACAGTGCTGCCGGATGGCGTGCACAATGGCTGCTTAACATTATCAGCGGTGAGGTAATTAGCCGGTGACCAGCTATAAGTGTATATGTCATCCCCGGTTACATGCATGGTAAAATTGCTGCTACGGCACACAGATGTATCGGCAGGCACAACGGCAAGGGCGAGTGAATCATAGATCAACAGTGAAGCACTGTCAACTGCTACCCCACTACCATCACAAGAGGGTGCCAGTATGGCCATTTGCAGGAATCTTGTGCCATTTACTGGTGTGGGCAGGCCATTAATAAGTACGTCGGCCGAATATGCATTGGCAGGAATAACCACGCTGTCGGCAACCGGCGAGAAATCATAACCGCTTACGGCGCTACCATGCAGCAGGAATTTTACCGTTTGCGCTTGTGGCCTGGCAACAGATCTGCGTACAGTAAATCTGCCAGGCAGGCACCCTTTTACACAAACAGCAGTCGCGGTATCATACACAGGGTTAACAACGGCACTTACATTAAATTGCTCCGTCTGAAGGCTGCCTGCTTTGAGAAAAACGCCTGAGTCATAAAGTGCATTACCTGCATCGGCAATCACGATCTTAAGGTGGTATTGACTGCATTTGTCTACCGGATGAATGGCATGTAAAACAGTTGTCAAACCATTGTGAGTAAGCTGCGTACCATTGGAGTTATTCACAAAATAATCGGTGAACGGCGAGCCTGGCCCCATTGACGTGCAGTTGGAAATATTCCCGGTAGAGCCCGGTACACCATCGTTGATCGTATTTATGGTAACGGGAATATTGGTCCCGGGAACCAGCGCAATATTCTGATTGCCGCTTATTCCGGGGCCGGAAATAAAAAACGCGAACGCGTCATTATATGGCCCACATACCGCTGCAATGTACTCCTCGGAGCTGAATACGTAGTCGACACTGATCGTATCGCCGAGCGGAAGCATATCAAACTCGAGACTACAGGCATCCATTGTTGTCTGTCCCGCAAGTGCATTGAGCATAGTATCGCCTGCGCCGCCATTGTTGTTGCTGGCAAGATAGGTGGAGTATCCGTTTACCCCATATTGACTTCCGTTCGTCTGGGCTCGCCCATTCGTCAACACTATGCCGCTGTCGAAGCCGGGAAGAGAGCCAACCGAGGAAAAAAAGCCGCTGGCGTAAGATGGGCAATTAAGTACCGGATCAATGATAGTGACACCCTGCCCTGCCAGTTTTTGCGCCATTGCAGCGGCAGTTTGTTCCGGGCTTACTGTTATTTGGCCAAAAGCGGCATTGGTCAACAACATGATCGCCGTTAACGCTGCACTGATGATACCTCTGTATGTTCGGATCGTCATTCAATTAGTCAGTGCAGGCCAGTGAAAATACGGAGTACTTTTAGTACTCGTATATCACCTTGAAACCCGTCACCTTCCCCTTTTTCCAGTATTTAATGTCTTCCTGGTAGAGCTTCTGGTTGCGGTCTGTGATATACTGCGGATCAAGCCCGGAAAGATCCGGTTTGCCGGCATTCACCCAAGCTGTGTACCAATAACTGGCCACCTCCTGAACTGCAGCACGCATTTGTGATTCTACCATTCCGGTAATTAATTCATTATAAACGTGGGCATAATCATACGCGAATATCTTCTGGCCGTAACTGCCCGTTGCAGGCTGTCCGTTACTGCCTTTTTTATACAGCATTTCCAGAGGCTTGTCCTTTCGCAATTTCTTGTCATTGTAGAGCAACGGACCTACCAATTGAAAACTACTATCAATGACCGCCCAGGTTTCCTTGTCCACATTTTCAATAAAATGAGGTTCGCAATAAAGGCTGTAATTCTTCCCAAACTGTTCTGGTATCTGCGACTCCCAAAGCGCATGGATACCCTCCTGCCCTGTTAGCTGACCATCATGATTGAGCGAAGTATGCAATGGCATGTGCGCATCCGCTATGTAATGCCCTATGTTGGCCGCCAGAAAAAGGATCTCTTCACGGTTCTTTTTGCGCATAGCTTCCGTAAGCTTATCCATCAGCTCCTCTATGGTCCATGGCAGCGAACCGTATTTATCTACCGAGTCTTTACCATACTTCCTGCGCGCTTCATCCAGCGTACGGGGCATTTTATCCGGAGACGAATACCCATACCACTCCAGGTCTATATAGTGTCTTGGAAATTCCGATCTGTCGTTCAATGAATATTTACGTAAATCGGGAGCCACCGATTCCTCGGTAAGGAAGTCGGCGTGGTTGTAAAAGAACATCCCCATCTCCTTCGGGAGCGCTAATACAGCACCTCTGTTGATCTTGGTATGCCCATAAACGCCCCAGCCATAAACATTGGCATTGGTGAACAGCATGCCGGCCAGTGACAGATATACAACAAATAATTTCATACAAAATAAAGTTTCGACTAATATACGGCAAACCTATTGGTTTGCATAAAGCCGTCACCTTGTATTTTTAAAATATACGTTCCGGAAGTAAGCTTGTCGTCCAGTATCCACCCGCCATCCAGGCTCGCCAGCTTATGTTCACTGATGAGGGCACCGGTAATACTGAATACAGAAATCGTTACATTGCTAAGGGGAGCTGAACAGGCAATATTTACCGGACCAGTTGCAGGGTTAGGATAAACAGTGACTTTTGTTTCAGCAACTCCCGTTTCAGTTATAGCTGTAGTACCTTCATAAGCCAGCCAGATTGTGGCATTCATAATGAGCAATCGATGATTGCCTGCGGCATCAGACCAATACCCATTATACAATGTACAGGTAGGATTGCCGGTGCCATCATCAAAGGGTGAGCTATCGCCGAGCGCTGCTACCTTTCCACTGCCATAGCGTGCATAAGCAACCATTACATTAGTATTGCCCGGCGTGGTGCCTGTTTTGAAAACCACGCCTTTTACAGATGGGTTTACAGTAGGGTCAATGGTCATTGTGGTGCCGCCAGACCACTGCACTTCGGTAACGTTTCCCATTGGGCCGTGGATCAATGAATCCGTTGATGTAGCAGACACATTGGTAGTGGTCTGGGAAAAATCGACCGTATCAAAATAGATACCAAACGGATAAGGTTGTACTGAATTATTTGCCAGCAGATCGTCCCAGATATGCGGAGAGTCCCAGCCATCACCGTTCCTGTCACTGCCGTTGTGATCTGATATCATGAAAAGGCTGCCGCCGTGCTGCACGAACTGAACGATCGCCGTCTTCTCTGCCGCGCTGAAGACCAGGTTAGGTTCATCCACAACAAATACCTTGTAATTAGAAAGGTCCTGTGCATTAGACGTGCTGCCGTAGGTGATCTGCCCGTTCCACGGAAGCGTCTCAACCGTATAACCGCGGTTAACGCAATCTATACCCCAACTGGAAAGCGCGCCACTCCAATATGTTTCAGCCGTGCCGCTGGTTACGGTGCTTTGAGCAGGTGTTGGTATTTGCTGAGGATTGCTCTGATGGCCTGATGATGTAAGATAGCAGCCTGAAGAACCAACTCCCAGATTTGTCTGGTCATAGTCGATCACCCAATCTGCATTACCGGCCATCTCAGCCTTGGTAGCATCAAATAATATCTTCACCTGGGCATTTGCAGTTACCGCGCCCAGCAATAACAGTATAATAAAAATTTTACTGGTCTCTCTTATCATTAAGTAAGTTTTTTTGAGGGTCAGCAGGTTCATTTATCGATTAAAAATACAGGTGCAGAGCAGTTTTCCGACGACGGGACATTTTGCCAAAAAAGGGTGTTTCTGCTTGTCAAGCGAAACACCCCATATAAATTCGGTAATTTAGTTCTTAGTGGACGATCACTTTTGTGAAGCCCTCACTCTCGTTGTTACCAACCTTGGCGATATACATGCCAGGAGCAAGATTCAGACCATTCAGAGTGACATTCTGGTTGCCATGTACGGCAGATACGCTTTGTGTAGCCACTTTGCGACCGACCATATCGAACAGGTTAACAACATAGTTGCCGGCATTCTCCACATCAAAACCAAGTGTAATGTCGCTTGTAGAAGCAGATACAACCGTTACAGGCATCTTAACGTTTGCTGCTACATCATTGATGCCTGCAGAACCGGTCCAGGTCAGCTTGAAGCTGTCTATTGCCGTGCTGGCACGGTTGCCAGAACCTGAAGAGAAATCGAGTGTTACGATCCTGATGTAAACGTTACTTGACTTATTATCAAGTGCGGTGCCAAAACTTGCAGTGATCGCATTGTCGCTGAAAGTGTTGCCACCTGTAGTCATCGTACCTGTTGGGGTCACTTCGGTCCAGGTAGAAGTGCTGCCAACTGCATATTGAACCCTCCATGTAGTTACACGTGGACTGGAGCTATCCAAAGACTGCAGCCTGAAAGAACAGCCAAGGTTAGTGATGCCGCCAGTGTTAGCAACTTCAAAAACAAATGCTGCACCTGAATCCAGGTTAGGGTGCGACGCATTTGACGGGGAAACCTGCCTTACACCAAGCGCCCTGTTAATAACGGACGGCTGGGCGGTACATGCCATGCCTGCAGTAGCAGAAGAAGCAGATGGATAGTTTTTGAAACCACCGCCTACAACATCAGATACGTTGCAAGTGGTGTCATTAAAAAGGCCATAAGAAGCAGCACTGCTGTAATCACCGATCAAACCTATGCTTGTTGCACTTGAACCGCGGTATGTTGCCCAGCCGGTAGGGAGGCCGCCGGCAATGCCGTCAAAATTCTGTACGTAGGGCGAAGAACCAGAGAGGCTATATTGGGCCTGGGCAGAAAGAGCGATGACAGTCAGAGAAGTGAGCAGTAAAACTTTTTTCATATTTATTATTTGTTTTAAAAATCGTGTAAAATTAGTTTGGCTATATTATCGCATCATTAAGCGAATGTTACGTAACTATGGACAACGGGTTCCTGTCATTCGCACGTCTGATGTATCGCGAAGCAACAACTGAACAGCGCTATTATAGTTTGAGAATATTGCGGTGATGTAGCCGTTGCCAGTGGGAGTGATCGCTGGCTGAAATGTTGCATATGCACTATTGTACAACGTCATTGTTGCAACGAGATTGCATGTTGCAGAGTCGTGACCTTCCACCGTAAGCGATGTAGAAATAGACCCTGAAGAAGTAGGCGCAGCATATTCTACTCCTGCATTCGAACTGGCAAATTGCGTGCAGCTTATCCGAACTAAAGTGTTGTAGTAAGAATTCTGATTGGCAAAAAGATCATTTACCGAAACCGTTTTTGCAACCACTGCATTCGGATAAGATGCTTTGATAACATAGTTATTGACCAGAGAAGAAGGGATGCCTGTTGTTGAACCTGTGGAGCTTACACTGGCTGTGATCTCGGGCAAACCTTTATAATTTACCAGCAACAGCCCCTTACACTTGATGTATACTTTACGGCCAATCGGATAGTCCGCATAAATATTGGTTTTATCGATGCCAATAGTGATACCGCCTGTTGTGTCCTGGATCACGATCTGCTTGTAAAAATTTCCCGAACGGTCGTCGGCAGTAACAATACCATATATTGTAGTATCGCCCAGCACTCTATACTGGCCGGCACCCATGCTCAGCGCCTGGTTAGAGAAATCGCGTAATGTCGTATTCACCGGCAAATTTGGATCGACAGCAGAAGTATCAGGAGGTGCCGAAAAATTCTGCTTGACGCAGGAGCCGGCAACCAGCATTGTGAGGGCAACAAACGAGGAGAGTTTCAAAAAATTCATATATCTGGATATTAAAATCTAATGTTTACTGACGCATAGTAATTTATCCCCAGGCCGTACTCATAGGTATTTGGGAATTTGGCCGGATTACGATATGTGTAATCATACCTGAGTTGTTCATAGCCCAATACCTTGATGTCCTGATTATTGAGCAGGTTAACAATACCTAACTGAAAGTAAGCTGTTGTCTTACGATCCAGTTTTTTTATGTATTTCGATATCTCAAGTGATTTAGATACATGCAAGTCGATAGTAAACGCGCCGTTGAGTTTTTCCTGTCCGAGGATACTTTTCCATTGCGGGCTGTTTTGCTGTACGAGGTCCACAGCTTCCTGAGTGCGCCTGTCTGGGTTAATGTCCACATAGCTGCGGTCCTGGTAATTGAAGCTGATACTTCCATTCCAATAATTACGCGGCCTGTAATTGACAGCCAAAGAATATACCGACTGAGGACCAATACCGAGATAGTAATCCTTTATGTAAACCTGGCGTGAGGTAGAAGTAAGCGTAGGATCATTATCCTGGTAGATAGCAACAGACGGGTTATTGGCATAAAATGCCTGTCCATATGCTACCAGACCAGTAAGACTCCATTCATTGTCAATACGATAATTAGCAGTTCCTTCAAGACCTAAGGAACGCTCGGCCACGTTGGTCATCACATAATTCACAAACGTATAGATCGCGGGGTCGTCATTATAAAAGCGCTTGATAATGGTTGCATCAGTGATATCAGTAGCATAGCCTGTGATGCGCGCAGTTAACTTAGGCGATTTGAAATTGTAGCCGATCTCAAATGATTTATTTTTCTGAGTGGTCGGGTTAGCAACTGTAAAATCACGTGTGCTCACTGAGATGTAGGTATTGGCAACGGTTGGCGCATCGGCAGTGTAACTTGCATTGACGAAGAACGAATTCCTCGGATCAAGCTTGAACGTAAGGCCTGCTTTTACACCACCGGTCAGGAAGCTGTGTGTGGCGCTCTTGCCATAAGAGTTGTCTGGAAACACACCATTGCGCATGAAGCCATCCCTGAAGAAGCTATTGTAGCCCGCATTCGCGGCTGCAAAAAAATCCACGCGGTTATATGTATAAGCTGCTTGCCCCCAAAGATTGCCGACATTCACATGCTCGCTATAGTCATACCCATATTTATCGCCCTTCTTTATTATCTGGCTGGTATCGTTCAGGTTGTTGTATAGGTAATTAGGATTGCCGAGCGATTGCTGACTGGCAAACTGGTTATAGTTAACAAAGTAGCTGCCACCTAGCAGATCCGCAAGTTGCTTATAGTTTTCGTCAGATTGAGATACCATGCTAAGACCACCGAATAAAGTCAGATGTTCATTCTGAACGTGCTCAAATTGAGTGTTGAAACTTGCTTTTTTAAGATCGTCCACGCGATTGCTCAGCACATACACAGACTGGTGACCAGCAGCGGCATTGAGATAGTTTGCCTGGTAAAGATCGTTCCAGTCTATTTGCAATTGAGATGGATTGCTTTGTAACTGCTGCTGCACTTCACTTGCCATGCCCGGAACAGGTGGATTCAGGTTGAGGTAATAAGAAGGTAAGTTGCGGTAGTAATTAGGATATGGGCTGTAGCCATTGTAGTAATCCAGACTTGAGTTCTTGTTCTTGCCAAATTCATAACCTATTGCCGTATTCCAACGGGTCTTATCATCCGGCTTATAGGTATAGTTGGCAATAAATACGGGCTGTGAAACGTCCGACACATTCGCATTTCTTTTAACGCCATTCTGATAGCCCCAGTCTGCGTTGTAATAATGAGTGCCGGCAAGTGTAAACAACTCGTCGGTTGCAGTTGATGCTTTACCACGGATCGTTGGCGATGTGAAAGCAGTAAGATTCAATTGACCCTTCTTGGTTACTTTGCTTACAGCGCCATACAGGGAATAGCTACTGTAAAATGTTCCCGGAACATATCCTTCCTTTGCCCAGCGATAGGAGCCGGACACAGAATAAGCCCATCCCTTATCATTGACACCTGAACTATAAGTAGCCATTACACGATCATGGAAAGACCGGTTACTGTTATAAAAGGAAACATCTGTGCCCTTACGTTGATCGGCAGCCGTGGATGCGATGTATGTGGAACCCTTGAGGCCGCCAAACGCATACTCAGACGGGCTTAAACCGTATGTAGTGATCCTGTCGCGAAATACGTCATTCAAACCACCTACCAACAATGTAGAGGTAAAACCGGTCTCCTGGTCCTGCACCGAAATACCATTGATCTGTATATCTGAACTGTTCAGGCCACGTGGGCGGTAACGGTAAGAAATGAATTTGAGTGTAGCGTTATAAAGGAACGGATCCTGGCTGAAACCATATACGTTCTGTGCACCTTCTGCAGCCGCAGCTCCTTCGTCTCCACTTTCAGTGTTGCTCTCTTCAAACGCAATAGTTGGTATCTCCACTGCATCTGCAGCACCGGCTTCCGTAGTTGCCGCCCGGTCGTTAGGCTTCAGCAGTATGTCACCGAGGTCGGTAAGTTCTTTAGACACGTTAACGGTCAGCGTATCGCGTTGCGCATCTCCGCCTCCGACGATCACACGCTGTGACCCATAGGGCACCTCGCTGATGGAGAAAACCCCATCACCACCCGATGTGGTAAATGCATTCATATCGGGCAATGTCACCCTGATATCATGAAACGGCTGTTTAGTGGCGCTATTGATGAGCTTGCCCTTAACGATACCGCTTTTGTTTGCCTGTGCGAAACCTGCGAGGCTGATAACGGATAAAAGACAAAGAAGTAACAGCCTTTTTGGCATACCTAAGAAAGTATTAATCAGTAGAAATTAACGAGGTGCAAAGCTACTTCCGCACAAGTTTGAGGCGGCCTCCAATCAATTAAGTAATTGTTACGTAACCGTAACCAAAACATTAATAAATGGAATGAGCCGGGACTGTATTCCTTGAATAATTTTCTTTGCTTAAATTTTCCCACCCCAATGAGAATTCTGTTTATTTCGCTGCTGTTCGTTCTTTCTTCTATGCGCACCAACGCCCAGGCCACACAGTATAAAGTGCTGGCCGTCGGCTTTTACAACTGCGAGAACTTCTTTGACACGCTTGATGATCCGAACAAAAAAGATGAGGACTTTCTGCCCAAAGGAGAGTATCATTACACAAGCGAAGTATATCACCAGAAACTGCACAACATTGCCACCGTTTTTCAAAAATTAGGTACAGACGTAACACCAGACGGACCGGCCATCATAGGCATGGCCGAGCTGGAAAACGATAATGTGCTCAAAGATCTGATCGCCCAGCCCGAAATAGCCGACCGCCATTATAAGTATGAATGGTTCTACACGTCTGACGAACGCGGCATAAGCACAGCTATGCTCTACAATCCAAAGTATCTTAAGGTGTTGCACAGCGAGGCGATAAAAGTGCCGATGGAATCAATTGGCCAGACGCGGCCAACCAGGGACGTGCTATATGTTTGCGGCATACTTGCCGGCGATACAGTGCACATAATCGTGAACCACTGGCCGTCAAAAAGCGGCGGCGAAGCTGCCAGTGCCCCCGGCCGCAGGTTGGCAGCAACAATCGACAAGCACCTTGTGGACTCCCTTACAAAAGCCGATCCAAATAACAAGATCATACTGATGGGCGACCTTAATGACAACCCCACAAGTGAGGGTGTGATAGACGTACTGCAGGCTAAATCTGAGAAAAAGGAAACAGGCCTTTCCGACCTCTATAATCCGTGGATCAACATGTATAAGCGTGGCCTGGGTACGGAAAACTACCAGGGCGAATGGAATCTCATAGACCAGATCATGGTATCCGGTTCGCTGTTAAAGAACCCGAATAACAAATGGAAGTTCTATAATGCCGAAATATTCAACAAGGATTTCCTGATCAACCAGATGGGGAAAGATAAGGGTCTGCCACACCGGTCATTCACCATAAACAAGAAATGGGACAACGGTTTCAGTGATCACTTCCCGGTGGTCATGTACCTGGTAGAGAAAAAGTAAGCTATCTGTCGGCAAGTATTTCTTCTTCTTCCAGTTCCGCCTGTTTTGTAGCAAACGTGAAGAAACGCTGCGATATGTAGCTCAATATGGCGGTTATCACCATAATAAAGATGTAGGAAATGTCTGCACGTACCATCGGAAGTGCGATTGCAAAAACTTTGATGAGCACGTAGGTGAGCAGTATCAATGTAGCCGTTGCCATGGCATACCTGAAGAATTGCACCCGTCCGTGCAGGTTCGATTCAGGAAAAACGATATGCCTGGAAAGTATAAAACCCAGAGGAAAACTAATTGAAAACGAGATAACATAAGCTGCAACGCTCGCAGTTATGACATACGGCCCATAAATCGGGATGTCGTGCTGGTGAAGAAGGTTGAGAAAGGCAAAATGATAAATGAGCCAGTTCAGCACAGTATTCGATCCACCACAAGCCAGATACCTGAATGTCTGGGTAGGTATCCAACGCTGGAAGGGTTTATGAAAAAAATCAATAATTCCTACAATGATATGTCGTGACCTGGCAAACAATTCGCTAAAAAATCGGGTAAAAATAGCGCAAAATATGTAAATCAGCTAATGGCCGTGGCGATGCCTAATTAAGTTTTGATAATTATCACAAGTTGCTGACATTGCACCAAATTCCGACCAGTTTCAATGACATCCCGTTACATAAGTGCCGATAAAATTCACAATGGCAGGAAATGGCTACCCGCAGGAACAACGCTGCAGGTTGCCGAAAACGGCACGATATTGGATATTTTGACCGATCCGACGCCAGAAACGCTACATTTTTCCGGCACTCTGTCGCCCGGATTTGTAAACGTACATTGCCATACGGAACTCTCTCATATGAAGGGCCTGATCCCTGAACATACCGGACTGGTACCTTTTTTGAAAACAATACCCCGGCATCGTAATGACAAGACGGCCGACGAAAAACTGGTAGCGAGGCATGCTGCATACCATGAAATGGTGAAGAATGGCATAGTTGCGCTCGGAGATATTGCGAACACCGTTGACAGTATGGATATCCGAGGAAACGGAGACCTTCACGTTCATACATTCGTTGAAGCGCTGGGATTCACGCCAGTCAATGCCGCCCGGTCTTTCGGCTTTGCCTTAGAAACATATGATGCGTATGCAGACCAGGTAGCACCACCGGACGTTTTATTGCGCCAGACCATCACACCTCATGCCCCCTACTCCGTCTCCGAACCCTTATT
>Ga0164297_10000802_pt1 | contig 36451 bp, 35 predicted proteins | sample GEODES058metaG_FD_113539 | JGI IMG/M metagenome (GOLD analysis project Ga0164297, IMG submission 113539) | Dystrophic lake water microbial communities from Trout Bog Lake, Wisconsin, USA - GEODES058 metaG | ecosystem: Environmental > Aquatic > Freshwater > Lake | place: USA: Trout Bog Lake... | reverse complement strand
GAGACTGAAGGCGCAAGACTTTGGGCCTTTGACATTACGTCCCCTGGCGTCCTCAAGAAGCTAGGCTGGCCCTCCCCACAAGGGGCAAGGATGGTCTGCGCTGCGCCAGGCGGTATCTATCAACGATTTGACTCCATAGCTGTAGACGCCTTTGGTAATGTCTGTGTTGCCACCTTGCACCACGGCGGTATTACAAATGTTGCACCCGATGCAAAGGTATTGACGCATATTCCTATCCCAGATCAATACACCACCAATATTTGTTTTGGAGGGAAAGATATGCGAACAGCCTTCATAACGCTTTCTGGCACAGGCAAATTGATTGCTGTCGACGATTGGCCCGTACCTGGCTTAAAGCTCAGCTACTCAGCTTAAACGGAACTACACCTAGCTTTGTTTAGCCTGAGTATTGAGTTGGGTTCTGATGCAATTAATCAACGGTTGCACCCGAGGCTTTCACTGTCTTTGACCATTTCTCAACCTCATCTTTGAGAAAGCTTGTGAATTGCTCAGGTGAATTACCGATCGCTGCGAACCCCTGTGTACTAAATTTCTCACGCACATTTGGATTAACCATTGCTTTTTTAATTTCTTCATTGAGTTGCAAAATTACTGCTTTTGGCGTTCCGCCAGGGGCTAGTACTCCGTTCCAGGCAAATACCTCATATCCGTTAAGTCCCGATTCTGAAATAGTTGGAATCTCCGGGGCTACTTGAGACCTTTGACTCCCCGTAACCCCAAGCGCCTTTAGCTTCCCCGCTTTAATAAAAGGCATTGCACTTAAAGTCGTGTCAAACATAACTTCAACTTGACCTGCCATCACATCCGATAGCGCGGGTGCACTTCCCTTGTAGGGGATATGCTGCATTTTGATGCCCGCCATAGAGTTAAAAAGTTCAGCTGATAAGTGTGTAGATTGACCATTACCTGAAGAAGCAAAGCTAATGGGCTTGCCTCCTTTGGCCAAAACGATAAGTTCATGAACATTGTTTGCCGCAAATTTAGGATTAGCGACCAGTACCAAAGGACCTTGGGTTAATAGGGATACGGGAACAAAATCCTTTTGTATATCGTATCCAAGCTGCTTAAAGAGCGACATATTGATCGCGTGTGCAGTTGTTGCTATCAAAAGCGTATACCCATCCGCGGGAGCGTGAGCCACGAACTCAGCTCCTATATTGCCCCCAGCTCCAGGTCGGTTCTCAATGATAAATTGTTGTCCTGTGGTTTCGGATATTTGTTGGAAAAGTGTTCTCGCCACTATATCAGTCGATCCACCAGGGGGATAGGACACAATGATCTTGACCGCTTTACTGGGGAAATTATTTGCTGTTTTTAAATTCGCATTATTGCCAACGGTTTGAGACAATGCAAATTGCACTACCAATAAAGTAGAGACCGCACTAAAGTAAATCCAAGTCAAAAATCTTTTTCTATTCAATACTCTAGATTTTAAAAAGTTCATGTGTGTTTAAAGAGTTTAAGAGTTTACTGGTCAATCTTTATGCCGTTTTCATTGACGACTTGCGTCCATTTTTTCATCTCAGCAGCTATAAATTTGGCGAACTCCTCAGGCGAACCGCCTACAGCCAGGGCACCTTGTTCAAGGTAGGCGCGCTCAATCTCAGGTGACTTGAATAGCTCTTGGATTTGTTTTTGCAAAATATCAATCACGTGCTTGGGCGTATTGCCGGGCGCCAGGAGTCCAAACCAAGCAGAGGATTCATAACCAAGAACCCCAGACTCACCCAAGGTCGGGATCTCCGGCGTGCTCGGCCATCTCTTTGTTGTAGTGATTGCCAACGCCCGAACCTTGCCCGCCTTGATGTACTGAATTGAGGAGGGTAGGTTATCAATACCCATTGATATCTGACCCCCCATTAAGTCCATCAACATGGGTGAGCCACCCTTGTAAGGTACATGAAGTAAGTTGATTTTCGCCATATTTTTAAGTAACTCACCGCTCATATGAGGAGAGCCCCCAAGACTGGTTGAACCAAAGCTTAGTTGACCCGGTTTGCTCTTAGCCTGTGCAATCAGATCTTCTACGCTTTTGATGGGTGAGCCGGCGTTAACAATCAAGACATTAGGGGTCGTTGCGAGCAGCGATATGGGTGCGAAATCTCTTAAAGGATCATAAGGAGGAGGCTTTTGTATCGCTGGAATAATTCCGTGCGTTGCAATTGAAGCAAACACCAAGGTATATCCATCAGCAGGGGATTTAGCAACTATTTGAGAACCCAACACACCGCCAGCACCAGCCCGGTTTTCAATAATAATGGGCTGCTGAAGTCGCTCCGATAGCTTCGGGGCAACCAATCGAATCAGCAAATCCGTTGTCCCCCCAGCCGGATAAGGCACAATAATTTTGATCGCCCTCTCAGGGTATTCAGCGTACACGCTCGATATAACACTCAACGCTGCAAGTGCAACACAACCCCACCTCAGGCGGCGAAATAGAGCGCCTCGCTCAGCTCTATGAGCTGAGCGAGGTTGGCTAAATTGCAGCCTCACCGAAAATTGAACCCTAAAAATACTGAGCAAATAGTGCATGATCTTTCCTCTAACCCATGAGTTATTACCGGGGTAACAAGCGCTCGCTTTGCATTTTGTCAATCCAGTAAAGAAGCGAGTCCTCCGTATCAAAGCAACCACCAAATCCGTGTTGCCTGAGCAGTATTGCGCTGAGTACCGAGTCAGCAGGATGCTCAACCCCGTAGGCAAGCGCACGGTCCGTAAATTGCCAAGAACTACCGATTAGTTCAGATAGCTTCAAACCTTGTAATTTGTATTTATTAACGATCCCAGCCCACTCGCTCTCACATCCAGGCATCACCGTGCTAAGGTGTAAAGGTTTGTGCTCCCCCGGTGGCATTCCAAAGTGATTTGCTATCGATCCCCAAATGTCTTGCCAAACCAGCACATCCCCATTGACTACGTTGTAGGTCTCATTGGCAGCAATTTCATGGGTACCCGCAAACTCGGCTGCTTGTGCAATCATGCGACTATCACTGGCTGCATTAATGTATTTCCCGCCTCCAGGGTAATGCAAAGGGTCACCTTTTTCTCTGAGCATTGCTGCGTACGCTCCAATAGCGCCCACCACATTCATTGGGCTTGAGACCGCATATCCAAAAACAAGCTGAGGCCTTAGAATAGTGAAATTCCAAGCACTTTTGGGTTGTCGCTCCCTTAAAATATCTTCCTGAAGCCAGTAAAAATTTGCATGTTTATGCCTGGGCCATCTCTCTTTAGCAGGCACAGGGGCAGGCTCAATGTGTCCTCCATAAGCCTTTGTGCCTTGCATTAACGTCACATGACGAAGTCCGCGCGCCTGCGGGTTCAAAGCATCTAATAAGTTGCGCAACATCGTCTCATTGGTTTTCATCTGCAGTGGGTCTTGCCAACCAGGGACGAGCTCAGGGAGTTCAAACAAGGCACCAAAGAAAAGATGGGTGATACCCGTTAAATTCTTTGCAGCCGATTGACACGCCTGTAGATCCATCAAGTCCACAGGAACATGTATGACTGCGGGAGGCAATTTAGGTGCACGCCTTGATAGAGCGTAAACACCCCAGTCCTCTAGTGCAGCGAAATGCTCGGTGACCGCTTGCCCCACCACACCGCTTGCTCCGGCTATCAAGATAGTGTGTTTTTTGGTTTTCATTGATGCTTTTGAATTCAAAGTTTTAACAGGCAAATCTTTTTCACCCTGAGAGCGGAAAAGACTCATTTAAATAAAATAAATTACAGTAAATCTTGCCCCCTTAACTTCGAGCGCAGTGAGTCGGGCACATCTATTTCAAACCCCAAAATGGCTGCAGACAAAGCTTTTCCGTAATTATCTAAGCACAGACTCCTAGAGACTCCGCCTCCTAAAGCCCCGTGACAAACAAAATTCAGCGCGTCAATGTTGTCCGCTAAGTAGCGGATCACTTGACCCTTGATTGCGCCGTTGTAAAAACTCTTTAACCGCTCACCAGTCAACTGTTCTTTGATTAAGGGATAGAACTCAGGCTCATAAGCAAAAACTGCGATGTTAGAGATATCACCTTTATCACCAGACCTTGCATGAGCGACATGTTGTAATTTAACTCTCATTTTAAAGTTCCTTTTAGCTCTCAAAGTATTTGATACTGGTCGGCACCGCCTCACGCGCAACTAGGGACGACCAAACGCCGATAACCTCTCTTGTCCTATCTGCATGGGGAACTCGTTTACCTGTGTGCGCAATTCCAGAGACAGCAATGCCGTCTACCTCGCGCCCAACTTTTATAGCCTCCTCTCGCGTCAAAGTCCTTGCAGCTACGCGCACTGCAATCTCGTAAGGCTCAGGGGCATCCTTGGGTGTCGCTGGGCCGTGAATGGCGTTGATCCCTAAAAAGTCAATGCGAATCTCCTCAGCTTGTAAGTTCACGATTCGAAATCGTTCGGTCAAAATTTTCTTTGCAAGCTCTGCTCTTCTCAGCGCGCCAGGTCCTGCATAAAAGAACATGTCCTCACCAATAAAACCCTCCGTACAACCCATGGAGACCTTAAGCGTAGAGGTCCTTGTTTTACCGCTAATATTTTTAACCTCAACCCTGTTTGGACCCAGCTCCCTTAGCTGTGCAGTTGTGAAATCAACGACCACATCGGGCGTTAAATAGTTAGCCGGATCATGAACTTCGTAAAGCATTTGTTCCTTAACCGTTTGAAGGTTGATCGCACCTCCCGTGCCTTCAACTTTACTCAGCACCGCCGTGCCGTCCTCAGAGACCTCCGCAATCGGAAATCCAAAATTCCAGGGATCCGGCACATCCTTAAACCCAGGGTCAGAGAAGTAGCCCCCAGTCACCTGTGCACCGCACTCCATTAAGTGACCTATCCCCATCCCTTGTCCAAGTCTTTTGGCATCTAAAGGGTCCCAGTTGAACTCGTACATCATGGGCGCCATAAAAATAGAAGGGTCTGCAACCCTCCCAGTAATCACAATATGTGCACCGTTCCTGAGTGCTTCAACAATGGGCTCTGCCCCCAGATACGCCTCGGCAGAAATGAGTGTGTCTTTTAAATTACGGGTGGGTTGGTTGTTCTCTAAAATCTTCTCCGTGAGTAAGATTGCCTTATCAGTGATTAAACTGCCGTTCACGGCAGCAACCTTAATCCCCTTATACCCTAAGTGCTTTAACCAATGGACCACGCGCTCAGCGGCTGCGTTCGGGTTGATCCATCCTTGATTGCTGATTATTTTGGTCCCTTGTTTCATACAACCGGGGAGTACCGCTTGCATTCGGTCATCCAAGTAAGTGTCGTAGCCTTGAAATGTAGGATCTCGCCTAGCCCTGACTTGAGCCGCAGATACAGTTGCCTCAGCCATCGTCTCAAAACACAGGTAGTCAAGTGACCCCTTATCTGCATTTAACTTAGCCGGCTCAACCCTGTCTCCCCACCAAGCAGCTCCCGCTCCAATTCGAATTGTTTTTTTCATTTTTATACCTTATTAGCGTACCTAAACTACGGTCTCACATAGCCCGGGTCATTCAATTCGTGTGCTTTAACGCTACCCTGGTAAATGACCGCATCCACAGCCTTACACCCTATACCAGGCGCACCCGTAATCACCGGGTTGATGTCTATTTGGGTGATGCCCAAATCAGTTTGGCTGATCAAATCACTTACACGCAATGCACACTCTGTAAATGCTGCTAAATCTAAGCCCTTTTCCCCGCGTACCCCTTTGAATAAGGGCGCGATTCGAAGTTTTGCGATTGCCTCAACCACAGCGTTACGGCTAAGCGGTGCAAGCAACACCTGTACATCAGGCATCGCCTCCACATATTTGCCGCCGTCCCCCAAAATCACAACAGGACCAAAGACTGGATCTAAGCGAGCTCCTATCATCAGTTCGCGTTCCCCTTTAAGTTGTTTGGCAATAATAACCCCCTCAAGCTTAACTCCGTGCTTTGCTGCACTTTTCGTGATGCTCTCAAAGGCCGAAGTGATAGCCTCTGATGAGTCTAAATTTAGTTTGACTAAATTGAGTTCAGTTTTATGAGAGACATCTTTCGTGCAGCCTTTTAAAACAACCTGCGCATGCCCCCAGGATTTAAAGATCTTTAAAGCTTCCTCCAAATTGGAACAAAGCGAATGGGACACAACCGGTACGAAATGCTCTTTAAGCAAACTTAAGCTTTGCACTTCATCAAGCATTTTCTCGTTCTCAACTGTTAACACAGCTTTTGGGGGGAGGGGGTTGTTTTTTGTAACCGCTGCAATTAATTCACGGTGACTTAGAAAGTTAGAAAGTGCCTGCACTGCCTCTCCCTCTGTGGGATAAACAAGCAGTCCCTCTTTCTTAAAGTGATCCCCGACTACGGGCTGTGAAGCTGCAATAACTAAAGGCTTGCCTGTAGCTTGGGCAAAGTTCTTTGAATCCTGTACAAATGCATTTAAATCATACCCAGTCCCTGCAACCGCAATACCGATTAAAAATGCATCTGCAGCCGGGTCCGTAGCAATAGGCGGCAATATATCACCTAAGAGTCTGCTATTGCTCAAAAGTGCCGCGGTAATATCAACGGGATTGGTGGTTGTGGCAAAGCCCGGCAAGATTTTTTTAAGCGCATTTTGCGTCTCATCCAATAGGGGCAGCATGGGCATGTTCTCTGTTGCCGCTGCATCAGCGGTTAGCACACAGACTGCTCCAGAGTTGCTGATAGCAACAAGGCGGCGACCCTGTGGCCTCCAGCCCTGCAAATAAAGCGGAGCTGCGTCGATTAACTCTCTTATATTTTGAGCTCTCCAAATACCGTGATCTTTTAAGAAGGCATCTACAGTCCGGTCCTCATTCGCCAATGCTCCCGTATGCGACTGTGCAGCTTGTTGACCCAAGGCAGTTCTGCCAGACTTAAGCACAACAATTGGCAAATCTCGCGCTCTCGCTATTTGCGCAGCCTTCGCTAAATTCCAAGGATCAGGAATGCCCTCCAAATACAGAATAAGAAGCTTTAAGGCCGGATCCTCAGCAACCACAGACGCAAGTTCACAAGCCGTTACGTCACAGTCATTGCCCGTTGCATGAGAGTGACGAACACCAATTGAGCGATTTCTAAGTAACCCGTAAGGAATCACACTCATAGCACCACTTTGGCTGATGATCCCAAGTGGTCCATCACTGTGGGCAATTTCTGAGAACATCGTTGAAAAACTAGCCACGGCGCCGTTACCAAAGTTAGCCATGCCCTGTGAGTTCGGACCAATCAAGCGCATCCCAGTGAGCCTTGCACGCTCCACCATCTTTTGCTCTTGAAGCCTTCCCTCGCGTCCACTCTCCCCAAATCCAGAGCTCATGATGATGCAACAAGCAACTCCCATGTCCGCACATTCAAATACAGCCTGCACAGCAAGCTCTCCGGGCACCGCAATCACCACCACATCGGGCGTATTGGGCAGAGCTTGTAGGCTGGGAAATGTTTTATATCCTTGTACCTCTGATCGCTGTGGGTTTATCGGATAGACCACACCTTTAAAGCCAAACCTAGCCATATAAGCCAAAGGGCGACCACCAATTTTATTTGGATTATCAGAAGCACCTACTACGGCGATAGATGCGGGATTTAAAGCAATCTTTAATGCTTGGGTTGGATTAAATTTCATATCTTCTTAAAGTAAGGTATTTTCTGATCCTCAAGGGCAATAAAAGAAAGCGTCACAGAGTCTCCAATATCCAGATCCTTGTCCCCGTGCGCCATCATCCGAAATCCCTCATCTAAATCAACCAAAACAATTTTGTAGGGTGCTAGTTCTCTAAATTTAGCATCAGGTGCACGGTGAACCAGGGTCTGCGTAAAAACAAGCCCGCGACCCAAGCTTAATTGAACAAGTGGATTGGTATCGCCGCAACTGGGGCAAAAGGGTCTGAAAAAATACCAAGTGTGCGTGCAAGCCTTGCAGTGCTGGTAATGAAGAGCATTCCCGCCGAGAGTCCAATCATTGATGGGCGCTTTGGTTGGTTTTGGGGTAGATGCAGAGTCCATAATTTCAAACGCTCTCCAATACAAGACTGACATGGGAGGAGAGGACCCCGCCGTCTCCGTGCAAGAGCGTTACGCCAGCCTTAGATGTCTGACGAATCCCAGCGCGACCCGTCATCTGCAGATGCGCCTCTGCCATGTGAGCCATCGCACCAGCCACACCACAATGCCCGTAAGACAACAAGCCGCCGTGTAAGTTGAGAGGCATATTTGAGTTTGCATCAAAGTAACCCTCTCCCGCTAGACGCCCCGCCTGGCCCCGCGGTGCAAGACCAATCTCTTCAAGCAAAATGGCAAGCGTAATCGTAAAGCTGTCATAGATTGCTGCGTATTCAACATCCTTAATTTTTCGATTAGCTCGCTCCAAAGCTCGTTGCGTACTAGATTGAGCCCCGAAATAGGTTAAATCTTTCATGGCTGAGATATGTTGCTCGCTGTGGTGTTGAGCAGTTCCTGTCATCTTTATCGGATAATTGCCCAACGCCTCATCAGCGATAACAAATGCGCATCCACCATCTGACAGGGGACAGCAATCCAACATTTTTAAAGGTGATGAAATCGGTTTGGAGCTCAGTACCTCATCAACCGTAATAACAGTGTCAAACTGCGCGCCAGGGTGCAGGCATGCGTGTCTTCTCATAGTGACCGCAAGCTCAGCAAAATTGCGTTCATCGGTGCCGTGCTCATACATATACCGGTTAGCCAATAAGCCGTAATAGGCTGGGATGATAGGACCTAGAGAGACTTCATACGTCGGATGACCTACCTGCGCTAGCACTTGCACCGCACTATCTCGGCTTTGCCCCGTTAGCCTATTCTCGCCCGATACGACTAAAACTCGCCTCGCTGCTCCACTTGCGATAAGTTGATGTGCAAGCATAGCCAATGTAAACCCCGTAGCACCCCCCGATTGAACGCAGTGAGCGTAGGTGGGTTTAATGCCAAAATATTCCGCGAATACCGTCGCTAACATCAAATGGGGCAAAGTCGTTGAATAGCCGCAAATCAGAGCATCAATGTCCCCGCGTACTAAGCCGCTATCGCTCAGCGCGAGCTGGGCTGCTTGACTCATGAGATCTAAAGTCGAGGAGTCTTCGTGCTTGCCGTAAGGGGTCAAGCCACTACCGACTAAGTAACTTACTTTAGTTTGCATAAAATTATTTCACCTAATCAGAGGACCCCAAATAGACGTGTTTGATCATCTCTGAGCCCCTCATTGAAGGTCTAAAAGGATTTTTAAAGTATCCTCCATATTAACTTTTTTAGGCAAAAAGAGGATGCAAATTGAGATTTTTACTCTTGGTGTTATCCCGCAGGAGAAACCCACAACACAATTTAGAACACTAAATTTGACATCCTCACCGACCTTAGTGATGGCTCTGCCCTGATAATGCATTTGCCCTGCACGGTAAACAATTGCACTGGTTTTTAAAAGGAATCCAACCCAAAGAGCGGCAAAGAGCGGCAAAGAGCGGCAAGTACCAAACGACACTCGCCTGCGCAATTTAAGCCAGTAGGAATTGTTTACGCCCAGCACAGTGCTCCTCAAACACAGTCTGAACCGTCTGTGAATGCAAAGACTTGCCCAGCGCACCCGTTCTTTTGTGTAAGGGCCATGTCATGGGCAGAGATAAAAAAAATGCATGGCTGCAACCCCTAGATCAGGAGAATACACTTGTTCATTGGTGCTTAAATAGGCACCGATACCTGAGATTAAATCGTTGCGGGAAAACCCAAATAGCCTAAGCTAAAAAAAGAGATCCAATATATCTGTAGGTTTTGTTTTGAATTTCAATACTCGAAGATGAGCCATAAATAGAAGCACCTATCCTTTATGGCCTACATGATTTCGTTTAAACTAAAAAATTAATTTTAAAAAGGAAAAAAATTGAGTAAAAGTATCGCAAAAAAGAATATTATCCTCGCTCTAATTTGGAGTGCACTTAGTATTACCGTTTGTAGCGCCTACGCGCAAAGCAGTAATAAAGATTTTTTTAAAATCACCCAAAATCAAATCGTATGGCAAGAGGGTGAAAAAGGCGTTCGATCAACTGTGATTTTTGGCGATCCTACTAAGCCAGGCATTTATGTCGTTCGCAATATCTTCCCAGCCGGCATTATGAGCTCCCCCCACACCCATAATCAAGATCGTTACGTGACTGTGATACGAGGAACATGGAACACCGGGACGAGCGCGGATTGGGACCCAAGCCGAACTGTTGCATTACCTGTGGGCTCTTTTATGTTTCATCCAGCAGGAGGAGTGCATTTTGATGGCTCTTTAAATGAAGAGGTTGAGGTTCAGATAATTGGTATGGGTCCAGTCAGCACAGACTTCCTCTATCCTAAGGAAGGCCACTTTGGGAAACCGCATAAGTTGAATTAATCCGACATTTTCCTTTTAACTTGATTGCGAGTGGAAGCCATACAAAAAAGAGTATGGCATGTTTGGCTTTACAGATCCTAATTTCAGCTCTGGATCTAATTCACTAAGTGCTTAGGAATTGTAAAGAGAGTGCAGGCAGTTTTATCAATCAGGGGGCAAGATGAGCGCATCTTTGAAAAACCAAGTTGCTTGGATTACAGGTGGTGGCAGTGGAATTGGTTTGGCGGGAGCAATTGAATTGGTCAGAGCAGGCGCTCACGTGATCATATCTGGGCGTACAGACAGAACAAATGCCAGTGCTATATCAACGTTGCAAGCCGAGGGCAGTGCCGAATCTATTGCGCTAGATGTTGCGGACAAGAGCGCTGTTGAAATAACAGTTAACAAAATCTTAGCTAAACATAAACGTATAGATATATTGGTGACTAGTGCGGGTATCAACGCAACAGAACGCAATTTTGATGTTCTAACTACAGATACATGGGACGACGTAGTGAATATCAATCTCAACGGAGTATTCTATTGCGTTCATGCTGTTTTGCCGACTATGCGAAAGCAAAATGGTGGCTTGATTATTAATGTGTCGTCCTGGGCGGGTTTGTATCCCTCCAAAATGACAGGCCCCGCCTATAACGCAACTAAGCGTGCAGTTTTGGCTTTAACTGAATCCATCAACATAGAGGAGTGCAGTCACGGAATTCGCGCAAGTTCGTTGTTACCTGGAGAAGTCGCTACGCCTATTTTGGAAAAACGCCCATTTCCGCCAACTGCAGATCAGCGTGCCCGAATGGTCCAGCCTGAAGATATGGGCAAAGCTATATTGTTCTTAGCGCAAATGCCATCAAGAACTTGTATCAATCAGATGATAGTTTCGCCCACTTTAAATAGGCATTTCACAGGCGGTGCGCAAGCACCTTTAACTAAGTAGCCCCCCCATTTCTGTTTATTGATTGGTGGGAACCATTAGGCCGAACATGATTTGAACAAACTGATATTCTTAGAACGAATAATTTAAAAGAGAGGCAAAGTATGTTGGGAGCCGCTGATAACGAATTGCTAACGCGTACTGGACCCAATACGGATATGGGTCGCTATTTCCGTTGTTTTTGGATGCCCATTGCTTTATCGCGTGAACTACCTGATTGCGATGGTGCTCCTATTAAAGTAAAAGTATTGGGGGAAGATCTCATCGCCTTTCGCGCAACCGATGGCCGAGTTGGACTAGTAGAGCCGACATGTCCCCACCGTGGTGCCAATTTATTTTTTGGGCGCAATGAAGATTGCGCTATCCGTTGCGTTTATCACGGGTGGAAGTTTGACCTTGAGGGTAATGCGATTGAGATGCCAAATGTCCCACCTGATGCTAAGTATCATGCAGAGATGCGGATCAAGGCCTACCCAACACGCGAATTTGCTGAAATGGTTTGGGCTTGGATGGGGCCGTTACCTAGTTCGCCTTCGCAGTTACCGCCTCTTCCCGCACTTGAGGTTGGTTTGGTTCCTCCCGAGCACCGCTTTGTTTCTAAAAAACTTCAACAATGTAATTGGGCACAGTCAATTGAAGGCGCTCTAGATACTGCGCATTTTTCTTTCCTGCATATGCCTGCTCCCAATGTTGCAACAACATCAAATCCCAACGCCAATGCAGACCAAAAAAGACTGCAGTGGATGCGCAATGATCCGATGCCACAGTTTTCTTTTGTAGATCATGATGCCGGATTCGTTGCAGGAGCTTCTCGACGAGCTGACGGTAATGAGTTGTACTGGCGTATTAGTCAATTTCTAACTCCAAATCACAGCCTAGCGCCTAACGCTTTGCCTGGTGAAAATTATCAGGGTCAGACTTGGGTGCCGATCTCAGATACCGAATGCTGGATCTATACCTACGCTTGGAACCCCTTGCGTGAATTGAGCGCAGTTGAGCGCAATAAACTAACCTCTGGTCACGGCGTGATAGGAGAGACTGGACCAGATTTCATTCCCTTAAGTAACCGAAATAATGACTATCGTATTAACCGTGAAGATCAAAAGCATAAAACTTTTACAGGAGTGAATGGCGTCTCCGAGCAAGATGCAATGATTCAAGACAGTCAAGGGTTGATTGCTGATAGAACACTTGAGCACCTAACCCCCACCGATGCCGCTGTGGTTCGGTTTCGCCGTGTAGTTCTCAAAGGGGCTCGTGAACTTTCCGCTGGAGTTGCACCGAAAGTGGCCACCAATTGCGAGGCCTATTGCGTCCGGTCTGGTAGCACTATTGCTGCAGAAAATCTGAGCTTTGCTGATGTAATGCTGCAGCGATTCGATAACCCAATTGGGCAAGTGCAATCTGTTAAACAAAAAGAGCTTGAATAATGATTTTTCGTAAATCCTGCATGTCGCTTATCAGTCGCAGTATTTTTCTATGGGTTACTTTTCTTTCGCTAATTGCTACTGCGATGCCATCCCATGCGCAGGCATGGCCAAACCGAGCTGTGCGTATTATTGTTCCTTACCCTCCCGGTGGTATTGGGGATACAGTGACACGTGCTATTGCACAAGGATTGAGTGAGCAATTCGGTCAGCCATTTGTAATTGATAACAAACCAGGAGCAAGCCAAAAGATTGGGGCTGAGATGGTTGCTAACTCGCCAGCTGATGGGTACACCTTATTTTTAGGCAGTGTGACCAGTCTTGCTATTAACGTTCATTCACAAAAGAAAATGTCTTACGACCCTATCCGTGATTTTGCTCCAATTTCGATGGCCTTTTTCTCTCCACTTTACCTCGTTGTAAATCCAACGGTACCCGTTACATCGGTTTACGAACTTATTTCGTTGGCTAAGGCCCAGCCTGGAAAACTCAGCTTCGCCTCAATTGGTCAAGGTGGATCAATTCACTTAGCTGGTGAATTGTTCCGTTCGATGGCTGGTCTGGACATGATACACATACCTTATAAGGGAAGTGCGCCAGCTTTAACGGATGTCATCGGGGGACAAGTTAGTTTAATGTTTGATGCGGGAGTCTCCGCATTGCCTCAGGTGCGAGCAGGGAAGTTGCGTGCCTTAGCCGTAACAAGCTCAAAACGTAGCTCTTCTGCACCTGATTTACCTACTATCGCTGAAGCGGGAAACCTACCCGGTTATGAAGCAACCATCTGGTTCGGTTTTGTGGCGCCTGCTGGCACGCCACTAGAAATCGTGAATAAACTATCACTGGAAATAGGCAAGGTGACAAGACATACTGGATTAAGAGAGCGCTTTGCACCACAAGGTGTAGAGCTAGCTTCGAGCCATCCTGCTGAATTTGCAGAATTTATAAAAACTGAAATACCAAAGTGGGGAAAAGTATTGCGCGATGCAAATGTTGCGCCTGAATGAAGCTATTGTTGCTAATCAATGAATAACATTCGTGCCCGGTTAAAAAACCCAAGCAAATTCGATTACTGAGGATCACCTTATGAGTGTATCTGTTCGCTTAGCGCAAACTCACTTAGAGCGTTTGTTGGGGTGAAAGTGCTTTTATAAAGCGGCCCACAAAGGGTATAAGGCATCATCATAGAGAGTTCATACCCATCTTTAACATAATGAGCCGACTGATAACCTGCTCAAAACTCAATTGAATTCAACAGATTGTCCTTCCTGAGACCCTTGGTGGCCGGGGCGGAGTCGACGAGGGCATCAAGAGTGTTATCCTGCCTCTAGACTTTCCTTTGGGACGACAATATTAGTTGAATAACTTATATATGAGCGGTATGGCTATAGATCCTGTGATGCCATGAAGTCCCATTGCTAAACTGGCATACGTACCAGCTTCAGCATTAATGCTAAATGCTCTCGAGGCCCCAATTCCATGCGATGCCACGCCAATCGGAAATCCTCTTTGCCACCAAGGCTTGATTCTCAGTAGGTTCAATACATATGGCGCTAATATTGCTCCCAGTATTCCAGTACAGACAGCAAAAATAGCTGTCAAAGGTGGAGAAGTCCCCATCCTTTCTGCTATACCCATAGCAATTGGGGCAGTTACTGATTTTGAATAAAAGGCTCCAATAATGCTCTTATCAGCTCCAAGAAGAGTAGAAATACCAACGCCACTGGCAATCGATATAGCGCCTCCTATGAACAATGCCCCCATTAAAGGAATCACTCTATTTTTCAAACTACCGATACCACGATAAATTGGTATTGCTAGAGCTACAGTAGCTGAACCTAACAAAAAATGAATGAATTGAGCACCTTGAAAATACTTGTCATATGGCATATCAATTAACTCAATAAAAGTTGCTACAAGGATGACAGCTATCGCCACAGGATTTACTAAAGGATTGTGTTTCGTTTTTTGATAGGCCCATAACCCAATTTGATATGCCACCAAAGATATAAATAAGGCAATTAATGGACTACCTGATAGATATACCCATATTTCTACAATTGAATGAGGTTTAATCATTGGAGGCTTCTCCTTGATTAAACAGTTTTAGCGCTAGAGCACTTCCACCAATGGTTAAAACAACACTGCCAATCAACCCACAAATTATTGGAAAAACATTATCTTTTAATTGCGGAAGAAATAAAACAACACCCACAGCCGCGGGCACAAACAATAATCCCAAATACTGACTTAATGCTTCACTAACCAAGGCAAGAGAAGGATTAATTTCTTTTTTAATCATTAACCAACACAAAAGAAGAACCAAACCAATCACTGGCCTCGGCAATGAGGGCAGTGGAAGTTTAGAAATTAACTCTCCTAAACTTTGAAAAAAAAGAATTTGTATGAGTCCTGAAAGCATCATTAATTTTACTCCACGCTCTTTCTTGTCTTTTAAACGAATTCGCCTCTCGCAGGTACAGCAAATCCACTCAACCCAATCTGTCCCTTCAAAGGACATTTGTGCAACCATATGTCCCAGTCTAGATCCAAAGTGGCTGAATCCATATCGACGAATTAGAACCCTGAAGTTTGACCCTGTTTGAGTTACTCGAGTTGCCGCAGTATTTAAATTTTACAGAGCAGCTGCGCAATCAACGCGTGCTAGAAATTGATCCTGTATTGCGGCGCACCGTTGCCAAATGGCGGGTTGACGAATTGTTTAAGGCGCTGCAAACGCGCGGGATTGCCTTTGGTCCGGTTTTGGCAGCTGATGAAGTGCTCGATGAACCCCCAATTGCTCCTGCGCGGTTTGGTTATCAGAGGCATTGGCCCGAAGCTTCAGACGTTAATTCGTCAACCAGTACTTTTTGATGGTTTTAACTTTCCAGTGAACAAGCCACCTGCGGACCTTGGGGAACACGTTGAAGAAACCATTGGACCACTGCGAAAAACCAGCGGTCAATGTTAACATTCACAACAATGATCCGCATTTCAGTTTAGTTTAATTTAGTTTAGTTTCTTTGGTTCACTATAAATGAGGAGGTCTTATCGTGATCCATGTAGTAGCAATTATTTCAGCGAAGCCAGGTATGAGACATAAATTACTTTCCATATTTCAGGACAACTTAGCTAAAGTCAAAGCAGAATGGAGGTGTATTGAGTACGAAACGGTGGTCGATGCTGACGATGATCCAAGTTTCTGTGCCTTTTGGGGGACGACACCATCATGGTTATTGATCGACGGCAAAGAATCGCAGATCTGAACGATCATGCCAACGCGGCGCATGTGGTGGCTTATCGCGAGAAAACAAAGCTTCTCTTGACCTCGCGCACGGCCCACATCCTTTCATCTCCATAGCATCCTACTTGTTTTTAAATTTGGGAAAATAATATGACGGCAATTCAGAGTGGCATTGAATTCAAAGGGCGTATAGCAGTGGTGACGGGCGCAGCGAGTGGGATTGGCAAAGCCTGTGCCGAGCTGCTTGCAAAAGAAGGCGCAAAGGTGGTGGTAGCAGATGTCAATATCGAGGCTGCGATGGAAGTGGCGCAAGAAATAGGTGGGTACGCCTATGCCATGAATGTGAGTGATGACCTGGAGGTAGAGCGTTTAGCAGCAAGGATTGAATTAGAGTTGGGTGCTGTTTCATTGCTTGTCAACTCCGCAGGTGTCATCCAGGGTGCTGCAGTCGCCCCTTCAGAGCTTCCAATGACAACATATGACCGTGTGTTCCAAATCAATTTGCGAGGAACATATGTCACTTGTAAAGCGTTTGGCAGCCAGATGGCAAAGCATGGTTCCGGTTCGATTCTTAACATCGCCTCAATATCTGGCATGCAATCAACTCCTTTGCACGCCTACGGCCCAATGAAAGCGGCGGTAATTCAATTGACAGAAAACTTGGCCACCGAATGGGGTAGGTTCGGCGTGCGGGTGAACTGCGTCTCGCCTGGGCCAGTCTTGACGCCTGGTTTGCAACAGTCTGTAGACGCGGGTCAACGCAATTTGCAAAGCATGGAGGAGAGTACCGCAATTGGTAGGATGGTGCTGCCTGAGGATGTTGCATTTGCCGTTGCATTTCTTCTCTCAGACCGTGCTGCCGCCATTACCGGCGTCAACCTCCCGGTAGACAACGGGTGGCTGATCGCAGGTTCGTGGTCCATGTTCGGTGGTGTGCGAAAAGTGCCGTAAATGGGTTCTATCCCTTGCGTTTTGAAGCCTCAAGGGTTAGCACCTATTTAGTTGGCTAACTAATAGAAACATAATTTTTGTAAAGTAAATATTACAACTACTGTTACTTTCGGTAAATTTAATGTAGCCATCATGAAGTTCTCGCGTTTGATTTCAGCTCTTATTTGCGGCTTGCTCGCATCAGTGAACATCGCTTTTGCTCAAGGCGTTCCGGGAGTCACCTCTACAGAAATCAAGATCGGGGTACATCTTTCTTTGTCGGGCCCGGCAAGTTTTTTTAGAGCAAGGAGCGCGGGTGGCAATTTCTCCACAGGCATAGACTTGAAGGCTTTTTTACAAGGTGGGTCCACACTTGTTGAGGGTCGTGGTGGTAGCTACGGACTTTGCTGAAAAACGTACCCCTCCTATTTGGCGTTCACGCTAAAAAGTTTTACCCCTCAAAAGACACTTAAGATGACATTCGATCCTCAAGTCGCCAACTTACTCGAATTGGGCCGCAAAGCAGGCAATCCTCCTTTTCAGGCACTCACGCCCGAACAAGCCCGTGTGGCCTATGCCGCTACAAAAGATGCGTTACAGGCAGCAGAACAGCCCGTAGCGCAAGTACGCGATGTCTCAGTGCCTTTGCCTTGGGGTTCATTAAATTTGCGAATTTACAGAGGCATTGGAACACTAGAGAACCAAGCATTGCCCTGCCTCTTGTTTATGCATGGCGGGGGTTGGGTCATTGGCAATCTGGAGAGCCATGATCGTTTATGCCGACATCTGGCCAACGTGGGCAAGCTGTGTGTGGTGGCAGTTGACTACCGACTTGCGCCAGAGCACCGATTCCCCGCAGCTGTCGATGACAGCGCTGACGCACTTCGCTGGGTCTATGCGCATGCCCATGAATTGAACATTGATCCTGCAAGTCTGGCTGTAGGAGGCGACAGTGCCGGTGGCAATTTGGCCGCAGTGCTGGCGCTGATGAGCCGCGACGGGAACTTGCCCGTTTTGAAAGCACAAGTTCTGCTCTATCCCGTGACGGATTTGAGCGCTAGCAGTGATTCGTATGCACGCATGACTTCAGGCGTACCGTTAACGGCAGACACCATGCATTACTTCCTAGATCATTACACCCCTTATAAGAAGGATCGCAAAGATTGGCGCGCTTCTCCCTTACTGGCCAGCAGCCTAGAGGGTTGCGCGCCGGCCTTTGTGTTGACCGTTGCAAATGATCCTTTGTGCGACGAAGGGCGTGCATATGCACAGCGACTTGAAAAAGACGGCGTCAGAGTCACTGCGGTCCATTTGAGTGATCACATTCATGGCATGTTGATGCATGGCAAGTGGATAGACGCGGCCCCCCGCATGGCTGATTTTGCGGGTGCTTGGTTGGCCGGCATGTTGAAGGCTTGAACTTCCTAAGCAATAAAACGAATTTCAAATGACACATTCATCATTTTAGAGGTGCCGTGAAAACTGACAATCATTTGGAAAGTAATTCATACGATGCGATTGTTGTAGGCGCTGGTTTTGCAGGCCTGTACATGTTGCATCGTTTGCGCCTTCAAGGCATGCGCGTCCGCGTTTTTGAGACAGGTGACGGCGTGGGTGGCACGTGGTTTTGGAACTGCTATCCGGGTGCGCGTTGCGATGTAGAAAGCATGCAGTACTCGTATTCTTTCTCTGAAGAAATCCAACAAGCGTGGATATGGAGTGAGCGTTATCCGCGTCAAGAAGAAATTCTAAAATACATCAACCATGTAGCGGATCACCTCAACCTGCGTAAAGACATTCAATTCAATACCCGAGTCATCGGGGGCCAATTCCAACCCAGTAGCACCACGTGGGCGGTTCAAACTTCTGACGGCCAATCGCACTCGGCGCGTTTTTTGATCACAGCGACAGGCTGTCTTTCTGCCTCTCGCGTGCCAGACATGCCGGGTCTTGACAGCTTCAAGGGTGAATGGTTTCATACAGGGCAATGGCCTAAAACGCCCGTTGACTTCAAAGGCAAACGTGTTGGCGTGATTGGCACCGGCTCCTCTGGCATACAGCTAATTCCTATGATTGCCAAAGAGGTCAAAGAACTGGTGGTGTTTCAACGCACACCCAACTTTTCGATTCCTGCTTGGAACAGGTCACTCAGCATCGAGGAGCAAGACGCTTGGAAGGTCAACTATGCGCAGCACCGCCAGCGCGCTAGAAACACCCGTTCAGGCATTTTGTACGACTACAGCACCCGCGCTACAACAGAGGTATCGAAACAAGACCGAGATGCAGAGTACGAACGCCGTTGGGCCAAAGGAGGCGCTAACTTCACCCATGCTTTCAATGATATTTTCACCAATCGCGAGTCCAATGAATTGGCAGCGGAGTTTGTGCGCAACAAAATTCGAAGCCTTGTGAAAGATCCTGTCGTCGCTGACAGGCTCACACCGAAAGACCACGCCATTGGCACAAAACGAATCTGTGTGGACACGGATTACTACAGTACCTACAACAACGCCAACGTGAAGTTGGTTGATATCCGTGAAACGCCCCTTCAAGAGATAAAGCCCAATGGCATTCAAACAAGTGATGCATTGTTCGAATTGGACTGCATCGTTTTTGCTACAGGTTATGACGCCGTGACAGGCGCATTGGAGCGTTTGAACCTACTGGGCGAGTCGGGTCAATCTCTTAAAGACGAGTGGACATCAGGTCCTCGAACCTACCTTGGATTAATGACTGTAGGGTTTCCTAATTTATTTTTCATCACCGGTCCTGGAAGCCCCTCGATCTTGACCAATGTGGTTGTGTCCATAGAACAGCATGTTGATTGGATAGCGCGTTGCATTCAGCATATGAACGCCACTCAAAAATTAAAAATTCAAGCTCAAGCACCCGCACAAGAAGCTTGGGTTCAAAAGGTCAATGACTTGGCCAAGAACACGCTTTTTCCAGCTTCAGATTCTTGGTACATGGGCGCCAACGTGCCAGGCAAGCCTCGCGTTTTCTTGCCATTTATCGGAGGTCTTGGCACGTACACCGAAATTTGCGAGCAAGTCTTCAGTGAAGGTTACAGCGGCTTTGACCTAGCCGCAACCCCCTAATTGTTTTAATCTTCTATTTTACAAATTCAGGCTCTGAACATGCGTTTTCAAAATACAGTTTTTTTAATCTCTGGCGGCGCACGTGGTTTGGGTGAGGCGCAAGCCCGTCGATTGGTGGCAGAAGGTGCGCAAGTCGTCATTGGCGATGTGCTCCAAGCAGAGGGCGAAGCACTCGCGCTTCAGTTAGGTGGCGCATGTGTGTTTGTGCATCTGGATGTGACACTAGAAGACGCATGGTCAAAAGCGGTTGAAAAAGCCGAAGGTTTAGGAAACTTATCTGGCCTTGTGAACAATGCTGGCATCTATAAACCCATGCCTTTGTTGGACACCGATGCCGCTGAGTTTGAGCGTCATACCCGCGTTAATCAATTGGGCACCTTTTTGGGAATCCGAGCGGTCACGCCTGCTTTAACGCGCAGCGGCGGTGGCGCCATTGTCAATATGTCCTCTACGGTGGCCTTGCGCAGCGCACCCAATGCAATCGCCTACACCGCATCCAAATGGGCTGTACGAGGCATGACCAAAGCCGCTGCATTAGAGCTGGTAGACAGAAATATCCGCGTGAATTCAGTTCACCCAGGCCCCATTGACACCGACATGATCAAGGTCAGGCCGCATGAGGACAACGTGCGCCGCGCTTTGCAAATGCCGATGAAACGCCTAGGGACCAAAGAGGAAATTGCGGGTCTGGTTTTGTTTTTGCTGAGCGACGAAAGCCGCTACATGACGGGTGCTGAAGTGGCCATGGACGGGGGCGGGGCTCTTTAATTCTGGACACCGGGAAAACCCTAGGGATTATTTATATACCGAACAATAAAAAAACAATACTTACTGGTATATTTGCTCGTGTTTGCACAGACAATTTTGTTTTATCGACATGATAGATTGATGAGTGTTCGTTGCAACCCTTTGATCCGATAACCACTGAAGGAGACCAAATGAAACAAGTTGCTTTTCCCTTAAATACACTGCACCGCATAATGTTTGGCGCTGGTGCTTTTGCTTTGTCATTGGCTTGTGCCGCGCAGGGTTTTGAGGCGCCTGAAGACGGCGTTTACAAAGACCGTGTTGATTGGGGTGTCACGATGGATATGAGCGGCCCAACCTCTGCTTCGCAGGGTATTTGGGTCACTGGTTTTCAAGACTACATGCGCAAAATCAACGAGGCCGGTGGCATCAATGGCCGTAAGGTCAATGTCCTGGCTGAAGACAATCGTTACAACGCCGCAACAGACAAAATTGCAATCGAAAAACTCACAAGTCAAACGCCCGTCATAGCTATCTCAGGCATGGGAACTTCCGCTTCTCAAGTGGCCTTGGCACCTATGCTTAAAGCAGGCAAAGTGCCAATTGTGGGCACATACACACCCACTCGTGCTTTATCTGAGCCTGTGACGCCGATGATTTACAACGGTTTTTGCGGCTACAAAGAAATGGCGCAAACAGGTATTGGTTACTACATTGATAGCCTGAAATTGAAATCGCCCAAAATCATGACTGTGGCCATTGAAAGCACAGGCGGTAAGGAGTACCACGAGTATGTATCCGAAGTGGCAAAAAAATATGGCGGCACTGCCAGCATGGTCACCATGAAGGTGAATGCAGTTGACGTGACACCCCAAGTTTTGGAAATTGTTGCTCAAAACCCCGATCTGATCACAGTTTATGGTGTCTCCAACACAGCTATTTTGACGCTCAAAGCCATGCACCAATACGGCGTGAAAACGCCAGTTTTCGGCATCTCCTATTTGGCTGCCCCCCAGATCTTTCAAGCCATGGGCCCAGAGGCTGGCGCTAACTACACTTTTGTGAGCTGCTTCACACCAGGTGGATCTGATCAAAGCCCGGGCAATCGCGAATTGTCAGCCTTCGCCGACAAGGTGGGTCGTTCTGCCATGAAGGAAGATATCAACTACGTTGCTGGATGGTTCGTTGCTCAAATGGGCGCAGAGTCATTGGCCAAAGCAGGTCCTCAGCCTACACGCGCTAAATTGGTTGAAGTGATGAATGCTGGTTTTGTTGTTGATTCCAAAGGCTTGGCAGCTCCTGTGGCTTACACCCCAACCAATCACACAGGGCCTGCTGTGTTGAAGATCTTTGGCTACGATTACGCAACCAAGAAATTCAAGCACTTTGGCGAGTACAGCGATTACGCAAAGTACACGAAGTAATTCACCAACCTGCACACGGGACAGAACATACTTGCTCAAGTTCTATTAAGTGACCCAACCCTTGGCAGTATCTATGGACTGGTGGCCCTGGGTTTTGCGGTTATCTTTACATTGAGAGTCACATGTTCAGATCACTTTAATGGCCCAAGAAATACGCTCTGATGTTGTGATTGTGGGTGCAGGCTTTGCAGGCCTACACATGTTGCACCAACTCAGAGCTTTGGGATATTCGGCCAAAGTCATTGAGGCTGCCAGTGATGTGGGTGGCGTGTGGTATTGGAATCGGTACCCTGGCGCTCGTTGCGACGTAGAGAGTTTGCAATATTCCTATTCGTTTTCTTCCGACTTGGAACAGAGTTGGAATTGGTCTGAGCGCTATGCTGCACAACCTGAAATTTTGCGTTACATCGAGCACGTCGCAAGTCGTTTTGACCTCAAACGAGATATCACCTTCAACGCGCGTGTGTTGTCCGCTTATTTTGACGAAGACACAAACCAGTGGTGTTTGAAAACCGATGCCGGTTTAACTTTCCATGCACACCACTGCGTGATGGCCACTGGCGCCTTGTCTGTGCCACGTTTGCCGGACTTACCCGGTATTGAAAACTTCAAAGGACCCATTTATCACACGGGTGCGTGGCCAAGAGACGGCGTTGACCTTAGCGGTCAGCGAGTTGGCGTTATAGGCACGGGCTCCTCTGGCATTCAAGCCATTCCGGTCATTGCGCGACAAGCTCAAAAGCTCAGCGTCTTTCAAAGAACCGCTAATTTTGTCATCCCTGCGCACAATGGACCACTAAAGGACGAAGATCAGGCGGACTGGAAAAGCAACTATGCATACCACCGTGCACGCGCAAAAGAGTTGGGCACGTTGTATGAGTTCAGTGCTAAGGCGGCCTCTCAAACGCCACCGCAAGAGCGCACCGCAGAGTACGAAAGACGCTGGCAAAAAGGGGGGGTTAATTTTGTTCATGCCTTCAATGATTTGATGGTTGACAAAGCTGCAAACGACACCATCGCAGATTTTGTACGCAACAAGATTCGACAAATTGTAAAAAACCCCGAAGTGGCCGACTCCCTTTGTCCCACAGACCATCCCTTGGGAACCAAACGGATTTGCGTTGACACAGGCTATTTCGAAACTTTCAACCGTGACAACGTTGAGTTGGTTGATTTGAAAAAAACACCCATACGTGAGGTGACAACAAATGCTGTAGTGACATCGCAAGGAGTCCATGAGATAGATGCGCTGGTGTGTGCCACTGGCTACGACGCGTTAACAGGCGCAGTCTTGAACATTGACATCCTCGGTACCAAGGGCCTAAGCCTGAAGGATAAATGGGCACAGGGACCACGCACTTATTTGGGCTTGATGACCCATAGTTTTCCTAACCTGTTCTTGATCACTGGGGCCGGTAGCCCCTCTGTTTTGGTCAACATGATCGTGGGCATAGAGCATCATGTGGAATGGATTTGTGATGCATTGCAGTATTTAAAATCTCATGATTTGAACCGAATAGAAGCCAGCGAAGAAGCAGAAAACAATTGGGTTGAACACGTCAATCAGGCTGCCAACAAAACCCTTTTGCCTTTGGCTAATTCATGGTTTTTAGGTGCCAACATTCCAGGCAAGCCCAGAGTGTTTATGCCCTATGTCGCAAAGATCGGTGTGTATCGCAAAGAATGTCAAGACATTGCGGATCAGGGTTACAAGGGCTTCAAACTCAGTACCGCTGGCTAGCCTTCTTTGTCAATTCCAAAGCAGTGTTAGAGACAATATCAAGAAAATCGGTTTTTTTAACATGCCCATGAATTCATCCTGGCGGTGATCGAGAACTAAAACCGTTTTGCCATCTATGGGCGCGAAGAAAAAAAACTTTCACTTGAAAGTAAAAAACCATCCAAAGAATGCAACGTGTATTAGACTGCCTTTTCTATCGGCGGATTGATCAGTTGGTCATATGTACGGTATCTTCCCGATGGTCGATTGAAGGAAAAAAGAAACCACCGATCATGTGCCAAACTTCTTTTAGCAATGGTAAAAACCAAGAGGTAATAATAAAATGATTCAATTTCAAAATGCAAGCGATGCACAGACTTTAAGAAAACATGTTCACATAGAAACTTTCAAAGGTAGTGTGACAGACCTCATTGCTACGCACGAGGTCCGACAGCCTGGGCCGCAAGCATTTTTGGTACAGCAATCTCCTAACTGGGGCACACCACCACATTTTCACTTAGAGCAACAGTTTCAAGTCGTAGTTGCCGGTGAGGGTGCCATTGGGCGACATTCTGTGATGCCATTGACTGTTCACTACGCAGGGCCTGAAACAGGGTATGGGCCTATTAACGCTGGACCCGAAGGCCTGTCTTATCTGACCCTTCGTGCTGAAGGCGATACGGGTGCATGGTATTTGCATAAGCCTGGCTCTCGTGAGCGAATGCAGCCTGGCTTAAAACGCGAGCAGCTGCATGGGTCACCCCAGAATGCTATTCGAGACACAGCATTGACAGCGCTCAGTGCCATTCAAGTTCAAGACATGATCCCTTTGCGAGCAGATGGCTTGTCTGCCAAGTTGATTCGTCTGCCACGGGGTGAGACTTTACCGGCTCCTTCAGTCCTGCCCCATGGCGGTAGATTTTTCGTCATCACAGACGGTGCGTTAGATTCAGATGCACGCCAAAATTTGGCTTTGTCAGTCATCCATGTTCCGCCCGAAGAAACTTTCCAAGCAAAAGCGGGTGCTGAGGGTGCGGAAGTGCTGATACTGCAATTCCCTGTACTCTCTGCCTCTATGTCTTGAATTGGTTAAAGAGCCCATTTCAATTCTTCGACGAAATGAAGCATGCTTTGTTTGCATGACTCAGTCCCGGGCTTGACGCGAGGCCTTGATCTTGGCCTGAATGCCCTTTTCCTCTAGCTGCCTTTGCACTGCGCCATAAGAAAAAATACTCAAGGACAATTAATAAACCCGCAGCACCTAAAATTTTTAATTAATAGCCAAGTTCTATATGACTTTAAGTGAGCATGTATTCGAACTCAAGGGAATTTACCAGTTGACTGCTCGTCTAGTGATTCTTACATTAAAACCTACAAACTGTAAAGAGATGAACTTTGATTTTGAGAGATTGATTTGAACGGAAACTTAGGTGCCTCATTGGCCAATGCCTGTCTTAAATACAACAAGCGTGTAGCTTTGCAGTCAGGGGAAACAGACATTAGCTATGAAAAGTTAAAAGCTGACGCGGACCACATTGCCAAGAATTTAAAAGACCTTGACCTTCAGCCGGATGAGCCAGTAATTGTTTTCGTATCCAATCAGCCTATCGATGTCATTGCAATTTTAGGTGTTTGGCTTGCGCACGGAGTAATTATTCCCGTACACAGGAAAGCTCCGCCAGAGGTAATTAAAAGACTTCAAGATAAAACCCAAGCTAGGTTTCAAATTGATTGTCAAGTCAATATCATTTCACACAAGCGTCATTACACCAGAGCGATCTTACGCGACGCCGCATTCGTGATATTTACCTCTGGGTCTACTGGACAACCCAAAGGCGCTGTAGTTTCACATCATGCTTTTCTCAATAAGATCACTGAGATAGATTTGCTATTAGATTTTAAGAGTGACGAATCTACTTTACTCGTATTAAGTATTCATTTTAGTTTTGGCTTGTGGGTATGCCTTCTAACGCTATTGACGGGTGGACGATTGGTGATGCAAGAAAAGTTTGAACCACAAGCTTTTTTAAAGTCAATAATTGATGAAAATATCAACCGTGTTGGCGTAGTACCAACTATGATGAGAGTACTTTTTTCAAAGGGAGAATTGACTGAATTAGTTCATACCGTTAATCAATTGAATTGTCTAAAGAAAATCATGATTGGTGGTGAGTCACTGGGTATTTCTTTGTCCAAGTCCATTAGAGAACAATTCTCGAATACCGAGCTGATTGATATATACGGTTCAACAGAAACAGCCACTTGTGATTTCTTTTTGTTTCCAAATGACTATATCAATCACCCAGGCTGTATTGGCCGACCTTCAGGCAAGGTTCTATTCCGTATCGTTGACAAAAACTCAGAGGATGTGAAAAAAGGCGAGATCGGTGAACTACAAATTATGAGCCCTTTTTTGATGAATGGTTATTTAGACGACCCCCAACTTACAAAAAGTGCGTTTGTTGACAACTGGTTCAAGACGGGTGATTTAGCAAGAGAAGTAGAAGATTCAGTTGTTGAATTAATGGGACGTAGTAAAGAATTAATTATTCGAGGTGGGAATAAAATAACACCTGGTGAAATAGAACAAGTCATTTGCTCACATCCTGATATTGCAGCATCAATGGCGGTAGGTATAGCAGATGATATTTTGGGTGAGCGGATTCATGTCTTGCTTGTGCTTAAGATTGGTGCCACTCACGATGCATTGAGTATGCAAGACTTCCTAAATAAGAATCTTGAAAAATATAAGCAACCCGATGCTTTTTACCTTATGTCAGAGCTTCCGTTAGGTGGGACTGGAAAGGCAGATAGGGGGCAATTTAAAAATAAAATTGTGACAAATTCATTAAGTCCAATCCTTATTCCATAGGCAAAATTCAATACAACAAATGAATAACTTTAAATCAATTTTGTATACAAGCGAAAATAACATTGCTAATATTGTTTTAAATAGACCCGAGCGATTAAATGCTTTGGATAAAGCTACATTAATTGAAATAAATACCGCAATGGACTTGGCAGAGCATGACGAAAACGTTCGCGTAATTGTTTTAAGTGGATCAGGACGTGCTTTCTCATCTGGTTTTGATTTAAAGGCACAGATGGAGGCTAGGCCATCAGGTGAACAAGTATGGCGTGAAATACTCGATCTTGATTTCAACACCACAATGAGATTTTGGAATAGTCGAAAACCAACGATAGCCGCCGTGCACGGAGCTTGTATGGCAGGTGCCTTTGAGTTCGCACTTTCTTGTGATATCGCAATTGCGAGCGAAGAGGCTATTTTTGGTGAACCTGAGCTTAAGTTTGGAGCGGGCATAGTAACTCTTTTACTGCCTTGGATAATTGGTCCTAAAAAAGCTAAAGACATCATATTTACGGGCCAAGACAGGATAGACGCTGCAAGTGCTCTTCAAATGGGAATTGTAAGCAGAGTTGTAAAAACAGGCTCCCACATTGAAGTAGCTATGCAAGTGGCTAAATCTATAGCCCTGGTGGATCCTATGGTTGTGATGGGTACCAAGAAGGCAATCAACGGCAGTTATGAAATTCAAGGTATTCAAAAGGCTTTAAAACTGGCATTGGATATCGATCATCAAATTGAGTCCGTTGGATCACCCGATAAAAAAGCGTTTATGGATATTGCTCGAGAAAGAGGTATGAGGGAAGCAATTGCTTGGCGTGACGCTAGATTTGAAGGAACTAGCCTAGATGAGTAAACAGATCTTTGTAGTTGTTATAGCAGAGCTTTTTTCTACTTCCCTGTGGTTTAGTGCCAATAGCGCTGCAGATAGTCTCTCTAAAATATGGAGCTTGACTGCTTCAGATATGGGATTTTTGACGAATTCTGTTCAGTTTGGTTTTATTGTAGGAACTCTTTTTTTCTCAATAAGTGGCTGGGCTGATAGGTATTCGTCAAGTAAGATTTTTGCGATCTGCAGTATTTTGGGTGCCGTATTCAACGCATGTTTTGCCCTATTAAGTGAGGGCCTAACTTCAGCAAGTGTATTTAGATTCCTTGTCGGTCTAACTTTAGCCGGTATCTATCCTTTGGGTATGAAATTAATTGTGAGCTGGGATCCCAAAACGGCAGGCAAAAGTTTAGGACTTTTAGTTGGAATGCTAACTCTTGGGACGGCTTTGCCACATGGCATACGGTGGGTGGGGGCTGACTTAGAGTGGAGAGTCATTATTCTAAGCTCTTCTTTTTTAGCCATTGCCGCGGCAGCGGCTATAGCAATACTGGGAGATGGACCGTATCTAAATAAAGTTACAAATAAAACGAAGGTCCCTTTTTTAAATATAGTTCAAGCATTTAGAGTACAAGAGTTTAGGTCCTCAGCCCTCGGATACTTCGGACATATGTGGGAGTTGTATGCATTTTGGACCATAGTTCCCTTGCTTTTGATTTCAATTTTTTCAACAGATCCGCTTTTGCCCACATCATCGGTATCTGTGTGGGCGTTCTTGATTATTGGAATTGGCGCATTGGGATGCATTCTAGGCGGGAATGCAAGCCAAAAAATTGGTAGTGCTCGCGTAGCGTGGGCTGCCTTGATAACCTCAGGTTTTACTTGTTTTATTTATCCCTTTCTTGATGAAGCACCTACGTTTGTAAAAATAATTAGTCTATTGATTTGGGGATTCTCAGTGGTTGCCGACTCCCCTCAATTTTCTGCAATGTCGGCTAAGGCATGCCCCCCACATTTAGTAGGAACAGCGTTAACGATCCAAAATAGTATTGGGTTTTTAATCACAATTTTGTCCATTTGGTGTGTCACATTTGCATTCCCGTATATTGGAAATAAGGTCGCATGGATTTTGTTGCCAGGACCTGTATTGGGATTGATATTCATGAGATCCCTTTTGAGAGCAAGGTAAGAGTAACCCATAAGTAAAAAAAAGAATGCTTTCATTTAACAAAATAAACTGGAGAAATTAAGAAAAATGATTCAGATGTTTTATCAAATTTTTAGGTGTGCCTGTAAAGGTGCTGTTCTTTATTCCATAGTAAAGTGGTACTCTTCGTCGACGAAAATTGTTAGCGAAAATTGTTGACGAATACTTCATTTCAGAATAACTTAAACCCGTAAATTAAAACTTAGATAGGAAATTAAATAATGCGTGCAATTTATCTTACCAAGACCCCTGAGGGAAAAACGCAAGCAGTTATTAAAGAATTGAATGAAACTGATTTACCTACCTTTGAAAAAGGCGGTGTCACAGTTGACATTGATTATTCAACAATAAATTACAAGGATGGGTTGGCAATTACTGGAAAGTCTCCAGTAGTCAGAAAATTTCCCATGGTTCCTGGGATTGATTTTTGTGGAACTGTTAAATCAAGCAATGATCCCCATTGGAAGCGTGGAGATAAGGTGATTTTAACGGGGTGGGGCGTGGGTGAGTCTTATTGGGGAGGTCTTGCACAGATGGCTTGCGTATCTGGGGATTGGTTAATTAGGAAACCAGATTCATTAAATTCCAAGGACTGCATGTCAATAGGTACCGCCGGCTATACAGCAATGCTATGTGTAATGGCACTTGAAAAAGGAGGTATCACTCCACAGTCGGGGGAGATTTTAGTAACCGGTGCCAGCGGCGGTGTTGGTTCGTTTGCGGTCGCCCTACTATCCAAATTAGGATACAGCATCGTTGCCTCAACCGGCAAAGCCTCAGAGCACGAATATCTTAAGAGTTTAGGCGCTCATGAGGTCATTGGTCGTGAGACTTTGAGTGAACCTGGAAAGCCATTGCAAAAAGAGCGGTGGGGCGGCGTAATCGATTCAGTGGGTTCACATACCCTTGCCAACGCCTGTGCTAGTTCTAAGTACGCAGGCGTAGTTGCTGCTTGTGGATTGGCTCAGGGTATGGATTTACCTTTGTCCGTTGCACCGTTTATTCTTCGTGGAGTAAGCTTGATTGGGGTGGATAGCGTGATGACGGGTCGTGAAGTCAGAGATGTTGCATGGAATCGTTTAGCTGGGATGCTTTCTTCTTCATTACTGGGCTCAATTGCTCAAGTCGTTAATCTGGAGAGCGCTATCACTGAAGGTAGCAAAATTTTAAGAGGTGAGGTTCGTGGCCGGATTGTTGTAGATGTAAATACCTGAAATTTTGAAATTTAAAAAGGATCTGACTATGAAATTAAAAATTAAAGTAAAACATAAAATTACAACTGCCTTAGTTGCTCTTGCTTTATCAACAAGCAGTCATGCTCAAATTTCAGGGGACACTGTAAAAATAGGATTCATAACAGATATATCTGGTTTGTACGGGGATATTGATGGTCAAGGCGGCGTAGAGGCAATCAAAATGGCTATCTCTGACTTTGGGGGAACAGTCAATGGAAAGAAAATCGAATTATTAACGGCTGACCATCAAAACAAACCTGAAGTCGCTGCTGCTAAGGCGAGAGAATGGCTTGATCAACAAGATGTAGATCTTTTGATTGGAGGTACAAATTCATCAGTGGTACTGGCGATGAATAAGATTGCAGCAGAAAAAAAGAAACCTATTATTGTTGTTTCTGCAGGCTCATCACGCGTGACCAACGAGGACTGCACTCCCTATACAGTCCATTACTCTTATGACACTATTGCCTTATCTAAAGTTGCTGGTTCAGCGATTGTGAAACAAGGTGGAGATACATGGTTTTTCTTAACGGCAGATTATTCATTCGGAACCGCCTTACAAAATGATGCGACTACAGTGGTCAATGCTGAGGGTGGGAAGGTCTTGGGTAGCGTTAGGGCTCCTTTAAACTCTTCTGATTTTTCGTCCTTTTTGCTGCAGGCTCAAGGCTCAAAAGCTAAGATTCTGGGTCTTGCCAATTCTGGTGGAGACACCATCAACTCCATAAAGGCAGCCAATGAATTTGGTATTACTAAAACAATGCAATTGGCAGGTTTGTTGTTATTTATTACGGATGTCCACGCCTTAGGCCTAGATTTAACTAAAAATATGTACCTCGCTGATGCTTGGTATTGGGACACCAACGAGCAGACGCGCGCTTGGGCTAAGAGATATTTTGAAATCATGAAAAAAGAGCCTTCTTCAACACAAGCTGCTGATTACTCGGCAACCTTAACTTATCTGAAAGCAGTCAAAGCGACTGGGACTGACAATTCAGAAAAAGTAATGGCACACATGAAATCGACTAAGATAAACGATATGTTCGTAAAAGAGGGCTATATTCGCCCAGACGGTCGAATGATTCACGATATGTATTTAATGCAAGTTAAAAAGCCATCAGAATCCAAATATCCATGGGATTACTACAAACTTGTTGCAACTATTCCTGGAGAAAAAGCTTTTGTAACCCAATCAGAATCAAAGTGCCCTCTTTGGAAATAGCCCATCATTATCAGTAGCGAGTTCACTACCCTGGTGTTTGAAGTAGGACACTGGGGTGATGAGCTAATCCCCTTCTAACTCAGGTGATAAAACATGTATCAATTAAAAACTTTTAAGCTTTTTTTTATAGTAATATTTTCATTTTCTTGCCTGAGCCTTAAAGCGCAAGACACCACCACTTTGCCCTCCAAAATCGAGCTGATACCTTTTAAGAGTCAGAACTTTAAGGTAGAGGACTTTTTAACCAAATCTGTGGGTAGTGAGCCTGTTTATTTGGCTGGTGAACTGCGTATCCCTCAAGGCGGAAAAAGCAAATATCCTGCAGTCATTTTAGTGCACGGCAGTAGCGGTATTTCATCCTCCATTGACCGTTGGGTGCATAGTCTAAACGCTGCGGGGTTTGCAACATATGCGATCGATTCATTTACGGGCCGAGGAATAGAAAATACAAGGGATGATCAGACTCAATTGAATTCCTATTCAATGATGGAGGACACCTTTAGAGCACTTGATACCCTCTCAAAGCATGACCGCATTGATGCTAACAAAATATCTGTCATGGGGTTTTCAAAAGGGGCCGTTTCTTCAATATTTAGTTCTATTAAACGTCTGCATAAATTGCACGGAAGCAATGCACATTTTGCCGCCCACGTCGGACTCTACACACCTTGCAATACTCGTTTAAATGAGGATACTGAATTAAGTGGGGCTCCAATTAGATTATTTCACGGTACAACTGATGATTATGTGAGCGTTAAGCCTTGTAGAAGTTATGTAAAAGAATTAAAAGAAAAAGGATTTGATGTTTCACTAAAAGAGTTTGAGAATACCGACCATAGCTACGATTCACCACTGTATATTAATCGAGTATCTCTACCTAAGGCTCAAAGCACTCGAAATTGCTCTATTGTTGAAAAACGCCCCGGAGAGTTGATATCTTCGTCTAATGGTAAGCCTTTTAGTTATGCAGATCCGTGTGTAGAGCTTGGTACACACATTGGTTCAAATCCTTCAGCAACTGAGGAGACGCTTAGAGATGTGCTTGCATTTTTACCTAGGTGATTCAATCACAAAAGAATAAATTACTATTCAGGTTTTCTTTTTTTATTGTTATGAGTTTGATTAATCCTATAAAAATCGTGAACAGCAACGCCCTGTCGAATACAACCCAAAATTCACGAATTAGAACCTCAAAAATTCAACTAAAAGCTTCCCTGATGTAAAACTATAACTGCCTAAACTTTAGACGCAAGACAAAAAAGTGATCCCTATGAAGGGTGGGCAAAGTTGAACAAATGAGGCTATTCGATAAGCGACCTCCTAGTGAGATAGCTAGCTTTGCATGAGCCGTATTATTTCAGACGATTAAACCCAAGTGGAAGTATTCAAAGAAACAAAGCGAACCTTATACTTACTCTAGCTGCTCGGTATGCAAAGAGCACCCCGACCCCGATTCAGCTTTATTGACTACAAAAGTAAGAGCCTACGGTTTAATGGTTTTGTAATAAGCGCATAGCGTAAACCCTATTTCAAACTCAATTTTGGATAAATTGCACTAGCATAGTTACTTTGTAAACATCTGAGATTAGCAATGAAGTCATTTTTAGTGGGTTGTGGTGCAGGGTTTTCGGGGGACAGAACTGACGCAGCCCCCCCCGTCGTAAAAACCTTGATCGAAAGGGCTTTACCTTGTGCAATCATCTTTGAAAATCTAGCTGAGCGGACCCTGGCTGCGCACCAACTTACCAAGAGGTCTTATCCTGATTTAGGGTTTGAACCTCTTTTGGAGCTTGAGTTAGAGCCGATTCTCGCTGACTGTTTAAGACATCACATTGTTATTGTTGGCAACTTCGGTGCGGCTAATCCAAAAGGCGCCGCTAAGTTTATAAAAGCACTCGCCTTGAGACTAAACTTGGATGAGCCACGCATTGCAGTCTTGGAGGGAGATAACTTATCTGATCAGAAAAGCAAACCACTTTTAAAAGAGCAATTAGGAAAATCTTTTGATGAAGAAAATTTTGTTTGTGCTAACGCCTATCAAGGCGCCAAAGAAATAGCTCAAGCAATCTCACAGGGCGCGCAAATAGTTGTAACGGGCCGAGTAGCAGATCCCTCATTAACACTAGGCCCAGCAATGGCTTTTTTCGGTTGGAAAGAGGATAACTGGAACTGCCTCGCAGGAGCCTCCATGGCGGGGCACTTACTTGAATGCGGAGCACAGGTCACGGGAGGGTACTTTAGTGATCCAGGGTTAAAGGACGTTCCAAATATGGACAATATTGGTTTTCCGATTGCTGAAATATTTGAAGATGGTAGTTGCATCATTACCAAGGCTGATGACACGGGCGGACTAGTGGACGTTAGAACCGTTAAAGAGCAGTTGCTTTATGAACTGCATGACCCAAGTGCTTACATCACCCCAGATGTTGTGTGCGATATCTCAAAAGCAACAGTTGAACAGGTTGGACACGATCGGGTTCGCCTCAGTGGTGTGATCGGACACCCCAGAACTGCAAGCCTCAAGGCAAATGTCTTCTTTGACGGCGGTTGGTTTGGAGAAGGGGAGATATCTTATGCGGGTCCTAACGCCGAAGCGAGAGCAAGGCTTGCGTGTGATATCTTACAAAAGCGGATGGGTAAGTATATGCATCTGCGTTTTGATTTAATTGGGATCACCAGCATACTAGGGGACGACGCTGGACGTATGTTGTCAAGGCAGAGTGTGGGTCAAAATTTAGACCTTCGCGTTCGAGTTGCTGCCCAACACACAAGCAAAGACATTATTGATCTCTTGCTCAGGGAGGTGACCGCGCTTTGGTGCGGGGGACCGGCTGGGGGGGGAGGGGTACGGGTAGCCAAAAGACAAAGGCTTTCAACGCAGTCTTGCTTGATTGCGAGGGACAGGTTGCCTGCAACTTTCCACTTTTATGACGGTAAATAAATGACAAAAGAAATTCTTCTCTACGATATAGCCCACGCGAGAACGGGTGATAAGGGAAATCGCTCTAACATTAGTTTGATCGCCTATAAACCCGAGCACTACAGCTTAATAGTTGAACAGATAACTGAGCAAAGGGTGCTAAATCATTTTGCTGATCGCAAACCCTCCAAAGTTGTTCGCTATCTTTTGCCTAATTTGAGTGCTATGAATTTTGTGATTGATGATGTCTTAGACGGAGGAGTCAATGACACATTGAATCTGGACATGCACGGCAAATCGCTCTCTTTTCATTTGTTAGCCATGAAAGTTATGATGCCTCTATGAGATATATATTTAGCAAGTTAAAGCCCTTAGTTAACGTATTTGTGTTTACGGAAAAAGGAGTATTTTTTGTACTAGCACTTGCACTTGCAACTCTTTGCCTCAATTCAAGCGCACAAAATCTCCAAATTGGTGGATCTTTCCCTTCAAAGCCCATTCAATTTGTCGTCCCCTTTCCACCGGGTTCGGCCACTGATATGGCTGCACGCGTCATTAGTCAACCTTTGAGTGTATTGCTAGGGCAACCCATCGTTGTTGAAAACAAGCCCGGTGCATCGGGCTCTATTGGTGCAATGGAGGTGATCCGGGCTGCGCCTGATGGCTACACCTTATTATTTGCTTCCAATTCGGCTGTAGCCTCTAATGTTGCGCTATTGAAGAAAATTCCCTATGACCCTAACAAAGACTTCACGCCCGTAGTAGGTATTGGGGAGACTGCGCTTGTGCTGATGGTCAAGGCTAACTCACCCTACAAAAACTTAGCAGACTTAGTAAGTAGCGCAAAACAAAGACCGGGAAAAGTCTCTGCCGGATTTGGCTCCTCGAGTTCTCAAATTTGCATTGGTACATTAAATAAACTCGCTGGGCTCGATGTACTACCGATTCCTTACAAAGGAATTCCGCTTGCTGTTAATGATGTGGTTGGTGGGACACTGGACTTTACGTTTGCAGATATTGGCAATGCACAAGCACAGGCTAAGGGAGGCACTATGCGGGCTTTGGCTATTTCTTCTGCTAAGCGAAGTCCACTCGCCCCCGACTGGCCCTCTGCATCTGAGACTCTTCCTGCGTTTGATATAAGTGCCTGGTTCGCCGTGGTAGGCCCCTCTGGAGTGCCAAGGGAAGTTGTTGAAAAGTTAAGTCAAGCAATGATTCAAATTTTGAAGAGAAACGAAACCCGAGAGAAGCTAGCCAGTATTGGTCTGACGCCCATGCCGACCCCACCCGATCAATTGCAGAGCTTTATCTCCTCTGAAATTATTAAATGGAAGCGAATCGCAAAAGATGCAAACATTGAACCTGAATAAATCTTGAATCCTTCGCTTTTTTGTACTCATCACCTTTTAAATCATAATGTCAAACTCTGAACAAAAAACTATTCTTATTACCGGCGCTAGCAGAGGCATAGGTGCACAAATTGCACTTCTAGCGGGCTCCCAGGGCTATAGGGTGGCTGTTAATTATTTCAAAAGCGAGCAAGCAGCCCAGCAAATTGTTAAACAAATAACCGACAGAGGTGGTGAGGCCATAGCGGTGCGCGCAGATGTGGGGCAACTAAGTCAGGTGGAAGTTATGTTCAAAACCTTAGACGCTAAATGGGGCCCACTAGATGTCCTTATCAATAATGCTGGAATCCTGAGCAAGTTTCGTGTTGAAGATGTGGTTGAGAGTGATTTGGACAGTATTTTCCGCTCTAACGTTTACAGCACCTATTTTTGCTCTCGCGAGGCTGTTCGCAGAATGTCGACCAAGCTCGGAGGCAAGGGTGGAGTAATCGTTAACATGTCCTCCGTTGCGGTTCGCCTCGGGGGACTGGGTGGTGGTGCTGGATACGCCGCCTCTAAGGCTGCAATAGAGGCTTTCAATTTGGTGCTTAGCAAAGAGGTTGGTGCTGAGGGGATACGCGTGAACGCGGTGCGTCCCGGCCTTATTTCAACAGATATCCATGATCTGCACGGTGGACTCGCGCAGATGCAAAATCTTGCAAAGACTGCTGTTCCGATGGGACGGGCGGGCGAGGCGAGTGAAGTGGCTCAGGTAGCTCTTTGGCTAGCATCTGAGGCTGCGTCATACGTTCACGGCAGTGTGATCGATGTGGCAGGCGGGAGGTGAATCAGTTGCGCAGTAGCTACAAAACTTACAAAGGATCGTTTGATCTGGGACAGACTTAATACCCAGTTCAATACACAGTTC
>Ga0164297_10000797_pt1 | contig 36671 bp, 31 predicted proteins | sample GEODES058metaG_FD_113539 | JGI IMG/M metagenome (GOLD analysis project Ga0164297, IMG submission 113539) | Dystrophic lake water microbial communities from Trout Bog Lake, Wisconsin, USA - GEODES058 metaG | ecosystem: Environmental > Aquatic > Freshwater > Lake | place: USA: Trout Bog Lake... | reverse complement strand
CTCCCTGTTGGCCTGTTGCTCCCTGAATACCTTGAGCGCCTTGAACACCGGTTTGACCCTGGATTCCCTGAATACCTTGTTGACCCGTTGCTCCCTGAATTCCCTGAATACCCTGAGCGCCGGTTTGACCTTGAATACCCTGAATACCCTGTTGACCCTGGATTCCTTGAATTCCCTGTTGACCCGTTGCTCCCTGAATTCCTTGGATACCTTGAACACCTTGTTGACCCGTTGCTCCTTGTATACCAATGGCTCCAGTCGCTCCAGTAGATCCCATGGCTCCAGTCGCTCCAGTAGATCCTGTCATTCCTGTTTTGCCCGTTGCACCCGTTGCACCCGTCGGTCCATCAATACCATCTAAATTTACATTATAAATCGATGCTCCAAATGGAGTCGATTCTAAAACATTTGAAATGCCACGCACAGTCATATTGCCCGTTAATGTATCATATGTTTGGACATAACCTTCAAAACGATTCAATGCATTTGTAGAATCAATTACCAATACACTGTTTCCTGGCATATAAGCTAGATTCATTGCAACCACAAATGATACAGTACCACCCAATATTGGATAATTATTGAATGTAGTAATTGTCGTAGTTGCTGTGTTGTATCGATCTGCATGTCCCGTTGGACCCATGGTTCCTGTCATACCTGTACTTCCCGTTGTACCTGTCGAACCCGTTGTACCTGTCGCACCCATGGTTCCTGTCGATCCTGTCGCGCCCGTGGATCCTGTATCTCCATAATCTCCTTGTGCACCCGTGGATCCTGTTGCTCCCATGGTTCCTGTCGAACCGGTTGAACCCGTGGAACCGGTGGAACCCGTTGATCCCGTTGATCCTATGGTTCCTGTCGAACCGGTTGAACCCGTGGAACCGGTGGAACCCGTGGATCCTGTGGATCCTGTCGCTCCCATTGATCCTGTGGAACCCGTCGATCCTGTAGAACCGGTTGCACCCGTCGATCCTGTTGCACCTGTCGATCCCGTCGATCCCATTGATCCCGTGGAACCGGTTGATCCTGTCGCTCCCGTCGATCCCGTGGCTCCCATTGTACCGGTTGATCCTGTCGCTCCCGTCGATCCAGATGCACCTGTAGCACCTGTTTTACCTGTAGCACCTGTGGAGCCTGTTGATCCTGTCGTTCCCGTTGCACCTGTTAATCCCGTCGCTCCCATTGATCCTGTGGAACCGGTTGAACCCGTGGATCCGGTAGCACCCGTGGATCCCGTGGATCCCATTGATCCAGTGGCTCCCGTCGATCCCGTGGCTCCCGTTGATCCCGTGGCTCCTGTCGATCCTGATGCTCCAGTCGATCCGGTTGATCCCGTCGTTCCTGTCTGACCGGTTGGTCCCGTTGGTCCTGATGCACCCGTGGATCCCGTATCTCCATACTCTCCTATTGCGCCCGTGGATCCCGTCGCACCGGTCATTCCTGTCGATCCCGTCGATCCCGTTAAACCTGTCGATCCTGTGGAGCCGGTTTGTCCAGTGGGACCCGTTGTACCCGTTTTTCCTGTTGAACCGGTTGAACCGGTCGAACCCGTTGAACCCGTGGAACCTGTGGCTCCTGATGCTCCTGTCGATCCTGTCGATCCCATTTGACCCGTTGGTCCAACGGTTCCTGTCGATCCCGTTGAACCCGTCGAACCCGTTGACCCAGTCGATCCCGTTAAACCCGTTTGACCCGTTGGTCCAATGGTTCCTGTCGCTCCGGTTGATCCTGTCGATCCCGTTAAACCCGTTTGACCCGTTGGTCCAATGGTTCCTGTCGAACCCGTTGAACCCGTTAGACCGGTTGAACCAGTGGATCCTGTCGGTCCAGTGGTTCCTGTATCACCTGTACTGCCCGTTTCTCCCGTTGATCCCGTCGTTCCTGTCTGACCTGTTGGACCAGTATCACCCGACTCACCCGTTGGACCCGTTTCTCCCGTTGATCCCGTTGTACCTGTATATCCTGTTGTACCCGTTGGACCGGTCGTTCCTGGTATGCCCAGTGTGGTATGAATATGAGAATAGGTATACGAACTTTGAAAGTAGATTTCAGAAGTATGGATCTGATCTGTGTGATTTCTTGCAGTAAGAACAATATGTAATGCAACATACGGCGTTAAATCGATCGGACTATCAATATACATATTCAACGATGTAATTTGAGGGATGGTATGATCACGAATGTATGTCAAATCCGAACCATGAATCAATAACACATAATTACCCATAGAATCTCTGCCTAGCAGATAATAACGCATACCAATCACATCATTGTCTGTTGAACTACCCGACTTGGTATACAAATTCATTTCCATAATGCCTGGTGGAAGAATGGAAGGGGAAGGATCATTAATACGATTGATATGTATACCAAATTGACATACGAGTGTATCCGATGTCAGACTTGGATTCGTTGTAAACGTAATGGTCTCTTGTGGTAATCCTAAATTGGGGACCACACTCAACTCACTTACACTTGCATTTTGCGTTGGATTGTATACAATCGATGCAGGATCAATATGAGATGATGCAATCGCCATTGAAGATACGTTATGAGAATTCAATGGGTTCACAAGGGATAATCCAATAATAGAGGATAAATCTGATGCGGTAATGGGAGAATAAGATGGATCGGTCGAATTGGTATAGTTCATATACAATACCAGTCCACCACCCATACCATTGATACCAGCTGGACCTGTTTCTCCTGTGGAGCCTGTTGCTCCCGTGTATCCTGTCATACCCGTTGTACCTGTGGATCCTGTTTCTCCTGTGGTTCCCGTGTATCCTGTCATACCCGTTATACCTGTGGATCCCGTTGGTCCAGTACCAATTGGACCTGTAAAACCTCGGGGGCCCATCGGACCCATCGGTCCAATATGCCCCATGGGGCCGATACGACCGGCTTCTCCTGTCGGACCTATCATACCCGTGGCTCCTTGTGGAAGAATATTCCTTACACAAGGACTTGTTCGTAGGCGTAATAGATCACCTGAATCCATCTAGTAACATGACAAGATTCCATTTATGTCTTACAAATTATCAAAATGTGTTCCCTGACGATAGGATACTCCATTGCAAATCAGGGGTTGTGGTGCGGTTTGTGTAAATGTAGATGTGGTAAGAACCGTACTGGTTGTAGACAGAGTAGAATACACAGACCGGTAGGCATACATCAAAGTAGAATTGGTATGTTTCCATTCCATGGAAGGAAGAGTACACGCAGTACATGGACTTTGAAGTACCTCATTCCGCATCTCATAACTTGTAAAAGTGGGGATACACGTTGTATTGTATACCGTATTCAACGTTGAACCATATCGTGTACTTCCTCCTGAAATCGAGCTAACCGTATAAACGGTACTTTGTACTGTAGACGCAAGGGCAAAAGACTGCTGATACGATAAGGCAACCGCCTTATTTTGCTTGATTTTCACAATATCACTTGCGTTCATTCTAATCTTACCCTATGAAATCAACCCATGCTTTTAGAAAAAGTAAAGATAGATATTAGAGAATGGATACATCGGAGTGGATAATGATCATCGTATTAATTGCCGTATTTGCATGGTTTATTGCAAAAACATTCTATTTTAACCCCGCCTATCCGCGCATCGGTGAAGGATTTTATGGGGGAGTCGCTCGTGGTGCAGGACACCCTGATTGTCTCCGGACTCTTCCTGAAGGATCCGAATTGTTAGATATGGTATCGAGCCGTGTCAAGGGCTACCCATCCGACGGATCCTCCGATTACAAAGAGATGGAACTTCTTCTTAGCAAGATGGCATGCTTGAAGAAAGATCTCCTTTCCCCTAGTGGCATGGTGGACGCCACACGATATCAAGCCTTTGAAACCGCACACGATCGCATGGCGGTCGCCGAACTCTGCGGAATGTGCATGAGCCATACCATCTCCGCTCGCGATTTGGACATCGCCACCGCTACCTGGCGTGATCGTGGCAAGCTTCTCCTTCGAAAGTTATGTACGGAAGCCAACTTGACTGAAATGGAGGTTATCAATGCAGAGCGCCTTTTCAAGAAGGCATTTGATGATGTTTACGATGTTGCTACGTCTCGTTGTCTCAAGTCGAACGTTTCCATGCAGGATAAGGGAGATGTCAGTGGGTATCTTCCTGAGAACATCAAGGATCATCGCACCTATGATTACAAATATGGCGGCTTGAGTGCGAGTGGCTGGAACGGTGCGGCTTGAAGACCGTACCGCAGTACCTTCAGGAACTTTTTAGGAAAAAATTCGCAAAAATATTTAAATTTTTTGCAAACTTTTAGGAACTTGTTATAAAAGTTTATAATAGATGACGTGTACCGAAGTCAAATCGTCAAAGTACCAAACTAGAAAATCACCCGCTTTTCATGCGAGCGACTGCAAAGGGACTCGCAAGAAAGGAAAAGACGGAGAATACATCTCCAAGGCAGATAAGAAGGGAGTCTATAAATGGGTAAAGGTATCGAAAACACTCAAAAGAAAAGGGAAGCACTATGACATTCACGACAATGGTTCGCGTCCCTTTCGTGTTTTTGTCGATGGATCCACTGTTTCGATCTATCGAGGTACACTCAAAGAAGATGATACCTACGATTATGATAAACTGATACGTTCCATAAAGGTCAAGAAGGTTTATCTTGGAGGAAAAAAGAGTGGTCTTGGAAATTCGATATTGCTTCATCTTTCTGGAAACAAATACATGTACATCGGTTCTGAAATCTACGAATTTGAAATGCTGGATTCTATCGATTCCTATTTCTCGATGATTGGAAACAGCGATGTTCCCTATCCCGTTTTACTAGGAAAAGAATATGCTTATTTTATGTTAGACCATTGTTATGTTTCAAGAACACAATTCTCTCCTTCTATGACGAAACATGACTGGGAAGAATCCTATTATCGATACTACGGATTTATCAATCCAATGACGGGTAAAAAAGATACAACGAAGGGATTAGAAGGTCAATCCAAAAAAGTGAAAGGATTCCGACTGGTTTCCGCGCGTGTTTAATTTATATCTAATAATTATACAATGCCACAGACCAGAAAGCGAAGTTGGAAAAAGAATGCGCCATCTACCCATGAACGCACCGTCATGCTCAAAAAGTGCGGAAAGAAATGCTTCCTTGGACCAAAGAAGTCCTTTCCCATTTGCACCAAAGGAACCTGCCGTATCAACCCACGCGGTGTTCGCGCTGCCTTAGCCCGTGCGACCGAATGGAAACATACTACAATCGCCAAGAAGGCCTATCGTCTGTTCCGTCAAACCATTAAAAAATTAAAAATATAATCGATTATGCATACGGGTCGTATGACAAATCGTTTATTTAGCAAAACGCGCATCCCTGCTTCTTCTGGCACTGACATTGCGACTTGGGTTGTCCACACTGATCACATGTCTTTTGTGGAGGGTGATGACATCCACAATGTCCCTGTGGAGCTCCACACATGTTGCAACTCTGACCCGACGACGACGCTGGCCAACTCTGATACACCATCCATCCTGCAATCGCTAAAAAGATCAAAACAAGAATACCAAATAACATCATTTCTTCTTATAAGAATCTAGAATTTTATCAACGAAACAACGACAAAAGGAGCATCAACGCAATGATCTGCCAAACGGACTGAACCGGACGAGCAAAGGTAAACAGTTCCGCCACCGACACATTCCACAGATACTTTCCTACAAATGAGATAATCAAAATCGCAATCACCAACGACAAAATCGAAGCAACCACGCTCTTATACGACTCATGACGATTCGACGAGGAACCGGGCATATCCGTCATGCATTCCAAGCCAGCTCGACATAACGCTTGCAACATTTCTATCTTCCCGTTATATTTTTTCATATTGAATGGATTCCTTAATGACCACCTCCCTATGATCCTGAATGTACTTCATCACATTATGAGCTTCTTCCGTAGACTCCAAATACTCTCCAATCAACTTCTCCATTGTCTTTTGACCCATTCCCGTCTGACGCTTCGATTTTTTGAAGAGTACACGACCACCCGAATTCTTCAAATCCAGTGCACCAATGTTATGACTCTTCATAACACGTACAATGATCTCTTCCAGCGCCTTCATTTTCGTTGTCGCCTCGCGCATCTCTTGCTTCCACGAATCATTCTTTTCTTTCAGACGACGCCACTCAATAATCGAATGGGTCAGCATGGCCAGTTCATTTTCTTGAGGAGTCGTCAGTGCTTCTGATGGTTGCTCTTCTGCCATATTACTAGTCCTATGCAATTATTGTTTAAATACCTAAGTAGATGATCAAAGTGGTTAATAATAGAGTCGGTGGAAACATGTTTCATTATGCACATTTTCTATGCGATTGTCTATTTCCCGAAGTGATACATCGCGTTTATGAGTATCGAACGGTGGTTCGATTAAAAAATATTGTACAAACCATCGGGAATTTTCATACCCTCTATACCCACGTCATGGGTGTTGACCATATTGAACTTCCAAGTAAACAATTCAACGAATTAAATGTAGAAACAATTACCTATCGAAATAAAGAAGTATACAATACAAAGAAATATTTTGATCAATTTCGATCCTTTATCTTTTCACGGTATCCTCCTCCACCGAGTATATCTTATCCATCTATTCTTCTTATTAAACGATCTGAAAGGGTTAATTTAATCGATGATCAAGATCTTAAGAGACAACAAGATGAAAATAGTTTTAAAACAGGCAAGGAAAGAAGGGAAATTAATCAAATCGATCGTATTGAAGAAGAGGTGCTATCTCTCTCTCCCCATACAAAGGGTGTATATCTAGAACATATGCCATTCGAAGAACAAGTTTGGCATTTTTATCATGCCAAACTGATTATTTGTGCACATGGGGCGGCCATGTCCAATCTATTTTTTTGTCAAACAGGAACAACTGTACTGGAGATCACCTGTGGAATGACATGGGAATTTTTCGATGATCTTTCTCAGCAGCTAGGATTGAATCATATCAAATGCCATACGAATCAATACGATGATGTTATGAAATTGATTCTATCCTCTTATAAAAAATTGAATCAGTGCATCAAATAAAAAAGATCAACCATGTCCAACGAAGCCACTGCACAAATCATCTTATACGAACTCTGGTTCTCCGTTGCCGAAACGATCTTTCAACGTGTATGTGATATCACCGAGTTAAACGAGGAACAACGTGAAGCTCTTCGAAGTGTCGCGTTGCGTCCCAATGATTTTCAGATTTATGTGGAAGAGTAGGTTCTTCTACATAAATATTATTTTATACCACACAGTGGAATAAAACCAGATTTACGTAGAAGAATAAGTTCCTTAGGCAAAAAACAATTTAATTCGCTCCCTTATTTGACCACGACAGATAAAACACGTTGTATTCTGCTTTCTTGAACATGTTCCACAAAATGTATGACCGCATGGCGCAATCGTATGCGAAACCGGTTCCGATAAACAAATCGAACACGATGGCTCTGTTCCATCTTTTTGCATCATTTTCTGTACCGATAACATCTGTCGACAAAGATTCCATTTCTTATATCCTTCCATCAACTGAATATAATTCTCTTCAAAATGAGAAGATTCATAAATCGATTTGGCATACTTGGTAAATGCACTGATCAAGTCTGGTAGTGCATCATTTTCCGATAACGTGGTAATCATCGGAATTCGCTGATTGACTTTGTCCAATCGATCAATCTTTTGAAACAACAACGTCTCAAGACGCAACACTTCCTCTCCACTATTTTTATACTGATTTGTCAACCATTTGATTTGATTCATCAAATCCTCCAAGGTTCCCTCTCCCTTTAACGATTTGATTCCTTCATTTAATTCCTGATAGGCCGGTTCCAATGAAAGATCTACATTCAAATCTTTCAAAGGAGAACGCTGATTCATTCGTATGGTAGGAATTTCTTGACCAAATCGGCGGAAAATGGTTTCCGCTGCACCCAACAGTTGCGGGGTTTTGTCCGAGTTCGATAAAAACGCCATGATTTCATTATTTTGTTTAATAATAAGATCCTTCAACTTTTTCTTCGATAATTGCGACATGGTCTGAATCGATTCTTCGGACAAGAGCTTGACTTCCGTACCGTGCCTCGATATGATATTTGTCATGGTTGATTTAAATTTTCCAGGGACCGTTGTATCCAACGACATCTCAGGAATGGAATCTGCGTCCCCTAATTCCCATAAAGCGGGAGCATATTCTTCTTGGGCCGCCATTCCGTCTATTCATGATTCGGTCCTTTGATTGCTTGATCAAACACATGTCCGGAACCTTAATAGGCCTCTTTAGAAAGAGAATCCTGACTTCGCTGAAAAGCCGATGCACTCATCACCCTTCCATCGGCTGTCGCAACCACTACCGTATTCGGAGCCTTAATCGGTTCCCCTCCCATCGTATAGGTGGTTGCATCCGTTGTATAGTTTCCACCCCGCTGTTTATTACGAAGTGTACGCTTCATCTGAATCGCTTTACGAATTGCCTTACGAATTGTATTACGAACTCCCTTACGAACTTTATTACGAAGCTCCTTACGTGAAAAACAGGTTTTTCTCTTTTTCGAAGAACGAGGCATTTCTACTCTTCCTCATTATTTTACATAGACCACCCGTTTATTTTGTAGCTTGGCATATTCTTCTAACGTCTGGCGTTTCGAAACGCCTTTTCGCGATTTAACGGATCGAGCCGATAAATACGCCGCAATCACTCGATCATTGTCTTGAATCTCCAATAGTCTCGGAGGATCTTCCTGTCTTGGACCTTGAATGAGAGTTCTTGTGGTGATATTGAACTCGGCAAGTTCCGATGGCGGAATCAATTGTTCCACATAAACCGGTTCCGTAAATTGAACCGATGGCTTGGCAGGGCATGTCTGCAAACGATGCCCATAGGTCGCACAATTCGAACAGTAGAGACTTGTACGGAGCGGACAGCGTTCTTCCGTATGCGCAATCCCAAAATTCTTAAGCACGTCTTTGCAAATGCTACACATGATTGGTGGTTTTTTTACGCGAGTCGAAACTTCAATTTTATTTCGCTTATTGTAGTAAATGTCGGCCAAACACGTTGCTTTCTTTCTTCAACTACGTGATCAACTCAAACTCTACCATTGGCAAACCCGTGTTTACGCGCGCCATGTCGCCACCGATCAAATGCTGGAAAAACTGGAAAAAAGAATGGATTCTTTTGTCGAGATTTATATTGGAAAATACGGACGTCCACGCTTGACGGGTGAAAACGCGGATCTCCACCTTCAAAATCTGACCGAAGCAGGTGCAGTCCGTGTGGTCAAGGCCGCCATTAAATACATACAAGGTCCTCTCACCCAATCATTGAGCGATCGCGATACTGATCTTACCAATTTGCGCGATGAAATGCTCGGAATACTTGATCAACTCTTGTATCTCTATACGCTCCACTAAAGAGGAAAGGGAATGATCCATCCCAGCGTGGAACCATTCTCATTCGTACCCAATGCCATCGCATCAAATGGGTACATTCTATTCACCATCGCAACCGATGACTTGTAATCATTATATTCTTTGTAGTTTTGAAACCAATAATAGGTTGGATTTACAATGCTCAGTGGTGGAATTTGGGACTGCTGTCCTCTCAATGTACTAAGTGTTGACTGATTTGATGTAGATAGAATGGTAGACGCGATGGCAGTCGATCCATTGATGGTAGATATATTATTCGCATAATTCATATAGGCATTCGAATTATAAGAATATACTTTACGAAACAAACTCAACTGTTGTTGATATTGTTGAGCTTGGAACTGAGATAAATTCGTTATTAAGGGCGATAACGGTACATTTTCTAGATTATATCCTGAAGTAGATAACGTTGAGGTTATGGGATAGAGATTCGGAAACTGTCTTGGATAATTAATAAAATAATGTTTATAGGTTGGATTTTGATTTAACCAATTCGATAATCCTTGCATGTTATAAAAACAAGGCGGAGGAATCGAATTCGTACTCGGAAACGTAGACGGGTAGGACATCTCTGTTATAGTATAAAGATATCCTTACGTTATCTGATCAAATGGATTATCTTCCAGGTAATACCCTTCTACCTTCTGAAGAACATGAACCTACCTCCTTGACTTCACTCTCTCTTTCTTTGGACCGTCCTGCCATTATTCTCGCCTCCAACGAAGTCAACGATCAAAACTTGTTTATTAATGGTCTCACTCAAAACATCGTTGTCTTGTATCATTTGTTCGAAAGTCTCGGATTTGACTCATATCTTCTTCAACATTCCACTACCCAATCTGACAAGAAAGCGTTCCTTCGATCCTATCGGTCCATTACCACTCAAGAAATGGTACAACGACCCATGAGCATTCGGGCATTCATTGAAATCGGTATGAGTCTGGATTCCGCTACTCGCGGATACCTTCGTACCGTTGGTGCCAAAATTGTTAAATTGTATCTTGGAAACATTCTGAACATTGATGTGGAAACCATCCAGAATTATAGCAATATGTTTTTCAATCATCATATTGTCGGCGAAATCGACGAGATCTGGACGAGCCCTCATTACATGCAACACATCGATTATGCGGCACTCTTGAATCGAACCTCTATGGATAAAGGGCGCGTTGTACCGTATGTATGGGATTCTTGCTTTCTTACTCAATATGGAAATCGTGAACAATTCGAATGGATTCCTCCTACCGATTGGCGAACAATGGATATCATCATCATGGATCCCAATATCTCCTTTCAAAAATGTACGTTTTACTCCATCTTGTTGGTGGAAGCCTATTCGAAATTACATCCTGAATGGACTGGAACGGTTCACGTCATCAATGGGGATCGTCTGAAACTCTCTTCCAATTCTCATAATAATCTCCTTCCTGCATTGTCTATGTATCGTAGCAACCGCATTCGTTTGTACGAACGTAAAAAAATTCACCAGATTCTGGAACAGCACCGTTCCGCTTGTTTTCTGACCCATCAGTGGAACAACGACTATAACTACATGACCCTCGAGCTTCTGTACTGCAATTACCCCATTCTTCACAATTCTGAAGGGTGGGCTCCTTATGGATATTCCTATTCCATCAATGCTTGGGAGAAAGCGATTGAAACGCTCCATGGCGCCTTGTCAAATCATGCGCGCAATCTGCATATTTACAAGACGCATGCGGCCAACTTGATCTGGAAACATAGTTCTCACAATCCTGATATTCAACGCCGATGGAGAGAATTGATCTAAAGCTGTTGGCCGTGTACTATGTAATAGATGCCGCGTATTGGCATATCCTTCCGTCCCTCGGCGGACTTATTTTACAGCGGATTCAATCAAACTGCGATTCTTTTTTCGGAGCTCTTTACAACCCTCAGTTATGATGTGGTCATGATTGATGTTTCGAATTCCGATGGTACATGTACCCTACCCAAGACCATTCCAACCGAAAATCTCTATCAAGTTCGCGGATTGGATTTATTACTGGACATAGATGGCCTGATCTCAGCAGAAGATCGTATTAAAGTTGCACAAACGACCATCGTATTTCTACGCACCTTTGTTCAATTCACGGAAATGGATTCCAGTGTCTACATTGAAACTCCATATGTTCGTCGCTCATTTGATCATGTCCGTGAAATCTGGTGCTGGGATATTCTGAATCCTGAGAATACTCTTCCTTCGATTCAGACACTCTTTCCATGCCCTCTTCGAACGGTTCCTTTCATTTGGTCTCCTTCGGTTGCACAACACTTCCTAGGAGAGTGTGGAACAACCTTTCGTAAGGGTTGTCAGTGGACGGTCCATGTCGCCGAGAAAAATGTGGAAAATACCAGCTCCTCCATTCTTCCCCTCGTTGCCATCCGAGAACTTGCTTTGTCGCGTGTTCTTAATGCACACTATTATATTCACAATATGGAAGCGATTAAGGACAATAAGTTCTTGAAAGAGAATGTACTCGATAACATTCAAAGTGAACAACTTCCTTTGAGAATGGAACCCAAACAACCGTTTTATGAATGGCTCGGCGGAGAAAACGTGGTGTTGTTCTCACATTCTCGGTTTGTTCCATTGCGAATCGGATTGCTGAATGCCTTATGGATGGGATTTCCTCTTGTGCATAACAGTATTGTCCTAAAAGATCTTCATCCTGTATTGGGTGATTTATATTACAAGGGCAACGATATCCGACAGATTTCTGCGGCGTTCTCCTATTTGAATTCCAAGCCTGGCGCCGTGTATGCGGCATCTGCTGAAATCCGCTATGCCATGACGGAACAATTTGGTATTCAGGCCAAACAGGCTGCTTGGAAAGAACGCATGACGGGTGTATTTTCTTTTGTTCCTATGGCTCCCTTGGCAAAACCTATCGTGTCTGATCCTGTGGTTCCCATGGAAAAACCAATCGTGTCCGAACCTGTGGTTTCTACTCCTTCCCCATTGCCGACGGTGGTTCGATCCAATCGTGTTCTGACCATTGCATTTTCCGATATGTGGCCTGGATTTAACTTTGATTCTAATTTTATCATGGATGCACTTCGACACGAACTGGGCTCTCATACCATTCAAGGTATGCCCTATGATACTAAATTTCCTGCACCCCATCTTGTTATTTTTGGCCCTTATAGCAAGTCTTGGAAATCCATTCCAGCGTCCATTCCTAAAATCTATTTCAGCGCGGAGAACTGGCCGATTCCAGAAGATCCTTCCATTCAATTGTATCTCACTCCCTCTCGTACCGAAAATGGATCGTTTATGCGCATTCCTACCTGGATGACCTTCATCGATTGGTTTTCAGGTTCGACTCAACTTCCATGTGATTCGGCCGACAATCCCATTCGTCTACCATTACATTTTGCGACCACACCTCATTCTGTCGGATTCAAAGAACGATCTAGCTTTTGCGGATTTGTTGTCTCCAATCCCATCTGTACCTTTCGAAACCAAGTATTTGATGTCGTGAATCAATACAAACGCGTTGACAGCGGTGGTGCGCTCTACAATAATATCGGTGGTCAGCTGTCTTTGAAATATCCTGGTGGCGGTTGTGGCGATCTTTCCAAGCACCATTTCTTTGCCGAGCACCAATTCACCATCAGTTTTGAGAATTCTCAGGCGCCTGGGTACATAACCGAGAAGGTTCTTCATTCCAAGATGGCAGGATGTGTTCCGTTGTATTGGGGTGATTCGAACACGGATGATGATTTCACACCGAATTCATTCATTAATCTGTCCAATACTACCGATCCACAAACGGTTCTTGCCGTTTTGAAGAAGCTTGAAGCCAACCCTGACATGTGTGCTCGTATTGCGGCCACGCCCATTTTGGATGAAACCCGTGTTGCCAAAGCACGTTCTATTATGACCAAAATGAGTCTTGAAATTCTCCGAATTGTTGGAACAAAACCAATCAAAGGAATTGAGAAAACCTATGTCATTAATCTTGATACCCGTCCTGATCGCTGGGAAAAACTCATGACCGCCGAACCCTATTTAGAACCTCTTGTCGAACGCGTTTCGGGTGTTAATGGAAAAACCCTCGTCATGAATCAATTTGTATTCAATCTGTTTAATCAAAACGAGTTCCAATGGAAAAAATCAATCATCGGATGCAATATGAGTCATATTTCGATATGGAATCGAATTGCCTTGGCACAGAAAGAAGGATATTATCTGGTCCTCGAAGATGATGTTCGATTTCATAAAGACTGGCTCGAATCATGGAGGGACTTTCAGAAAGTGATTCCAGCCGACGCCGATCTTTTGTATCTTGGTGGCGTTCTTCCCCCTAATAAGGCTGCATTGCCGCTCGTATCCAAACGATACAATGACTATTGGTCCTTCATTGAACCCAATACACTCTTCAGCCCCGTTCCCATTCCCGTGTTTCATTTCTGTGCGTACAGCTACATTCTGACCCGCGCAGGTGCACGAAAAATCATGACCTATCTGAACGAATCCGAAAAGAAATCCTTTACTGTCAGTGATCATCTCCTTGGACATCCATCAGTTGGGTTGAAGAAATATTTTGCAGATCCTCTCTTGTCTTACTGCTTTCAAGAGGAAGATCCTGTCTATGTTTCATCGCAATTCAATGACTTGCATCGTGAAGATAAGTTTGATAGTGATATTTGGAATAATAAGGAATGTTTTACTGATGAAGAATTGGCACCTTTTCGAAATCCCTTTACATCTCCGCCAAGGTCGGCTCTCGCACCGATCCCTGAAGAGCCTACGTCAGTACCAGAGGCAGTACCAGAGACAGTACCAACCGAACCCTCTGAGAAAACACTACGTGTATATCATGCATCATCTGAACCCTATCAACTCTACGAATTAGTATGGCTAGAAGACATGCTACAACGAAAGATTGAATTGATTTCACTTGAAAATACAACCATCGGACATAACACATGGTTCATTGTTCAACGTCCTCATATTGAAAAACTCATGATCATCTTTCAACAAATGGAAGAACATCAAATCCCCTTCCATGTGATTCATATCAGCGATGAATTCTGCAATGATAATCTTTCCTTTTACTCCCTATCCATGTGCAAATCTGTTCTTCGTAATTACATTCGACCCGATTTTGACGGCATGTCTCATGTTCATATCATTCCCCTTGGATATCATCATAAACCATCTTCGAATAAGACATTTGATGAAAGAGAACTTGTATGGAGCTTTCACGGAACAGACTGGTTCGAACGCTCAAAACAACTCGCCGAGTTCACTTCCTTTGTTCCCTACAGTTGCAATCTCCAGCCTCACTGGAATCATCCCACTGCCACAAAGGAGAAAACCTATATATCTCTCCTTGGAAACAGTAAATTTTGCCCTATTCTAAAGGGGCAACACGCTGAAACCTTTCGTCTTTATGAAGCATTAGAGGCAGGAACACTCCCTCTTACTACCATAACGGATCCTGCCTATCTTGATTGGGTTGATTCTCATTTATGCCTATCTTCCTTGTACGATTGGACAAATCCTGCAACGGTTCTTTCGGGTCCACCCTTATCGGAACACGTTCGTCTCGAAGTTCAAAAACGATGGGCGCAGTGGAAGAAAAAAATACAAGACGTGTGTCAATCGATTTTACAATAATGTCATTTCTGATAATTCTTTGAGATAGCGCTGAGAACAGGTTTCTACCAAAAGACCGTTTGCATAGATTCCATAATTCATATAATAATCAGAATGATCCAGTGCCAGGTGCCATATGGTATAGGTTCCTGCAACCGGATAAACCGTGGTGCGTAAATCTGCTGCAGCAGGAAGACGTGCCTTTCCATCTGTCAAATAGACTTGACCATTGATGTCAATGGCACGTTGACGCTCCTCCTGATCTTTGTATCGGTCGACCAAAATACCATGTGCTCCTGTAAGGACCAAATCCTCAAATATCTCAGGATAGGCGGATGGACTGCATTGATATAATTGATCCTTAATGCGTTCTTCTGTTGGTTGATGCTCAATCGAACGATAACCGATTAGGTTGATGGGATGGAATCCATGAAGATACGTCTGAATCATGTCGCCTTTTCGCAATGTCTCAATGGGGCGATATCCTACATTGGTCAGAATTTGCGATCCTTCCTTGAAACATGGATAGGCATTTAGTACATCGATCACATAGATATTATCATATCCCAAACTTTGGATTGACATTAAATTAAAATAATTGGCTCCAATATTTTGATCCGCTGTCCAAAATGCCACACCAGGGTTGGGATCAAGCATCACTGGATCATTAAATGGATATGAATTATTAGAATCCCATACAATTCCACTCAAATCTGAAATGGTATATTGAAGTGATCCGCTGTAATAAATATCACATCGGTACAACCATGTGGGTTGGACATAACTTCCTGGACCAGAAAACACACTGTAAAAATTATTAACATCAATACTTACCATAACATAGACACCGTATTCATAATCAATTCGATAGGTTTGAATGTTTTGAGGATTCAAGGATGCCGGATGAAGCCTGATGGTAGGGACAGGAGGAAACGGAATACGTGAACCAACCGGTGGGGGTGGAGCAATACGATGTGAGGAAGGCATATCTATTTGTCCTCCTCAAATCTTTTTCTATTTATAATACTTCATGTTGCATATTTCGTTATGTTTGCATGTCGGTTGCACGAAGTGCAACCTTACAAATCGCCACGCTTCTTGCGCTTCGAGCATTCGCGCATGGCATCACCCAGTTTGGTCGCTGGGTTCTTCTTCTTCAGTTCACGGTACACCTCCATGACCTTCTTGTTCCAATCGGACGCACCCTTGGAGACCTTACGAGTCTTCTTTCCTCCCTGCTGCTTGCGGGACTTGTTTGAACGCTTCTGCTTACGAGACTTTCCTCCCTGTTGTTTGGCACACTCTGACATTTCTACCTAGTCCATCGATTTTATTTTATACAACTTACCTAAAGATTCTGCTCGAAAAACTCTCAGAATTCATGTCGGACCTTGCACAATTTGTTTCCGAACTTAACTCGATAATTCAACCAAACGATGAGTCTTCCAAAAAGATCAAACTGATGATTGTTAGTACTCATACCAATCAAGTCAATGGCTATAGTAAAGTCGTATTGAATCTTCTACAGCAACTTGCTACTCATTCTTGGTTGCAACTTGTTCATTTCGGAACCCAAAAAATGATCAATGCGGATCTCAATCGCACCGTACCTTCTTCTGTCAAACAGATCGATGGAACCGCTCTAGAAAAGGACAAACAAACAGGATTTGCATTTTCCGAGCTTCCTGGTGTAATCAACGCGGAAAAGCCAGATATTGTTATGATTTACAACGACCTGGCGGTCATCGGAACCTACATCGAGAGCATTCGTAAATCCATTGAAAATCGCTCCTTTAAGATTTGGGCCTACGTCGATCTTACCTATCTTGCACCACCTCAGACGATGATCGATATCCTGAATCGTGATGTCGAACGCGTATTTTGCTTTACCAAGGGCTGGAAAGATGTTATTAAGGCAAGCGGTATTACCCGCCCTGTCGATGTGTTGAATCACGGTATTGATACTCTCATGTTCCGTCCCATCACCAAGGAGGTCGCGCGTCAACAACTCGGTCTCCCAAAAGACGTCTTTCTCTTTACCTCTCTTAACAAGAACATTCCTCGCAAGCGTCTGGATCTGCTGATTATCTCGTTTGTAAAGCTCATCATTCGTTTTCCAACCAAGAACATTTTCATGTTGATTGTGGCAGATAAGGGCGATCAAGGCGGATATCCCCTCTTTGAGATCTTTGCCCGCGAAATCAAGGTACACGGTGGTTCGGTGGAGATGTTTGGCAATCGTCTCTTGATTACTTCGAAGGATACCTGCTATCGCGATGAGGACATCAATATGCTGTACAACTGTGGTGATGCAGGTGTGTCCTGTGCAGAGGGCGAAGGGTTTGGTCTCTGCACGTTTGAGCAAATGACGCTTGGTGTTCCTCAGATTGTTCCCGATATCAATGGCTACAACGAGTATTGCACTTCAGACAATAGTTTGATGGTCAAGCCCACCATGCGATGCTACATTCCACAGGCACATAACTCGGTAACGGGCGAGGCACACATGGTAAACCCAGAAGACTTTTCCAAAGCCATGGAACGCTACGTCTTTGATGAGGATCTTCGCCGTCTTCACGGTCGACTTGGAAAGGAAAAGACATCAGGTTATACCTGGTCAAAAGCGGTCACCACGCTGGTCAAGAGACTCCTCGCCGCAAAGGAAGAGGATGAATAAATTTGATGATATGAATCTACCTTATCTTTAAAAATGATGAAAATCGAATTACACGATCGTGTTCTACATATTACGTATCCTTCGCCTTCCGACATTCCTATGGATATACTGAATGTCTCTCATGCCTACGAAGGCGCAACGTATCCGCGTATCGGATTTAACTTTCCTCTCTCTTTTCTACAAACCCATGATCCCCGTCATTCTCTTTTATCGTATGACGCAGATTATGTCATTGGATATCCTGAAATGGATGTCTTGACCAAACGCCATGAACTTCAACATGCCAAATATCATATGGATTCCCTCTATCGAGCCAGCATTCAATCCTTATGGAACTCTTTCCCTTCCCGCTTTCAACAAAAGGTCATTCGACAACTCTTACATATGAAGTACCCCAATCGAATGGATATCTTACTCGATGAATTTCAGGCCTATTACACCACGGAAAAACCGAACTTCTTTGGGAAGGTACGTCTGTAAATTCCGGAATAAGTTCTTCTGGCATCATAGGAATCCACATGGTTCAGATCAAACATGCATTGATGGTTCTCGGAATCGTGTTGGTCATCGTCGCCATGTATTATTTATCACAGTTGGCATCATCCTATGAACCGTTTGCCAATGCCGATTTTAAAAGTGAACCCGAATACAAAACGCAGGTTGATCTCCTTTCGAAAAAATATAGCTCGAAAGCGGACGCCAAACGACCCGTATCGGATCTTCTTTCTACCACGGACATGCCACCTGTCCAACAAAACTTTGTCAACTTCTATGCCCTTGGATGCCGTTATCCAGGATACATTGGACCCATCAAAGACGGGTATGTTGATCCCGACATTGGCATTCAAAACGCCGTTCAAGCCGGTTGCCGTGTCTTTGTGCTCGACATTGACTATTTAGACGATTGTACGGAAGACGCCTCCAAATATTTTCCCCGTCTGGTCGTTCGTGATTCACAAGGCAAGATTGTCATGAAATACAGTGGCAATCTTCCCTTCTGCAATACCGAGTCATCCTCCAATCTCTCCACCATCTGTGAAAAGATTAACTTTTATGCCTTTGCTTCCTCCTGCCAACAAGCAAGCGATCCTGTTATCATTGTTCTCTATTTTCTTCGTCAGCCACCCGGTTCTTACAAATCTCAGACCGTTCTCGACTATTATTCCCATGTCGCCAAGGCCTTGTCCCCCTTCAAAGATCGTATCCTTACCAATGAACTCGATGGAGGAACCTTTTACCGTCAGAAACAAGAAAACAGACTTCTTATCAATAAAATAACCGATTACAACGGAAAGGTTCTTATTTTTAGCAATGCCAATACATCAGGATTCCGTGAAATACAAACCTACAAACCTCAGGAAGATTTGGACTATCTCGTGAATCTCCGACTCTCTTATTCACAAACGCAACTCGGCGTCACCAGCAACGATTCAGGATCCAGTTTCGGTATTCTTCAGACCGCAGAAGATTTTACGGTAATTCCTCCTGATCGCTCCGATGAAGTTGTTGAACATACCAAGCTGAAATGGACGATCTGTTTACCCAAAGATCCACTCGCACCCATTTCCAGCAAAGTCTATCAAGACATTACCAAAACCTATGGTGTAAACTGTGTTCCTGCAATTTTGTTTGATCCCATGGCAAATGATTTCCTGTTTTCCGATTCCCTGTTCAAAACATACGGATTCCAACCCAAACCCGAACCCCTTCGCTACATCAAACCACCGGTTGTCACGCCCGCTCAACCGAACCCCTCGATGGACGCCAAACAAGGTATGCTTCGTGCCCCTGTTTCCAGCTCCTAACCATTTTTTTGTTATGATTTATAAAAATTGAATTCATTTTTGTAGAGTAGGGAATGATACATACAACAATGAATAGCATCAAAGATCACGCAAACAATGTTCTCTCCTACCACTCTACCTGCCCAGAGAGAATTCTTTCGCTTCTTAGAGATGGCATTGTTCCAAATGTAGTATTGAAGGATGAACATAATGAAGAATGGACATTTGTTCATCGTCATCGTTGCCGAATCTATCTTATGGCGAAAACCAAGGACATGAAACGATTTGAAGAAGTCTACTCCTTTCGCGCTTATTGAATCTTCCTTATTACGTACTCCATCATTCCCTCCAACGTAAACCAATGCTTAACCTTTTGCAGTTCTGCTTTCATTGTTTGATACCGATCCTCCGAAATACCAGAAAGAATATCATATGTTTTTGATATATCGGAAATCGATACAGAAAATAATTTATAATCCAAGTGTTCCCTGTACGGAAGCCATTCAATATCGTCCCAGAAGTACACGGGAATCGTGTCCATCAAGATCGCCTCAAAGAAACGAAACGAACTCCTTCCATATCCTCTTGGTGCCAAACAAAACTTGGATCGCAACGTCAGATCCAGAAATTCATCTGCTTGCTCCATGGGAACATTTACCTTCCAGGTCTTTTGCATACGACACACGATATATGGCTTCGATTCAACCGCTGCTGCCATTCTTTTCCTCACAGGATGTGTCAAGGACCCCACAAAGGAAGCAAACAAGTCTGGCTCCTTACGCTCCAGTTGTGAGAGACGATTCGTCTTGTCTTCGTAGATCAACGGAAGGGGAATCGTCCCTGTACAAGCTCCAAATACAATCGTACCTTTTGGAAGATCCAATTGTGGCCCATCATCGTGTTGTACAATCGTAAAATATCGTGTATCTTTTTGTAATGCTTGATCCAATAAAATCTGATACTTAATTTTTGACTGCGCAAACCCAGGATGATTTTGGAGATTTGTCCAGAAAATGGGAAGGTACACCAGATCGGTCTGAATCTCATCTTTTTTGGAAAGGAGCGTCTCATATGCATATTCTTCCATGTATCGACCATTTTTAAAGGGCGGATACACATGCGACGTTCCTGGACGAAACATTTTTCCTAGATTGGCGATCTTCATTACTGGGGGATTCCTATCGTAAATCTTTATGCCGAATAAACGGTGTCCCTAGTAAGAGGAGTCATGGAGTCTGAAATCGAACACCTTTCCTCCGAACAACTTGAATCCGATCGATTGAAACACCAACTCGATATCATCAAACGGGCATCCGAACTCGCTCAATCAAAAATCGATTACGACTCGGCACACAATCCCCAAGTTCTACGATCCATCGAAGTTATTGAAGCGTTCCTTCGAAAGAAACATCGTATCTGCTACGGAGGACAAGCCATCAATGCCTATCTTCCTGCCAAGTATAAATTCTACGATCCCGAATATTCCATTCCCGATTACGATTTCTTTACTCCCTCCCAACTGTCCGATCTCCAACAAATCGCCAGCGAATTAACCAAAGCAGGATTCACCGAAATCGCTGCACGCGAAGGCATGCACGAAGGAACCATTAAAATCTACGTCGACTACATTCCCGTTGCCGATCTAACCGCCATTGATGGAAGCCTCTTTCGCAACCTCGCGAAAAAAGCCCATGTGATCGACGGAATCTCCTACATTGATCCCGATTCCCTTCGTATGCTCATGTACCTCGAACTCAGTCGACCTCGTGGCGAAGTATCACGCTGGACCAAAGTCTATGAACGCATGATGCTCTTCAACGAATTTGTTCCCGTCCAAACCTGCGGAAAACGCCCTTCCAAACTCATGAAACATGTCCTCTCCGAAGAACAACTACAATACACTCTTCGCTATCTCATCCATCACCAACGTATGTTTGCAGGTGGCGATCTTATTCCCTTCTATCACCGCGCCATTCACCGACGAACCAAAGACGCGCACTGGATCCTTTCATCAAGAAAACCCATTCTTTTTCTTTCCCCCGATCCCAAATTCGATGCCAATCAATTACTCGATGAATATCATTATCTCGAGAAAAAGAAAACCCTTCATATCAAAACATTCTACAATCAAGGACTTGATGTTATTCCTTCTATCTACGTCATTCATCGCGGGACCCAACCCCTTGTTTTTATCATCGAACAAACCTCCTGCCACTCCTACATTAATCTCCCTCTTCGAGACGGAACCCTGAAAGGCAGCAATCTCATGATTGCATCCATGGATACACTCATCACATTGTATTTTAGTCTTGGATTTGTCTCCACCACGTTCTTTGACAAAGGAGCGATGTCCTGTCTCGCCAACCAACTGGTAGAAATCAGCATTCAAGGACGACGCATGCCCTTTGACCAACTTATTTTTCCTTTTATCTCCCTTCAATGCGTCGGATACCAAACTTCCTTGCCCTCTCTTATCAAGGCCAAAATCAAACGCATGACGCCCCAAAAGAAACAGGAATTACGCGATGTATTACAAAAAGGAATTGATCTCGGGACAAAACGTCAAAAACGTACACTTCGTACACTTCGTAAGACACAGAAACGACGAACCCTCCGTAAAACACAGAAACGACGTGTTATAAATGAGCATTAATTTGATCCGATAACGTTTTCAAATCTGCCCACTGTCCATAATTCTTCTGATATTCTTTGGCTTGTTCCGGATTGGACTCTTTCATTTCTTTCCATTTGTTCGATCCTGGAGGCAAAGTATACTTGATCGTTGGTTCGGCAGGAAGATTCATTTGATTCAATAATTCTCCACTTTGTGCCTGATTTTGAATCTTATCCGATTCTGTCATTAACGATTGATTGCTCTTCCATGTTTGCGTTACCGTTGGATCCATTGTAATTTGATCAAATTGACTACCCAGTTGTTGCTGTTTCGTTGCTTGTTGCTGTTGTAATTTCACTTGCTGTTGCTGATTGCACTGATCAATCTGTTGACACATGTCCGCAAACCCCTCTGGTTTTTTACCTTGAAGAGACGATTGTAGATTGGCATGTGATTCTTCCAATTTACCATTCATCCATTTCAAGGCATTTTGATACGGCTCGGGAGTGAGTGGAATGTCCTTGATCTTTTCCATGTCCAATGTGGGCGGAAGAGGATCCGTTAGATAAGGAAGGGGTTGATTCAATTGACGGGCAAGTTCTTCCACATGAGTATTCAATTCCGACAATGAGAATGTCGGTGCACTCGCGTTCGATGTCTGGTTCGGACTCGTTAATGGTTTGATTTCCACATTGGATGCCGAAGATGATACGATCGCTTTCTTCCAATTCTCTTGAAATTGATTATAAAATGCTACGAATTTCTTATATTTCTGTTGTACGACCGGATTCACATCCTCAAAGCCGTCTACCTGTCTCACAAGTAGCATAATTAAAAGAATAACCAGCAATACGATGAAATACAGTTTCATCCTATTGGTGTGCAATAAAATCGAATCTCTTACCAAATGGCATGGCAACCCAATCGGCTCCTGACCTATTATTCCGATCGCGTTAACATCTACGACGACGATCGTTTTATTCCCCTTCCTGCCATCAAGGCTCCTCCTGCTCCTCCTGTGGTCTACATTCATCGTACCACTCACTGGGGTCAACCGTATCCTGTTCCTTATTATCAACCACCCTATCCCAGCTGTGCAATGGGTCAATGTGGATGTAAAAAGTAATTTTACTTACGTCTTCTTGTTTGTTTTGTTCGTTTGGTTTTCTTCCGTGTATTTCGTTTGCCTGCCTGTTGAGGTAAAATCTGAATGGTATCAATTTCATGCATCGGAAGCGTACGTTTTACCCGTTTGAGAACAGAACGGTATCCACGATACGAATTATATATACGTTCGATGACTTCCATGTCCACTCCAAATTCGAGCCCCCTTATTCTAATTGGCAATGTATCATTCCTATCAGGTGTGATTTCAGGAAAGTTAAATCGTGATTCGTAATATGTTCCTATAATGGTTCTACCATCCAACATTTTGAATTTTAATCGATGATCTTGGATGATCGGTATTAATAAATCGGTTATATACTTGAAGATTGGTACAAAGTTCGATTTAATTTTATTTTGCATCTCTTCAGGTGTGAGTGGCCTTGGAGTATGATTCTGTTCCGATAACCGTTCATTGGTATTATACGGATTCATCACGACAGATTCATATACATGTTGTAATATGGTACGATAATACTTATTAAAGTATATCGTACCTGTTTCTTCATTCATAAACGATTCATTTTGTATTTCTTTTTTAATTGCCTCTGCATGCTCTTGAATTACATTATGTGATAATCTAGGACTTCGTCTCAGAGGAGAATCTGACATTCTACCATAATCTAATTTATTTTAAAAATGTAAAGAGAAGATACATCCAGAAGATTAATGGAACGAAAGATTGTCTCTTTCTTTCTTCATTTTTCATCTGGAATCCGACTTGTCTATCCTATTTCGGAAATCCATATGATCGACAAGTATCTTTCCAGAATATCACACATTGTCTTCTTATTTTCACACTGTAAAGGTTATCCCTATGGAATCCATACCATCACTCTCCAACGCCAGAGTTATGGATTTGAAATCCAATTTTATTATTATTATAATACCTCCAATCAACGTATTGATTTCTCGATCGATGAAAAATTAAAAGATTTCAACATTCTCATCGAATTATTATACAATGAAGAACCCCTTCGCACCTCCTTGATTCCATATACGGCCTGTCCATTTTTAATAGAATCAAAGTAGAATGGAGACCGAACATTCATCCGGTTTGGTTCGCCTGACCTTTTATCTGACCTATGTTCTTCTCATTACGACAGGAACGATCACCCTGATCGAAGCCCTCCGTACCACAAGTCCCACCGTACGACACGTTATGAATCTCGAAACGTGCATCTCCGTTATTGCGGGATACTTTTACTCCCAATTCATTGATAAAATCAACAAACCGGGCGAGATTGATTTCAAAGACATCAATGATACACGCTATACCGACTGGTTCATTACCACACCTCTCATGTTGCTTGTTGTTCTTGTTTCTCTTTCCTACCAGACGTCGAAAGGGCATGTTCATATCAAGGACTATCTATTGGTCTTGGCACTGAACATTGGTATGTTGCTATCCGGATACCTGGGAGACAAGGGTGTCATTTCCAAACCTGTGGGTTGCCTGGTTGGATTTCTCTTCTTTGTCGTTCTCTTCGGATTTATCTACTTTCAATACGTCTGCGGATCCAGCGGTCTCTTCAATTACGCCTTCTTCGGCGTCTACGTCGTCATCTGGTCTCTGTATGGTCTCGTGTACTTATTGGATGAAGAACACAAAAACATGGCGTATAATGTACTGGATGTTTCGGCCAAATGCTTCGTCGGTCTCGGTCTATGGGCCTACTTTACCAAGATCATGGTGTTGTAATTTCGTTTATTCTAACAATTCCTAGAATGATTCATGATAGGAATTTTTATATGATACCATGTGATATATTATTTAACTGCAATGATAAGTGCATCCAATAAATGCTGCAATATAATCCACTCCATTCAGATTGATTGTTTTACACTTGTACTTTGTGGTGGATAAATCAAAATTACAAGACATCGTAGTCTTTGCCACAGTATAATTATGAAATAAATCATCATCCTGTTTTCGGCCATAGCCTGGAATGATACTGGAACAAATCAAATCGCCATTTCGAATCGGACCATTGATATTCGTGACCCATACCGCTCCTTCTCCTAATCCGTTGACACGAACCATTGTACCAAGACGATCACCCCATTCATGATCATTATCAAATGATGTTGTTCCATCGGTGTTAATATTGTCGTTTTTAACATTCGTTAGAACTCCCCATACTGCTGGATCTTTATCCGATGATGTTAATTCAATATATGGCAACGCTTCTGTTATGGTAATCGCATCACTACCAGTAATGATTTCATTTGTAATCGGATTGATAGAATAATATCCTTGATCGGCAGAACTGACAATCAGACCAACATAATTTTGTATATTGGTTTTCAGATCGGTATCAAGCGGTTGATTCGCATGTTGACCCGTAAAATACGTAGAGGCTGCAATAATCGTTCGATAGACTGTTGTACCACTTGATGTATACAAATAAATGTTTGTACTATATGCAGCGGGCATAAGCGAACCATAATTTATACCATTAAGACGAGACTTTGCATTGGCATCTGATGCCATAGCATTAATTTGGCAAATACCAGTGGATACATCTGTAATTGCATTTACATAGAGTTTGGTTGGGATAGATGTAAAATTACCAATACCGACATTACCATTTGAATCAATTGCAAATCGATATGTCGATGCAGTAGCATCCCAGATTCCCAAATTACCTTGACCAATGCCTGCACCCGATCCACCATTCAAAATAACCCAATCTCGTCCAGTGACACTTGCATTACCAAGACGAATGGACGGCCACGAGGTATTTACAACCAGTGAATTTGTATAATCAGCAGTTGCATTATTGATATATAATACAGCAGAGGGCGATGCCGTTCCAATTCCAATGCTTCCACCCGATGTTATGGTGAGTGCCTGTGCAGCACTTTGGTTTTGAGTAAAAAACAAACTTCCATTGTTATCAATGCCCCAATCTCTCCAATAGCTGGCTTGGCCTGTTCCACCTTGCGATGTATTGTAATTTACAGTAAGACGCCCTAAACGTCCATAGGTGGATGTACCATAGGTAGAGGTTCCTGTATTATTGGAGGTAATCGAGGTACAAATGGAACCACCAGATACATCTGATCCAACAATATCCACTTCATTGCTAAGTACCGAAAATTGCGAGGTAGACGAATTATAAACAACAAACTTGGATCCAGGCGTGGCCGTGCCAATACCCACGTATCCCGTTCCACCTTTCACTACCATCGACGTGTACAAACCAGTTGTTCGGTTAAGAAACAGATCCATTCCCGCAGCAGGAAGAACCATACCTGCATTTGCTGTTCCATCTAAAATAAAATTACCCGCCGCAGTCGAAGTATACAATGCAATCGAACCGGTCGAACTATTATAGGCATTCTGAAACACAATGCCATCATTTGCAGTAGTACTGTAGACATGTAATTTATTGCTAGGAGTTATTGTTCCAATACCAACTTGACTACTTGTGTTAATTGTCATACTTGCCGCAGAATTATTGGTGAAAAAACAAAGAGGATGATTACTCGTTGTTCCATACCAACCCGCGGTAACCGATCCGCCAATAAAGGATCCTACAATAATCGTTCCATCCGTGTGGGTAAATCCATTCGTGCTAGATACTGTTTTTAATGTTAAAGGATATACAGGACTTGTTGTATTGATACCTACATTACCACCACCTTCTTGAAGAACAAGAGGGTTATTTCCACCATAACAACTAACTGAACCATATCCAGAACTCGCAGTTGCGTTATATCCCCATTTTAGAAACACATTATTGGTTCCCGCCGTTCCTTGTCCTACACTATAATGCATATTCTGACCCGATACCGATGTCATGGAAATACCAGGAATGTTGGTCGACTGATTGACACCTCCATTCGAACCTACACATAAATAAGTATTGAGACTGCTTCCACTATTTGCAATTCCCACTTTTCCAGTAGGATTGATAAAGACCGATTGTGATGCAGGAGTATAGGGATACAGTTGAAGATTTCCCGATTGATCCGTAAAAATATAAGATGTTGAACCATTCGTTTTTAATTCTAAAACTGGGTTATTTGCGGTTCCTGATTCTATTCTTAACCTTGCACCATCATTATATAAATGTACAAATTGAGCGGGAGAGGTGGTTCCAATGCCGACATTGCCCGCCGATGTTATACGCATGCGCTCCGATGCGATGGTGGTACCGGTTGATGTTGGACGAGTAGAAAATACCAGATCACCATATTCACCTCCTGCGGTGTTTTGAATAAGAAATCCAATTTCAGCCGCATAATATTGCGTAGCAGGGAGATTTGCAATATATCCGAATCCGATACCATAATAATCACCCGATGATGCATTCGACCATGAATATGCTCCCACGCCAATCAGTGGTCTACCAATACCGCGCGGGACTGTAGATGAATCTGTTCCTTGTCCTCCCGCATCCACAATAAAAACGGGACTGGAATACGTTGGAACTCGAACGTGCAAGTTTGTTATCGCCGCTGTGGTACTGATACCCACATTTCCACTGGTATAATATGCAATGGATCCATTTACACCCCAGACTGATCCTGTTCCTGTTGCGACCGCGGTTCCATTCACCAAGAAACTGGTACAATTGATCGCTCCCGCAACATCGAGTGAATAAGATGCATTTGGATTTGTTTTACCAATACCAACATTCGTTTTTGGAAAACAGGCAGAAGAGGTATTTACAAAGAAATAGGAACCAGTATAACCAACAGAGTTGGTCGCAAATGTACCAGCATTCGCCAAATCAATTCCATAATAACCATATGCCTGTGACTGAGCGGATGTCGCAATCGTTGTAGCACCGCCGAATGCAAACGCATATTCTCCACGAAATGATCCAGTTGAACTGGTCAAGCTATGTATAATTCCAGATCCATAATTCGTTCCTGCACCTGTTCGGTTAATTTCCAGATTAATGAATCCACCGCTCGAAAGAGTGGTAAGATAAGAAGGTGTAGTTGTTCCGATACCAACATATCCCGAATTATTGATATACATTGCAGTAGTAGGAGTTGCACCCGATGCATTACCGACACGAAACCATGCACCCGCATAGACATTAAATTTCATACCATCCCATACTCCTTCTGAGTCCAGATTATACAAATTGTTAAAAATACTGTGATTAAAATCATTAATCGCGTTGGAAAAGATCAGACGATTACGATACAAACACGTATTGCCTGCACTGTAATAAATTGCGTTGCTGGCACCCACGGTCCATACCGATCCTGTTCCTGTTGCAACTGCGGTTCCATTCACAATGAATGATCCACGAATATTCAGTGTTCCATTCACATCCAATAAATAACCTGGATTCGTCATACCAATACCCACATTTCCACCATATGCATTCAATGCAACAGGTAGTTTTGCTGTATTTCCTGAATTAAAAGACTCAATACTGCCAAATGATCCATTTCCTGAGGTCATCGCCATAACACAATTATTCGCAGTGGTAGCCGTTCTTATTTGGCCTGCTACATCTAGCGGTGCATTAGGGGTGTTTGAACCGATGCCGACATTACCTGTAGCGATAAGGGTCGACGTAGTAATCGTGGATGTCGCATTCAAAGAACTCACACCTAGCGTTGAAAATATCGTTGTTCCACCACTACCTCCCGTACCTGGTGCTGCTCCATTGATACTGGACACGGTAAGAGTGGATAGAGAAAGGTTATTCGAGGTTATGCTAGATACAGATAACGTGGAGGTTGTCATAATCAATCCAGTTAGCATCGAAATCAACAATGTGGATCCAGTGAGTGTCGATACCGATATGGTGGATCCTATTATGGATGATGCTGTCATGGTAGATCCTGTTAGGGTTGATACCGATAGAGCCGATCCCGCTATGGACGAAGCGGTTAGTGTCGATACCACTGTCAACGAACTGACGTTCAAGGTCGAATACGCTGCCACTCCTGGTGCACCATTGTTAATACTAGAAACAGTCAATGTCGATAATGCAAGATTATTGGATGTTATCGTGGATCCCGATAGCGTAGAATAACCAATCGTAGTGGCCGTCAAGGTGGATCCTGTTATGGACGATACTGTCAAGGTGGATCCCGTTATGGACGATACCGTCAAGGTGGATCCTGTTAGGGTTGAAAAGTTGGTTTTGTTTGTATTTAGCGTTGAAACGCTGATGGTAGACGCATTCAGGGTCGATCCCGTTAGCGTCGAGAAGTTCCCATTGTTGATGTTCAGTGTGGATACATTGCTCGTTGAAGCGTTTAGGGTCAATCCCGTTAGCGTCGAGAAGTTCCCATTATTGATGTTCAGTGTGGATACATTGCTCGTTGAAGCGTTTAGGGTCAATCCCGTTAGCGACGAGAAGTTCCCATTATTGGTGTTCAACGTCGAGACATTGCTCGTTGACGCATTCAGGGTCAATCCCGTTAGCGACGAGAAGTTCCCATTATTGATGTTCAGTGTCGAGACATTGCTCGTTGAAGCGTTTAGGGTCGATCCCGTTAGCGTCGAGAAGTTCCCATTGTTGGTGTTCAGTGTCGAGACATTGCTCGTCGACACATTCAGGGTCAATCCTGTTAGGGTTGAAAAGTTCCCATTATTGGTGTTCAACGTCGAGACATTGCTCGTAGACGCATTCAGGGTCGATCCCGTTAATGTCGAAAAGTTCGCGTTATTCGTATTCAACGTGGATACACTGATCGATGATCCCGTTAGTGTTGAGAAGTTCCCATTATTGATGTTCAATGTGGAGACATTGCTCGTCGACGCATTCAGGGTCGATCCTGTTAATGTTGAAACACCAATCGTAGAAGCATTCAGAGTCGATCCTGTTAGCGTCGAGAAGTTCCCATTGTTGGTGTTCAACGTCGAGACACTGATCGATGATCCCGTAAGCGTTGAAAAATTGGTGTTGCTGGTATTCAACGTCGAGACACTGATCGTAGATGTTGTTACGCTAGATCCGGTCAGTGTTGACAGCGCCATCGCACTGGCATTCAAGGTCGACACACTCATGGTTGAGTTGAAGATCTGAACATTGCGATATGCCAAGAACGACATGGCTTCTCTACTAGAATGGGATAAAGACAACCGTGATGAGACGCGTCATACATATTTATTACATATTGGATATGAAGTAAATACGAAGTAAATAAAATCTTAGTTATAATGTGTCGTACTCCATGATCCATTGATGTTTCCAACCGTACATGAAAACCTCAATGATGCAACAGCAGGACCTCCTACGCTGGCATTATTAATATGTCCTTGTCCATATCCTCGGGCCGTTCCAACTCCATACCAGCAGTATACATTGTCAAATGAGTAATGATTTCGAAGACCTGTATCACTTGTTCCTGTTGCACGTACAATACGAAACATAAGATTATTATCAAGTCCCGAGGTTTCTACTGAACTTGCAAATATGAATGAAGTACTTTCTGCAGCGTAATTATTCCAGTAGGACGGAGTGGTTGGAGCTTTATATTGAGAGATCGTCAGTCCGCATTCTTGAAGGGTCATTGCAGCAGATGCAGTACTGAGTGCACTCATATAAATATCACATTGAGTATCTACGACATATCGAAAACGGATCTCTACCATATTGTATTGGGTATCGCTAAACAGGATTGGAATACTAACGGTAGTTCCCCAACCCAACGTTCCATAATCAAATCTTGGTAGTTTGAGACCGCTTCGTGCAATGGTTCCATACACATCTAGCGTTTGTGCGGGACTATTCGTTCCAATACCCACATATCCTTTTGTATTGATACCGCCCGTTGATGTCATTTGAATACCATATTGATAGGTTCTACCATAAAGAGTGGCAGTCTCATATCCCGTAAATGATCCCGAATCCGAACCAAAAGACAGATTGTATCCACCTAATTTTGCATTCCATTTGGCTCCATCAATATCACCTAAGAAGGCAATCGATGGAACTTGGCCTCTTGATATAATGGATCCATTTACGTCTAACGATGCAGCAGGACTCGTCGCTCCAATACCGACATTACCATTTGTTCCAATTGTTATATATTCCGTTCCATTATAACGGATTGCAAGAGACTGCCAACTTGTACTTCCTCCACGAATTCCAGCAATATCCCATAAATCACTATACCATTTAAAACGCAGTGATGCTACCAGCTGATTCGCATAGACTGTTGCGGAATAGGTTGATGGAAAATAATGCGATATTCCATAATTCGGTGCATCACCTGTTCCAACAGGACGAACATCTAACATACTGCTTGGGTTATTTGTTCCAATTCCTACCGTTCCTGCCGACGTTATACGCATACGTTCCGTCAGTGCACCGAGACCATTTCCGCTTCCATAAGTCGTATTATTGACCGCGGTGGCAAATGTCATATGCGCGGATCCAAGAGCATCGTCCAACCCTGCAATTTGTGTTGCAGGTCCTCCTGGTCGTCCTGCTTCTTGACTCCATGGACTGATGTTGATTCCCACTTTGTTGATCGTTGATATGGTTCCTCCTCCAGAAATGTTCACAAACGGCAACATTGCCGACGCGGTTCCATTGTATACCACCAAATTCGCAGTCGGGTTCGTTATTCCAATACCAATCGCACCCGATACAATCGTCGATCCTTGAACATGAAGCGCTTGTGTCGGGTTGGTTCCAATTCCAAGGAGACCACTACTGGAGATCTGTAGCAAACTAGAAATCACCATGGTGGATCCTGTCAAGGTAGAAATTGCGAGAGTCGATCCCTGCAAGGCGGATACCGCAATGGTAGATGCATTCAGGGTGGAAGTGGTCAAGGTCGAACCTTGCAGGGTCGATACCGCAATGGTAGATGCATTCAGTGTGGAAGTGTTCAATGTCGAACCTTGTAGTGTAGAATATGCAACCGTTTTTGCATTTGCATTAGATAGTACATTAATGGTACTACCCGTAAGAGTTGATAAGGTAAGATTGATTGCATTTAAGGATGCTGCTGCCGAACTACGAAGCGATAAATAGTTGGTCGCCATCTAAGGTTGCCTTCGAAGATTCTCCCATACAAAACACGCTATGTTCTAGCTGATTCCAGATAGAAAATAGGGGATTTATTTTTATGATGTTTTTCCTAAAAAGTCTATCGGTGGAGAGGTGAGGGGACGCTTGCGTCTCCTCAGTTGATCTGCAAGAAGTTCACACGATATGTTCCATACGCTGCCGAAGAGGTTATGTTCAAGTAAATACCATAGCCCGTAAAGGCTCCTGCAATGGTTCCACCCGTAATGCCAAGTGATCCTGATGATGAAAATCCACCAAACACATTCACATACGATGGATACGCCGAATTGGTTGCAACATACGCCGTTGCACTCAACGATAATCCACTCGCCTGATTGGTAATGTTTGTCGCATTCGCCGAAATCAACCAGACACCACTCGTGGTGTACAATGGATTGCCCACCGTTGCATTCGCAATCACCTGCGTGTATCCCGTCGCCGACACCGCAATGGTATAGGTGAAAGATCGAACGTTTCCAAACAGTGTGGTTGAGACCGTCGACGAATTACCAATGGTCACCGTGTTGCTTCCCGCACCCGTCGATCCTTGTCCAATGACAATCTCATTGGTCGCCGCACCCGATGAAGGGACCGCCGAGGCACCCAAATAGATGTTGTTCGAACCCGTAAATCCTGCTGGGGTGTATCCCGCATTGTATCCCACCACCATGTTGTTCGCACCCGTCGTATTGTTCGCCAACGCATTGGTTCCCACCACCGTGTTGGTGGCTACCGATCCCGCACCCTGACCCACGGTCATGTTGTTCACGGTTCCCACCACTGCCAAATTCGCTGGCGCGGTTCCTGTTCCCACCACCACATTGCCACTCGTGTAATAAATGGTAGTTCCCGTGTAGCCCCACACGGTAGCTCCTGTTGGACCCACTGGACCCGCTGTGAGAAGAGTAAATGCAAGGCGAGACGTGTTCTGTACCACCACCGTGGTGTTATCCATGTAGTAGATTCCCACCGTTTGACCCGCTGGGATCAGAATCGTAAACGAGTTGGAGAAGATGTTCGAATCGTTGTACAGTCCACCATACAGCGTAGTGCTTCCATTCAAACCGATCGCCGAATATCCACCCACACTCGTATTCAATACCACCGTGTATTCCACCAATACAGGAATGGTATTGGTCGTCGCGTTCGTAAACAGACCCGTTCCCGCCGAATACGTCAAACCCGTTATGCCCGTCGATTGGGTTGTATCGGTCGTTCCCCAAGTAATCGGAACCAGTGATGCCGCGGCGGTTATGGTTTGCAGGGAGGCCGTCGGTGTTACCGATAGGGTCGCCACGGTTCCAATCGGTCCCGTCGGTCCCGTCAGACCCGTTGGTCCCTGCTGACCCGCTGTGAGAAGAGTCATGGTAATACGCGAGGTCGTCTGTACCACGGTCGCACCGTTATCCGAGTAGTACACACCCACCGATGCACCCGCTGGAAGGAGAACCGTGTAGGAGTTCGTGAATGCATTGGTATCATTGTACAGTGTTCCATACGATGTGAAGACACCTCCCGCCGTCATACCTACATACGAATATCCACCTGCTGTCGTACTCAGGATGATGGCATATTCCACCAGAAGTGGCATGGAACTGCTCGTATTATTGGTAAACAGACCCGCTGCGTAGGTGAGACCCGTTATTCCAATCGATTGAGAGGAATCCGACGATCCCCACGTCACCAGTGATAACGTATTCAAGGTGATGGATTGCGTCGTAGAAGGAGTCGCCGACAGAATCGCCACCTGTCCCACTGGACCCTGAGCACCCACTGGACCGGTGGTACCCGTTGTTCCTGTGGTTCCTGTCGTACCTGTGGTTCCTGTTACTCCATCCTTACCTACGTATCCTGCTGGACCCGTTGTACCTGTCGTACCCGTGTATCCTGTTGCTCCATCCCTACCTACGTATCCTGCTGGACCTGTTGTTCCTGTGGTACCGGTTGTTCCTGTGGTACCTGTTGTTCCTGTCGTACCAGTTGGACCTGTCGTACCTGTGGTACCAGTTGGACCTGTCGTACCTGTGGTACCAGTTGGACCTGTCGTACCTGTGGTACCAGTTGGACCTGTCGTACCTGTGGTACCCGTTGTTCCTGTGGTTCCTGATTGTCCAGTGGGTCCTTGCTGACCTGCGGTCAGAAGGGTGATGGTTAGGCGAGAGGTGGTTTGGATATTCACTGGATTGTTATCCACATAGTAAATACCCACGTTGGATCCTGAAGGGAGAAGAATCGTGTAGGAATTGGTAAAACAGTTGTTGTCATTATACAATACACCATATGAATTGGTTGACCCATTAATTCCAATTGACGATGTTCCTTGTCCTGTGCTATCCAATAAGATTGCATATTCGATCAGGAGTGGAATGGTCAATGGTGTGTTGTTTGTAAATAGACCAGAAGCATACACCAGACCCGTATTTCCAATCGTCTGTGTCGCATCCACGGTATCCCAATTCAACAACGTAATCGTCGAAGCGCTGATGGCTTGGATCGTTGTAGGGATACGTGAAATGGATGATACATTTCCAATCGGACCCGTGACACCCTGAGGTCCTGTAACACCCTGTGCCGCCACCAATAACGTTATGGTCAGGCGAGACAAGGTTTGGATCGTCACCGTATTATTGTCCATGTAGTACACACCAATTGATGAACCAGCAGGTACCAATACAGTAAACGAGTTCACCACGGTGTTGTTATCATTCAGAACGGATCCATACGAAGTCGTTGTTCCACCCGTTGTTATGCCAATGTATGAGGCACCTCCGCCTGTTGTATTCAGAAGAAGGGCATATTCGACCAATAGTGGAATGGTTCCTGTAGTTGTATTTGTAAACTGACCCGTCGGCAACGAGTAATTCAACCCTACCACTCCTTGGGTCTGTGTTGTATCCACTGTTCCCCAGTTGACTGCCGTTCCTGATCCACCACCTGCGATGGTTTGTGTCGAGGATGGAACAAACGACAACGTCGCCACCTGTGCCAATGTTCCTGGTGCACCCGATGGACCCTGCTGGCCCGCCATGAGAACCGTTATGGAAATACGTGAAGTATTCTGAATCGTCGGCGTTGCGTAATCCATGTAATAGATTCCAATGGTGGATCCTGCTGTGAGCAACAACGTGTAGGAGTTGGTAAATCCGTTAAGCGAATTGTATACCACCGCATACGAATTGGCTGCACCATTCAATCCAATGTACGAGGAACCTCCACCCGAAGTATTCAAAAAGACCGCATATTCGATCAAGATCGGAATGGTATTCGGTGTATTGTTTGTAAAGACACCCGCCGAATAAATCAATCCCGAGATTCCAACCGTTTGGGCGGCATCCGCGCTATCCCATAACACCAATGTTGGCGTGGATGCGACAAGAGTTTGTGTTCCCGCTGCCTTCTGTGAAAGAATCGCAACTTGACCAACTGGACCCGTTGGACCCATTGGACCCGTGTATCCTGTACCACCACCGCCACCACCACTTCCACCACTTCCTGGTGGTCCTGCTGGACCTTGAGGACCAACTGGACCGGTGACACCTGTAAATCCTAATCCTGTTGGACCCGTTGCTCCATCCTTACCAATGTATCCTGCTGGACCAGTGGTTCCCGTGGTTCCTGTGGATCCCGTTGTTCCTGAATATCCAGTTGGACCTGTGGTTCCTGAAGTTCCTGTTGAACCTGTGGTACCCGTTGATCCGCTTGTACCTGTTGGGCCGGTGGTTCCAGTGGTTCCAGTGGCACCGGTGGATCCCGTTGTACCCGTTGTACCCGTGGTTCCAGTGGCACCGGTGGACCCCGTTGTACCAGTGGATCCCGTTGTTCCTGTGGATCCCGTTGTTCCTGTGGTTCCCGTTGTACCTGTGGTTCCTGTTATACCCGTGGTTCCTGTGGTTCCTGTGGTACCTGTGGTACCCGTGGTTCCTGTGGTACCTGTGGTACCCGTGGTTCCTGTGGTACCTGTGGCACCCGTGGTTCCTGTTGTACCTGTGGCACCCGTTGTACCTGTGGTTCCTGTTTCACCAGTTTCACCTGTCGCTCCTGTGGTACCAGTAGTACCAGTCGTACCGGTTGGACCTGTTGTTCCTGTGGTTCCTGTGGTTCCTGTTGATCCAGTTGTACCCGTGGTTCCTGTGGTACCTGTGGTTCCAGTCGTACCTGTGGTTCCTGTGGTTCCTGTAGTTCCCGTGGTACCTGTGGTTCCAGTGGTACCCGTGGTTCCTGTAGTTCCCGTGGTTCCTGTAGTCCCAGTGGTACCCGTGGTTCCAGTGGTTCCAGTGGTACCTGTGGTACCTGTGGTTCCTGTTGTTCCCGTGGTTCCAGTGGTTCCCGTAGTTCCCGTGGTTCCT
>Ga0164297_10000796_pt1 | contig 36697 bp, 33 predicted proteins | sample GEODES058metaG_FD_113539 | JGI IMG/M metagenome (GOLD analysis project Ga0164297, IMG submission 113539) | Dystrophic lake water microbial communities from Trout Bog Lake, Wisconsin, USA - GEODES058 metaG | ecosystem: Environmental > Aquatic > Freshwater > Lake | place: USA: Trout Bog Lake... | reverse complement strand
TGAAGCTGCGAAACTTCGTCAAGGATGCGAGTCTACGTGATTTTTATGCCGACGCTTGAGTCCCGCTACGCTTGAGTCCCGCTACGCTTGAGTCCCGTGATGTTTCATGTCCGCTGCGACCTGCCGCCACTCCTGTAGGTCCCAGATCTTAGCATCCGGCTTATAGGTCAACCACCCTAGTAGCATCTGTACATAATAGTTCTTGAAATATCGCGGGATAAACGGTAAGAAGCCATAATATTTAGGCTGCTTACCTCTGTAGAGCCACCTATAACCAACAACGTACGCCAGAACCACTATACCGAAGACAAAGCCCCAGATAGCATAGAGAATCTTATACGGATAGGGTTTATAGATATTGAGATTGACAGCCATGCTTGATCCCAATAGACAGATAAAAATCCCTAATAGAATAACCGCCACTGTTATCGTGTAATGAGCGGCATCAGAGAAGAGCTTCCCTACTGAAAAATTATCCTTAGCACTCTCCTCCTCTGCTGCGGCGGCAGCCCGCTGAGCATCAGTGGCATTCTCAGGGAGAGCATCACCCTCATGAAAATCGAGCCCATTGTTCTGCTGAACCTTCGCCGATGCCGTTGTGACCATTGTGACAAGATCCTTATCTGTGCTTGAATTGTTCAGGAATCGTGTAGTGTAAGTCGTATCATAATAGGTTTTGTAGAGAGATTCGGGCGACAATATATTATCATTCAGGAATTCGGTCGTCTGTTCTATAAGGTCATTGAGGTACTTCTTATTGGCCGCAGTGGCAGTCTGATTATCACGTAGTGCTTGCTTACAGATGTCTATGACACGCCAGAGGGTGTATCGTGCACCACCGTCTTGTGCTATCTCTAAAAATTCCTGATAGGGTCTGAATTCATCTTCAATATGTTCACGTATATCTGCCGCGGCAGTACCTCCTGCTTCATTGAGATACGCAACGGCTTTATCGAGTTCCTTTTCATAGATAGCCTCGTCAACGGGATAGATCGCATTTTTGATTTTCAGTTCGCGTATCTGATTACGTGATTGCGTCAATTCCGCCTGTATCTGCTTTATTGTCGCCTTCGAAGCCGATTGTTGATCTCTGTATTCCTTTTCAGCTGCTGGATCACTCACAGCCTTGTTCGCAAGTGCACCAATCTTGGTTATGAATGATGACATCCCCTAATGCATTGAAGTAAATTAACCAACTCGGAGTGGCCGCACTGTCGGGGCAGCTTATATGGAGAATTTCATACCACCCATACCACTTGCTATCTCTAAGAAGTTCATGGACTCAACATAGACAGAGATATCATAGGCGTAGTTACAGTCCGCAGGAAGTGGCTCTACATCCAGGTCCAGATCGACCTTTGTGATGCGGCTCGTATTGATAGACCCACTTGGCTGATTGACGTTTGAGGCATTCAGGGCAAATGAGTAGAGATAGATCGGATAGACCGCATTCGGCTGGAGGACACCGCTCAGAAGGAAAGGGTAGCCACCACCTGTACATGTCTTCAGGGGTACGATCTCAGTAAAATAATTTGCGTTCTTCTGCTCAAAGATCTCGTTGCCACCGCAGAGGATCCGTGCTGTTCTAGTGATGTACCGTTGGGTCCCTGGGATCAGGACTCCGCTTGTCGACTCGCTGTGAGGGGCTCGCAAATAGGGTCTCTTGGTAGGGTCCGTATACTTCCAGTTTGTCAGATTTGTATAATCGTTTCTGAAATAGGCGTCCGAACGTCGTCCGAACCACGCAATCCGTGTGACCAGACTGTGAGCATCGAGTTGTAATAGACTACGTGTGGACTGGTTAGGAAACTTGAACTCCTGTACTTGTTTCACTAGGTACTCTAGACGATTTGTGGCAAACATACGACGTTCCGTCTCAGTGAGATAGACATAAGTACATTGGAGTCGCGGATTCAAGGGAAATCCGTCAGATGTAGGGATACTGTAACCTGTATCTGTATAGAAGAATCGCGGTGTACCAGATACGTCATAATACGAGAGATAGTTGTTGTTCAGGGCCTCGGGTAGCGGTCCATACTGAGGGAGCCACGTGTTGGCGTAGATATTGGTTCCCATAGCAGAATCAAGGCGATATCCGTAGCGTACACGCACGCCGCTCGGATCCGTTATTGTATATAACTCACGTAAGGGACGGAGTGTAATCTGGACCTCTACATCGTGATACTGTAGACCTATCAGAGGGAGGGCTAGTCCCGGGGAATCACCGAAGAAAAACCCCAACGGGACAGAGACCTCACGGGCAGGGATTGATGGAGCATTCAGTTGACTTCCAGGCAGGTCGGGATAGGGGAGGACATTCGGATACCCACCCGAGGGATCTGCATAGGCACCAGAGGCCGGCGCAAACATCTCAGGGGTATCACCAATCAGATTTGACCACTTCTCAAATCCATCCAGAGGGAGATCGAATTGTGCCTTTGTGGCCAGCCAATCGCTAGAGTACTCCTGAACCTTAGAACCGCCGACATATAGACCAATAGTATCAATCATTCGTACACCGATCTGACGGACCCATGCGAATTCATGGCTGACCCGACCAGACCAGAGCTTATTGTAGATTGCCGGTAGCTGGACCGTCAAGTAGACATCCGATAGCAGATCACCGTGTCTGGGGACTTTAGCTCTCAATAGGATACTTGAGTCAAGAGCCAGTTCATTAGGGCCATCCAAGGGGACCGTAATGTTCTCCTGACTGAAGTGACTGTATCGCACAAAAGCCTTATAAAAGTAGGTGATCTGCGGATTACCGCTTATATTCTGATTCATGTTACCATACGCAACGAGGGGTAATAGACCTCCTGGCATCTCCTAACAGCGTCATTGAACTTGTTTTTATGCCCGTTGCGTGCCAGAAACTGAAGATGAAAGACTTGCCGAATAATAGAAGGAGATGAACCATCCGGGTCAGAACACTATAATAGTCCCCAATACAGCTCTACCAGCCAAAACAGGGTTCTCTATCTACGCTATTATCGGTATTATCATCCTTTTCACTATATTTGCTTCAGTCGTCTCGTATTCAAAGGATCTCTTTGTTCTACCCTCTTGGGTCCCTGGTATCAGTAGTCTCTTTGGTGGTGCTCCCGCTGATCCGGCCGGAGATATGCCTAACGACGGACCCGCTCCAGTCACCTATCCCGATGGTGAGGGGAAGATACCGGCATCCAGCAATGTCAGTAACGATTCTGCTGAACAGACCTGGTGCTTAGTCGGCGAAGATATGGCCGGTAGATGGTGCGTAGAGGTTCCCAATGTGAAAGCCTGCGACGCCGATAGAACTTTCAATAGCAAGAATACATGTGAGGGTGGTATGTGAGATTTGCTGACGTTATAAAAGTCATGTGTACATTGTACACATGACTTTTAAATTTGATCAACTCTCTACTGACCCGAAGTCCACCACGAGTCCGTCTGGTAACCGGGCAAGTTCTTGTCCAGAGCATTGGGGTTCGGGACATAGGTGGGACCCGTGTTAGCGGTAACATCCCAGCCCAGAGTGATAACGGGACTGATAGAGAGTGGTGCCTGGCCAGAGGGCTTGAAGACGTTGCGGTTGGGGCCTTCACGAAGGAGCTTATCGATCTGAGCATAGCTCAGAGCGAAGGCGAAATACTTGATACGCGACGCGAAACCGTTCATGCGACCGGTGATAGCAATTGGGACACCCGTCTCATCACGGTCCTTCTCAGTGGTTACATTCAACGTACTCGAGTTGATTTCGCCCAGAGCACCACCCGTGCCTATAACTGGACCGGATGCCTGACCAGTGGCCGCAGTAGCCGCTGCCGACGACGCAGCAGCTAAAGCTGTATTAGCAGCCTGGAGCAGAGGACTACACTTGTCCGTGGTAACAGAGGCGGTGTTGATCAACTTGGGGAAGAAGAGATAGAACGCACCGAAGTTCAACTTGGGGATATCCTGGAACTTATTGCGGGCCGCTAGATTACCGTTGATGTAGACGTCGAGGGCACGACCCTTTACCATTACAACCAGGTGGAACCACTTCTTCAAGGGGATGTTAGGGATATCCACGTGGTTGTCCCAGGCCAAGTTAGAGTTCTGGTAGACACGCAGCGTGTTAGTGTCGGAGCGGAAGAAGACACCTGGGGCCAACAGTGGGAAGACCGCCGCCGAGCCCTTGTGAAAGACGTGCTTGTAACCCTTCTCACCCGTAAAGTTATCGGGTTGAACCGAGAGGAACATAGAAAACGAGTACTCGGCACCGTTACGCTCGTCCTGCGATGGCTTCAATAGGGGGAATCCAGAGTTGGGATCTTGTACGAAGGTCTGGGGGCTATCGTACGTCATAGGATACATCTCAACTGCCATATCCTGATAACGCTTCAACTGGGCGAAGTTTGACTCGATCAACTGCATTACAACTGAGAATACGAGTGTGATAACAAAAGTCTCGATCAGCTGTGGGCCAACAGGGACATTCGCCTGAACACCTGGTGCCAAACCGAGTGCACCGCCTCTCATAGCACGCAGCATGGGCTCAAATGACTCGCGGACAGATCTCAACTTTGACGAACTGAAGATAGAACCGGTGTTCATCCTTTCTCTATCGTTGATCACTAATAAATTTCGTCGTTATGGGTACAAAAGTTAAGAACTCTTCGGGTGCTTAACTTAGGTATATAGATCCGGGATACGGTGCTTACGAATTGTAGTTGATATTGAGGCCAAGAGTCTGTGCGAGCCAACCGATAAATCCAAAGCGGGCATCCAGACCTGCCTTTATCGCCGGGCCCTCCTGGTAGAAGGAATAGACAGCAGCCGGGGTGAGGGCATAGCCATAGAAGTTGCACGTGCTCATGGCACCACCAAAACCGTTGTTGTCACCAAGAACGATAGAGTTATTGCCCACCTCAACAATCGGGACACCAGGGCAGACGCAGCTACGCGAGAGCTTGCCGTCGACGTAGACGTCAATTACGCGACCAGAGACGACGATAGAGAGACAGACCCACTTCTGGAGATCCAGGTCCTGAATGTCGCAGATGGGGTAGTTGGTGGTGGTCGCAAAAGTACCGGGTGTCATCGTACCCTTGTAGAGAGAGGAAATGTTGTCCGCAATAGTGAAGTCGGGGTCTGTGATATTGGCGGCACTGAGAGTCTCTGAATCCTGGTTGACACGGATCATCATCTTGTTCTCGTTGGGGTAGAGCATACCCAGCATAGAGACGTGGGGTGGGCGGCCGCCAGCGGGCTTACCATCCGATGCGATAGAGAAGACGTGCTTAACCTGCCCCGCCTTGTAATCCCAGCTGTTCAGATAGAGCCAGAATTGGAGAGAGTAATCGCCACCGGTGGCCATAGGGGGGACCAGTGCAATCGTCTGTCCCTGGAGATCAGAACCGTTCACCGTCGACGTCAAGATGTTCTGCTGAAACTTGTCGGGAGGTGGGAATAGGACCGTGTAGATCGCATAGACCACAACTGCGGCAACTATAACATAGAGACCCAACTGGATCATATTCTTGTAAGGACCGATAGTAGCACCGATACTGGCCAAACGGGCTTTTACTGCATTCATCGAACTCATGGCTTTCTACTTTGTGCCTACTGATTTTATTCGCGGACGCCGGGATTTCACTGGTTACCACCGAGTGCCGAAATTGGGGGACTCAAGCCGCTGTTGTTGACTTATAAACCCCTTCAATATCCGATTTTAGTAGAAAGTCGGATATACGCGTGTACTTAACGTCTTGTACCAAATTTAAGAGCTTTCCTCGGAGTTCTTAGATTTGTATCACAATAGTAACCAGTCTAGTTCTAAAGATAAGAAACCCCAACTCAACTTCGATACTTGGCTGTATATCTGACTTTCTATGCATAGGTATATTCGACCTGCGTCAATGCGGTTGTGTTTGGTTTTGAAGAGTCGAAACAGAGTCCGCCTAAACAGAAGTTGAACTTCGGGATACCGAATAGCTTTGTAGAGGGGATGGGTGGGATATTCTGATCGGTTACATTCAAACGATAGTTTTCGGCCACCTCTTTCTCGAGGATCCGTCGTGGCCATGCCTGTACATATGCGACTCTGGTATACATATCCGAGTTCATATAGATTAGCGGTTTACCGGGGCGACCACTGATAACGTTTGGTAGAGGGACAGATTTCACTAATATACCGTTCTGATAGATGTCCGCTGTGCGACCCTCTACAGAGACAAGTATCTGATGCCATCTATGTATAGAGAGGGTCGGGATCAATACCTCATAAGAGTTTGAATCGTGAGTTACGAAGTTCAGTTTCAAGACCTCATGTAGGGGATCAACCGCCACAGTATAGGCACCGGGGACGACGATCAGATTCTGATAGGGTTTACCACCTGATCTTAGACTCGCTCCCTTTATTGTCTCAATGCCACTGTTATCGATGCTTACGAAAAAGCTGAACGTGAACGACTCGCCAAGATTGTTTGCTACCTGCGTCTCCGTCAAAAGATCGACTTTCTCGGTAGCCACCACCATTTTCCCTGCGTCATAGTACTCTGCACCAGTCGGCTTTATCGACCAGAGTCCCATTACAGTCGCAGATTCTTGTGCCGAATAGAGGTACCAGAGCATTCCCACCACAGTCCATATCAGAATATAGAGACCCGTCACATAGACCAGTGGTGCCGGTCTAGTGGGATCTATACTCTCGAACATCTGTGGCTTGATGTAGTAGAGTATGACACCCACACATCCTCCATAGCTCAATATGGTAAATATATTGTTCCACGTCTGGATGCGCATCCCTAACGTCTTATGCTAAATTTAAGTACTCTCATCAAGAGAATGCTTAAATTTAGGACATGTCTGATTACTTGGAGCAGTTCGCCGAGCAGCCCGCAGACGGGGCCAGAATGGCGGCAGTTGCGATAGGGGGACAGCTATTACGGATCTCCATTGCACTGAGATCAGTGTCCCATAATTTCAGATTCTGAGGTATCACCGCAGCCCGTGCAAATCCTACACGACCGTACCAGTCATTAGGCACGCCACGTGCGGCACCGTTCAGGATCTTTGTGATAGCCAAGCGACAGTTGATGTAGATCTCAAGGATGTTATCGTGAACCGATAGATGTACATAGAAGGCCTTTTTAAGAGGGAGATCCGGTATGCGTACTGATTCGCGGTTTGCCTGATCACCGTCATGAGGATCGGTATCAATGTAGACTACCAGATCGTTCGTATACTGATCTAAGAAGAGACCTGGGTTCATCTGACTGGGTAGACCGTCATTGAGATCGCCGCGGCCCTTTGGTGCCGAACCGGGGGAATTGGGCTTAAATAATGAGAGGTCTGCAGACCCTCTATGGAGAATATGACGATACGGGCCCAGCTTATCGTTAGAACGTGAGTCCCCTACATAGAGCTCTATACCCATACTATATGTATCGGGACGTGTCATAGGAAAATCGGCAGAGAGAACCGAGAGACCGGTAGGGTCCTGCGGATTCTCTACTGAAGCGGGAGTCCAGAAGATCTTGGGAGGGACTACCTTTCTAGTTATCGTACTAGATGGTCGTGCTTGGAAATAGACTTCATATTGACTGTTGAATAACATTAAGAGGATCATCGCGACAACCAGACCGGCGATCACATAGAGAATCGACTGAAATGGGATATTCGGGAGTGCCTGTTGTATAGCCTGGAGTGAACCAACCTTAATATAGAGAAATCCTATGACAAGGAAACCAGCCAGAAACAGGGCTGAAACGGCTAAGACCAGATAATGTGCGATCGTAGATTGACCTCTAGCATCTTTAAATGAATGGAGTAGACTCTCCATATCCCCTATCGGTTAGTACTAAATTTACGTGCGTTTCGGTGATCAAAAAATTGAATACAGTCGACCGACGATTGGTGGAGTCGAGAGCAAAATGTACCGTGTTCCAATGACAAGTGAACAGATGAAGGAGGAATCGCGTAAGGCCACAGAGGTGGGGATGCGTGAGATTGCGGCAGCACTTGCCAAGAAGCAGGTGGTGACGTCAGACGAGGAGAGCGACAGCAGCGGCGGCTGTAGCAGTGATAGCAGTCGCAGCCGGCGGCGGGCACGCAAGCGGGTGGATACAGGGATCACTGATCGGTTGGAGTCGCGTATTCGCTATCTCCAGTTGGACGTAGCGAATGCACGGGTCGAGATCCAGGACGCTCAGGCACTTCACGAGGCAGCTAAGGTTCGGCTAGATCCCTACATCAAGGCCAACAACGAGTTCGGCTTTATCCAATCAGCGATTGAGCGATCTACGAAGGGCCTCGAAGATCTGACCATCAAGCAGTTTACAGTGAAGATGAAGCTCTTTACTGAGGAGGCTAACGAGCATCTGAACCTCTGTGCGGTGGCGATCAACAAGATCGACCTTCATCAGATAAAGGCGAGTCTTGAGCGGGTGCTGGCGGCCGAGCGGCGGCGCGTGGCGAAGCGGACGGACGAACTGAAGCGGACTCTCTGGTGGCACGAGAAGCGGGAGATCGCCACACGATTTGCAGTCGTAGCAATCGGCCTCCTGCTGCTCTACTACGTGCTCTGCTGGCTGCTCTGCTGAATGGGGTTCTTAATAAGGTTTGAGACGGTCAGCTACCGTCTTTTTCCCGTGGCAGTTGCGACAGAGGGCTACCAGATTCTCGGCATCGTTAGATCCACCCTTGAAGAGTGGGACAGTATGATCTACCTCATAAGACGCGTCCAATATAGCCTTACAGTCTCCACATCGCCATTCTTGGTCAGCTGCCACCTTCTTTTTCAGTAGCGGTGATACCTGTCTACCAAACTTAGGTCTACCTTCAATCAGACGATCTAGCTGTTTTGCCATACCGCCATCCGTCCGTGAAAAATAGTCCTTTACAAAATCTAAAGCGACATAGAATTCATCTGGAGACCTATAAAACGTATAGAGGAGATAGACTATGACGCCGGCACCGACCGCGGTCTTTGCGTATCCGAAGAGCAGCTGTGCCGGACCCTTCAGATAACTCTCATAGAAGGCTGCCGCAACTATGACTAGGAGAATCAGGAGCTGTGGTTTCATCTGCTTTTCCTTAGAACTTCGGAATATAAATAATAGAGTCCTACACTACCCACTAATACGGTTCCTGTACCTAGAAGTAATCCATCAACAACATTGAGTTTGGTGTCATAACCGAGTGCGGGTTTTGGTTGGTTGTCGTTGCTGTGACTCGGCGGCCGCGACTCCTTAGCCTTCTCCAGATTCTGCATCGACTTGATGAATTCGCCAAAGGTGATCTGCCGTTTACCCAGCTGTACGTTGATCCGATTGTGCATGTCGAAGACCCACTTTACCAGATCCATACGTGAGTTGAGAGCCTCTTTGACAGGCATCTCGCTCAGATTCTGTTCATAGTGGTTACGACAGATAGGACACGGTAACATGTCTACTAGCGATTCGTAGAATGCGGACGCATTCTTGCGTTGGCGATCCGTAGGAGTATCCGAATAACCTAATGAGGCGATATGGAGTGCGGACCAGAAGATAGGACCCCAGATATGCGGTGGAAGATGGATTGGCGTAGCCTGTTGGTCCGGGGCTGACATCTATTTTAAGGCTGTAAAGCAAAAATCAAACCTAAACCCAGCCAGGACTTTTAAAACAGTGATAGCATATAGATGCTAAATAATAGAAATACCATAGGCATACAGATAGGACAACATACACAACCGACGCATTGTAGTAATTGTAATAAGTTAGGTCACTATTTCCGCGAATGCAAAGAACCCGTCACGTCCTACGGTATTATCGCATATCGTGTAAAGGCAACTGCTGGTGCGTCTCTTGAGCCCGTCGTCTTAAACAAGATTGGGACAAGCATCAACGGTCTCGACAATGATAATATCGAACTTCTGCTTATTCAGCGAAAAGATACCTTGGGTTACGTCGAATTCATGCGTGGTAAATACAATGTCAATGCACCTGACTATATTACATCTCTCTTCAATCAGATGACCGTGGAGGAATTAGGGCGACTTGAGACCTCGGGATTTGAGACGTTATGGAACACATTATGGAATAATCAGATATCGCGACAGTATAAGCAGGAGTATGAGGCGGCTTTAGCCAAATACAACCTGCTTGTTGCTGGTGGCGATGAGGCCAGCGGTAGAACTCTGGTCTCATATATACAAGGGGCAAATCGTGAATGGACAACACCTGAATGGGGCTTCCCTAAGGGGAGGCGTGGTAATCGCGAGTCCGAGATCAGTTGTGCCGTACGTGAGTTCAGTGAAGAGACGGGTCTCGACGAGACACAGTGTATCTTGGTGAAAAACCTACTACCCCTCGAAGAGAACTTTCTAGGTGGTAATCGTGTACAATACAGGCATCGCTATTATCTAGCATACTGCCAACATACTACAGAAGTGGGTATAGACATCGACAATACTGTAATGAACCGCGAAATCAGCGATATAGGATGGTTCTCGTATGAGGAGGCATTGAAGCGGATCCGACCATACAATATCGAAAAACGTGAGATTTTGACATCTGCTTATACTATCTTAACAAAGTACATTGTGCTACCTGGGCGCGAATATCACAAACTGACCAGCGGTCAATCGCGTAGAGGAACCCCTTACCAACTAGTAGAGAGGGATGGCAGCAGAAGTAATACGCGTGTCCCGCGATGACCTCCCTATTATGAAAGTGGATAAGTCGGCACGTGCTCTGCTAGACAAGAAGACACGTGAAGAGATCATTGAACACTGGTTTTTGGGGACTAAATACAGTCCAGCAGAGCGTGATGCTATTGTCGCTACTATGGCGGCGAAAGGGTTCTATCCTGAAGACTGGATGCACGATAGAGAACAGAGATCTGGGTTATACCCGGACATTTACGACCCTAGTTTCGGTGCTCAACTCTATAAGAAACAGGAGTTCTTTGAGGCCCGTTCCGTCGCTATCTCCAGTCTCGAAGGGACTGACCCCTGTAGCAGCGGAGCAGAGGCTGTATTTGAGAAGAGCCCTATTCAACGACTGATCTCTCGTTTTCTGAATCCTCAGACACCCTACAACGGTCTTCTCTTGTATCACGGGGTGGGTGTAGGTAAGACATGTACAGCAGTGAGTGTGGCGGAGGAGTATCTGAAAGCCTATCCCTCTTCGCGTGTATTTATCATAGTCCCTCAAGCCATCTCTGGTAGCTTCCGTAGGACTATATTTGACCCATCAAAATTGGTGCGTCGCGACGGTGTGTGGGTCTCCCAACAGTGTACGGGGATGACCTATCCTGATCTGGCTCTTCAGGAGCTGATGAAGCGATCTAAAAATGGCGATGATGAGTTCAGCATCGAAAAAATCAGCGATATGGTCGACAAGAAGGTTCGTGAGCGATACTACAGATTCGGATATCTACAGTTTGCGTACTGGATAGCCAAACAGTTCAAAGTGATACCCTCTCATCTCGTAGATGACGAGCGGGTGGCTGCCGAAAACGCACTTCTGGGTAAGTTGTTCAGTGATAAACTGATCATAATCGACGAGGCTCACAATCTCCGTGATGTGGCTGCTGGGGCAGATCTTGGTACAATGATTACAGCTGACGGGATCGAGGAGTCAGATCCTGCTCTAGACAAGGATGACGCGGTGGGTGGTAAGAAACTCACACCGCTGATAAAGCGAATCGTTAAATATGCTGAGGGACTGCGTACACTTCTGATGACTGCCACCCCTATGTACAACAAGGCCTCTGAGATCACATTCCTACTCAACCTCCTGATCATCAACGACACCAAAGACGATTCGCCTAAAAAACTCCTTACTGACATATTTGCCAAAGACGGTAGTCTAAGGAAGGGCGGTGACGTGATGTTACGCGTTATATCACAACGGTACGTCTCCTATATGCGAGGTGAGAATCCCTATACTTTCCCTCTACGTATGCGACCTGCTATGGCTAAACCCATGGTTTGGCCCGAGGTACAGAAGGTTGGTACAAAGGAGAAGGCGATTGAGCTAGAGAAGGAGAGCCGTGCTATTCTTGACGCACTTCCCCTTATCCACGTGACACCGCCCGCGGGTTCACCTATAGAAGAGCGACTACTGAAGGTCCTTCGTGAAGGGAAAGAGGAGGACTTCAAGGGCGAGACCTGGGTTCACCTGGATGTCTGTAATATTGTCTATCCAAATGGGCTGTACGGACACACGGGATGGGATTCATATCTGGATGGGGTAGCACTGGCAGGTGACGGTCTGAAGTACCGTGGATACAGATGGAAGGGGGAGGAGGAGGATGCGGCCACTGTAGATGCGGTCTTTGGTCGTGCCGCCTTTAATGCCGTGGCTCCTAAGATGGCGATTGTTCTTGATAAGATCCAGAAGTCGAAGGGGATCAGCTTCATCTACAGTCGCTACGTCAAAGCAGGTATACTACCGTTGGCTATCGCCATGGAACGCGACGGATGGACACGTGTATTTGCCGGCCCTGAGGCACGACCTCTCTATACAGGTCGTGATGCCAAGGTCCCTCGTCAATGTGCTTTCTGTGTACGGAAGGAGACGGGTCATACTGGTGGCGATCACGAGTTTAAGCCGGCCTGCTATGTTTTGTTGACGGGTGAACCCGATCTGACGCCTGCCTTCAACGATACACTGAATTATGCCAGCCGATGGACCCCAGGTGATCTCCTGGCCCCTTTGGGTGGGCAAGTCAAGGCTATTTTAGGTTCGCAGATCACTTCTGAGGGTCTAGATCTTAAATGCGTGCGATCTGTACACATTATTGACCCCTGGTATCACTTGAATCGCCTTGAACAGATTATTGGTCGCGGCGTCCGATTCTGTAGCCACGCGGATCTGCCGTCGCATCTACGCAACTGCCTGATCTATATGTACGCACTCAGTCTAGCGAAAGTGGAGACACCCGACATGCACGCCTACCGTCTTTCAGTGGACAAGGCTCGGGCGATTGGGGCTATTCAGCGGATAATGAAGATCTCGGCCATGGACTGTAATCTGAATATCCACGGACTGATCGTGCGTGGGGCCCCTCCGCGGATGGTGATTGATGCGGAGGGTCGCACTATTGATGAGCACGACAAAGTGACTAAGAAACGGACGCAGTACGATATTGATGACAAGCCCTATAGTAGCACTTGCGATTACATGGAGCAGTGTGTCTACGAGTGTGCTGGTCCGCCTGTAAAGGAGGATGAACCCAAGGACACCAAGACCTACACCTTCAATGATGCCCAGAAACGGTTAGCTGAGAAGGAGCAGCGTCTGAAACAGCTGTTCGTTCACGACGATGTGGCTTTTCCTATTGAGATGATACGCGCGCACATCTATGGCGATCTGCCTTGGGAGATTGTCTCTCGGGCTCTTGTCTCAATTATCGAATCGCCCTCTTTTACTATCAAACGCGAAGACGGTCTGATCGGGCACGTAATACTACAGAACGGGTATCTAGTCTTTCAACCTAAAGGGATCCGTGCTCGACAGATCCCCCTCGCCTATCGCTATGCGAAAGCCTACGAACTGCTCTCTCGGCGGACTGTGATGCCCCGCCGCGGGACAGTTCTTGGTCCTCCAACAGCAGTGGTTGCCGCACCGGTGGAAGCTACTGCGGAGGCTCCGCCGATAGTAGAGGCTACTGTAGACCCTATTAGAGGATATACAGCCTGGATGGTAGAGGTCGACAGAGCACTTATCAGAAGTAGAACCAAGGATAGGAGCGTAATCAGTCTCTGGGCACCGCCTACAACGTCAGGTGCGGCAGCTAAGGCGTGGGGTTGGATACTCTTTCACTTCTGTAATCTCCCTGAGATACGGATGATCGCGGCACAGTTCTGGGTAGACAGCGTATGGAAGGCTGAAGAGCGACGTGAAGTTCTTGAGCGGATCGTAAAAGAGAGACGGCAAGGTTTTGACGCTGTTCTCTTAGAGGCTCTTGATAGAGACCTCTTCACATTGACTGAGATCACCGGATTCAAGTGGGTGAATCCTCAATCGTTCGAGCTGGAATCCTACTGTATGCAGGACGGGGCTGTGGCGACGTGTCCTACCAGTTTTGCTTCGATCATTAATGCCAAGCTCGGTAAGCCTGTAGACGTCAAGGCGGGGACTGCCGAGATCTTTGGATTCTACGTTCCACGCAAGGATAATACCGTAGTGTTTAAGAGTCTAGACAAGAGTGGGACTAAACGAATCACGGGTGCTGTAGGATCCGATTGTTCTGTGGCCAGTGATCTCGGTGGACACCGTGGCCGCGTCCGTCATATACAGACACTGATAAGGGATGCTAAGCTCGATTTAGTAGGATTACTGATCTCTGATGAGGATACAGAGGCTGCTCGTGACGCAGAGGGACGAATGGCACGTCAGGCCGCAAATAATTTCAAACATATCAACGATCTGGGCCATATTCAGATCTGTCTCTATATGGAGGTGCTGTTGAGACTCCTTGACGCTAAAAAGGCTCGTGGCTTACGGTGGTTTATGAATGCCGTGGAGGCTGCTCGTGCCGGTCTAAAAGGACGCTAGTGGGGCAAAACTTGACAGAACCTTTCAACAGAGAGAGTAGAATACAAAATGTATAAGCCAGTCATTCTTGAAGAGCGAGTTGCCCTAATGCCTACCGATCTTGCTGATATGGACGAGATCTCCAAGATCCGTTCCCTTCTCCTTCAGCGGATCAAAGTCAAGATCGAGGGTCGCTGTATCTCTGCCGGTTATGTCAAGCCCGATTCTCTTGAGATCCTACATTGTAGCTTGGGGATGGCTGAAAACGGTCGCTTCACAGGTAACTATATCTATTATCTGAAGCTCCGTTGTAAGGTCTTCTATCCAGAGACGAATACACCCGTGGAGTGTCGCGTCTTGAAGGTCAATAAGATGGGAGCGTACGTGGTACTGGATGAGGCGATGCGTGTTCTGCTACCTCGCGATCTACACCTGGGTAATACCGCCTTTGACGGACTCAACCCCGAAGATACCGTTGTTGTACAGGTTCTGCGATCTCGCTTCCAGACAAACGATCCCTTCATCAGTTCAGTGGGTCTCTTCATTTCCCGGTCCGCTGCAGCGGCGGCGAAGCCCAAGCGTAAGATGAAGGGTGGAGCGACAGACTTTGATAATGTAGAGGAGGATCTGGACGTAGATGCGGAAGAGGAGTGAGGAAACAATCCCCAGGCCTATAAATGGAAGTTAAAGAATACGAACGTAGAAAACTCTTCTTAGAGAATCTGAAAAAGCTTCATACCTCCGAGTACATAGACATAGTAAAGATACTCAAAGCCGAAAATGTCTCCTATTCAGAGAATTCCAACGGTATATTTTTTGACGTGGCGATTCTGATCCAGAGTACATTCGATAGACTCGAGAAATTCATGAGCTTTGTACATCTCAATCGTCAGGAGTTAGCCGAGCGTGAGAAGATCATCAGCAATCTGAATGATGACGCCGCTGCTGCTGCTGCTGTAAAAAGCACATAAGAGGGGGAACACTATTGATAGTAGGTAAAATGCAGAATACGGCTCGTGACACACAACCCGTATCCTGGTCGGAGATTGCAGAGGTTATTAAGTCTAATCCCCATCGTAACAAGCGACTACCCGAGGTGCTTGCTCTACCCAGCATGGACGCTGCTGTGGGTACCGCAATACCCTGGATGACACAGGGGTGGACCTATAAGACGAGTGACGTACGTGCCCATCCCATGACGCTAGCTCTACTGGCGACCGATCCACTCTACGAGATCTCTGCCCCTAATACACGCAAGGGGATCGAGAAGGACGCTGCGATGGAGTTGGCGACCGAATTTGATACGCTGTATGCTAACCATAACGGTCGCGGTAGGGGATGGGTGAAGACACAGATGACGAGTGAGCTGAACTTGTGGGCGGGCGGTGGTACGGATCAACCCTTTGACTGGACCTCCCTACTGGATAAGCGTAAGATCCTCTCTGCCCTTATCGATATTGTCTGTGTAAAATACGGTGTCCGTATTGTTGTCTGGTGGTCAGAGCACAAGCGACTGACTGCCTGGCCCCTTACGGAATCCTCTGACGATGAGAGCTGGGCATCCGCTCCCATTCTCAACATAGAGGTGCTCAGTTCCGGTGAGGCACATATCATGGAACTGGAGGAGGTCCGTGTTCGCTCAGCCGAATGGATGAAGGTCTTCGAAATGATCGGTGAGTGGCAGTGGACGCGGCCCAGCACCTGGCCCAGTATTGGATCTAAGTCGCTGGGGGATCTTAAGACGGAGTATTCGGAATTGGCTGGACAGGGGAAGTTAGAGACGCTTCCTAAGCGGATTGATAAGGAGACTCTAGCGAACGTGATATACAGATACCAATGGATGGAGATGCGTCTGGCAAAGAAGGAGAGTGGTTTTTACTGACCGTAAGAGATATCGTGATACATGTTCAATACCAAAGTTGTATGTGTGTACAACACACACGACTTTGGTACTTTGGCGGTGAATATTGAAGAGTGTTTTACTCTCATTCAATAGGGAAAACAATGAGCTTGGAACTCCGTGCATCCGAAACTGCCGGTATTCATGCCATCTGGACTGCGTGGCAGTCCTCCGAACAATTTGAGCTGGAGGCCACTATCAAAAAGGTGGACCTACGCGAGTTTCTGGATACGGTCGCACGCCTACGTGCAGTCGGTCTACGTGAGACTCCACAACAGCCTAAGCTGAATATCATGATGCCAGGTGGTCTCCGTTTCACCATTGTCGGCGAGGGTATTATCCAGGCCTACTGTCAACACGGAGATATCAGCCGTGTTCCGTACAGTGTTCAGCGGAAGGAGCGGGCAAAGGCTGGCAATGATCAGGTCGATCTAGTCGACTACGGTGCACGTATCAAGCTGCGGCGTGAGGTTCCGCTGGATAAGCGAAATGCGAAAGTGGTGGAGATGGTCTCGCGCTGGAAGAAGGCACCAAAGCGGTTCCGTTTCCTCCGTCGATACACTTTCATTGGACCCGAAGGTTCTGGCCTCCGCTTCGACCTCTCTATGATCCGTGCCTCAGCTCGCGATACCAAAGGCGACTACATTGGGGCCGAGACACTTCAGATGGGTGATATTCTGAAGCGGCCTATTACATATGAGATTGAGGCCGAGCTGGACAAGACATCAGGGACTAAAGCTCTAGAATCACCCAAGGCACTCATCTCAGGTCTCTGTCTACTCCTACAGGGGATACAGCGGTCCTATGCCCTTGTAAGAGAGACAGTAGCGAACGAAATTATTCAAGTAATTGCCGCTTCTACTGGCGTAAAGGCAGGGAACTTTCCCGGTCCTCAGCCCGCTACGCTTGTGCGGGCAAATATCGCACCAGAGCTCGATCCCAAGACCCCTAATATTCGTTATGGCAACTACAACGTTACGGACAAAGCTGACGGTCTTCGTTGCCTGCTCGTCGTAGGAAAGGGTGGACGGATCTTCTTGGCCGACTCTGATTTGAAGATCTACGCAACGGGGCTTGTCATGGGTGACCCCGCCTTTGTAGGGACAGTACTTGATGGCGAATGGGTTCGCAACAATAAGACGGGCGAAACTGTATCACGCTATTATGCATTCGATGTGTTCACTACATCAGGTGGTCGTAATGTCACCGCTCTCCCCTTCCTCACCTCTGACTCGGATCTACATCGCTTAGCCGTTCTCAAGGAGACAGTGGCCGCACTCACCACAGCAGTACAGACAATTAAAGAGATTCCCGCAAATCACTCGCTCTTTATCACCAACAAGAAGTTCTACTCCACGGGAGGTGCTGCCGGCTTCATCTTCAATGATATCGGTATCTGTATGGACGCAGCGGCTAACAGTCCTTATTATACGGATGGTGTCATTCTCACGCCCAATGATGCTCCTCTCCCTGTCGGTGGGACTAGCTGGGGGGCACAGTTCAAGTGGAAGCCACCCCATGACAATACGATCGACTTTCTCGTAGCCTTTGAGAAGGAGGAGAGTGGTGCCGACCGGATCGGTCATAAGTGGCAGGAGGATACAAAACAGATGGTTCGCTATAAGACACTACGACTCTTAGTCGGTGGCAACGTCAACCCCCTCTTCAAGGATCCACGTGAAACCGTCTTGGCGGCCAAACCTCTGCCTGATACGATTGATACGGAGCGGTATCAGGGTGTAGAGTTCAAACCCGCTATGCCAAGTGACCCACAGGCATCTGTCTGTTACTTACAGATTGACGCTGGGGCTGCTGTTGGTGCCGGTGTAGACGCGGCGACAGACCTAGAGGCCAAGACAGACATAGTCTATACGACTCGAACGAAGGACCCTATCAGTTCTAACTGTATTGTGGAGATGTCCTATCACCCTGAACGACAGGCTGGTTGGCGGTGGGAGCCGATTCGCGTACGCTGGGACAAGACGGGTCGTTATCAGCGTGGCGAGCCGCGTCGCACTATGAACGCTGATTGGGTGGCCAATAGCATCTGGTCCTCTATCCATGCCCCCGTAAGCGAGAAGATGATTCGTACGGGTGTGATGGAGGAAGAGGAGGAGGCAACGATAGTACCCGTCTATTACGCTCCCAAAAAGGCCGCTGCCCGCGACAACTTCAAGGTCCGTGGCTTGGCGGCATTCCACAACGGATTCATTAAGTCAGAGACTCTTCTCAAGCGGACACTGAAGAAGGGGAACGCCCTTCTGGATCTGGCCTGTGGTCGTGGTGGCGATCTTCTGAAGTGGATTCACGCCGAGGTTGGCTGGGTGATGGGCGTCGATGTGGTTCTGGAGAATCTGGTAGCACCCAAGGATGCGAGTATCTATGGCCGCTATCTCGAGCAGCGGATTCTCCACAAGGAGACGCCACCCATGATCTTCGTACAGGCCGACGCTAGTCGCAATATCCGCGATACATCGGGTCTAATCGGTGACGTAGATAAGGCTATTGTGAAGTGCCTCTACAATCATCCTGGTAGCGACGGTGCCCCCCCTGCCGCCGAGAAGCTCCATGGCCTGGCTGCGAACGGCTTCGATGTTGTCTCGTGTATGTTTGCCATTCACTACTTCTTCGGCGATCGCGGCTCAGTCGACGGTCTCCTTCGTAACATTGCGGATAATCTCAAGATCGGCGGGTTCTTCGTTGGCTGCTGCTTCGACGGCGATTCTGTCTATCGCCTATTGTCGAAGCTCCCTGAAGGAGGCGTCAAAACGGGCTCCGAAGCAGGTCAGGATATCTGGTCGATCCGTCGCAAGTACGGGGTGGCAGATGAAGATGTTCTGCCTGCTACTGACGCGGGTTTGGGTAAGGCAATCGATAACTTCTATATCTCGATCGGTGAGGCTCATCCCGAATTTCTAGTGAGCTGGGAGTATCTGCGTAAGCGGATGGCTGAAATCGGATGCGAACTCCTGCTGCCCGATGAGTTGGCCGCTATGCGGCTCCAGAGCTCTACTGCGCTGTTTAGCGAATCTTATAAGGCAACGGGTGCCCAGTACAAGATGAGTAAGCCCATTCAGGAGTACAGCTTCCTGAATCGTTGGTTCATCTTCCGCCGGCGATCGCAGGGTGAGGGGGTGAAGGCTCTAGTACATACAGAGCCAGGTGTTCCTGCTCCACTAGCGGCTGCCGCGGCTAAGCCGATTGTCTCTAAGGTGGCAGAGGAACCTGCTGTAGCGGCGATGGCTGTGCCAGAGCAGAAAGTGATCGTCAGCGACGCCGCCGCCGAGGAGGGTATCGATCTCACTGTTAAGGAGGAGCCTGCGGCAAAACGTCCCATCTTCAAGTTTCACAATGGGGCTGTTCTAAAGGACGATCTCAAGATCGGTCGCAAGGACTGGGCACGCTATCTCTCGACCTTCGCATACAGCCGTATCCGCGATCTCAAGACACCATCAGTGGTATATCCTACATTGGAAGCGGCCTTTGCAGCGGCCCGTTATCAGATTGCCACCGATAAACCCGAGTTCGGTACACAATTCTTCTCTACAACGGGATCTATCCACCAGAAATATCTCAAGATTCGGCTTACTGAGACTACTGCGGGGACCCTTACAGAGAAGCGGAACTTCGAGCTCCTGGATGAGGAGGGTGCGGCTGTGCGTGAACAGATCAAGCCTGCGGAGATCAAACGGTCTGGGGCTAAGTGGAACGAGGCTAAGTGGGCCGAGGGTCGCGACGCTATCATGGCACAGTATGTACAGCAGCGTTACGAGACGGATGCTGAGTTCAAGCGTATTATGGACGCTATCAAGGAACGAAACGGTCTACTAGTCTTCTATAACGGCACACGGCCTACTGAGCTGGGCGGTCTGGTGAAGGAGGGTGGTAAGATCGAGGGTGATAACAAACTCGGTAAGTTCTATATGGCCACTGTAGGTTTGGCGGCATAAGGCCGCTGTAGGTTTGGCGGCATAAGGCCGCTGTAGGTTTGGCGGCATAAAGCCACGTGCGGAGAGAGAGATAAGATGGATACGCAGATACTATTATATATTCTGATCGGCATTCTGGTCGTAGTTGTGATCGGACTAGCGGGTTATATTTTTAAGGGTCGCAGTGATAGCAACGAGGCCCTGGCTCTGACTGGCGATTGTCCTGCTCAATCCTCTTTTCTTGCCAATCTGAAATGGCGACGAGCGGTCAAACACTTTACACCTGGTCCTGTAGATCTGGATCCTATTAAATCAGCGATCACTAATGCTCCCAGCTCGTTCGGGATTCAACCATATAAGGTACTGACTATTATGGATCCAGAAGTGAAGGTCCATCTACGAGAGGCCTGCTTTGATCAGACCCAGGTGACTGAGTGCTTCGCCCTCTTCGTTTTTTGTACCATCAAAGACGTCGATGGGCGAGCAGACGAGATGATAAAACAGACGGGAGCCGAGGCGGCACGGGGTATGATCACGGGATATCTCAGCGGCGTCGACAAGGTCGCATGGGCAGCAAAACAGGCCTATATCGCTCTCGGATTTGCTCTCGCAGCAGCTGCGGAGCTCAAGATCGCCTCTTGTCCCCTGGAGGGCTTCGATAAGACCATGTTGTCAGCTATGCTTGGCCTGAAAGATCTGGAGCCGGCTGTCCTTCTGGCGGTCGGTCAATACAAGGATGAGACAGGTCTCTACCCACGTTTCCGTTTCAACGACGTAATAGCCTGATTACGCTGAAAATTGATGTCCATTCTACTTACTAATAGTGGGTAAAATGAACTACTATACAACACGATACAATATACAGACACACCTGGAGGGAGATCCAGAGGTACTATTAGGTGGGGATTCAAGTCGATGGATCTGCTGCCAGTTCAAGGAGAGCCTCGGTCGTAAGGGATACTCCTACACACTCATCGACAATTATGGTTCCTATCATCTACTATACGTAGATCGCGTGGACGGTAGACTGGATCTGAAATCGACCACGCTTGTAATAGATAATTGTACAGTACGACTCCCCGCATTCTCGCTCACAAAGTATCCCTTTCCAGACTTCCTGATTGATGTCCTACAGACAATCTGTATACCTCTGGCATTTGAAACGCTATGTAGAGTAGCGGAGCGATTTACAAAATTACACGGTAAGGATAGAGATGGCCACAGAATTTCCGCCAACGAGTTTTGAGGAGGTCCCTATTATCTTTGTCTCTACGCACGGTGTCTATGACTTGACAGAGGAACCCAAGCCGTTTGTAGTACCCGATAATGTCTATATTTTTGAGACACAGACCATTGGCGATGTCTGTCTAACTTCAATTGACAAGCCTTTATGGAATCTGATGAATAACCGCGAGGCATTTATTGCTTATTTCAAAGGGATGGGGACAAAGGATCTTGCAAAAGAGGTGATGGGCTCTGGCGTCTATGCCCGTGATCATGAGAATCAGGCGATTGAGCACCATTTTTTGAGACATGATGACTACAAAGCCGTATTTAGGAATATGCACTTCTATCAGCCCGGTGACACTATCTATAATAGAACCCTGTCGATAGGCGGCGGCGGAGATGGTGCTCGGCGTTCATATGCTAATATGGGCTTCTATAGGTTCGATGTAGGAGACCCCGTCGATAGATATCCTGATGGTCCTGCCAGTAGGATTCGTGAGCTACAACCATTACGAACTAAGTTGATTGGCGACGAAAACGAGACTACAAGCCAGAAAGAAGTGATAGAGATGATGCTTCAGGTTCAACCCGATACGGCGGAGGGGTCTATTTTTATATTCTCTTCGTGTGCCGCCTTCTGGAAACAGGCCGGCGAAACGAAGGTCTCTGTCCCTGTTCTGAATCGTCGCCTTGAACTGATTGAGAAGGCACAGCAGGCCGCTGATCTAGCACTTATGCAGCTTACTCCTGCTGGACCTAGTGGGGCTGGTACAAACGACGACCTAGAAGATATGGAGATAGACCATACAGGTCGCAATTTGAGTACGCGTAATACGAAACAGGGGCGTGCTGTATTCGCACCCAATGCTGATACGGCATCAAGTGGTACTTTCTTTAGAAACGATAACGCAGATTTTGAAGCTCGGATGCAGAACACCGGTGAAAACGTGGCGGCTCCAGTACGTACAGCGCGCGGCAAATCTGTCTTTGTTAAAAATCCCGATGGGAGTTTTAAACAGATCGCAACACCGCTAACTGCGGGTTCTGCTAAGCCAGATCTGCTCTTTTCAGCACGCAATCTGCGTGATGCTAAAAAGGCCTATGGAGAGGTCTATGGATTCAGTAAGTCTCGCCAGAGCTTCCATCTACTTGGTGGCTCGCGTCGCGTTACTCGAAAGGCTGTACCACGGCTTCGCCGCCGCCTGCAGACACGTCGTCGGTTTTAACGAGGGGTCTCTGTAGAGGACAAGGGCTTTGCTAGGCTGTACAATCACTGCAGTCGAGTTACCGGGACTGCTACCACGTAGATATGCGGCGTTTACAACTGCGGCGAAAGTCAGAATCTTGGAGAACATTCTATCTCTCATTTGGGATTAATTTTTACGGGTTTGATCCGCAAAATTGATCCTTTGGCCCTCCGATTAGATTCAGTATAAAAAGACTTTATATGCCGCTCTCTATTGATGGTGGTGCACTCGCCTGGCAGCGTCTGGCTGTCGTAAACAAACATATTCGCGACGATCGTATCCAGTTCAACGAGGAAGAGCATTCCTACACAATCGACGGGATCAAGAAGGGTTGGTCCTCCTGTACTCAGTTTCTCCACCACTTCTTCGGGCATTTCGATCCCGATGAGACTATTGCCAAGATGATGCGGTCGCCTAACTGGATCAAGAGCAAGTATTATGGGAAGACGGCGGAGACCATTAAGGCTGAGTGGGCCTCTTCGGGCGCAGAGGCCTCTGGTGCAGGGACCCGCATGCACTTGGACATTGAGCACTACTACAACTCTAGTGAGCTATCGGTGGCTTCCATGAAGCGGGACGACGACTGGGTACCTAATGCTTCGCCAGAGTGGGAGATGTTTATGGCCTATCAGGAGAAGATCGGCTCCAAGATGATCCCCTGGCGGACGGAGTGGCTTGTCTTCAACGAGGATTTCAAGCTGGCGGGATCCATCGATATGTTGTATAAGAAGGCATCGGGCAAGTTTGCAATCTATGATTGGAAGCGGGCCAAGGAGATCAAGACCGAGAATCGCTATCAGTCGGGTCTTGGACCGATCATGCATCTGCCTGATACGAACTACTGGCACTACAGCCTTCAGCTTAACGTCTATAGGATGATCCTTAAGCAGAAGTACGATATTGACGTTGACGAGATGGCTCTAGTGATCCTCCACCCTGTCAATTCGAGTTGGCGGGTGATCAAGGTCAACATTATGGAGGAGGAGATCGAGTCTATGTTTGCCTGCCGTGCTCGTGCTCTACAGATCCCTGGTAACAATGGTAGCGATCCGGCGGTGGTCTTCGACGGAGTGGAGCATATGGATATTGACCAGGGACCTCTCAAGGCGGCACCCACGGCTTGGCTGGGTTCGGATTAGGCTGTCGCCTTCACCGACTGGGGGGCTCAAGCTGTCGCCTTCACCGACTCCCAGTCTGAAGCAAATCCGCTATCCATAAAGGATCTGAACGTGGACGGTAGGTCGGCCAGAGCAAGAGGTTTTTTGGCCGATAGAAGCATCTCTGGACCATTGATCATCAGAGCAACAGCGTAATTGCCCGATTTTACCTGGTAGAATTTGGTGATGCGAACCAGACCCGACTCGTGATTGTACTGAGCAACGAAGAGATCCAGATTGTAGACCTTGGAGAAGCACCACCAGTCAGCGTCGGTCCATCTAACTTTGGCTGCTGTCGCAATCTGCTTCTTCTTCACCGCTAAGACCTTGGCCTCGATCGCCTTCAGCTTCTCACCAGTATAGAGCTGCATAGAGGTTGTGAAACGGTTCTCTATAGCAGGATCGGCCGGTAGTCTCGAGAGACCCGCTCGTTTCCAATCTGCTGGGATCTCAATGTATTCAGGCCTGGGTGGTCGACCCATAACGTCATCGTGTGCCTCCTCTGGGTAGCTCAAACCGGCCGTGTGCTCCTCATCCGGTACATAGTCGAGTCCCAGTTCGTCGATCAGGTTCCGGATCTTCGTCTTAGAGGTCAAGAACCCCTCCTCTGTGCGAACAAGCCCAATGGGATCGCGGATATGAGAGACGTGATGGGTGAGGATCTCACGGGCCTTTGTAGGATAGCGAAAGAGCTCATCAACTAGGCGACCAGTGAAATAGACCTTGATATTGGGGATCTTCTTAGAGGTCCCACTATGTATCTTACATTCGTCGCCAATCCAACTACACATAGGGCTGGTAGTACATGTGTCACGCGAAGTTACACGACAGTTACGACGCAAAAGAGGGAGTGCCTGAACCACTCTATCGTGAGAGGTGGCATCAATCCAGTTGTTGATTAGAGGCTCCAATAGGATATCACCACGACGGCGTAATTCGTAGAGTGGTAGGTGTGATTGGCGAAGGGCTTTCAGCTGTCTGAACATACCACTACCATCTGGCGTCTTCAGCCACTCGCTCAAACTGAGGCGGAGATACTGGTAGGCCTCCTCAATCACGGCCTCAGGGACTATTTCCAGAGTCTCCGTGGTCTGCTGACTCATTTTAAGGAAGCGGGCGTCCTCTGTCCATGGAAGGAGACTGATAGGTTGTGCTCCCTTTTTGACCAGATCGGTGAATTGCGGGTGGGTGGCCGTAGCGGTCAGAGCAAAGGGATTGAAGGGGACAATAGCTCCAGAGGCCAGACGAAGAGCAGAATATCGCTGCTCCTTCTTATCTACAAGGAGCTCGGCCGGTCTTAAACCCGCGAATTTGTGGAGACCCGTCTTGCTATTCAACACAGTCAGTAGTAGGTCCAGATTGGGCTTGGGTAGACCCTCTACATCGTAGAGGGTTGTAAGGGCTAGACCCATTGAACCATCCTCTATGGCTGGGATATAGATCTGAGACTCACCCTGCTGATAGATAACACCCACCAGCCGATTGCTGCGGTCTCTCAATACGGTGGTTGGAACTAGATCCTTAATTTTAAGGGCTAGTAATTCGGATAATTTAGGAACGGCTGTTGAGGACTCAGTCGGCATCCAGGGGTGTGTTGGCGAGGAGTAACGACCACAGCCCTCCGCAAAACTGAGATACTGATCGATGAAGTCCTTCAGAGCTGACTGTAGCTGTGGGGCTATCTGTGTAAACCGACCCGATTCAGGATGAATTGTGGGGAGCATCAGAAATTGTGGCTTCTTCTTCTTGTCTAATTTATCAAGTGCCTCCACATAGATGAGGGGCTCATAGACCTTTGTATTCAGATCGTACCATAGAAATCCCACGGGTGGCTTGTAACGCTGGCTGAATTGACTGACACCGTATTCAGGGCAGCGAATTGTCACCCGTTTTTCACCCGTCTCAGGATCAGTTGATCCCTCAAATACAACTAGTAGGAGCCCCTCTGGAAAGATCACATTGGGCGTCGCAAAGAGATTCTCAAAGTGTTTAAGATCCTTCACGGCCGATTCATCCTCCAGGTAGCGCTTGAAATTATACCAGGCGTTCACCAGACGGACGATGTGCGGTCTATTTTTAGAGAGATCTAGGCCCTGCTCACGTGCGAAGCTCTGTATCTGAGCATCTGTGGCGGTGTATTCAGTGCCTGCAAATTCATGGACCAGATTTCCGTAATTTGCCCGCTCAAAGGCTCGGCGGAGGTTGACCGTAAAAGGACCGTCCCCTGTAAAGAGGGTTTTCAGAACTGCGTGAGGCTTCAATACAGAGGGGAGGTCAATCTTAGAGCCCTTCACGGGCGGCTTACCAGCTCTTTGTAGATTCCCCAGATAGAAACCCAGTAATTCTAGGAAATTCAGACCTGTTTTACCACCGCGATTGCCTAGACCGAAGCGTAAGAAGAGTCTCGCGGTCTTGGGATTGAGATGCTGAGAGACTGCGTCCTTCTTCAGACTGAGTGCACCAGTCTGACCCAGTATGGTATCCAGTGCTGTAGGGCAGAGGGCAATGGCACCTGGGCCCAATTTCTCCTTCTCCTGACTCAAAATATACTGCGTGCGAATTGTTCTGAGAATTTTGGTTAGGACCGCATCCTCGTCCGGTTCGGCCTCCTCCTCCTCTTCTTCGCTAGCGTCATTTTCCGCCTCAGCAACTACTGGTGCTGGTGCTACAACCTCTCCCTTGCGTCTCTCCTCTGGAATCGCCACTGTCCCTTCGGCTGGCTTCATCTGACCGATTGTCACACTGGTAAAGCAGCATGGGAGGGCGAATTTGTTGGGATGTTTGTTATCCATATAGCCTGCGATACTGTGAATTACACCTGATCCCTCCTTTCCTGGGCGACGGATCACAGTCTCCCCTGGTGCCGGCTTCTCCTGATTCTCAACAATTCGTCCTGCACAGAAGGGACATGACATGGGGGTCTTGGGCTGACCCAGACGATTTGTGGGTCCCTCGAATTCCGTTGGAATAAGTGGCTTGCCATCACGGACGCACCAGTATTCAGGACAGATAAAGTAGTAGGGTTTCTCTGGATTAGACCCAGCACGAGCTATAAACCAGAGAGGTTTCTTTGGTGCCTCACTCCCCTTACGGAGGATACGGGAGAACTGTCCCTGTACTGAATTCTCCGCACAGAGCGTATCCCACAGAAGAACCCTCATCTCCTCCTTCTTCTTCAGAGGCTTACCCTTGGGATTGACAATCTCTTTGAATCCACGCTTCAACAGCTCCTCAATCAGCTCCTTGTTATCGAGCTTATCCACATTCAGAATTATGTTATCTGGTGGCGGTAGAAATACCCACTCCACTTCGTTGCCATATTCGGCAACTAGGGCATCCAGCTGCTCAGCCACAAGGATATTGGGTTGACGACCGGCAGAATACTGGCACGTACGACTGTAGACCGTCACTGTCTTGTCATCTCCCTGCGAATAGCCAAATAATCTGTTATCGTATCTGTCCAACTGCGACTTGTACCAGACACGCAGCGAATCGAGTGTCTGCGAAGGGGCGACCATTGCCGCCGCTCGCGGTGCTACAGGCACAGGCACAGGCACAGGAGTGGCCTCTTCCTCCTCTTCCTCCTCGTCATCCAACAGATCCATCCAGCGAGCTGCGTCAGGAACAACTGCAGCGGGTCGTTGTGCCGGTGCTACATTGACCACGGGGGCTTTTGGTACATTTGGCACCGCCACCGCGACGGCCTCAGCGGGCTTGTAGTAGAGATATGCCATCAGAATCCCCATAATACGTCTGAAGGTCTTCTCTGAGTCAATCCCTACAAGAGAGACAAAGTAGACTGGGTGGGAGAGGGTTATCTCAATATCTACACCGATGTTGTGGGCAGGGACCATCTCGGTACCTGCCTGTGTCACGTCTGTACGTCTGCGAAACCATTCGTCAAAGAGACGCCGTGCATCAGCGGGCGTGCGATCGAATTCTCGTACAATCTCACCCACAAAGGTCAAGATCCGGTCCTCAATCTCACCCTCGGTATCGTCATCTAATATCCGCTTCGTCAGATACGCGTAGACTGCACCCTCCTGTTCATAGTTATTTACGGCCTTCCACTTCATATTGATCTTTGATGTCGAGGGCTGATAGGAGGCCGCCTCAATGAAGGGGCTGAAGAATTCAAGACGCTCGGTCATCTGTTGATGGGTCTGTTTAGGACCGGTGATCTCAATCCGATAAGTAGCAGAGAGTGCCTCTAGGTTGATCTTTACACGTTCATATCCGACAGATACTAGGGCAGCATTCAACATTGTGATAGCCTCTTCGTAGGTCTCGCGTTCCAGCAACATGTCCTTACGAGCGGCCTCCAGAGTGGCCGTTGCCGTCCCGTCCTCTAACCAAACGATAGTGAGTGCTACATTGCGAGCAGCACGCGGTGCTTCACTCAGAGAGGGGAAGGGGATCTTGGCCACTAAGACGGCACCGTAATCTCGGATCGGCTCATCTATAATGAAACTCTGTAACATATCTGCGTCAGAGATAAGTGGGAATCCGGATGGACCCGCAGCTAGTTTCAGTAGTGGGGTTCCGCTCGCAGGGTAGAAACGGAGAAAGGGGAGGTGACGCGAAGTCTTGAATTCGTAGAAGAGGAGATCCAGCGATTTTGAGCTGTCTAGTACAGGGAGAGTGGCCACCCAACGACGAAGCTGACGGAGTTTGAACGACTCTGCTCCCTTCACACGGGGTTCGTTCATGATAGCATCAATAGAAGCAATACGATCATTTTTGAGACGGATATAGTCAGCGGCCGTCTTAAAGGACTCATCTTTCACCTCTAGAGCCTCCTCTTTCGTCTTCAGTTTTGGAAAATAGAGCTTGATATAGCCCTCGAAGACCGCCTTCGATTCCATCTTGGTTCCTATGAGACGGACCAGCGTCTCTAGATTCCAGACGTGTAGTTCAGGTCGCTTATCGAAGAGGGTTTCGAAGAGTAGACCCTCGTTTATACTGGGATAGATTGCCTTGCGAGCCCCTGTCGCGTCTACAAGGCGACTGTCAGGTCTACCTGGATTAGCAAATGGCGAAGGCACGCCATCGATTAATGTGGACCGGTCATTCCACGTCATGTCAATGGGCATATAGAGATTATTAGGTAGCTTATATGCGACCCATTGACGGCTGGGTGCCCACTCGGGTTCACCACCGTGGGCTATCCAGATCTGGCGTTTCAGATCCGCCATGGTTGTGAAACCATAGATAGGTTCTATGTAAAATGAACCGGGTGCCTCCTCGTGATCAGTGTGTTCAAAGACCTCGAGTCGCTGAGGCTCCAGGGAGGTCAGTCTTTTTGGCTCTATGACCTCCATCTCTACGATCAGGGGGTGTTTTAATGAACGATTTTGACGCTAACGATTAGTACTGAATCTAAGTCTCTCATTCGTCGAATGTGTGACTTTAAATCATATAGGATCTACGCAGGGTGTGTTCCGTCGTTCTCTGTCTCCTTATACTTGGGTGAATCTGTGATATGTACACCACAGTACTCGACAGGATGGGCGGCAAAGTCTTGATATTTGTAGACACCCAGAGTCTCGGCACGTTCTAGAAGCCACGCAAAGTGGTTCCAGAACTCCTTGGTATGACCGATCGATTTAGTTCCGATGTGAGACATCTCGTGTAGAGCCACGAACATGATGATATTCTCGCCTACCAACTGTTCCGACTCATTACGCTGCCGAAGGCACATATAGACCTTCTCACCCTTGTTGACACTGTAGGATGTGAATGCGGCATCGGGCGTCGATTCGGCAAATCGCTCTGGGGCTGCATCAAAATTCTTGATGATCTGCTTTACAAAAGGGCGATCCTGGTAGGTCTGCTCCAGGTACTTCATCAGACGGAGGATCTTCTCGCGAATGCGAGCCAGGTGGTTGGCTGCCTCCTGTTTGTCTGGGAGATTACGGACCAGATACTGTCTGTTATCCACATTTGATGTGACAAGTGCCATCTCGTATTTCTCTTTCTTGTACTGGAAGGCACCATACGCAGCTGTAGCTATTCCTAATATAAGTGCGACGCCGCCTAACTCGGACATCCCCTACATTGACGTCATAAAATCAACTTGGGTGGTTGATTTTATGATATTTCATTTGATAGTACACGTGTTTAACCGATCTCGAGGGGGCGACGGTTGACATCGGGCTCGATCGTGGCCTGGTTCCAGATCGAGACCTTGACCTGAGGATTCGGTGGGTCGCTGCGGAGCTGGTAGTTCGCATTGCGGAGCGACTGGCCGATCGTGTTGACGCCGATGAGGGCACCAGCACTGAGGTAGTTCTTACCGGCAATGTCACCCTGGCCCATAGGATTGACCTGAGCCCACTTGGAGTTGGGGTCGTTAGGGAGGAGCTCGCTGGGGTTGATCTGGTCCTTGGGATAACAGTTTGAGGGCTTCTCGGCATCCTTGAACGGCATCGGGGCCGGTGTAAGGGTCTCAAAACCCTCCACTGTCGACTCAGCAGGGACAGCTGCAGGAGCACCCGTATTGTTATTCACGGCATGACCCGCATTCGCATTATTATACGACTCGACCGCACCATTAGCGTGGTTCATTGTGGGCTGATTCATGCCGGGTAGGTTAGAATCAGACGCCGGGATCACGTTGTTGTAGTTCACGGCGTTGCTATTGGCTAAGCCCTCCTTCTTAGCGGCCTTCAAAACGCCCCCTAACGTGGGATCCAACATGTAGAAGATGGCGGCACCGACGGAGACGATTAAAAGAGAAAGTACGATGTCTCTGGTCTCCATTTACTACCTTTTGAGAGTGTTTTTTGTGGCTGCTCCTACCGTTTTAATTCTCCTCCGTCTCCTCCTCTTCTGAGAAATCGGAGATGTCATACTCACTGAAGGAGGATTCGTTGTCATTGATATTGAACTCCTCAAAATATCGCTGCGTCTCCACCTCGGCCGCCCGCCGGGCCAGAATAGCCTTGAGTCGGGCCTCCTTGACACGCTCCTTTGTCGCAAATTTCCGGGCGTTGTACTCCTCGTCCGTATAAAGTCGGAGAGTGTCCGTAGCGTCGGAGGGAACAGCTTCGTCAATCAGATTGATCTCGCGAATCTCATTGTCGTTTGGTGCAGGTGTATCATCCCAGTCAAAATCGACTACCGGGGTATTTTCAACATAGGTCTTGATGTGCCACGTGGGAATTATGCCCGACTTCTGAATATTGATCCCCGTCAGCTCAATAATACCTACACCCTCCTTCGGGGAGGTCGGCACAGGGAGACTACACTGTATCAGAAGAGCACCGGATGAGTCAATGATCACCAATGGAGCAAGCAGGTTCTCCAGTGTCTTTCGCGTAGGAGATGTCTTAAATAGCGTGTCCTTTGCGTCATAGAGAACAGCTAATAGACGAGATCGCAATGAGTCAGACGCTCTCATCCATTCGGTATTGGCGATCCAGGCGGTACCATCATAACGGAGTTCAGGTGTCTGGACGGGCTCGTCTAGACGGATGCGAAACCCCTCTGTAGAGCGTTCTGGTGTAAGGAGTTTCATGTTTATCGGACTGAGGGAATCTTGTAAGCGTATTTAACCGCAATATCTAATCTGAAATCCTGTTAATGGAGACGGCCGTCGCTAATGAACCTACACCGCAGCCCCGGGATAAGTTCGCTGAGGCCAGTGCCGATATGATGATTCATATCACCGATAAAGTCGTAGCCCTGACCCGTAAGCCTGAGTTTATGGAGAGATTACAGACCATATTGGATCCCCTCATCAATCATATCATCAATCGCGTATTTCCCTACATTTTGCTGACGTCTATCCTCTTTTTGATACTTCTCCTCGTCTCAGTAACGACCTTTGTTATAGTTGTACGTGGATGGCTTTCGGCTATCAGGAGCGTTGATCGGAGTCTGACTACCGGGCTCCCCGATGAATGGTTCCCCGCGGCTGCTACTTAATGAATTAAACTTGGTAGACTAATAATGTCTAATCAGAATCTCGTGGATGCTGTCCGTAATTGGGTACATTTTGATAACCTCTGTGTAATGTTGAATAAACAGATGACCACTGCACGTAATATGAAGGCCTCCTTTGAGGAGAAGGTATTGAGTTTAATGGCAGGGACTAAGCGGCTTCGCATACAGGGAGCTATATTAGAGCCTGCTTCAAAGAAGTCCGCAACTAGTCTCAGCTGGACCGGTCTAGAGGAGGCATTACATAAGTACTATTCTGTTTCAAAGAAGCCCGATGAGACCGAGGCGATTCTGGCTTTTCTGCGTGACAACCGCGGATCCAAATCGATGATCTATCTGAAGAAGACGGCTCTTACTGAGGTCCCTCAGAATGTGATTGAAGACGGTAAATAATCTCTCCGTATAGCCAAGCCCCTGCTGTACAGTTAAGTATAACGTCTTGTTGATTTAAGAACTCCCTTCTCAGAATGGACTTCTTAGATTCGATACAATAGTAACCGTGCCCAACTGGGTGCTTAACTTATTTAACCTGACCACGAACCACGGCTCCATGGCAGCACTGTGATATTCTCCAGCTCATCTCTGAATTTCTGGACCTTCTTATCGAATTCTATCTGCTCAGCTGTTGGTGGAAGGCCCGTCTCGGTATCGAAAAGTAGCTCGTCTGTGTCTTTTTTCTGGGGTCGGGTGCCGAAGCAGTTGACGCCAAAACGGATTTCGGGATTATCAAAGCGACCACCGTTGACGCCGGGCTTACCACATGAATTGCGGTACTCCTGTGGGCCCGTCTGAAGCTTATTCCATGTCGCTTCACTGGTAGGATAGACTGCCATCTGCCCCTTGACCCACCCATAATTACACCAGTCCGCACCGTGTTTTTGGGCCTTCTTCACCTGTTCAAATGTGGCCAGTTCGGCACCCATGGCCTTACAGAGCGGTGCCGCGTCATCGTATGTGTAGATATTACGATTGATATTGAAAATCTGTTTACCGGGTCCAAAGGCCTTCTCCATACTGTCTATGGTCTTATCAAAGAGACCTGGGCCCTCTATCGCTCCTGGCATTCCATTTGGTCGTTCATCGGGGTTGAAAGGCCCGCGGCTACGTGTGGTACCCCCTGCGGCGTTGCCACCAGCGGCGTTACCTCCAGCGGCGTTACCTCCATAGAGACTGTTGCCTCCTGCGGCGTTACCTCCTGCGGCGTTACCTCCTGCGATGCCGCCGCCCGCGGTGTTGCCACCATAGAGACTGTTACCATCTGTAGCGTTGCCACCACCACCAAGAGATGGTGGCATCAGTGAGATCGCCGATGTAGTATCACCATCCTCTGTAGTGCTGATATCCACCTGTTCCTTTCTATTAAAGACCCCCTTCAGCTTCTCCCAGCCCATCTGAACCGTATATCCATAAGTCTTAAAATAGAAGTAGATTCCTACAAAGGCTCCCACAAATAATAGCATAGTTCCTATTATCGCAGCATATGGCCCGAATGTAGCCGAAAAAAACGAGGGCTTCGGTCCATTTAACAGATTGTTAGCAGGCCCTTGAAAGGGATCAAATCCACCTCTATGCGGGGGCATCTCTACTAATCCGTTCTATCTTTTGTGAAGAGACTGGGTGTCACGTAGTCCTTACGAGTCATCAACACTACGTATGTGTCCTGGTTGACAATGGTAGCAGGATCGGCTGGAGTGATTGACGTATCATCGTAATTCAGCCACGTACCGTTGTGCTTCGCGTAGGCCACGTAGTGACCGCCTCGGGAGACTCCGTGATGCTCGACAATAGCATACGTGTTATAAGTCGGCTTAGCATTGCGTGTGACACCAGAGAATGCGAGCCAACGACTCATATCCGTATTATCTAGACTGAACTCGACCTTCGTACGGATCTTCGCGGTCGAGTTCTCGAAACGCTTGAACATGACGATCAGGTGGAGCGGGAGCCTGCTGATATAGCTCTCACGCGTGGCCGTACCGTGAGCCTTACACTCATCGCATTTATAGCCCTCTACCGTCTCGGACTTGAGAGCCAGACCAATACACTCCTCAATGGTGGTGGCACCACTTGCTGGAAGCGGGCACTTCAGCATCATCCACGGTTCGAAGCGGACCCCCTTGAACTTACATGCGTCACACGTAGTGGTCATCATCGTCTGCCCAAAGAAGTTCTCCACAATCGGGCTGTACTCCTTCTTGTAGAAGCTCGTCCAGGCCTCCAGTGCCTTAATCTGGATCTCGTCGTCCTTGGTCTTTGCATTACCGACGATCTCCATCTGTACTTGGCGAGCCAGACCCATATGGAGACTCTCCAGTACGAAGTTAATGAATTCTGATGCGTCCTGCTGCCCACCGGTCGCCAGATCCTCGTATGCAGGCGACTCCTGACAGAGGCGGTTTGCTGTGCTCACGAACCCACGAGGGGACATTGAGGCACGGAATTTGATGTCGTCGCGCCAGAGACCCTTCACTACGTCGGCCACCTCCTCCACAATGGGGGTCGAGTTGCGATCTGCCTTCATATGCTGCTTATAGGTATCGCTGTGGAAGTACGCGACAAGTTCGGGGCAGTAGCGAATCACTTGTACGCCCGCATTCAGGAAACAGGTGTTGCCCAGGTTGGTCAGACCGACACGGCCGTTTGCTTTGTCGGAGTCCATTGTTTTGTCTACGGACGGTCGGTTTAAAAGCATTTCATTTTTTCCGCTTGCCTGGATTTAAGAAAATTTGACTGATAAGTACTCATAAAGAGGAGAGTAAAAATGTCCTATCATCAGGTCTATGACTATGCACTTCTGGATGACGTACACAACCTCTTTCCAGAGTTTCTCTACGACAACATGATCTTCCCTTCTGATTCGAATAGCATGATTGGATGGGTACGGTATCGGATGGCGAACCTCTTCCCGCAGACCTATCGTCAGCAACGGGCACTCTACCTACAGCATCGTGCGGCGGCACAACGCGATAGCTACGATGACTGGATGTTTCTTGTTAATCGCCCTATAGCCACACCACCACGGCCGATCCGCCTGCGGGAGCAGGTGTGGCCAGCTCCCGCTCCCGCTTCGCCTTGGCCACCGGCTATAGCTGCTCTACTAGCCTCACCTACTGCCGGCTGGGGAGGCAGTTCCTATACCACGCCCAGCCGTCCGACGAATCAGTTCGTCACTTCTGCCAATCTCGGTGCACTGCTCGGAACCTTCTTCGACCCTATTCCTGTGAATGCTACCCCAGCTGAGATCACTGCTGCCTCCACTATTATCCCACATACAGAGATCAGTCAAGAGACCATCTGTGCCATCTGCCAGGATCACGACGCGGCATCACCACGGAGCAGTGGGGCAGCTGTCTCTCCACCAGAGGCAGCCGTATCATGGCGTAAGCTCAATCGTTGCGGCCATCTCTTTCACAGTGTCTGTGTGGACAATTGGTTCGCTCGTAACGCACACTGTCCTGTCTGCCGTGCAGATATCCGTAATGCTACAGAGGAGGGGATGGGGATGTGAAAAATTGAAATAGCTATGACCACTAAGAGTAGGTAAGCACAATTGCTATAGATGCTCAGCGGAATCTGTACCTTTATTACCACAACACTCTTCGGCAACAAGATCGAGAGTATGGAAGGTCCTGTAGCAGAACCTGAGTATTACAATGATCCACTTGCGGGGTTCAGCCCCGCCGTGAGGGACGCCCTTGCTGGTTTGAGACCACGCAGAGGGGTAGCATATCACCGGAGTGTACATACCTATGTGGCACCACCCGTATCGGTCAGACCGTCGACACTCATTAGCGTTGCGTGCTGTGTTACAGAGTGTGCCATCTGCCAGGAAGTGGGGGCAGGGGCCGCCAGTCGCATCAATGCCTGCGGGCATGTCTACCATACAGCATGCCTCAGTCCCTGGCTGTTGAACCACACGACCTGCCCGATGTGCAGGGCGTCGGTCTGATCGACGCTGGGCACAGGGCGGTGTCAAGCCACATACAGAATAGTGTCCACCGCTGGTTTCAGATCAAGGGAGACCGGTTTTTGGCACGCAGAATCATAAAAGACTTTTTGAATTACGTTCTCTGGCGTGCGGTACTGATTGAAACGATTCAGTACCACACCGACTGTTTCACCGGGATTGACCGCAGTTTTCAGCTGTTGTCCCACCGTCATGAATCCAGGATTTTTGCGATTAGCAGAACTGACCGTCGCAGTCAGTAAGAGGGAGACCATCCTTTATAGGGAAGAGCGATTTTGATATATAGTGTCTAACGCAGAAAATTGAGCTTTGTGGCTCTCTGCTACGGACTAGTAAGAGACTATGACCGACTGCCAGATCTGCTGCGAACCCTTTAACGGCTCGACACGAAAGAAGTGCACGTGCCCGTATTGTCGTGTAGACTACTGTCGCGAGTGCGTAGGCTCGTGGTTGACCACTCTAGTTGATGAACCGCGGTGTCCAAACGATACGTGTAAGAAGGGCTGGACACGCGAGTATATTGACACTATTGTGACCAAGGTCTGGCGTGACGGTGTCTATCGTGAGTATCGAGAGAAGCTCCTGATGGATCGTGAACGATCGTTGCTGCCCGCGACACAACCCCGTATTGAGGCCATGAACGAGGCCAAACGGATTGAGCGTGAAGTGATCACCGAGATGCGTGCACGTCGCAAGGAGATCCAGGTCCAACTCCGTCTATTGCAGCAGGAGGAGGTGGGGATTCAGCAACAGGTCTGGGATCTCCAAAACCACTGTTCTCGACTGCGTGAGGGTGTTACCGAAGTCGTAGAGAAACAGAATAAGAACTTCGTA
>Ga0164297_10000795_pt1 | contig 36709 bp, 18 predicted proteins | sample GEODES058metaG_FD_113539 | JGI IMG/M metagenome (GOLD analysis project Ga0164297, IMG submission 113539) | Dystrophic lake water microbial communities from Trout Bog Lake, Wisconsin, USA - GEODES058 metaG | ecosystem: Environmental > Aquatic > Freshwater > Lake | place: USA: Trout Bog Lake... | reverse complement strand
TAATACTTTCGTTGCAAAAATGCAACAGATTACGGTAAAAATGGTGGTTTTTTGATGCGATAAATATATTTAGTAAAGGTATATTCACCATGGCAGATCCAACAGTATCAAATTCAGACCCCGTAGCCGAACAAGCAAACACTAATGCTTCGGTTATAAACGCTATAACTAAGACGGTTTCAACACCTGCGGCAACAGAACAAACTGCCATGCGTATTGAAATAAGCGGGGTATCATACGTAGTTGAAAATGCTCCAGCAAATTTACAAATTCCTCCTAATACTAGATTAGCTACATTAGCAGAATCAGATGATCCTAACGGCTCAGGAGCACATGCAATTACATTACCAGGTCCAGGAAACGTTGTTGCTTGGCTTATAGACACTGTTGAACCAGCAGTGCAGCCTGCAACAGACGAGACTTCCGCAGAAACCGCTAGATTAAGCGCGGCTAACGTTAAGGCACAAGCAAACATTGTTGTCTCTACACAAACATTTGATGATGGATCTAGTATTCAAACATTTGGTGACGGATCAACTTTGGTTACTGATAGTAATGGTAACCAAACGTTCAACTCAGTGGGGCAACCAGTATACACTGATGGGTCAAACACTAATACAACATCTATTAGTACAACTTCTATCAAACAAAAAGCTAATGCGGCAACTCCTGTAACTGATTGGAGAGTTAAACTTAGTTTAGCTAAAGGTTCAAAGTATTTGTACAATGCTGCAACTTCTAGCGATATATTGTGGCCTTTGCAATATACTGATGGTGTAGTATTCCCGTATACTCCTACCATTCAAACAGCATATCGTGCAAACTATGATCCTGCTGACTTGACACATTCAAACTATAAAATGTTTTTCTATAGAAACAGTAATGTTGATGATATAAGTATCAGTTGTGACTTCACCGCACAAGATAACGCTGAAGCAAATTATTTGTTAGCAGTAATTCATTTCTTTAAATCTGCTACTAAAATGTTCTATGGTCAAGATGGTATTAAAGGGGGTGTATCTGCTGGTACTCCTCCTCCGTTAGTATATCTTTCTGGGTACGGCCAGTATCAATTCAACAACCACCCTATGTTGATTAGTTCATTCACATATAGTTTACCTAATGATGTAGACTACATCAGGGCTTCCTTTAACACTAGTGCATCATTGTCTTCAGGAAACGCACCCAAAGCTTCATATAATCCGGGCATAGACTATGTAAAAAATAGGTTGTTTGGATCTAAATTAAATCCAGGTGGAGCACCAAGTCAACCTACTTTTAATCTATCAACAATAGGTGAAACAACATATGTTCCTACTAAAATTCAATTATCTATAAATTGTTTACCAGTAGTAACAAGAAATGATATATCAAATAATTTTAGTCTTGCAGATTATGCAACAGGAAAATTATTGTTAGGGAACAATCGAGGTGCAGGAGGTATTTGGTAATGAATTATCCACAAACAAGTCCATATCACAATTCAGAAATTTACAATGGGCAATTTTTAGACATTATGATTAACGTTGATATTCCAGTAGATACGTCTGATACACTATGGGGAATCACATCAACATATCATTTACGCCCTGACCTATTGGCGTATGACTTATATAATGACAGTAGACTGTGGTGGGTATTTGCTCAACGCAATCCTAATAAACTTAAAGATCCAGTTTTTGATTTTGTTGAAGGTATCAATATCTATATCCCTCAGTTATCTAACTTGCAAACTGCTTTAGGAATATAATATGGCAACAACAGTTAATGAGTTTGGACAAATAGTACCAGACGATGATGCTAGTGGTGATAAAATAAAATCACAGTCTGATAATAATAACAATATTGTTACCGGTGACTCTAATGGATCTTCTAGTCCCACAATGCGTCAACATAATCCATTAGCAACTTATAGTAGTTCTACTTATAGATTAGGATTATATATGATTACCCCTGAAGACGGTAATCAGTTTGCTCAGACTGGTACATGGGATTTAAAATCAATGACTTTGATAGTCCAAAGCGGTGGCATAACTAAGAGTATAGATGGGAACAGAAGTCCATACTTTGGATTAGATTTGTATATGGACAATTTAGAAATTGATTCTGTAGTAAGTCCAAAAGGCAATCAAGTTTCAACTACATCATTCAAGTTTAAGTTTCAAATATTTGAACCTTACGGTATTAGCTTTACAACTAATCTGATTAATGCTGCAATTGATATGCAAAAAAAATCAGAAATACAACGTTCATTAGATCAACCTATTGAAGCATTGATGGTTGATTACTTGTTAGCTGTGCATTTTTACGGGTATGATGCAGATGGCAAAATAACTTCAGGTCCACCTGACATTAACGGAACACAATCAAGCGCAGCAGGCGGTGCAGCTTTTGAAAGACTTTTCCCAATAACTATCACTAAAATGGGATTTAAATTAGATAACAAAATGGCTATCTACGACATACAGGCTACTATGAGTAACTTTCAAGTGGCATTTGGTCAAAAGCGTGGTATAATTGAAGACGCAACATCAGTGAACGCCGATACTGTACAAACTGCATTAGATTTAATTGCAGCAGCAATGAATAGAAAACAGGAACTTATTTCAGGGTCACAAAAAGGCGCAACTCAAGAAATTCCAGATGAATATGAATATGTCTTTGTAGGAAATTCAAATACAATAGGTAATGAATATATTGTAGATAAGAATCATTATGTCATTAGTTCAACCCCAATGCCGGATGTAATTAGTGGATTGAATATTAATGTTAGACTTGCTGACAGTGCAAAATCTGAAGTTGTAAAGCAAAAAAGACAAATTCAATTGGCACCCGGTAGTACAGTTATGAGCGTGATAGATCAAATTATCACACAAAGTACTTTTGTATCTAAGGCATTGGAAGTAGTAGATAAAGAAATTATTGATAAAACAAAATCTACCGAACAAGGATATTCAACTAACGCTAAACCAAAACCTTTGTACTGGTATCACGTGACACCTCAAATTATTAAAAAGAAATTTGACCATAAACGACATGACTTTGCATATAAAATTCGTTATTTGATACAACAAAAAGAAGTACCATACGTTCGTTCACCTGCAGTCAAAACTACCACATCTTATAAAGGTGCATTTAAGCGTTATGATTATTGGTACACAGGAAAAAATACTGAAATTTTGTCGTATGAGCAAACATATAACATGCTATACTTTACTACAGGCGCCGCAAGTAGTGAAGCTGCTACTACGCCAAACAAAGATGTTGCGCCCACAAGTCAAAAAACAGTATCAGATGCTTCTGGTGTTGGTTCTTTGCCTAATTCAAAAGAAAATCCCAATACAGTAAGAACTGCTTTGTATAGCCCGGGCGATCAGATAAACGCACATATTAAAATTTTAGGTGATCCTGATTATCTAGTTACATCAGAAGCAGGTGCAGAAAACCTAGTAGCACAACAGTGGTATGGAAATGATTATACACTGAATCCTGCAACTGGCCAAGTTTTTATTGAAATTGGATTCAGACAAGTCACTGATTATAATATTAATTCAGGCCTATTAGAGCCAAATAATGACATTGTTTTTTGGGACTATCCTAATGAAGTAAAGGCTATAGCTGGAAATAGAATGATATATATGGTTATATCCTTTAAGAGTAATTTTAGCAGGGGAATGTTCACACAAGAATTGAAAACAATTATCCCACCGTTTTCAACGAAAAGTGATACTACTAAAGAAACGCAAAGAGAAACACCGGCAGCTAAACCGGCAAATCAATCTACATCATCTACACAAGCTGATATAGCATATATTAATAATACTCCGTTTTCTAGTGTGGTTTCAAGTGGAAATAGTTGGGATTCGGAAGATGAAAATGCAAACAAAGCAGTGAAACCACAAAAACCAGGTGGTGGTCGTGGCAGCACTAAACAATATGATACAAGTAATAAAACTACTAACCGTTTTGCAAAATAAGGAATATTAATGCCAGAAGATACAGTCAATCAGTATAGAGCACCCAAACAGTTTAGTGATGATAGAGGTGGCGCAAACTTATTCCCGCATCCCATTGTTGGTATTGTAAAGCACAACATTGATCCTACCCGTACAGGTATGATTCGTGTATTGTTGAAACGAATGAACGGTGCTTATCCTGAAGATATTCCTGCTAACTGGTCAAGCCCCATTCGTTATCTAAGTCCTTTCTTTGGGTATACCCCGAATGAATCAAGTACAAATGACAATGGAAGTTTTGCTGGTAATCCACATAGTTATGGCATGTGGATGACACCTCCTGACATAGGCACAGAAGTATTATGCATATTTGCTAATGGAGATCCTAACTTTGGATACTACATTGGCTGCATTCCTATTCCAGGACTTAATCATATGGTGCCTGCTATTGGTGCCGCAGATAAAGTTATATTGAACAATCAAGAGGGTGCTAGTTATGGTGGTGCATTGCGTCTTCCGGTTGGAGAAATAAACAACGCTAACGACAAGAATGCAAACTCAGGTGTATTAAGCGACCAAGCAAGACCTGTACATAGTTATCAAGCTGCGATTTATAATGCTCAAGGATTATTGAGAGATCCGGATAGGGGTCCTATTGGTTCAAGCTCTCAGCGTGAAAGCCCTAGTAGAGTATTTGGTATCAGTACTCCGGGTCGTCCTATATATGCAGGTGGATATACTGATGATAATATTCAAAATGCAATCAATGATAACAGTGTTCCTGATGCTAGTTTAAAAGTCACTGGTAGAGTAGGTGGACATACATTTGTTATGGACGACGGTGATGTTGAAGGCAATGACCAATTGGTTAGAATTCGTACTGCACAAGGTCATACTATATTAATGAACGATGCGGCGCAAACATTGTTCATTATGCATAGCAACGGACAAAGCTATATTGAGTTAGGTAAAGAGGGTACAATTGATATGTACTCAACAAACTCAGTAAACATTAGAACACAAGGTGATTTGAACTTACATGCTGATAGAGATATCAACATGAATGCAGGTAGAGATTTAAACATCTTTGGTAAAAATACACACATTGAAAGTCAAGAAAATACAACACATTTCACTGGTAAAGCTATGAACACTACAGTGTTGGGTACTCATACACATCATATAGGTGGTAGTTATAGCGTATTAGCAGGTAATGATGTTGGATTGTCAGCAACATTAGGATCAGTATATTTAAAAGGTGGTCCAATGATTATGATGAATAGTGGCATCTGTCCAACTGTTCCATTACCAGCAAGTCAGCTTCCTAGGGTATTACACACTGATACATTGTATGATTCTAACGTGGGATATGCGGCTGCTCCGCAAAAACTATCAAGTATTGTTAGTCGTGCCCCTGCTCATGCTCCGTGGGCTGCTGCAGGAAAAGGAGTCGATGCTACTGCTGATTTAAATTCAGGTAATGCAGTTGCTAGTGTTCCTTCCCCAATAGTAACTCAAGTTAATTCAACAGTCCCACCTTCACCAATTAACCCAACTAATGAAACTCTTGTTGCAACAGTACCAACTACATCTCAAGTAGCAAGTTCAGGCTCAATTGATCCAGCAACAACATCAGCTATGGTTTCTCAAATGGCTGTAACTGCTTCAACAGGACCAGCAGGAGAAGCAATTCAACAATCTGCCGCGGTGGTTGATACGGGAACTAATAAACAAATTGTCATTGGTTCATTGGGACTAACACCTCAACAACTTGTAACAGCCGGTTACTTAAAACCCGGATCTGATATTGCTGTTCAAGCATCAATTAATGCCGGACAATCAATAGAACAATCAATGACACCTAACTTCTTTACTGGTAAAGATGGTATCAATAGTCTTGCTGATTTAGTAGGAAACACTTTGGTTCAAACTAACATTGCATCAACACTATTAAACAAAGCTAAAGATACACTAGTAAATCAAGGTGTCATTACAGGTAAAGAGGCTATTTCACAAACCGGTGGATTGATTATGAGTACCGCTGTTGCAGGATTAAAACCCACATTACAATATGCAGGAAATGCAGCTAAATCGTTAATTCAGGGTGATACTGCAGGGTTTACTAAAAACATTTCAGCAATTGGCGATAATATTTCAGGTACAATCAATAACGTTGAAGATAAGATTTCATCCACTGTTTCTAATATTGAAAACAATATTTCAACAACAGTATCTAATCTTGAAAATTCTATCGAGAATGGAATCAGTAATGCATATGATAACATCAGTTCTTCTATTGATGATTTAATGTCAGGTGGTTTATTTGCATCATTGGACGTTGAGGAACGTTTGAATTCTACTAAAGTAGATTCGTTCTTAAAAGGATTACAAGACAATACTGCGGGGGCATTTAACCAAGTTATCTCAGCATTTAGAGCATTGGAACCTAACGTTCCAATCAGTCTGTCGGCAGCAAATGATGGGTTACAAGCTGAACTAACAGCAGCAGATTTGCCACCGGCTAACCCAACTACATACGCAGATGCAAGCAACATATTGAATAAACAATCTTCTAATCAAGGATTCGTCAACAGTGTTGTTTTGGTCATGGATTTAGCTAAAGGTACTGATATTAGCACTGTATCATCAGATGTAAGTAATAATTCAAATATTAATCAATTAGTAACTACATCAGGTGGCACACCTTCTGATACCCCTGTCACATTAAGCGTAGCATCAAATGATGCGGTAGTGGGAGGAGTAGCCGGTGGATTGACCGCAATCAGCAACGTTGTAACAAACGGACAAACACCCGTACAATCAATACCGGGCACAGGACCAGTATCAACATTAGTCACTAATGTTTCAGGTGCGATAGGTACGACACAGAGTTTTGTATCTTCAATTCAAGGTGTGGCAACTAAACTACAATCTAGCGGATTGTTGAGTATGGCATCATCGGGATTAAACAAAGCAGGCTTATCACAGTTATCCGGAGTACTGGGATCACTAGGTCTTGGTGGTCCGTTCAAAACTTCACTACCTACAATGGCAACTGCTACTAATAAGATTGCGGCAGTTGAAGCTCAGTCACGTAGATTATTAGGAGATCCTAAGATTCCACCAATTAATCTTACAGGAAAATCTACTGCTACTGTCTCTACTGCTCAAATTGAAGCTAAAAATAAACAAGTTTCTCAATTAAATGCGGCAGTAGAAAAGCAACAACAAGCAAAAGATAAATGGGCAACTGCAAGAGACATGAACGGTGATACTGATCCAGCGACACTACAAGCACATGCTGAGTATGTTCAGGCTACTCAACAAGTGGATTCATTAACTGCATAAATAAAGTATGGCAACATTCATTGGTTTTAACACACAAAATTACACAACCGTTCGTCCAACTCAGATTGGAACAGGAGCAGATGCTGGCATCGGAGGATTTACCAAACCCAACTTGTTTGGTAAAAAGTTTACAGGGTATGACGAACAAATCGTAATTCGTGACTTTATAAATGCGTTGAATATTACGCAGGGTTCTAAGCCAGGGAACCCCAAATATGGAACAACATTGTGGTCTTTTATTTTTGAACCAAATGACACGACTACCCAAGCAGCATTGGACACTGAAATTAGAAGAATTGGTGCGCTTGACCCTAGAATGGTTATCAATAATATTCAGATGTATAACCAAGATAACGGTATTCTTTTAGAAGTAGAATTTGCAGTTGTGCCCTTCAACAACGTACAAACATTGCAAATATTATTTGACCAAGGTAGCAACACCGCCTCCCAACAGTAAAAAACGCCATTTTCTGTAATGATAAATACATTATTGAGAGAATAAACCTATGGCAACAAGTTCAAGACAATCAGCAATCTTTGGGGTAAACGATTGGAAATCAATCTATAAAAATTATAGCCAAGCAGATTTCCAGAGCTATGACTACGAAACACTAAGAAAAGTGTTCGTGGACTATCTACGCGCCAACTATCCTGAAACATTTAATGACTATGTAGAATCTAGCGAATATGTTGCTTTGCTTGACGTTATTGCATACATGGGCCAAGCCCTTGCTTTTCGTAATGACTTAAATACCCGTGAAAATTTCATTGATACTGCTGAACGTAGAGATAGTGTAATTAAATTAGCCAACTTAGTTGGATATAATCCTAAACGTAATCTGAGTGGTCAAGGATTTGTAAAAATTACCAATATTGCAACTACCGAGCAATTGCGTGATATTAACAATGTTAACTTAACGAATCTAACCATTCTTTGGAATGATGCTGCTAATCAAAATTGGCAACAACAATTTAATACTGTATTGAATGCTGCCTTAATTAATAGCCAACGAATCGGTAATCCAGGACATTCTGCAAGTATTGCTGATGTACAAACTGATGAATATAGCGTTCAAGTTCCCACAGGAACACTCCCAACATTTACATTCTCAGCTAATGTCAATAACATAAACATGACATTTGAATGTGTTAGTATGTCTAGCGTAAACTCAACAAGTTTATATGAAATGGACCCAGGAACAACTACTACTTTCAATATTTTATATCGTAATGATATGTTGGGTTATGGTAGTGCAAATACAGGATTCTTCTTATACTTTAAGCAAGGTACACTTGAAACATATAATTTTAGTTTAGCTAATCAATTAGCAAATCAAACAGTTGATATCCCAATTCAAGGTATTAACAATGAAGATACTTGGTTGTACAAAATTGATTCAATCTCACAAGCATTAAGTAAATGGACTCAGGTAGATAGCATATATTCTACCAGTTACACTAAAACACCAAACCAAACAGTGTTCAGCGCAACATCCGGATATAATGACCAAGTAACTTATAACTTTGGTGATGGTGTATTTGGTCAGATTCCTGTAGGTAATTTTATTGCTTATTTACGTGCAAGTGACGCCACAACATATACGATTGATCCAAGCGAATTCCAAGGCACAACAGTTCAAATTCCATATGTCAGTGCAAATGGACGCACTGAAACGTTGACTATTGGTATTGAATTGACATTACCAGTGTCAAATGCACAAGCTCGTGAAACATTAGCTAATATCAAAGAACGTGCTCCTCAACGTTACTATACGCAAAATCGTATGGTTAATGGCGAAGACTACAATAACTTCCCATTTACACTATACAGTTCAATTATCAAAAGCAAAGCATTGAATCGTAGTAGTATTGGTGTAAGCCGTAATTATGATTTATTAGATCCAAGCGCACGTTATTCAAGCACTAATGATTTTAGTGATGACGGTGGTTTGTTTCAAATTATTGATGATGGTTTTGTTAACTTAACTGTTTCTACTACTAATGATATTGTTAGATTCTTAACAGACAACCTAGCAAGTATCCTTAGTAGCAACCGCTCATATCAATTTTACGTACAAGAGTTTGATCGTTACTTGGCACAAGCTGATTCTGGCACCGGTGAAGTATTTTGGGAACAAACAACCAACGATGCAACTGAATGTACTGGTTTCTTTTTAACTACACTTGCTCCAATTAGTGTAGGTGTGTATGCAAGTAACACAGTTAAGTACATTACTGAAGGCGCATTGTTGGGGTTTATTCCACCTGCAGGTTTTTACTTTGATGTAAATAATCGTTTAGTTCCTGGATTACCTGGACCAAGTGATATCACTGTTATTTGGACAAGTGTATCAAATGTAGTTGGTGATGGATCAAACGCAGGTCAAGGTAACCTCTCAACTGGATTGGGCCCGATCACATTAACTAATCCTGTACCAACAGGATGTATCTTAGTTTCAATCGCACCGTCATTTACAAACGTATTTGGCAATGCACTGATTCAAAATATCATCACATCAGTGACACTAAATCAAAGTTTTACATTGGTTTACAATAATTCATTCTTAGCTAATCAAGAACGTTGGTCACTAAGCACAATTGACGACAGTAGCTATTTTGTAAAATTCTTAAGTTTAGGTAATAACAATTATCAAGTAACATACCGTTCAATCATTTATTACTTTGGTAGTGTAGCTAACATTAAATTTGTGTTTGATAGAGATAAAATTATCTATGATCCAGTTACTGGTGAATTGATGAAAGATACTATTACTGTATTGAAATCAAATAGTCAATATGGTTCTAACTATCCAATTGCACAAGATGTGAAATTAGAAGTAGTTGGTCAAATGATTGAAAGTGACGGATACGTTGATGACTATTCTATTGAAGTATCTACATCGGGCTTGACAGTTCCTGGAACAAATAAAAACCCAGACTTCTTTAATGAGATTACTGGTTATAATTATGGTTCTTTAAATCTAAGACAATTTGCGTTCTTTAATAAAATAACAGACACAAACTTGTTAACAAGAAATGTTATGGTAGCATCTACTGATATTGTTTATAGCTATGGAACACTAAGCGATATTGCATTGGTTAAGTATGATTACCCTGTTGGTCAAATATTTTATGCAGTGTTAGAAAACAGATTCTATCAGTTGATACAAGATCCAACATACAATAACATTGTTGATTTAGTATCAGCCCCTACATATAGTGTTAAGTATGGTCGTCAGGGTATGTATTTCCAATATAGACATGTATCAAGTGACACTAACCGTGTTGATCCTGCAACTACTAACATTATTGATTTGTATGTGTTGCCACAAGGCTATTATACTAGTTATCAAAACTGGATAGCTGACACTACTGGTAAAGTAAGTGAACCATTAGTACCAACTATAACTGAATTGACACAGGATTACAATCAGTTAAATAGTTATAAGATGTTAACCGACAGCGTAATTTTAAACTGTGCTAAGTTCAAACCATTGTTTGGATCAAAAGCTCCTTCTGAATTGCAAGGGACTATCAAGTTAGTTAAGTCATCAACAACAAACGCTAGTGATGGAGAAATTATTTCTACAGCACTAACTAACATCAACTCATATTTTGACATCACAAACTGGGACTTTGGTGACACCTTCTATTTCAGTGAATTAAGTGCATACTTGCATTCTGAGATGGGAGATATGATTAGCTCTGCTATTCTAGTTCCAAATGACCCAACATTAACGTTTGGTGATTTGTATGAAATTAACTCAGCACCATATGAAATTTTTGTAAGCGCAGCTACCGCAGCAAACATAACAGTAATCACAGCTCTAACACCGGCTGCATTGACCCCCGCAGGATAATATAGGTAATATAAATGGCAACAATTAGAACACTTGATTTTTTACCAGAGATTTTTCAAACCACACCTAACCAACAATTTTTATCATCTACATTAGATGTGTTGGTACAACAACCTGACTTTAATAGAGTTCAAGGTTTTATTGGTAGTAAGTTTGGGTATGGTGTCAACTCAACCGATCAATATATCAGTGAACCCACTAGTATTCGTAAAAACTATCAACTTGAACCTGCTATTGTCTTTACAAAAACAGGTACTAATAAAGCAGTTGACTTACTCACATACCCCGGAACAATAGATGCATTGAAACATAACGGTTCCATCACAGATAACCACAACCTATTGTTCTCTAGTGAATTCTATTCATGGGATAGTTTTGTTGATTTAGATAAAATGATTAACTATAGTCAGTACTACTGGATTCCAGAAGGTCCTGAGCCAGTAACAGTTACCAACACTCAGATATATTCACAGTTAAATTATCAAGTTACCGATAATATATTAGATTATTCATTTACAACTAACAAGTTTAACATAACACAAACTAACCCTGATATTACATTAGTTCGTGGTGGTACATATGAGTTTGTAGTTAACCAAGCTACAAACTTTTGGATACAAACTGAGCCTGGGATTTCTGGTATTGATTCAACTAAATCAAACATTTCAACAAGAGAAGTATTTGGTGTAACTAATAACGGGTTAGCTGATGGTACAATCACATTCAATGTACCTAACGCCGATGACCAAGATTCAATGATTTATCCAGTTGGATTAGAAGTTGATTTAGCATGTAATTTAACTGTTGAGCAAGTTGATGGTCTATTAGCAAGTGATGTTATCATTGATAGTGTTTCTTTCCTAAACAACAAAACTGTAATATTTACAGAAATCTCTCCAACTTCAACATCAACTATTAACGGTCAATCAATTGAAGTTAACAAGTACTATTATCAAATTACCTATCTAGTTGGTGTTGATGGAACAACTACAACTAAACTAACACCGGTTGGTTTAATACCTGACAATCAAGCAATTGTAATCAAGTCAGGTACTCAATATATTGGCAGACAGTTTGTTAAAAATTCATACGACTATATCTCATTAGTACCAATCATTACAGCTTCATATGATACATTGTATTATCAAGATGGTACTGATCCTACTAAGTTTGGTAAAATAAAACTTATCAATTCTAACATCTCTGTGATACTTGACGTTAATGATATTATTGGTAAAGCAACATATACTAGTCCAAATGGAATCACTTTCACAAATGGATTGAAAGTTCAATTCCAAGGTAATGTTGTACCACAAAAATACTTAACAGACTTATACTATGTTGAGGGCGTTGGTACTAGCATTGTGTTGGTGCCTGAATCTGAATTAACAGTGCCTGAAAATTATAGTCAAACATTGACAACCGCGTTTGATGACACAACTCATGGTTTTGACGCATTACCTTTTAGTGAATCATTCTTTTTACCAGTAACTCCTGATTATCTTACTATCAATCGCGGTGCATTGAATAGAAATGCATGGTCAAGAAGCAATCGTTGGTTCCATACAGATGTTTTAAAAATGTCAATTAGCAACAACTTAATCGCACCTTTAGCAAGCGCCGCATTAAGTAGTTCATCAAGCATGGCTAAACGCCCAATCTTAGAATTCTATCCTAACTTGAAACTATTCAATTATGGTTCTGTCGCTAGAGGAAGTGTAAATTACATTGACTTTAACACAACTGATGCTTTTACTCAAGTAGCAGGTCAAGTTAGCTATATGCCTGACGGTAATACATCGTCAATCAATGATGGAACTAAGATTATTTTTGCTGCTGATTCTAATCCAGATGTTAGAAACAAAATCTATGAAGCACAAATTGAAGCTATTGACGATTCTTCAAAAGTAACATTAACAACTGTTTTGGCAAGAGGATATTCACAAGTACGCTTTGCAATCCCACATCAGGTTGTACCTCCTACAGTAGGTAGATATTATTTTGTTACCAATAATAGTAACGTCAACTATAACGGTTCTTACATTGTAACTGACAGTACTCAAACATCTGTTACATTGTTGTATCCAGCTGATCCGGGTACTTTTGGTACAGGAACAACTACTATGGTTGTGCAACCTGAAATTGTGTTAGCACCAATCGCTGAAATTAACTTCAACGACATGGTATCAGTATTAGCCGGCGATTCAAATGCAGGATTATCTTTCTACTTCAATGGATTAAACTGGATACAAACACAACAAAAAACAACAGTTAATCAAGCACCGTTATTTGATTTGTTTGATTACTTGGGTAACAGTTTAGGTGAACAAGATTACTATCCTAGTTCAGACTTTGTTGGTTGTACTTTACTAGAGTACAAACGTGGTACTGGTACTAACGATAGCATTTTGGGATTTCCTATTAGCTATACTAGCGTTAGTAATTTAGGTGACGTTGAGTTTAATATCTCATTGAATAGCGCAACCTTCAACTATTCATTGAACAATGTGTCAACAACTGCGCTTGTAAAAACTGCATACGTTTATGACTATTCTTCAAATATAAATTTTACTAGGAACATTGGTTGGCAAACGGCAGTTGATACAAGTTATCAAAACCAAGTGTTTGATCTTCAGTACACAGGTGTACCTTATATTCCTACATTCACATTAGATATTGCAATGAAGGATCCAACTAGCACTAAATGGCCTACTATTGTTGTGTATGTTGATAATTCTCGTATAGATTCATCACAGTATACAGTCTCCACAACAAGTGACAGTACAACTGTTACATTAACAACTATCCCTGCTATAGGTACACCGGTTGTTATTATGTTATATAGTGACCAAGTTAGTAAAATTGGTTACTACGAGATACCAACAACTATGGAAAGTAACCCGTTTAACCAAGCGATTGGATTAATCACGTTGGGTGATGTTCGTGGGCATTACAAGAGCATTTGTAATAATATTTCTAACTTAAGTGGTAGTGCATTTGGAGCAAACAACTTTAGAGATTTAGGTAACTTAGTTCCCTACGGTACACGTATTATTCAAAACAGTGCACCGCTAGTGTTACCGGCTGCGTTTATTAGAAATAATGATTTTAACTTTTTCTCTGCTGCATCATATAATGCGTATGAGTATGATAAATTTAAAAATTTAATGGTTGCAAGTATCAATACATTGCAACTAGACTTAACACAATCAACTGCAACATTGTTAGATGATATTATCGGTAATATAACAGCGTCCGGTACAGAATCAAGCCCATTCTTTTGGAGTGATATGCTACCAAGCAAAACTCCTACCGTATCAAATACCTATAGTTTTAAAACTAACTTACCAATCTCATATTTTCAATTGAGTCAAGTTTATAATTTTACTACTGCTAACTATAACAGCGTATTGGTATATTTAACACGTACGGTAGAAGCACAAGGTACAACAGTAACTCAACTTATAAGAGATGTTGATTATATTGTTTCTCCTACTACTGCTAGATTAGAAATCATTAGTGACTTATTGCCAAATGATATTATCACTATCAATGAATATTCACAAACATATGGAAACTTTGTACCAAGTACACCAACTAAGTTGGGATTATACCCAGCATTCTTACCTGAGTTGGTGTTAGATGATACATATTCAACCCCAACATACTTCATAAGAGGTCATGATGGTTCACAGACTAAACTATACGGTGATTATGCTAATGGATTGTTAACTGATTTACGTGACAAGGTTTTGTTTGAATATGAAATGCGTGTCTACAACAACTTGAAAGTGGCAGTATCCACACCTATCAACATGGATGAGATTATTCCAGGTATGAATAGAGATGTAGGGTACACACCTGAACAGTTTTTAGCGGCATATTCTCCTAAGTTTTTAAGTTGGGTTGGTATAAATCGTGTTGACTATTCAACACAGTATTATGACGCACATAATGAAAAAACTTGGAACTATTCAGGCAGCGGACTTAAGTCAAATAATTCAAAATTAACACAAGGTAACTGGAGAGGTATCTATCTTTGGTTATATGATACCACTTACCCACATACACGTCCATGGGAAATGTTAGGGTTGTATGTAAAACCAACATGGTGGGACAGTTATTATGGTGCTGCACCCTACACAAGTGAAAACTTAGTAATGTGGACTGATATTAGCAAAGGATATGTTTATAATGACGGTAATCCTTATGTAAATCAAAAACGCATTCGTCCAAACTTATTGTCAATGATACCTGTTGATAATCAAGGTAACTTGGTATATCCATTTAATGGCATTGTTGGTAGTTATGATTTCAACAAGTTTAAGAACAGTTGGAATGTGGGCGACATGGGACCTACAGAATTTGCATATCGCACTAGCAGTTCATGGCCATTTGATTTAGTACAACTTACCGCATTGTTACGTCCTGCTAAATTCTTCACATACAATATTGATTTGGATGTATATGCATACAGCCAAGAGTTTAGTCAATGGTTAGTCTATAATAGACTACGTACAAATATTGGTGATCCTACCAATCTATTGAATTTCTATGGAACTGATACTACATCAGCAGAACATAGTTACTTAAACTGGATTATTGATTATCAAAAACAGTTTGGTATGAACGGAACCAGTCAAATCGTTAACTTATTCACTAACGCCGATGTAAGACTAGCATATAGAATGGCTGGATTTAGTGATAAGTCACACTTGCAGTTCTCATTGGAAATGAGTTCTACAAATACCAATTCATTATTAATTCCCGACGATAGTTATAGTGTATTTTTATATAACAATCAACCAACAGACACATTAGTTTATTCAAGTATTATTATTCAAATAACTCAAAATGGTTATAAAGTTTATGGTAACAAACAGTTCAATTCATATTTTTCAGCGTGTTTGCCTAAATTAGGTATCTATGATACTATTACTGTTAATACAAATTCAGTTCAAATACCTAGAAACTTTGATGCAACTAGCAGCCAAGTCTATCCGTACGGCGCTGAGTTTTATTCAATTCAAGATTTATTGACCTTTGTTAAAGGTTACGGTGTTTATTTAGAAAGTCAAGGGTTCCAATTCAACAATATAGAGAACGGCATTGTTCTATCTTGGGATCAAATGTTGAATGAGATTCTCTATTGGATTACTACAGGATGGACTGTTGGTTCAACTATTAGTATCAACCCAGGAACAAGTCAACTTGTGGTTGATAATGGTCAATCAATTGTACAACCATTGACATTGCAAAAAGACAACTTTATCTTAAATCAAAATCTATTGCCAATCGCAATAAATGATTTAGCTATTACTCGTTCAGATACAAAGTTATCAGTTCAAACATTGAATTCAGGTGATTCAATTTCACTATTCAATGCAACAGTGAGTACAATTGAACATGTTATTGTATTTGACAATACAACATTGTTTGGTGACTTGATTTATAACCCAGTAACCGGATTACGCCAACAACGTATTTTCTTGCGTGGTTCTAAATCTGCAAATTGGAATGGTTCATTGAATGCTGCTGGGTTTATTCTTGCACAAGACAATATCAATGATTGGCAAGCCAATACAAAATATGTTAAAGGTACAGTAGTTAACTATAAGAACAGCTATTGGATGGCTAATGTTGATGTGGTTCAACCAAGTGCAACTTTTGACAATAAGTATTGGGATCAAACAACATATGATATGGTTCAACAAAACATGTTGCCTAACCCTAGTACAAAATCTGTGGAGTCAATCAAGTTCTACAACCCTAATCAAGCTAACTTAGCCAATGATGCTGATTTGTTGAGCTTTAGTTTGATTGGTTATAGACCACGCCCATACTTATCTGATGCTGATTTTGATGATCCTTCACAAGTTAACTTGTATAAGAGCATGATTGAGTCTAAAGGTACTAATCAAGCTGCACAAGGATTGAATGGTATTCAAATCAACAACAATGAATTGTCTTATACTGTACATGAAAACTGGGCTATTAAGAACAGTGAGTACAGTGGTTTGAATAACCACAACTTTATTCAAGTTACACTTGACAAATCTAAACTTACTGGAAATCCAGCGATTGTTAGTGTTGTTGGTGACACTAATGTAGAAGGCAGTCAGCAACAGATTCCATTGAATCAAGTTAAGAACTATGCTAGAAATATTTCAAATACTAATATCTTAGCAACACTAAGTGAATCTAGTATTGTTGGTAGAATCCCAACAGCTGGATACGTCAATGTTGATGATGTTGTTGAATTGGGATATAATGTAGCTTCATTACCAAACGGTAGTATTTACGCAATCTATCGAGGTGACTATATTTGGTTAGCCAATGTCAATGGTAGTTGGGATGTATATACACCATTGCCAACAAACATCGCAGTAACTAATATCATTAATAACTTAAACGGAACAATCACTGTCAATTTCTCCGGTGCACACAATTTACAAGTAAGTCAAATTGTAGGTATACTAAACTTTGATTCCAGAGTTGATGGTTACTATACTGTAAAAGCAATCAACAATTTAACTTCAATTGTAGTTACAAGTAACTTAGTAAAAACCACATCAGTTGTTAACGGATACGGAGCTTTCTTCTTATTACAAAGTCAACGTGTTATTACTTCTAGAGATATTGTTGGTTTACCGTTAAACAATCAAGAATTTGATACTAATTTAGTTTGGGTAGATGAGAATCAAAACGGTGAGTGGACTGTTTATAGCAAAACACCTAACTACTTACATAATGAACTACCTAAAACTAGAAGCAATAATGCATTTACTACTATTAAGTTTGGTACAGCAGTTGCAAATGTGCCGGTGTTAGGATATGTAGTTGGAGATGCTGCCGACAACAAAATATATCATTATTTGGATAGCATCAATGGCGACGGCACTTTCTTTACTGACTATTTCCTATCATATAAAGATGGATGGTATAATCCTGCAACAAATCAAACTGAGACTGTTGCAGCATTTGGATCAGTAATTGTTTACAGTGATGAAGTGATGGTGGTATCATCTCCAGACGACACATATACAAATAACCATATCTTTATCTATAGAATTCCTAGCGAAAGTAATATCAGATACCCCGTGCTTGAGCAAGTTATTAACTTACCTTCAGGCGTAGATGGTGATGGGAATCCTTATCATGTGAAAGCCGGCTATGCTATGGCAATCTCCGGTGATAGCAATGTATTATATGTTGGTGCAAAAAATAAACAGGGTGATTATGGTGCATCAGAATATCTATTGTCTTTTGCAAGAGACCCTAATTTAGAATTCACTAATTTGGGTTTTGTGTTAGCACAACCAACAACGTTAAACAAAAACTCATTTGTCATTTTTGGTAACGCTTTATCTAGTATTACTGAAGGTCAGCGTGTCTCGTTTATAACATTCTATCTACAAGTTGGTATTCTTGCAATTAATGCAATTCAAAACAATAACTACTTTGTATGTGAAGGTGACGTAAGTCAAAACATCTATACTGGTATTCAAGTATCTTTCAGCAATACCGGTACTGCAGGAGACCAATTATATACTGTAACTCATACATCTTACGATCCTGATGCTAACACAACTACCGTATATACTGAAGAAATTATAGCAGTTACTACATACAATGGTACAATTGTGTATGCAGCATCCTTTAGCCAAGATATTATCTACACGGTTGTTACTGGTTTGTATGAAAACACACTAGTAAATGACTATACAGGTGACGGTGTTACTGTTGGATTTAGATTAGCGCATATTTCTACACCTAACACTGTAAGAAATTCAGCAAACACTGTGGTTAAAATTAATAATACAGTGCAAGCAACTTCTACTTACTCATTTACTGGTAACTATATTACATTCAATACTGCACCAAGCAACAATGCTAGTATTGATATCACAACAACTATTAATTGTACAACATTCTTTATCGTAGGTACAATGCAACATATATCTCTTGCAGGTGCAGCGGTATATCATTCTCATATTAACTATCAATTAGTAGGTGCAGCACAACCTCCGGTTGTTAACTTTGGTGATAACTTTGGTGCAAGTATTGCAACTAACTATGACGGTACTCGTGTATTTGTTGGATCTCCTAATGCTTCGTTTACCACTACTGACAATGTCCATACAATTTCTAATGTAGGTCGTGTTTGGGTAGCCGATGCTATTATTGAAAATTATCAAATCAAGTATGACCAAAACATTAATACACCTTTCTTTGCTTTAACTGTTGCATGGATCCCCACAGCTAACTCCATTGTTTTGTGGAATGGAACTCCGCTACCAACAACAAAATATATTATTATCCCTGGCAATGCACAAACAAACGTGGGTACTGTTATCTTGATTGGGCCAGTTGGATTAAAAGCAGGTGACATATTAACATTTAGAAGCTACAACTTAGTGTTCTCTCAATTCTTAATGAAGTCAACTAACTATGCTGATTTGCGTCCAGGAGAATTGTTCGGTGCAAGTGTTGCTTGTAATAAATGGGCTAGTGAAGTTATGGTTGGAGTACCAAACGGTGTAGTTGATAACGACCAAGAAGGTGCTGTAATTAGATTTACTTGTGAAGGTAGAAAATTTGGTACAATGAGTGCATTAGTTGCTGCGGACTCATTCCAACCCACATACATTTATATTAATGGTTTTGTTGTTAACTTGTTTTTATCTGTTGATTCAACAAGTAGCTTTACTCACGGTTCAACTACGATATCAGTTAGTCCTGACATTGCAGCAAGAATGCCGCAAATTGGTATATTGACCATTCAGAATATCTATAGTAATAATTATACTATGGAATATACTAGTGTCAATCTTACTACTGGTGTGATTACATTAGCTATTGCATTTGCAACAGATTTAACATCAAGTGCATATCCTTCAGGTGTGTGGCCTGCAAGTGATTTGCAAGTTGTTATCCCGTTAGGCGACGCCGCTGACATAGCATATGTGATTAATCAAACAAATATTGTAAACGTGTTTGCTGGTACCGATAATGAAGATAGATTGATTATTTCTTTGATTGATACCACATTGGGTCAAAGTGAGAACAAACTCAACGTCATGGCATTGAATGGTAATGTCATTACTGAAATGGGTATGTCATTGTATACCAAGACACAAACTATTTCTAACCCACACCCACAACATAATTCATTGTTTGGTACTGTTGTTAAATTTAATGAAACTGGTTCAATCGCAGTAAGCGCCCCGGTAACTGATAGATTCTTAAAAACAACATTTGATTATGATTATACAATGGATATACATAGTCAAACTGCATTTGATAGTAACTTAACTGAGTTTATTGATTCATTTGATCGTGCTGGCGCGGTATATATCTTTGATTATATCCCTTGCTATAACGAATCATTGTTGAATCTAAGTAATTATATCTATGCACAACCATGTCATGATACCGTACAAGATTATGGTACATTGCCTATGTATGGTAATGCCTTAGACTTTAGAGACAATTTGTTAATGATTGGTGCACCTAACTTCAAGTTAGATACTGCCGGTGGTAAAGTTGTAATGTACAGAAACAGTATAGGTACAAGTAACTGGACTACATATCGCTACCCTGATAGTATTGTAGATATTAGCAAAGTACAAAAAGTTCAATTGTTTGATAACACAAATGATAAGACACTATTGTCTTTAGATTATATTGATCCTTTACAAGGTAAGTTCTTGGGGGCTGTGGCAGAAAACATTGACTACACTACTTCAATTGACCCAGCCGGATACAATAGTGCAAACTATAACAAAGGCAAGATTGTATGGAATAAAAATCAAGTTGGTAGTATTTGGTTTGATGTATCTACAAGTAGATTCTTAGACTATCATCAAAATGATGTTTCATACAACAGCAAATATTGGGGACAAACATTCCCAGGAAGCAGTGTAGATGTTTACACTTGGGTAGAATCACTGAACCCACCTAATTTATACAAAGATACAACCGGAACACCGTATGATGTTTCTAAGTATGCAGTGACATTCGTAACTGATGCTAATCATGCAATCGTGCCTATGTACTATTATTGGGTCAAGAATACAAACAAATTGTATGCATTACAAGGAAAAACATTAAGCGATTATACAATTTCTCAATATATTGCTAATCCAACTAATTCTGGTATAGCATTTATGGTTCCATTACGTTCAAATACATATGGTATCTATAATGCAAATAACTATATCAATGGATTGACAACTAACTTGCATATTGGCTTTAGTACAAGTACTAATGATACCCCTGCTCACATTGATTATAAGTTAATTAGAACAGATTATCCTGAAGACTTCTTATCAGGATTCCCTGATGCTAAACGAGGAAATCCTGATCCAACTGGTGTCTATGAGAAATTGATTGATAGTTTTGCAGGTAGTGATAGTTTTGGTGCAGTTGTACCCGACCCAATATTACCTAAGATGTTACAAATTGGAACAAACATTAGACCACGTCAAAGTATGTTTGTTGATAGATTTGCTGCACTGAAAAATTTCATTGAATTCACAAATAATATTATTGTAAATTATCCAATCAGTGAGATTGAAAACTTAACATTGTTAAGTGAATACAGTGATACTTTTGACACCAGAATTTATTGGGAATATACCTATTGGTATGCTACTGGCTATTCCAGCACTACTAAAACTAACCTAGAAGTTCAAACTTATTCTGATTTACTAACATTCAGTGCATATGAAGGTATGATTGTAGGTGTTGCAAAGAATGGTAAAGGTAAACGAGAAATCTATGTATACACAAATAGTGTATGGAATCGTGTTGGATTACAAGACGGAACTATCAACTTCTTAAGTAGCTTGTATGATTATGCTAATAACAAGATTGGTTTTGGTAATGACTTCTTTGATGCATCAGGATTTGATGCACACCCAACAGTAGAATCTCGTTACATTGTTCGTGGTATATTTGAACAGATTTTCGTTAACGATTTATTTGCATATAGAAATAAAGCGTTGATCTTGATGTTTGAATTTATCTCTAGCGAAAGTGTTTCTTCAAATGGTTACTTACCTTGGTTGAACAAAACAAGTTTTGCAGATATCACTTATAATGTAAGAACCTTAGCACAGGATACTAAGTATCGTTCAGATAACTTGGGATTATTAGAAGGCTATTTGAATGAAATAAAGCCATATCATGTGGTTATCAAAGAGTTCACATTAGAATACTCTGCATTAGATACTATTACAGGTACCATATCAGACTTTGACTTACCAACATTTTTTGATAGTAATTTAGGTAGATTTGTATCACCTCAATTGACATTTAAAGGTCCAACTAATAGTTTTGAATATCAAGATTCTGATCCAATCTGGTCTAGTTCACCTGAATTCATCAGATGGCATGACAACTTTGGGTTATCTTTAGTTGATAGTCCTGATGTTGTAGTTGCGTTTGTTAACCAATATCTAAGACCTAATGACACTGTATTATATGTTGATAATGCAAGGGGTATGCCAGTCGAGGGTATTATTCTTGTAGATTCTGAATTGATTAGCTATACAGGTATTGATAGAGAAAATGGTATACTGACCGGTCTCAATAGAGGATTGAATGCCACTCAACCTACATTCCATATCCCGGGCGTTCAAATTATTATGGATATACCTAGTGTAACATTATTGAATGAAGGTAGGGGATATACATTTATTCCTAACATTGTCGCATATATTGATACAACAATTTATCCTGCACCGTCAATCCCTGCAGTATTGTCACCAATCATGTCAGGTGATAAAGTTATTGGTATTACTATAAATGATCCAGGACAAGGGTATGTTGTATTACCTGAAATTATCATTGACCCAAGTATCACATTTGCATTCTCTACTAGTGCTATTAACAATAACGGTTTTATTGTTTTAGGAACTTCTGAGTTTAATACTGGTGATTTAGTAAGATCAGTTGGTAGTGGTACTAATGGATTAACATTTATTCCCGATGGAAACTATTATATCAACGTATTCTATCAACAAGTTACTGGTCTATCTTTGATTTCATTCCACAAAAGCTATGGAGATAGTTTAAGAAAAGTAAATCCTATCACGTTTACTCCTGTTGAGAATTTATCTAGTGGATATACTCATAGTATTGGTGTATGTGCATACGCTGTTGTTTATGCAAATAATTCGCAGGTTCGTGGATTTAGAACTACACTTAAATTTGATAGAACAAGTTATAGATCAACCGTAGTTCCTTGGACACCAAATCAATATTGGTCAAGTGCTTTTCACAATGCATCTTCAAGTGTAAACACAGATCGCACTTTGGGCTATTCTGCAACTTATACGATTGGTCTAGATGCTAGTACTGTTAGTCCCTTAGGTGGTTCTGGTGCCACATTCACTGTGTTGAATTGGGTGGAAGCAGGAATATATGAGGCTAGCCTAACTACAGGGGGTTCTGGGTATAATTCTGGTGCTTGGGTATCATCATGGACACTAACTCAAGCATTATCAAACTTTACCGGTAGTATTATAACTATATCCGGACTACATTTAGAAGGAAGTAGCGCAAATAATTGCTATATCTTTGTAACATCAGTTAATGGGTCAGGTAAAATTTTAACATATCAAGTGTTGGGTACACCTGCAACTGTAGACACTACAAGTTTACAAAGTGCAGTGTTACCAATATTAGGATTACAATCATCTGGTACAGGTGGTGCGGTAATTTCAGTTGACTATTCATATAGTAGATTATTACCTGGTCAAGTTAATGGTACACAACTGTATTTCTATCGTGTACATGCTGGTTATTTGTTTACTGATACCGGTGGCGCTCAGTTTATGGTAACTAGACCTACATTCAATGATGGAAAAATCATTAACAACTATACTGTTACTTTAATTGCAGGCGGTACAGGATATACTCAAGGACAAACATTACGTGTATTGGGTTCATATCTAGGTGGAACAAATTACACAAATGATGCTATTATTCAAATAATACAGGTCAATAATGACTCATCAGTGTATTTGGTAAGTGTTACTGGAACACCCGTTAACGACTTCCAACAATATTATGTTAAAGCAATCAATGACTCACAATTGGGTATCTATTTTGACCCAACATTAAAAGTTGAAGTTCCATCATCATCATTCATTTGGGACGGTTCAACATCTTATACTTCAAATGGTTACGGTTATCCAGGAACAGATTATGCGTTCTTGCCAGAACCGTTGTATAGCAATATGAACTTTGAATATTCAACTCGTTCATTAACAAGCTATGCAAATACAATTTGGCAGTGTATTGAGACTAATCATGATTCATATTTTGATCCTACTAAGTGGGTACCTATAAGTCAAAGTGATTTTGGTCTAAATGCATTAGACAGAATTGAAGGGTTCTATCAACCATCATTTGATATGCCTGCTAAAGACATTCAACAGTTGTTGAAAGGTGTAACTTATCCTAATCCAACATATTATGGTAATAAGTTCAGTGCAACAGATCAACTACCATTAGATGCTACTCTAGTTGACAGACCTTTCTATCCAGTTGACCCTAACATTAAATCAATTATTAATGATAACTCACAGTATCTAGCGGTAGTAGACACACCGACTAAAACAGTTATAATTAGAAGTGCTGATTCTACAATTTGGTATACAACTACATTGTCTGAGATACCATTGGGTGTAACTAGTATCGCATCACATGATTTGATTACAACTGATCCTGGTACAGGTATAGCGCATCATCAATATACATATGTGATAACTACTAACACATCTACGTCAGGATTGATGGTTAGCTTTGATTTAGGTAATTGGTTAACTATAGGATCACAAGAGAACTATGATGACCTGCGTTATGATATTGGTGAATTTGATGTATCTGCAATCACTGCTCCTACTATACCATTGCAAAAAGTTAAGTACTTAAACGGTGCTTTCTATGCGGTTGGTACACAAATTATTAGTAGCACCGATGCATTGAAATGGAACACATTGTACCAATTCAATAGTAGATTAACAAACGTGTTGAATGACATTGACTACGTTAATATCCCTGCATATATTGGTTATATTGCAGTTGGTTTGGGAAGTCAGATTATTTCTGGTATAAACACCTCAGCTCCTATCATTAATCCTATTACTAGAATTATAACAAGTATTGATGGTGTTACATGGAACACACATCCAATTGGACTTTCACAATATGCACTAACTGGCGTGACTCACGGTAACTCATTGATTGTTATTGTAGGCGATAACGCTCAAATCTTCTATAGTGTAAACTCATACAATTGGTCCGCAGCAACAATTGCAGGAACAACTATTACTGCAAAGATTAATAGTGTTGCTTATGGTAATAATTTGTTTGTTGCTGTAGGTAACAAGACAGGTACCGGGGCAAGTGATCCTGGTTTAATCTTAAAATCTAGTGATGGTAAAACATGGGTACAAGAATCTAACAGTTCTATTACTACAGAAAATTTGCACAATGTAACGTTTGATGGTAATTTCTTCTATGCTGTGGGTGACAATGATACTATCCTTCGTAGTATTGATGGAATCAGCTGGGTAAGTCAATCTAGTCTAGCATCAGAAGATCCTACATATATTGTTAAAGGCAATGACTTCTTGTTTGGTTATGGACCAGAAGAACTAGTACCCGGAATCGTATCAGATGCTATTAGTATGCAAGTAAATACTGCGCCTAGCGCATATTGGGATATTGATAATACAGGGCTTCAATGGTATAAAAATTCTGGCTTTAGCATGACTCAAGTTTTAGGTAGACCCGACGCTAATAATCAATTTAGTTTTAATGGTGTGGTAATCAATCCTATTCAAATTGCAGTGTTCTATTATGATCCTACATATGCAGGTTATACTAGAGTTTATGAAAACATAACGGTTAGTCCTAATAACCCATATACATATACTGTAGATTGGTTTAATAGAGTTATCACATTGAATATACCAATTGACGTATCTCAGTCATTGATGGTTGAGGTATATGAAGTTGGTAACGGTGTTGAGTTAACTCGAGGTAATTCTGATTTGATACCGTTCCGTGTTGATAATGTTACTGGTCATAGTATGATTTTGTTGGATGTATTATTTCAATCGCTTGAAACTGATCCATTGATCTTTGTACAAACTACTACAAGTAATACTAAGTTAGTGAGAGGTGTTGATTATGATCTATTACCTTACGAGACTGGATCAGGTAGTCAACCTATGCGAATTCAATTCAACACAGCATATGACCAATCTTCCACTAAGATTCTATACTCAGTATTCAGTGATTTAACTACACCTAATCACTCAACACCGTATGGTTATTCTTATCCACAGACACAAACATTCCGTGGTGCATCAGGTGGAAGCCTTACATATACATTGACGTTACCTACATCGGGGTTGAATGCCGCTAACGGCATTGTGGAAATTGATGGCATCAGACAAGTTCCTGGAACTGCGTACTCAATTAGCGGATCAACATTAACATTTACAACTTCTATTGATGATTCACGTTTGATTGCATATACTTCATACTATGATACAAGTAGATTATTTGCATCAACGACTACAGCAACAGCATCACACAACGGTAATTTGGTGATAACTGTTCCTTATCCAACAGTACCTAACCCAATGCCCAATATGACATATACTGATGAAACTAAATCATGGGTGACATTAAACGGAAGACGTTTGCCATCTACAGCATATATCTATGGTGCTAGCAACCAATTAACTGTTTATGGATTATATAACGGTGACAAAGTTATTGTAACTGCGTTTGTTGACGGTGGAAGTCCTAACCCATCAGGCTTCAAGTTACTAGTTGATAAGACAGGTGTACAGTCAGCTTATAGAGCAAATCCAACTGATAGAACTTGGTTAACAGTTGATCTCGGGTTAACTGATACCGAAATGTTTGTAAATGATATTTCTAAACTAGTTGAAGAAATATCAGTCACTAAAACTGTTACTCAAATTAGTTCTTTGATTAATAGTTACAACGACAGTGATATTGGTTTCTTGACTGATTTCGACACCAATGCTATTACGTATGTTACGGCATTTAATATTAATAAAGGAACCACAATTCCAGCAGAGAATATTAAATTTGAAAGATTCTTGGGATCATACGGTATTTCGTTTGATGACCCAAATACTGCTGTCAACGATGTTGTTAAATTAACTGTATATGTTGGTAATTTATTAGAAACTAATGGCGAAAGAATCCAATTTGCTAGTGTTGATCCTTCAACAAATATCATTTCAGGATTGACTAGAAACGCACAAAATACAGTTACTACTACACATCATCAATATGATTATGTTTATAGTCTAAGTCCTGCTAGAAAACTTGACCCAAGTCAGCTTTCTGTGTTGTGGAATAGTTCTAACTATGTTGCGTTTGGTGACCCATTATCAGTTAGCACAACAACTGCGGCTGAATTCTTAAATTCCGGAAATAGATAAGAGATAAATAATAGATTATGAATTCCGAGAACAAAGATACAAATCAGCAGAAAACAACAAATCCCCCGGTTCGTGAATCGGGAGGTTTTAACGAACTTTCAGGCATTTATTTTAGTTCAAGTATTAAGATATTCGATCCTAATACCAATGAAGTATTAGTACACAAACGAGGCGACAATTAATGTTAAACAACTTGCTACCCATTTCAATTAGGGGTTTTTTAAAGATTCACGACCCAAACAACGGGGAAGTCTTTGTAGATAAAGACAATGCGATCCATTATGAGAATATAAGTATTGGTATTGCAAATTCATTATCTAATAGAGGTACAGGAACTATCTATAAGATGGCTTTTGGTAACGGTGGTTCAAGTATTGACCAAACCGGTATCATTACATATTTGCCACCGAACACAGTAGGTACAAATGCTAGTTTGTACAATCAAACATATGACAAAGTGGTTGATGACACAAATATTTTAAATACAAACCCATCTAGAAACAAGATGACGATTAGCCATCTTTCAGGAAAAGTTTATACAGATATTGTCATTCAATGTTTGTTAGATTACGGTGAACCATCTGGTCAAATGGCATTTGACAATAGCACATCAGTAAACAGTCCATACGTTTTTGACGAATTGGGTATTTTGGGCTATTATGGAACAGACAATTCAGGTAACATATTGACTCAATTAATGACTCATGTTATCTTTCACCCAGTGCAAAAAGCATTGAATCGTCAAATACAGATTGATTACACAATCAGAATTCAGACCCTAACTAACTTGGTTACGGTTTAAGATAAATATAAGATATCGGAGCATTTAAATGTCATATACAATCATAAGAAGCGATAATTCAACGGTTCTTACAACTATTCAAGACGGTACAATTAATACAACTAGTACTAGTCTGGGACTTCCTGGACGCAACTATGCAGGTTATGGTCAATCTTTAGACACTAACTTTGTGAGAATGTTGGAGAATTTCGCAAATGATACTCCTCCTTCAAACCCACTAAAAGGTCAATTGTGGTTTAACACAATTACAAATACATTAAATATTTGCCCAGCAGACGGTACAACCGTCGCGGGTAATTGGATTACATTAACTAGTGCTACAAGTGCAGGGGCAACAAGTTTGGGTAATGTTACTATCACCGGTGATATCGTAACATCAAACAATGCTAACGTTACTAATCTATTAACTGCTGGGACTATCACAGTTGGATCTGTGACAGTTTCTACTGGATTATCAACAAACATTGCAACTATTACTACTGCTAATGCAAACGTAGTTAATACTAGAATCGTTTCAACTGGTTCAAATGCTAATCCAGGTCTTTTGACAGGTAAATGGAACGTAGATGGCGTAGGTAATGCACTAACTGTAACATCAGGTAATATTGTTTTTGGTACTGGCTTTGGTATCAAATGCGGTAACTACATGAATGCTGACGGTACACCATTCAACCCAACCGGTACATATAATAACGGTAATGTCAGTGATTTCTTAACTGGAGCAAATGCTATTACACAGTTTACTGGTAACATTGCACCTACTCAAGTTACAACAACACGACTAGCAGGTGGAGGCACAATTCAAGGTGTGTGGACGTTAGAGACAGGATCACGCATCAATGCAACATATGCTGACTTGGCAGAACGCTTTGCAGCCGACGCTATATATGATGCAGGTACAGTCGTTGAAATTGGCGGTGATAAAGAAATTACTGCTGTTGAAACTGATTTAAGCGAAGATGTATTCGGGGTTATTTCTACCACAGCTGGTTTCACTATGAACGGTGCTGCTGGTAGTGATGAAACACATCCATCAATCGCTGTATCAGGTCGTGTACCAGTTAAAGTAATTGGTAAAGTCAAAAAAGGTCAACGTTTGGTCAGTGCGGGTATTAGAGGATATGCTCGTGCTGCTAAGAGAGAAGAAATGACAGCATTTAACGTTATTGGTCGTGCTTTAGAAGATAAAACAGATATGACAGCCGGTGTTGTTCTTGCAGTAGTGTCAATCACTAAGTAAGGATTTTAAATGTCATACATAACCAATGGCTTAATTCAGGCTTCTGACTATAATACTTTTGCTACCCAGCTTAATACGTTATGGGCCACTGGTTCTGGACCTCAAGGGTTAGGTCAAACAGCTATTCCGTTAGTTACTAAAGGCAATGAAGTTACTGCATCACAATGGGATTCTATCCTCTCAGTGATATCTGCTTTGGCAGCACAGCAAAGTCCTAGTTCTCAATATGTTACTCAACCAGATTACGTACCGTCAAACAGTGGTAGTGATGCACAGGCACTAATTAGATATATTTCTAGTATCTCAACTAACATCAGTACATTATCAAGCAACTATTTGAATGCGGCAAGTCAAGTATCAACTACTCCGGCTATAATTACATCAACTCAACGTTGGTCTAATCAAGCAGTTTATACATTTACTGTTCAATTCTCAAGTGGGGATGCAGCAAGATATTTCTTTAATGCAGGCGGACAATTAAAACTATCTATGTCGCATCCTACTGGTACACCGTTGGATAGTATGTTTAGATTGTTATGCCAACAAATAGGTACATTGGTTATAAGTGCTCCTGGTTTAAGTCCATCAACTACACATATTGCAGGTGTGGATTATCAAGGACTTACACAAGTTATTACTCAACAAGGTGCAGTCCCTGATTCTTTCCTAGCACAAGCAGGATATTATGGACTAACCGCAGCAAGTACAGAAATATTCAAACAACGCATGGATACAGGTTTTTATTCTAATTATTTAGGTTCATCCATTACTGTACGTGCTAACACAAATGGTACACAAGGTGGGAATAATGACAATGGTAGCAGTGTTACTATTGAAGTTATTTGGAGTGAAATTCCACCAACACTGTTTGTAAGTGTGGGAACACAAATTGCGTTAACTATTGTAAGACCAGCACTATCTTCAGATTCTGGGTCATCTTCTCCATTGGTAAAAGCATGGGGAACATATTTAGTTCAAGCAAGTCAATCGTACATATAAAAATAATGGTAAAGATGTATCCATGTAAATATTCACATGGATACAAAAACTTTAATCGCAGATGCTAAAGCTCGTTTCAGCTTCAATGCATCTAAAACATACCTCAATGACAAATATACCAGCAAATTGATTTTTGCTGACCAAAATGGGTTATGGCGCGCCAGTGTAGAACTTATCTCATTGTTGAGTACGTTAGATGATGATATAATAATTCTGTTAGATGACTATAAAAATCCCATCAAAGTAAACAGGCCAACACTGTTAGCAAAAACAAAGAATGTATATACCAAAGTTATGGAAGATTGGTATAATGAATTTGAAGAATTAAAGAATACCAGATGAGTCGCGGTGTACTACTATTTGCATTCAACAATGATACTACCAACTATTATGATATGGCAGTATATTGTGCTAAACGAGTCAATCACTTTTTAAATCTACCAGTGACACTAGTTACGGATAAAGAATCCCTACCTAGCAACCAATCATATCAGTTTGATAATGTGTTGTTAGTATCTGCACAATCAGATAACTATAAACAAAAAGATGTTTGGAAAAACAAAGATAGATACCGTGCATACGAACTATCACCGTATGACGAAACATTGGTTTTGGATAGTGATTATGTAGTCAACACCGATAAACTAAATCAAATTTTTGATACTTATACCGATTTCATGTGCGCTAAAACCGCAATCTATTTGATGTTTCCTGATGCCCCGATAGATATTATTAGTACAAATAGTTTTAGTTGTCCTTGGGCTACTGTCATTGCATTTAAAAAAACAGATAAAGCAAAACAAATATTTGACTGTATCAAAATGATACAAGAGAACTATATACACTATAGTAATCTATACAGTTTCGTACCCGTACCGTATAGAAACGATTATGCGCTTGCTATTGCATTGCATATTGTCAATGGTGGATTAGAAGATACAACTAACTATATTCCTTGGAACTTGTTGCACGTGAATGAAAAAACAAAACTATATAAAATTGGTGATGAATTTGACACCAACTACGTTGCTACTAGAGTAGTTAAACGTACTGAGTATATAAAAATCAAAGATATTGATTTTCATATGCTTAACAAAACAAATTTTACAGAGATAATAAATGGATAAAGGATTTGTAATAGTAGCACAAAACACAGATAGTGTTGATTATGTTAAGTGTGCAGAGGTATTAAAGAATAGCATTCTAAAAGCAATGCCGGATGCTAACGTCACTATTCTTGATGTATTGCCTTACGGAGATCAAGCTCCTGATAGTGATTGGAAACTTATCAACGATTGGCAAGTATATGATGCAAGCCCTTATGAATACACTATCAAACTTGAAGCTGATATGTATATACCCAATGATATCAGCTATTGGTGGGATGTACTAAAAGACAGAGATGTGGTAATAAGCACTACTATACGAAATTATAAAGGAGAAGTATCTGATGTTAAAGTATATCGTAAATTTATAGAAGACAACAATTTACCTGATGTATATAACGCAATCACGTACTTTAAAAAAAGCGATGTAGCAGAACAGTTTTACACCACAGTCAGAAACATATTTGAAAATTGGGATGAGTATAGACAAATTTTTAAATGTGATCCAAATGAGCCTGCAACCACCGATTGGGTATATAGTATTGCTTGTCATTTGGTTGGCGTAGAACAAACAACAATGCCTGAATTTACTCAATTCAGTATGGTGCATATGAAGAAGTTTATTATCAATACAATAGGTGACAATTGGACAAACGAATTGACATATGAGTTTACCGACCCATTACGGGTACAAACATTCCCACAATGTTACCCATTTCACTATCACATTAAAAATTTTAGTTATAAATTGAGTAAACATTATGGTTGAATATCGTCTTTATTATGATGACACAGGTAAAATTGTATGCTATACTACTGAAGACCTTGAGGGAAAGTATGTAGTAATAGACAAAATAACCTATATGTCAGCAAGGCATGACGTGCGGGTGATTGACAATAAAGCTGTTGTATTAGCAGCAGGTACGCATATACTAAAACTAATCCCTAAAGATAAAGGCACAATGTGTCACAGAGAAAACATACTGGTAATTGATGAAACCGATCCAGTTTATTGGGACTTAACAGTTTATGAAAATTGAAATACAAGACTTGGCTTGTGTATATCTTAGCTATGATGAACCACAAAAAGAAGAATTTTGGCTCAAGATTAAAAACATGGTACCCTGGGCCAGACGTGTCGACGGCGTTAAGGGCAGTGATGCGGCTCATAAAAGAGCCGCAGAAGAATCTGATACTGAACGATTTATTTTAATTGACGGTGACAACATCCCCGATGGTAGTTTCTTTGACCTAATACTGGACTATTCGGATAAAGACGAATCATACACCAACGCACAATATCGTTGGAAAGCTAGAAACAATATCAATGGCTTAGTGTATGGTAACGGTGGCATCAGTTCATGGACAAAAGAATATGTTATGAACATGAAGACACATGAAAACAGTGATGGCAATAGTAAAACAACTGTTGACTTTTGTTTAGACTATAACAACAGTTTATATTGGAGTATGAACGACTGTTACAGTACAACATATCCAAACTACACACCCTTTCAGGCATGGCGTGCAGGATTTCGTGAGGGTGTTAAGATGTGTTTAGTTGGGGGATTAGTTCCCAATGTAAATGAATTTAAACGTATACCAAGTCGTAACTTAGACAATTTAACTATTTGGCACAATGTAGGCGCAGACGTAGAAAATGGCATGTGGGCTATTTACGGTGCAAGACTTGGCACACACATGACAATGACACAAGACTTTGACCCTATACAAGTTCAATGGTTTGATAACCTAGAAAAGTTATGGCAAGATCATAAAGATAACGACCCAAGAATTAACGCAGAGTTATTTGGTAATAGTTTACGCAATAAGCTAGACTTGCCAATCAATACACTAGACCGTGAACAAAGTCGTTTCTTTAAGCGACACTATAACAAAGACAAACGTAACTTAGGTCCTCTCGTTAAAGAGATTGATGTAATTAGAAAAATAGAGGGCTGGTAATGCAAGACGAGTTAAAGAAACAGGTAGAAGAATTTACTAATGAATTGAATGAGATTAGCCCATCATTCTGTGTAGCAAAGTGGAAGCAAGTGACAATGCATTTGCAAAATGGTCATACACATAGTTGCCATCACCCTGCAACACATCACGTTTCAATTGAAGAATTAAAACGTAACAAGACCGCATTACATAACAGCGATTACAAAAAAGAGCAACGTAAGTTAATGCTTGAAGGTAAACGCCCTGAAGAATGTGATTACTGTTGGCGTATCGAGGATGCAGGTGAAACAAGTGATAGAGTGTTTAAGAGTGCGGACAAGTATTGGGCTAGACCCTATATAAACGAAGTACTGAGCAAGTCTTGGGATGAAAATATTGATCCTAGTTATGTTGAGGTTAGTTTTGGAAACGTGTGTAACTTTAAATGTAGTTACTGTGCTCCTCACATTAGTAGTCAATGGATGGAAGAGATTGAGCGTTATGGCCCCTATCCAACTAGCGAAAAGTTTAACAACTTAAATTGGTTAAAAGGGCAGAATGCATTACCTATTCCAAACAAAGATGAGAACCCATATGTTGATGCATTTTGGGAATGGTTCCCTGACATGTATAAGAACTTAAAGTATTTTAGAATCACTGGTGGCGAACCATTACTAAACAAGAATACATTCAAGCTATTAGACTATATCATTGAGAATCCTAATCCTAATCTTGAGGTTGCAATCAACACTAACATGAATCCTCCTAGGGAATTGCTTGAAACTTTCTTAGAAAAAGTCAACATCATTCTCAACGAAAACAAACTTAAACGAATCAAAATATTTACTAGTGCAGAAGCATATGGTAAACAAGCAGAGTATATTCGTCATGGTATGCATTACTTTCAATGGCTTAATAACATTCGTCATGCATTGAGTAAGAATGAAAAATTAGAGTTCACGGTGATGTGTACTTATAATCTTCTCAGTATCCCATCATACAAATTGATGCTAGAAGACTTGACTAAAATCATCTTAGAGTATAGAACCACTACCAACAAACGTATTCTAGTAGATAATCATTATCTACGCTTCCCTGAACATCAAACAGCATTCATTATGGATCAAGACCATCTTCATTACATTGAAGAACAAATCGCATATATGGAAGCAAACATTGACAATTATGTTTTTAATGAAATTGAACTAGAGAAACTTAAACGCATATATACTCTTGTTAAAGAAGGCATTGACGCCAATCTATTGGTCAAGCATAGAAAAGATTTTATCAAGTTTGTAGATGAACATGATAAAAGAAGAGGTACTAACTTTGTCAAAACCTTCCCAGAATACGCAGAACTATATAAAACATGGAGTGAATTTTGAGTGAATTGATTATGACCCCGCATGATGGACTACGTTCATGTTCATCTAACTTTGCACATACTGATTCAGAAGATACCTATCTAAAGAACAAGAAAAAGTATGGGCCAAAGTGGTACTACGCTGATAAAACACTACACTATCATTTTAATTATCTTGGCTACAGAATGAATAAAGAATTGCATGAAATTAACTATGATAGCCACATTGCTTTTTTTGGATGTAGTAATACTGTAGGCATTGGTTTGGAACTAGAAGAAACATTCAGTTATAGAATTGCTAATCAATTGGGTATTGATTACATTAACGGTGCAATTGGTGGTGCAAGTCCTGATTTTGTATTTTACAACATCACCCATTATTTAAATAATGTTGAGACATATCCTAAGTTTATTGTTGTTAATTGGCCCCAAACATCACGAACTTTGTTTTGGGAACACGATCAAATGCATTTTTTCTTACCAGCACTAGAATCTACAGCTAGACATTGGCGCGAATCATTCAAAGAATATATTACAGAAAACTCAAATCAACTTAGAAAGTTCTCCTATTACCGAGATAATGTTAAGTTGTTGTGTAAACTTGCAGATATCAAATTAATTGAAGTTACTAGTTGGCAAGATACTGATGGTTTTTGGGAACGTAATCCCGACTTACCTATTCTTAATCTATGTAACTATGGGGACAAGTATGATATCAATATTGATAAAGCACGAGACATACAACCCGGATCAGAGATTGCACACCCCGGAATATACCATCAACAAGTGATTGTTGATTATGTCTTTTCACAAATTAAATAATATGCGTAACTTTTTTTCAGAATTGTGGTTTAAGATTGTGCGTGAGTACAAGTACCGTAAAAAACTTAAAGAGTTGAAGAAGAAAGACCCCTTCATTTATTAATATGGACTATATTGGAATAAGTTCAGGCTTCCACGATGCCGCATTAAGTGTTATCAATCGCAGGGGCGATGTAGTTTTTGCCGGGCATAGTGAACGCTATACCAAAATAAAACACGACAAGCAAATCACTAGTGATATTGTAACTGATGCCATGCATTATGTTAATGATGATTATGAGATTCACTATTACGAAAGACCTTGGTTAAAATTTCTACGTCAAATCAGATCAAGTGAAAATCCTAAACTAGCAAGTTTGAGTCCTAAGTTTCAATTAAGTAATGGTGCAATAACGTTGTTGGGCAACAAGAAATATCATACTCATAATCATCACATGAGTCATGCTGCAGGTGGTTTTCAAACCAGTGATTTTGTTGATGCTACTGTAGTTGTGATTGATGCTATTGGTGAGTTCGACACCATTACTATTTGGGATGCACGTTACAATAGCAATGGTAAAGCAGTATATAAGAAGTTATATAGCCAAACATATCCTGATAGTATTGGATTGTTCTACTCAGCAATGACTAAAAGAGTTGGGTTAAAACCCTTAGATGAAGAATACATCTTAATGGGTATGAGTGCGTATGGCACACCTAAACATTATACTGAACTACATTCTAGTTTAATTAACTCAAGCAAAGATTTAGATTTTAAACTGAATTTG